>Ga0256406_1006953_pt1 | contig 11025 bp, 13 predicted proteins | sample RumenRJG_03DNA_FD_185986 | JGI IMG/M metagenome (GOLD analysis project Ga0256406, IMG submission 185986) | Bovine rumen microbial communities from Lethbridge, Alberta, Canada - RJG_03 | ecosystem: Host-associated > Mammals > Digestive system > Stomach > Rumen | place: Canada: Alberta | collected...
GTTTAAAATATCACCGGAGAAAATAGCAATGGCTTTTTTAATCCGACTGAAAATGGCGATTTTAATTCGGCCAATATTGGCTTTTTTAGCCCGACTGTATTTGGCTATTTTAACCCGACTTTAACACTTATTGTAAAGGCAGGCATACTGTTGCTTTACTGCCGATACAATAATATACAGCAGTTAATGAAAATGCATATATACTATATGCAGAATTCGTTTCAAAAAAAAGCCGCGACGGGATTGTGAGAGTTCCTGCCACGGCTTTTTTTAGTTTCTATAAAGAATTCAAGGACATGAGCCCTCCTGCCAGGGAGCTTACGAAGCTCTCACTGGAGCGGCGGATTGCTTATGGATGGCATACAGTCCTTCGATGGATGATGAACAATATATGCATTCGAAGGAATCCTGCCGGAAACATCAGGGCGGACAAGGAAAATCCACGCTGAAAATCGAAGAGGCCATTGCTGCCATCATAGGCCTGGACCGGACCATCCGGTGCGGGAACAATGCCCGCGAAAGCGTCTGCGATTCCAGGGGGCTGCTTTTTTATAAAGAAGAAGCCCCGCTCGTTGTGAGTAGGGCTTATGTTTAAAAACTTATTTTGCTTAGGTTCTCAATAGAAAATCATTCTCTTTTCATCCTTATTCTTTTGCTAATTTCTGTAGTCTACAAGAATTTAATCAGCTTTTTCTTCACCATTCGCCAACCTTTATTTTCTCAAACGTACAAAAAACAAAATCTATATCGTCCAAGAAATCAGTTTTCTTGACTCATAAAGATCTTGCGGAAATTATCCTAGAAATTTATCTTACTTTTACTTTGTTAAAGTCTTATTTACTAATACTGGCTCCGCTAATATAATCCCATTTTCCTACTTCTTTTTCTGAAACAGGATCAACAAAGTACATATATACATTCTTATTTTGCATGGATTGAATTTTACGAGCACCAATCATACCATTATATACTTTAATAACACGGTCTATAATCACTTTTCGTTGTTCTTCGGTAAGTGTGTACCAATCTGGCTTAATATATATATATGCCGAATTAAAAGCATCGATGCGACAACCAGAGTAAATTGGTCCAATAGTATTACTCATTACTGTATTAAAAGCTTCCCGGAATTCCGGAAGCTTTTTTCCATCTTCTATTTTTTGATGCTCTTCTTGTTTCTTTTTTTGTTGTTGAACCTGTTCATACTGAGCTTTTGTCATACCAGAGCCATTGTAATTGAAGTAATCTTTATATTCAGAATAACATCCTATCACCACGGCGATTATGATCAGAATGAGATCAATGGTACTAATGACAAACTTCTTATTAAAAAAATAAATATTCTTTTTCATTAAATCCATCTCATTTCATTTATACTCATCATACTATCAAAAAATAATACTGATAGATTGCTTTATTTTGGTTAAAATTTACAAACCATGCAAGGCAAAATGTGAAAAGCTTATGAACTTATTATAAAGTGTTTAAAGTGTCTGGTCAATATTTATAAAGTTATGCAATTACATAAATATCAAGGTACGTGACTAAAAGTCAGGTGCCAGAAAGTAAAAGGAGTTTCTCATGAATCTATTTTCCAAACTCTTCAAATCAAGAGACAAACCTAGAGACAGTCTTCTGAGCGTGGGCTTTACCGTGGGCCCATTCGAACAGTGATTCAAGTACATGAGCTCTCCTGCCAGGGAGCTTATGAAGCTCTCACTGGAGCAGCGGATTGCTTATGGATGGCATACAGTCCTTCGATGGATGCTGGACAATATCTGCATTCGGAGGGATCCTGCCGGAAACATCAGGGCAGACAAGGAAAAATCCACGAAAAAGATTGACGGAGCCATTGCTTCCAGCATGGGCCTGGATCGGCCCATCCGGTGCGGGAATAATGCCCGCGAAAGTGTCTGCGATTCCCGGGGCCCGATTTTTTTCTTAGATTTTTGCTGATTTGGAATTAACCGACAGCAGCTACCTGAAGTTTTAAGTTCAGTGCCTGCATGAGTTTCACAAGCGTATTCAGTTTAGGTGTTGTCTTGAGAGTTTCGATGCGGGCAATGGAAGATTGAGGAATACCGCACCTTTTTGCAAGATCGCGCTGACTGATTCCAAGTTCCTGTCTCCGCCGGATGATAGAAGAAACAATACTGCTTACTTCTTCGATTTCTTCCATGTTGCGGCGTTCTTCCTCACTGATGGATTTTACGTGATTTTTATAATCTTCCCACGTTCTCATTGTTCTTCCTCCTTCTGACGGATATAGTCATCCCGTTCCGCTTTGGCGCGGATGATCTCGCGTTTTGGTGTTTTCTGGGATTTCTTACGAAAATGATGGAGCAGTACGTATTGGCTTTCGTCATAGTAGAAATAAAATACTCGGTTATTTCCAGGCCGAAGTTCCCATATATCATCTTCTAAATGCTTAGTGATGTTGGTTGGGAGATTCGTCCCGTTTTTAGCAAGCAGGTCAATGTAGAAAATAATCTGGTTGTATTGAATACGAGCATCTTTACTGGTTGCACTCTTTATACGCATGTTTCCAGGAAATCCCAGATGTCTGATTCGCCATGTTGATTCTCGTAGAATTCAATCTTGTACATTATGCACTCCTTGTGTGTTCTCGTTTAATGATAGCATAGACGCTATCAAAAAGCAAGAAATCTACATACAAGATGTCCGGGAAAGAACTGGAGCAGGTGGGAGAAATCCAGGCCAAGGTGATCCGGTTTCCAAAGCTAAGTGCAGAGTGAAGAGCGAAGAGTGAAGAGCGGGACGGAAGGTGCAAATGGTCCATTGCGATGCCGTCGGGGCCTCACGCCGGGAGGCCCGCCAGATGCACGAGCCACCGACGTCAACGTGGTAGGGGCTACCCGCAGGGAAGCCCATCCCGGCCGCCCAGAGGGCAGAAAAAGGCCCGCAGTCTTAAAGATTGCGGGCCTTTTTTATTTATCCCATAATGCTGTTATCTTTCGATGTTTTCCCTCTCGTACCATTCCGGCAGCAGCTCCTTCAATTCGCTTACTTTCCGGGTCAGTTCTTCGGCAGTGCATGTATGCCAGTCTTCGGCCCAGATATCCGGATACCGCTCTATGTCATCGACGATTTCCAGGACAAGCTGGACATCATTCACGCCCTGGATCACCTGACAGGAGCCGGGGGTGTCGTCATCTTCCCATTTGACCACCGTATCATAAGCGGTCGCAAGAACAAAAAATCTTCCCGGGCCTTCTGCCTCAAAGACGAATGCCAGCGGCCCCTTTCCTTTGACCCGGTGGATACAGGCTTCCAGGCAGTCCACAGGGACATTGGTCAGATAACTGGCATCTGCCTCGAATCTGCCTATTGTGACTTTTGTCCATCCTGCTTCCGGTTTTCCCAGCATACTCTGTCACCTTCTTCGGATTTCATTTTACCGCTTTACTATAAAAATACAATGGTGCCTTACCGGTTGTCAAACAGATTCCCGGCGGATGAGCAGGAGCCGCAGCGAATGACGCTAATCCGCAGGGGCTGTTTCAGGCACGGACCTCTGGAGATATTGCGGGTTCCCCGGCGGGACCCCCTGCATCGCCTTTGTCGGAATTTGGTTCAGAAAGCGGGCAAACCAGCCTTGCCCCCTGCGGTTTCGTGCTATGTACTCTGCTCTTACGGCTCATGGATGTGTAAAACGATCCTGTAATGAAGGTTTCTCCGAGAATTTGCTGAAGCATATCGAAAGTCTCACCTGCATGCGAGCTCTTGTCTTTCGTATGTTAGAATGAAAAATAATTCGACATGAGGGGACAGGCAAGTCTTTTTACTTTACGGCTATTCTGACACCGGATTACGATGAGAGGTGATTTTTTATGAAATTCCATCTTCCTGATAGGGTCTTTCAGGATATAACGGCATTTGCCCAAAAACATGGCATTGAACAGGTCATCTTATTCGGATCCAGGGCCAGGGGAACCCATACCGAACACAGTGATGTGGACATCGCTGTCCGTGGCGGCGATTTTGACGGATTCTATTGGGATGTCCAGAACCATGTAGATTCACTCCTGATGTTCGATGTCGTCAACCTGGATGAAAAAGTTTCCCCGGAATTAGCGGCAGAACTGGCAAAAGAAGGAGTCATGATCTATGAAAAAATGGATTATTTTCTAAATCGCTTACATGTCCTGAAACAGGCAGACTTTGACTTTGCTGCTAAAAATGAAATTTATCGGATGGGAGTCGTTGGTCAATTCAACCTGACCTTTGAACTGGCCTGGAAAGCCTTACAGCAGGTTTTGCGTGTCCATGGAGTCCAGGAGGCAGAAACAGGTTCTCCACGGGAAATTTTACAATTAGGATATAAAGTAGGTTTCCTTGAAAATCCTTCCGTTTGGCTGTTGATGCTGAAAAAAAGGAATTCGTCGGCCCATCTGTATAATGAAGCTGAAATTGATGAACTGCTGATCTTCATCCGAGATCAGTCCATTCCTGCTTTTGAGCAGCTTGGGAAGAATTTGCAGCAAAAACTGGCAGAAGCGCAAGACATCCAGCCTCTGTATTGAACTTCATGCTGACGCATATGCCCCTGAACGTATGGCCCGCTGGGCGGCCGGGGACGGGTTTGCCTGCAGCGAACCCCTGCAGCGTTGGTGTCGGACACAAGCGTGCTGGCAAATGGTCCGCGTCAATGCAGAGTGCCGGCCAGCGGCCGGACCGCCTTTTGCACTATGCCCCGACACCATTGCGCCGTAGGGTGCGGTTCCAGGCTTTTGCCGGAGGCAAAATGCCGCCGGAGCCGTCCGTCCTTAGAAATTTTCTTTATTGGCTGCATAAACTTCCGGCAGGATGGATGCCAGATTTGTGAATTCCTTTATGTTATGGGCAAAGAGTCCGCAAGGCACTTCCAGCGGTACAGAAGCCCCTTCCGGCAGGGCTTTGACAATCCTGCCCTCCCGGAGCGCATAACCGATCCAGAACCGGGAAGAAAAAAGAATGCCGCTTTGGCAGGGAATCCATTTATGGGTCATGGCTGCTCCGCAGTCTCCTGCACCAATGGCACAGACAAGAGATTCACAGGATTTTGTGCCGATGATTGACTCGTCATAGCCAAAGTCCCTGGGCCTTTTGAACTGAAGACGGAGAAAGGAGGGACCATTTCCTATATCTTCCATAATATAATGGTCCACATTCCAGGTCTTTTGAGAAACGGGGACAGCCGGGTTACAAACATAGGCTGCGTTATTTGCACGGGCAAAGTAGTGATCTTCCGGGTCCCAGATTTTATACCGAAGGTCCGACCCTACACTGTGCCAGGGAAACCACCAATCCATCATCTCGCCTGTCACACCGGGCATATACGTTTCATTGCACACAAACCCGATTCCATCCTCTGCCACTCCATAGCCGATCTGGCAGTATTCCCTGTCCGTCCCCTGAAGGAAACGGTTTCTTTCTTCAAAAGGAACCGCAGGGACAGGGGAAGGTATCCCGATCAATGCCATTTTTTCCGCCGGAGCCTGGACCATGTTCCGTTCGAACAGCGGGTAATAGGGAAGGGCTTTTTCTTCTTTGCTGACGCCGACTTTCTTACCAAGGTATAAAGACATAATAATCTCCTTTCTGATTCTGCCGCCTAATCTGTGATACAATTGTACCATAGACTGACAATCAAGAAGATTCCATTCTCAGATATAGAACAGAAGGGAAGAAAAATGTATCATATCGCCAACGATCCACGTGCCCGAAAATCAGCAGAACTCATCGCTCAAAGCGTCCTGGTCCTGTCAAACGATACCCCTGCCGACCGGATTTCCATTGCTTCCATTCAGCGTGCTTCCTCTGTCAGCCGCAGCACCTTTTACAGACTTTTTGATACACCGGTAGATGTGCTGCTCTGGCAGATGAATCAGATCTTTGATGATTTTGCACGGCAGCTTCCCCAGGGGAAACCACAAAAAGACATTCTGTTTTCCTTTTTTTACCTGATCATGGAACATGCGGAACTGCTTGCCGCTCTGGAAAAATGCAATCGGCTGGATGCTCTTGCACAAAACCACCGCCGGTATTTCAAGAAAGTAGGCTCTGTATTTGGTATTCCCACGGATCAGAGAGAAAAAGGACAGGAGTATTTTATCGATATCATAAGTTATTTGCTGCCCGTCGTTATTGCGACCTGGATCCATCGAGGGCAGCGTGAGACGCCGGAAGAAGTCTATCGATATTTTTGGCAAAGCATCCGGATCATTGGCAGCCTGAATTCCCTGTAGCTGGCAGAAACAGCAGCCTTGCAGCTGCTGTTTAGTCATCAGACTCTAGTCTCTAGCCGAAGGATGCCAAATAAAAATAGCGAGCCCCCTGCGACTGCAGAGGGCTTTTCTTATGATTGGATGCAGTAAAAAACGGGAACGGGCCGGCCCCGGCAGCCCCCGACATTGACGGCGAATTATCAGAAGAACCGGGCGGCCCTTTACCTCATCACTGTGGCATCCCCGCTGCCTGAGCCAGGGGAGCCAGGGTAGGGCATGTGATATGGCCCTTTGTTTTGGTCAGGGGATCGTACTCTTCTCCATAGAAAATCCCAATATCCTGCATTTCCGGAATCCGGTCCTTGTCCAGGGGTTGGATTCCTTTTTCTTCCTGGAGCCTCCGGGCCCGGTAATCGGCCTGGGGATCCACCGCTTCTTTTACCAGAGGATCAACCTGCACCGTATAGCTTTTTTTGTCCTTTCCAGACAGGGTCAGGGTCAGAGGTCGTCCGGCAGGGGCATAATCCAGCATATACAGGGCCAGATAATTCCGATGGCTTACGTCCGCCCCGTTGATGGCCAACAGCCGGTCCCCGGGCTGGATGCGGGACAGAGAAGGATGCCGGGTGCTGTCCACCTGCTGGATGGTGGGGGATTTGGCGGTAAAGGTACCTTTCAGGGTAATCCCGTAGTCGTTGTGGGGTTCCAGGTTCTGATAGGCCGTCCGGGCCGCCTGGAAAATATGGTCCACAAAGTCGTTATCCAGACTGGTGGAAATTCCGGATTGGGGCGGGGTATAGCCGTATTTGGTGGTGTACCCGGCAATATACCAGCTCTGGCTGAAGTCCAGATCCATCCAGGTGCCTCCATCCTGAGGGGAAAAGCGGGCATACCCCTTGCTGCCGGTAAAGGTGCCGCCGCTTTCCGTCTTGATCATCTCACAGGCCAGAGGGCTGTCTCCCAGATTATAGACATAAGGGAAGGAAAGGCCGTCATTGAGCACGGAAAGAAAGGCATCCTGCACCTTTTCCGGAGCCACGCCTGGATAGAACAGGCTGTACATGGGGCCGTAAGGAGCCAGCTTCTGTTTGGGATCCTTCAGGCCCCGGATCAGTTTCCCCAGAGACGTGACCTTTTCCGAAAAAGTCTTTCCGTTTTCCTTCACTGCCTCCAGCTTCCAGTCCTTGGAAGAAGCCAGACGGTCTGCGTCTTCGGAAGTCAGCCCATACCACCGATCCAGACCGGGAGACGGATTTCCGGCAGGCAGAGACTGGGGTGTCAGGGACTGAGTTCCGTTGACCAGAGTAATGGCCATAAACTGGCTGTCAGGAGACCGTTTCAGATCCTGGAGCCGCAGGTACCAGCGGTTTCCGGATGGTACATATTGGATCTGGACCGCCACAGACCCGGCCTGGGTCCGTGCTATCCGAATGGGTTCTCCATTTTTCAGCACCAGGTTCCCACTGCGCTCGGTAAAATCCACAGCCAGGGCTTGGGGAACCTGAGCTCCCAGACAGAAAAGGGACAAAAGAAGAGCAGAAACAACGGTGCCTTTTCGGAAATTCATGAAAACACTTCCTTTAATCTTAAAATTGGCAGGATTTTCCATAAGTTTTTTTTATTTTACTACGGTTGAGTTACAGGGGCAAGAGCGGGAGACCGACGGGAGCTGTAAAGGAAATGGAATGCAAAGGCCTTTAATGGAGAGTGGAGGCTTAAAAATGTTTCCAGTTTGTAAATGCATGACTTGTTATACAATTGTTGATGACTTTCCTGTCAAAACAGCCCGTGTTCTTGTTCTTGATCGAAATTATGAAATAGGTGATTGGGCAGGGGTGCCCCGTCCGGCGGTGACACGAAACGGAACGGGCGAATTTGTCGGTCCCTCTGCCCGCTGGGCGGCCGGGATGAGCTCCCCTTTGGGGAGCACCCTACAGCGTCTTCGGAGAAGAGACGTGAAAAATCCCATGCATTGACGGCGAAACAACAATAGACAGGGGTGTGTTCGACGGCAGCCAATCAGCCGAAACCAGGCTTTTTCTGGTATAATGGAGAAAATCATCTGTAGGGTGCCGGCCAACGGCCGGCCTGCTCCAGCAAGACCAGAGGCCCAGTCCGCCCCCGAGAGGGCGTAAACAGGCGCCCGACGCTTTAGCGGTGTTGGCGGTCGCTTATGCTGTAGCTGGGGTATCCATGCGCGTCATGGGTGGTGGGGTTATCGGCGATAGCCGATACTTTGCAGGTACAGACGATAACACAGGGCTTCTGTCGAGAGAAGCAGACAGCAACCCGGCCATCGGTCAGGCCATGATGAACAATGAAAAAATCACGATGAACGGCATCTGGCTTCCATCGACGCATGACATATGACAAAGGGGCTGTTGTGTAAGCAACAGTCCCCAATTCTCTTCTTTCTGATATAATACAATAAAACAATCCATGGAGCGAAAAAATCATGACACGAAAAACTGACCGGCGTACGCTGTATACCCGTTCCCTAATCAAAGATTCCTTCCTGGAACTGCTGCGGCAGAAACCGTTTTCCAAAGTCAACGTGACTGCCGTATGCAAATTGGCGGATATAACCAGAGCCACCTTTTATCTGCATTACGAAGATATTTATGCGGTTCTGGATGAAGTACTGGATGACGCACTGAAAATTTCCGAGAATACTGGCAAAGCCGATGAAATGGTCCAGATGATCCTTGAGGCCGGCCAGAAACCGGACATCATTGCTTTTGTCAAAGAAAACTATATGCTGCTGCCGGTGTGTCAGCGCATCAGCGATACTCCGAAATACAGTCCGTTATTTTCCGACCGGACACTGGCGTCCTACATTCTCCATTTTATTTTTTCCAGAGAAAAAGAGAAAATCATACCCTTTTTTCAGAAAAAATTCCATCTGGATAAGAACCTGTCGGAGAGTCTGTATCTGTTCCTGGTCAGCGGTTCCTTTGCCGTTAACCAGTATCACCACTGGAAAAAAGATGAAGAGTGGTATCGGATTCAAAGCATGCTGCTCCGGTTCCTGCAGCAGGGAATCCAGCAGTTCACCGAGTAGGGAATGAGACGGTTTCTCCGTCAGCCGGCATACAATAGGAAGTTACACCCCGTTCAGTCAGCCGGCCCCGAAGGGTGTGACGGGTGAGGGAAGCATGGGATACGTTGTCCAAATGGGTCAGGAAAAGGGAAGCCTGGGGGGCTGCGGCAGCTACACAGGCCACATCCTCATCACCCATAATCAGCCGACCGTTGTTTACTGTCTCCGCTGCACAACAGTTCAGGGCAATGACATCTGGGTGGAAGGTGTTCAGGGTCTTTTCCACTCCTGAATACCAGATGGTGTCTCCGGCCAAATATAAGGTAGGTTCACTTTTCCCCTGGAAAAGGACGCCCATGGCATTCCCACAGGGGACAAGGGTGCCGTGACGGGCCGGCGTTTGGGCAAGATGAGCAGTACCTATGGTCAGACCTTCCTTCGGCAGGACCTGAATATCATTGAATCCGGATTTTTTAAAAACCGCCGCATCTTCTTCATTCTGGACCAGGACAGGTACCTTTTTATCCAGATAAGCCCCTACCGTGCCGTCAGCGGTCATATCTATATGATCAGGGTGGATATGGGTCACAATGCAGCAGTCCACCCCGGATAAAACATCGGTTCTGTCCATGGGCAGGTCGAACAGAGGCATGGGAATCTGCATTTTCACCGGATCCGGGATTTTATAGATTAATCCCGGAATATCGGCGAAACAGCCCATCTCTCCTTTTCCGCACAGCCAGGGATCCACCAGGAAAGTAAGAGATTCATAGGTAATCTTCAGTGTCGCATTCCGAATCTGCTGGATTTTCATAAAATCATTCCTCCTTAATTATGGACATATCGTAAACTGCTATACACAGTGTTTAATAATTATTATAAGGAAAAGGAGGAAAGATTCAATATTCACTTTTGCTAATGTGTATAATTTCCGGACACTTTGGAAAAACTGTCTAGGAAACAAGAAAGGAGCGCTCCCCATGGACGAAAACACCAAAAAGCTCTTCAACAGCCTGTTCCTCTGGGACCTGCTCAACGAAGAAGACCCAAAAATGAAAAAAAGCCCAAAACCCGGGCAAAAGGCCCCCTCAAAAACCACCGGAAACGAATTCTTCGATGCCTATCGGAAGAAGAAAATGGAGACCCTGGATTGGCAGAAGAAGTTCATCTGTATATGATACAGTAAAAATACCCACTGTCATCATCCAAAAATCCCCATTTCATCAGGAGAATTTCCTTATAAAAAGCGGGACACCTTGAACTGCTCCTTTTTACCCGTTATCCTTTATTTTGTACCACCAAGATAAAGGAGGAAAGGATATGCTCAAAATGTCCCAAATCAATTATATCAGAGATTTGAGCAATAGTGGCTATCGGATTGGAGAAATCGCGAAGAAGCTGAAACTCGACCGCAAGACAGTCCGAAAATATCTTGAACAGGAGGACTTTTCACCCATGCCACCAGTGAAACAGCCCGTCCCTTCGAAGCTGGATCCTTATAAGCCGAAGATTATGGAATGGCTGGCGGAAGATCAGCATGTTTGGCAGAAACAGCAGCATACAGCCAGGCGGATCTTGGATCGACTCCGTCTGGAAGAAGGATTTGACGGCTCTTACAGCACCGTCCAGCGCTATGTCAAATCTGTCCGGCATCAACAACAGACACGGGCGACCCTGGAACTCATCTGGGAACCCGGTTCTGCACAGGTGGATTTTGGCGAGGCTGATTTCGAAGTGAACGGTATCCTCCGCCGAATG
>Ga0256406_1006954_pt1 | contig 11025 bp, 11 predicted proteins | sample RumenRJG_03DNA_FD_185986 | JGI IMG/M metagenome (GOLD analysis project Ga0256406, IMG submission 185986) | Bovine rumen microbial communities from Lethbridge, Alberta, Canada - RJG_03 | ecosystem: Host-associated > Mammals > Digestive system > Stomach > Rumen | place: Canada: Alberta | collected...
CAAAAGATATTGCAAACGCGGTGAGATGGAGCTATGGATAAAAGACGTCAAGTATTTCAAGGCTGACCGTTTGTCATGCAACTCATATCGGGCCAACTATTTCCGTCTTTTCCTCTATGCCGCGGCTTTCGTCGTTGCCCACATGATGAAGCATAAGTTCTTCAATGGCACTGCCATAGAGAACTTCACAATGGACAGCTTTATAAAACGCATCATGCTCAGTGCTGAATATATTGTGGAAAAGAAGACTTTCATACATGTTAGTTTCTCACCGCATCATCGGCATCTCGAAGAACTGACCGTCGGCCTTGAAAGGCTGACTGCTTAACGCCCCCAGACAATACGATTTCTTATACATGCCAGAACAAGGTATGAGACTCTGCATGCCCATAGGCCAAATTCGAGTGTAATTTAGAAACAGAAGACACTCATGAGCTAATGCTTGGGACATCAAAAGGACGGCATAGGTTCGACAAAACTACAGATTCTTATCCAACAGCTTCGTTTTTATAGAAACGAGGTTCTGTTTTAAGACGGTATGAATTATACAGGTTAAATCTACCACTTATGTTGACATAGATTACGGTTATCAACAATAAACACATTTAATGCTCCATTTCATTCTATGTCATTAATCGATCAAATATAGACAGAATGACAAAAAAAAGTCAAGAGGGTGATTTTCGATTAATAAACTTTGCTTATCTCATTTATTTAACTTACCTTTGCATCGATTGAATGGCTGTTTGTACGCTCGGTTGGAGATTTGTTCTCCTATAGATCTAACAGATAGCATTCCATGTTGTGCTGAACTTGGCAAGTCTTAAACGACAACACCCTTAAGGCGCATGTAAATGCCAGTAATGGCATTTCGTTGGAACTTTCAGTCAGACATGTGGAAAAGCGTTTATCGCGCTGTATCTGTTCTGTCAGAATGGGCTTTTGCTAAAGCCTGGTAAGTGGGATGGACAACAGAACGATTCCGCGTATTTTGCGTGTCATATTTGCAATATATAAGAAATGCCGGTATGGATGTGTTGAAGAATACTGAAGTTCGGGATGGGAAGGCAGATGCCAAAGAGACCAATGAAAGAATAGGTTCAATTCCTGAGAGTGACGAGGCCTTTAAGGTCAAGGATTTACTTTTGGGGGTGTCGGTAGAGTATGCCCCTAAAGAAGGGTATAATTGGTACGTGTTACGTGCAACATACGGTCGTGAAATCAAGGCTTTGGAAACCATACGCTCTTCGGGGGGCGTTGCCTACGTCCCGCTCTACCGAACCAGAGAAGAGAAAGAAGGTAAAATTAAAAAAGTTCTCAAACCATTCGTCCAACAGCTCGTATTCCTCTATTCAAACGAAGAAGAAGCTTATAGGTTTGTCAACGAAGTACCAGAATTAAACTACTTGACATTTTACTACGATCATTTTAAGGTATCCCAAACGGGTTATAACCCACCTCTTACGGTAACGTTTGAAAGAATGTCTAATTTCATACGTCTGACAAGTATCGAAGACGAGCATGTGGAGGTATTAACCAATAAACATGTGGTCTTTAAGAGTGATGAGATGGTGCGTATCACAGATGGGAAATTCAAGGGAATAGTTGGAAAAGTTGCTCGTATCGACCGTAACAATCGTGTTGTAGTCACAATAGAAGGCGTGTGTATGATAGCCACCGCTTTCGTACCAAAATATGCTTTGGAGAAAATACCGTACTAATAGACATTCTCATGTTTACAATACGTTATTGTCGGACTTCATATTGTAGCAAAAATGCCGTGCGTATCAGATAAAATAGCAATTTTGACAATTGTGTTGTTGCACAAATAAACCTTCCATATAGATGAACTACACATACAAGGGTAAGGATTATCCGAAAAATATAAAGCTTCATCATCCTGAAGTGGAGACCATTCTGTCGAAGGATCCATTGGATATAACACTTCGGGAAATGAATCACCTTTATGATCTTCCTTTAGAAAGCTTCACAGAGGACGAGAATAATCTTATCCTTCGTGAACTGGGCAGACAACAAGGAAAGACCCTTGATGAGTTACTGGTAGACAAGATTGTCAACCCCTTTATTATCCGAAACACACTCGTATGCTTGACCACATCCTACGACTTCAATTCTTTCGATGTAGTGTTGGAAATACTGCGTCAGACGGAGGATATAATCAACTTCAATTTGCCGGATTACGATGGCTTCACATATATTCTTCCGATGTTGTCCTTGATGTTCGAGTATAAACCTCAGTATCTTGAGAAGTTCATGTTGGAGGGTGGCATTACCGTTCGTGGTAAGCGAATCGTGGCTGAGCAACTGTCACGTATGGCTTCTGATCTTAATGTTGGCAACGAAGATCATAAGAAAAAGATCCACGAGCAACTTGTGTCAATATTTGGCAACGTCATGGAAGCCTACATCTCTGATTATTGCGAGAGCAGACTATGTGACAGACAACTTGTTAGCCATGTGGTAAAGGCTATAGTCAATGCAGGACTTGGAGAATTGTCCGAACAGGTAAAAACAGTATACGAAAAGGATATGATTGACAAGAATATCTGTGGAGACTTGGACGTAAATCTCTCACTTATGAAAGACAACACTCCTGCAGACATGAACTATGTAGAGACTCAACCCTATCCCCTCCTGTTCCTGCCACTACATTATTTGTGGCCAAACGACGATACCAAGGATTTTGAGTAGGCAATACTAAAAATTTATTATTTTATGGATATTATTATGAATGATATCCTCCAAAATACAAACAATTTGGAGCATGCTGGTAATGTTCTCTATGACGACATTAAAAATGCCATAGCAAGAAAAGAGCATGTATCAATAGATATGAATGTAGTTTCCTCTCTCCCATCTATTCTTCTAAATGTTTCTCTTGGACGTATTATCGACGAAAAAGGGAAAGAGACCTTAATACATTAAAGAACTATGTTGTTTCTCGTCAAAAAACCGACTATCACGGACTATCATATAGAGATGCTTTCTGTCGGTGCTGCAGATTGTTTTATCATCTACTACACTGACAGTATGCAGCAGAACAAATTGATACTGGTTGATGCAGGGAATTATAGTGATGGAGATAAGATACTGTCTCATATCAGAAAGTACTATCATAACCCAGTTATCAACCTGGCGATTGTAACGCATCCTGACGACGACCACTTTGGCGGATTCGTCAAGATGTTGGAAATGTTATCTGACAAAGAAGATGATGCTGTCAAGATTGAGAAATTTTGGTTGAATAATCCTCAGAATCACGTAAAAGTCGATCAGGTTCAAAATAATGTCAAACCGAGTACGCTCAAACAACGTACTGCTCAATTGTTTGACCAGGGCGACAAGAATCTGTTGGAACAAATAAAAGCATTGCACATACAGGTTGAAGAAAAGTTTGCAGAATATGTGTTTAGAAAGAACTCCTTTACTAACAAATTGGAAGTTGTTCCCTTAAGAGAAAAAGAATTCATAGGATTTACAATCATCGGTCCAACAAAGGCCTATTTTGAGAAACTTGCACCGAACATGAGATATGACAATCTAAAAGGTTATTCTTATGATGCCAAAGATGACGATGAAGCTTTTAGACCGACTGAATCGTGTTTGAGCAAAGCATTGGACGATGCTTCAGATGACTCTTCAGTTCATAATCAAAGTAGTTTAATTTTCATGTTTGAGCCAGAAAAAGGAAAGAAATACTTATTTATGGGAGATGCAGGGGTTGAAGCATTGGCAAATATACCACAATGCCATAAGAATGCAATCAAAGATATATATTGGCTAAAAGTTCCTCATCATGGTAGCAAACATAATTTAGACAGCAAGTCTATACTCCATTTACATCCGAAGGTGGCTTATATATCAACAGAAAAACAGGGACATTATTTGAATCAATGCACGATTAACGCATTGAAACAGATAGGATGTAAGGTATATTCTACACATAGAAATCAAGCAAACTTTCTTCACAATGGTGAAAGGAAAGATTACACAACTGCAACACCAGAATAGATATGGATAATATAGGTAATAAAATAGGTCTTGCACTTTCTGGTGGTGGGTATCGGGCTGCAGCGTACCATGTTGGCACATTGCGGGCATTGCGTTATCTTGGACTATTAGACAAGGTCGATGTCATATCTTCTGTGTCCGGTGGTTCAATTGTTGCCGCCTATTATCTTCTACATAAAGAGAATTTCAGAAAGTTTCTGAAAGATTTTAATAAGAAAATACACATCGGTGTCATGCACCTTGCGTACACCAATGTATTCTTGTTTGTTTCTACATTCATTGCCATTGGTTATGTATTTGGTTGGGCGTGGTCATTGCTAATTATCCCTGCTTTTTGGTTCCTCAATTTCAAATTGATGCCATTAAGTGTTTGGATAAGGAAGCAATACGACTGGCACTTCTTTCACGGAAAGACGTTATCTGATTTGCCGGATGTGCCACGCGTGATAATCAACGCAACGGATGTCGCATTGGCATCCTCATTCAAGTTTTCCAAAGATAGAGCTTGGGGATTCGCCTATAGGGATTACCATACGGGTACAGACAGTTTTACTGGGATTAATTTCCCGATTTCTTTAGCAGTAATGGCATCTTCATGCGTGCCATTTGCATTCAATCCTATTAGGATGCCTGAAAAATTCAAAAAAAATAAGGTTAGTAAATTGCCTCTTCTTGTTGATGGCGGATTATATGACAATCAAGGCGTTCATGAAATCAGCGAACAAAGTTCTGAGCATTATTTCACGAAATATGCCATCGTAAGCAATGCTGGTAATACATATTTGAACGACAAAAAGATCTGGAATATCGTAAAGCTGCTTATTAAGACGTCGGATATTCTCATGAAACGTATTGAGAAATTACAATCACGCAAAATAATGTTTTCATCCAGTAATGTGGAAAGTCGTTTTGCATACCTTTCATTGACATGGGATGCAACAGACAGGCTTGTTAGGGGGTTTGTTTGGAACATAGCCAAAGGATTGGTACCTGAAGATGTATATCAAGAACATGGAATTGAAAAGGAAGAAGCCGAGTCTATGAGAAAACATTATCATGCAAGCAAAGGGTATAAGAGTGATGATGTAGAACGGCTTATGCAAAAAGTGAAAAACAGTATAGGTTGGGAATCTTTGGAACATTTGAGGCCTAACGAGAAAGAAGTAACAATAGCAAGAAACGTATGCACTGGCCTTGACGGTCTATCAAAAAAGAAAGTTTATTGTTTGCAAAAATTCTCTGAATGGATGACGATTGTTCAGGTACGGATGTATTTACCCAATTTGTTGGACTAATACAATTATGGAACATACTATAGTAAACGTCTTATTTTCCGCCTTGACACCGGCACATAAAAATATTACCTTTGCGGCATCAACTTTAAAACAGAAAAGTTATGCCGAAAGGAAAAGTCAATTATCAGGAAGTCTACGATCTGTATCAGCTGTGCAGTGAGACTAAGGATCTGAAGGAGTTCTGCTCCGAGTATGGTGTCAACTATGACAGCCACTTGAGAACTTCATCAAGGACGGCAGGGTGCAGATCTCAAAAAATCTCTGTGAACAGAGAATGAAACCAGTAAAACTGAACTTGAAGAACTGCCAGAATATAGGAAGTGAGAATGCTGCAGAAAAGACACCATCCGATGCCCTGGTGATCAATACCTCGGAGTATCAGCAAGTGCTCAGCAAGGCTTTGAACTATATATTCGATAAGAACGCCATCGTGACCATCGGTATTAAGGAGTGTGTTGTTGCAGGTGCGCCAGATTCCTATATTTATTATCGTGTATAGTTAATAGAGAAACTAATGAAATATAATTAAAAAGAAACAAATGAAAGATATTACCCATAATGATTCATATTTTGAATCAAAATATAATATCCATGTAGCTTCTTATTATAAGAAAACATGGCGGAGTTATAGGAGAATGATAACGTATCCATTAACTAACATTTTTTACAAAATGTTAGTTAAATTGATTCCTCGTAAACAGACTATATCGAAAAAGTACAAAATAGTATTATGTGCTATTTTTAAGAATGAAGGACGTTTTTTAAAAGAATGGATAGAGTATCATCGTCTTATTGGTGTTGATCATTTCTTCATGTATAATAATAACTCAACTGATAATTATAAAGAAATTCTCAGCAAGTATATCGATGCAGGAATCGTTTCGTTAATTGATTGGCCACAAGTTCCAGGACAGATACCTGCATATAAGCATTGGTATGACAATTATCGTAAAGATTGTGAGTGGTGTTCTTTTCTAGATTTGGATGAGTTTATTTGTCCAAAATATGACTATGATTTGCCTTCTTGGTTGGAAAAATATAAAAAATATCCAGTAATACGAATAGATTGGTTAATGTTTGGAACTTCTGCTTTAGAAGAACATAATGAAGCAAATCTTGTAATTGAGCAATATACTCATTGTTGGAATAAGCCTGTGAATATCGGTAAGGTATTATATAATTGTAATTTTGATATAGCTGCATTCAATAATACCATGCATCATGCATTACATGTAAAATGGCATAATTTGATAATTCCTCCTTTTAATGATACAGGTAATATATGTGTTGATTATTGTCATGAATTGCATGGTAATAAAAATAGTTCTATACAGATTAACCATTATTACAGTAGGGCATATAATATATTGAATGAGAAATTGACAAAGGGTGATTCTGCCTATATTGTAAAAGGCAAAAAGGATGTAGCTCCTTATATTAATAGAGAGATGAATTGCGTTAAAGTTGATTATATTATACAACGCTATCTCTTGAGATTGAAGTTGAGAATGAAAAATATTAATTTTTAGTATGAGTAGTAACAATAATCATTCTTCTGATGCCAAGCGTATAGCCAAGAATACACTTTTGCTATATTTCCGTTCCATTATTGTGATGGTTGTAAGCATCTATACCTCCCGTGTGGTACTTGCTACATTAGGAATTGATGATTACGGAATTTATAATGTTGTGGGTGGTGTCGTAGGTATGTTTTCTATGTTGAGTGCAACATTTGTCTCAGCATCGCAACGTTTTATTTCCTTTGCTTTAGGAAGGAATGATGCCGTACAGACCCAAAAGGTTTTTACTATATCATTGAATATACATATAGGCTTGGCTGTCATCCTGCTTGTATTGATGGAAACCATAGGTTTGTGGTATCTCAATAGTATTCTGAAAATACCAGAAGATCGACTGACTGCGGCTAATTGGGTTTTTCAATTCTCTATATTATCTTTCTTATGTAACTTGATAAGTATTCCTTATAATGCACTTATCATCTCTAAAGAAAAAATGGGGGTTTTTGCCTATGTTAGTATTTATGAAGTTATAATGAAATTATTAGTGGTTTATCTTCTACAGTTGGCTCATTATGATAAATTAGTGTTTTATGCTATACTTATATTCTTGGTAAGTTTGTCTATCCGTTTGTTTTATGGTTTTTATTGTAGCCATAAGTTTTCGGAAGTTCATCGTATTAAAGTTCATGATAAGGCTTTATACAAGGATTTCTTGCAGATATCCGGCTGGAATTTCTTAGGGTCTTGCGCTTCTATTATGGCCATACAGGGTATCAATTTAGTGTTGAATTTCTTTTGTGGAGTTGCAGTCAATGCTGCAAAAGGAGTTGCAAGTCAGATAGAAAATGCAGTTACTACATTGGTAAATAATTTTCAAACATCACTTAATCCGCAGGTGGTGAAGAGTTATGCACAAAAAGACTATGATTTTTTGAAAGAATTGATTTCGAGCGGAACTCGTATATCTTTTTTCTTAATGCTCTTCCTTTCTCTTCCTTTCTTGTGGACAGCTCCAGATATATTGCATGTTTGGTTGAAAAATCCGCCAGAATATAGTGAGGAATTTGTTAGGATGATTTTGATTTATATATTGATCATTCCTTTCAATAGTGTGTTTGACAAAGTTTTGCTTGCAACAGGTAAGATAAAGAAGGTACAAGTGATGACTTCGTTTACCACATTGATGAATATACCATTGTCAATTATTGTGCTATATATGAGATTGCAACCATATAGTGTCTATTTTGTATATATATTGATTGGGCTGATAAATTTTGTCATTAAGTTGTGGAATACATTAATTTATTTCCCAGAGATGAAGTTTAGATATTATTGCTCGAATGTTCTTTTGAAGGTGTTAGGTGTTGTTCTCATTTCTCAACTATTGCCAATAGCATATAGTATGTTTCTCTATAACCACACATTTATGTCGTGGCTTTGTTTTATGTTAATTATAGAAATGAGTCTTGTGCTGTGCATTTATATATTAGGTGTCACAGAAAAAGAGAGGGGGCAATTTAAAAAGTTCTTGGTAAAGAAAATTCATAGGTAAGGCTGGCAGCAATGAAGAATATTTGTAATATTAATGAATGTACTGGGTGCATGGCCTGTGTCAATGTCTGTGCGCACCATGCTATTAGAATAATAGCGGATAAGGAAGGATTCGACAGACCTGTTATAGATGAAACTTTGTGCGTAGATTGTGGACTTTGTGCAAAGACTTGTCCTGTTAATCATCATCCTTTGGCTAATGAACCTAAAGAAATTTATAGTGGTTGGTCTTCAGACGAGGCTGTGCGCATAAATAGTTCTTCTGGTGGCGCATTTACAGAGATAGCTCGACCTATTTTAGAAGATGGTGGTATTGTTTTTGGATGTGCATTAAATGATAAACTTCAAGCGGAACACATTTATGTTGAGACTCTTGAAGATCTGGAAAATAAGTTGAGAGGTAGTAAGTATGTTCAGAGTAGAATTGGTAATACTTATGCACAGGCAAAAAACTTCTTGCGCCAGGGAAGAAAAGTTCTTTTTAGTGGAACACCTTGTCAAATAGCAGGATTGAAAAATTATCTTAGAAGGGATTATGATAATCTCATAACAGTTGATTTGATATGCCATGGAGTACCATCTCCAATGTTATTCGAGGATTATAAAAAATTCATGCAAAAGCATGAAAACATGAAACTTACGAAGGTAAGTTTCCGTTGTAAAAAATCCTCTTGGATTTTTTACAACATGACCCTCGAGGGTCATGTTGAAAAGAACTCCGCTTTGAAAAAGTATGTTGGGAGCTATTATGAAGACCCTTATATACGTGGTTTCCTGCGAGATTATTTTCTTCGTCCTTCATGTCATCAATGTAAGTTTACTTCTACGAATAGGTGTAGCGATTTTACCATAGCAGATTGGTGGGGGTATTCAAAAAATAGTTCAAAAGACAAAGATTTCAGGAAGAAAGGTGTCAGTTTAGTGTTGGTAAATACAGAAAAAGCTGTAGCGATGTTATCTTCTCTGAACATGGAACTTCGTAAAAGAACTTTGGAAGAGGCAAAGAAAACGAATTGTAGTTTGTCGAAGGCTTTTGCTATGCCTGCCGTTCGTGAAGTTTTTTGGAAAGATTATCATCGAATGCCTTTTGAAGATATTGTGAAAACATACATGCAACCAGAAAAGGTTAAATGGCAAACGAAAATGATGGAACATTATCCAAATACAGATAATTTGATTTTGCTTATCCGTATATTGGAGCTTCCTCAGAGAATTATCAACAAGGTAATGAAAGTTTTAGGAATAAAATACAAGTTATGAATATAATAAAGAAAGTAAAAAATAAGTTGACTTACTTAAAGTCTGAAAGATATGTAAAGCAAAAGCAAAGAGAATTGCAGCAAGTTTTATCGAGAAATAGCAATACTTCACGAATCTATTTCTTTTGCACTCCAACTCATAGTAATCTGGGTGACCAAGCTCAGTTGTTCTGTTGGCTGCGTTTGATGGAAGAATGGCATCCTGGATATGAAATCATCTGTGTGCCTACTCGTTACCGTAGTTTTGAAACTATTAGAACAATCCATAAGAATCTCCAGAAAGATGATCTAATTTATGTGCACAGTGGTTATTTGATTTTTGACCCACATCCAGAATTACCATTCATTTTGGATATAGTTCGAGGATTTTATGATGCCAAAATTACCATTCTTCCGCAAACTGTAAATCTTGTGGGTGAATGGTATCAACATATTGTTGCGCAGGTTTTCAATTCTCACCCGAATCTGACTCTTTATTGTCGTGATGAGGTATCTTTAGAGAATGCGAAGAAGCTGTTCCCGAGAGTTGAAAAAAAGTTGATGCCAGATGTTGTTACATCATTAATAGGTAATGCAGAGTTCCAATATTCAAATTCAATAAGAAAAGGTGTAATGCTTTGTGTTCGCAACGATGGAGAGAAATTATATAGTGATGAGCAAATTGATAATTTGCGAAAACGCTTTGAAGGCATAAAAACTGATGTTTGTGATACGACTATTGATGCTCCTATTTGGGAATGGGAAAAAAATAGAGGAGGCTTAATTCGTAATATATTGGAGCTTTTTTCAAAATATCAAGTTATCATCACTGATAGATACCATGGTACTATCTTTTCTCAGATAGTGAATACGCCGGTTATTGTAATATCATCTACAGATCATAAATTGAGTAGTGGGGTGAAATGGTTCCCGAAAGATCAGTTTGAAGGAAATATCACCTTTGCTTTAAATTTAGACGAAGCTTATAATAAGGCTACAGAGATTCTGGCAAGAAATGGTAAATTGAAGAAGAATCCGTCATGGTTTAAAAATACTTATTACAATAAAGCTTTGTAATTATGGATTATCCTTATATTTTAAATTATTTTATATTGCTTATATTGGCATATCTCTATTGGAAGAAGCCCGATCCAAAGTTGGTTAAGTGGGCTTTCTTTTTAGAGTTTGTATTTATAGCTTTTAGAGCTCCAGTTGTGGGAGCTGATACTTGGAACTATGTGAGATATTTGGATGGTGAACGTAATTTTTATAATTATGATCCACGTCCATTGGAACCTGGTTTTCTGATTTACAGGCAGGTCCTGTTAGCATTGCATCCTAACCGCTTTGTGGTTATGCTTGTTAATAGCTTTTTATCGTGTTATCCAC
>Ga0256406_1006958_pt1 | contig 11020 bp, 11 predicted proteins | sample RumenRJG_03DNA_FD_185986 | JGI IMG/M metagenome (GOLD analysis project Ga0256406, IMG submission 185986) | Bovine rumen microbial communities from Lethbridge, Alberta, Canada - RJG_03 | ecosystem: Host-associated > Mammals > Digestive system > Stomach > Rumen | place: Canada: Alberta | collected...
AATGTCTCCTAAGCAAAGGCATTTTACCAAGTTGCGGCTTTTTTGAGAAAAAAGGCCGCATTTTTTTGAATCAGAAAAAGGGCTGTGCCCTACCTGCAGTTCATGACAGGTTTTGCAACAGCCCCCTCTTTTAATTCCGTTTGAATTTACTTCCCGTTCGGGTTCTTCATCGAAGCCATGAGCTGCTGCTTCATGGATTCGGTCATGCCCTTCTTCATGTACGGGCTCATCTTCTTGACCGTCTGCTTCATCTGGTCGTAGGAACGCAAGACCTTGTTGACGTTGTACGCGTCCGTCCCCGCGCCGGCGGCGATACGGGTCTTGCGGGAATTCTTGATGATTTCCGGATGTTTCCGTTCTTCCGGAGTCATTGAGGAGATGATGACCTCCATGCGCTTCTCGTTGTCTTCGCCCTTGGCAATCTGTTCGTCGGAAACCTTCGGCATGCCCGGAAGCATTCCTAAAATCTTGCGCAGAGGTCCCATCCTCTTGATCTGGTGGATCATTTCGACCATGTCGTCGAGGCCGAAGTTCCCGGACATGATGCGCTGGGTGACCTTCATGGTCTTCTGCTGGTCGACGTTCTCCTGCACGTTCTCAACGAGCGAGATCACGTCGCCCATGCCCAGGATTCTCTGGGCCATGCGGTCCGGATGGAAGACTTCGAGGTCCTGCACCTTTTCGCCGACGCCGGCGAACTTGATCGGCACGCCCGTCATCTTGCGGATGCTTAAGGCCGAACCGCCGCGCGCGTCCGAATCGAGCTTGGACATGATGACGCCCGTGAGCTTGATCTTGGCGTTGAAGGCGTTTGCGACGTTGATCGCGTCCTGGCCGGACAGAGCGTCGGCTAATAAGAGCGTCTCGTTCAGCGGGATCGTCTGCTGGATGTTCAGCAGCTCGTCCATCAGTTTCTCGTCGACCTGCAGACGTCCGGCCGTATCGACGATGAGGACGTCGTATTTCTCGGCGACGGCCTTCTGGTACGCCGCCTTGGCAATCTGCGGAGGCAAGGTCCCCGTGCGGTCGGTATAGACGTCGACTTCAATCTGTTTTCCGAGCGTCTCGAGCTGGTCGATGGCCGCCGGACGGTAGATGTCGCCCGCCGCGAGCAGGACCTTCTTCTTCATCTTGTTCTTGAAGAGGTAGGCCAGCTTGGCCGCGGAAGTCGTTTTACCGGTACCCTGCAGACCGACGAGCATGATTGAGGTCACGCCGCCGTTCTGGACGAAATGCAGCTCGCTGTCATTCGACCCGAGCAATTCGGTCAGTTCCTCGTAGACGATCTTGACGACCATCTCCGAAGGCGAAAGCTTCTCGAGGACCTTCTGCCCGAGGGCTTTCGCTTTCACGTCGTCGACGAAATCGCGGACGACCTTGTAGTTCACATCGGCTTCAAGCAAAGCGAGACGCACTTCCTTCAGCATCTCGTCCATGTTGGACTCGGTCAGCTTGCTCTTGCCCGATAACTTCTTAAAAATCCCCTGTAAGCGGGAGCCGAGAGATTCAAATGCCATACTTTAACTCCTCCTTAATCCTGTCGACGATCTTCTTCCTTTCCTCATCCGAGGCCTTTTCTATCTTATCCAATTCCGCTTCGATTTGCTCGCTCTTTAAAAGGATGCGCAGATCCTTTTCGTATTTCTCGAGTTCCTTCTCCCCGTTCCGGATCGAAAGGTGCACCGCGTTCCGCGTCACGTTCCGATTCAGAGCGATCTCGGATAAGGACAGATCGTCCTGGTAATACGATAAGAGATCCTCCCTCTGCAGCTTCGAAAGCGCGTTCCCGTAGATGGAAAGGAGCTTGTTGATCCTTTCCCGTTTCCGGATTTCCTTCTCTTCGTCCATATCCTAAGCCAGTCCTATCAGAATGAAGACCAGGGTGATTCCCAAAAATTCCACGAGCGTCGTCGAGAACGCGTAATGGAAGAACCCGATTTTATAGAATTCCTTCCTCATCTCACCCGGCAATAGGAACAGAGCGTAGAGGAACGACGAAACGATGTCCGCGACCAGGTACCCCAGAGCCGCACTCTGAGAAAGATACGCCGTCAGGTTCGCCAGGATCAGATACGAGAAAAACGAGATCAGGATCGCGCTCCAGTAATTCCTATTCATTTTCGTCCCCAATCAGAAGACCGTAGAGGTAATCGTCCAGATCGAATTCCTTCAGATCCTCCATCTTCTCGCCGAGCCCGATGAAACGGACCGGAATTCCGAGCTTGTCCCGGATCGGAAGGATGATTCCGCCTTTGGAGGTTCCGTCCATCTTCGTGATGACGATGCCCGTAAGCGGCGTCGCTTCCTTGAAGACCTTGGCCTGCTCGATCCCGTTCTGTCCCGTGTTCGCATCGATCACTAAGAACGTCTCGTGCGGAGCTTCGGGGATGATTTTCGTCATGACCCTCCTCATCTTCGCGAGCTCGTTCATCAGGTTCACCTTGTTCTGAAGTCTTCCGGCCGTATCGACGATCACGAGGTCGTAGTTTCCTTCCTTGGCTTTCTTCAGTCCGTCGTAGCAGAGAGAGGAAGGATCGCAGCCGTCAGGCCCGGTGACCACGTCCACCCCGATGCGTTCCGTCCAGACTTCGAGCTGGGTCGTCGCTCCCGCGCGGAACGTATCCGCCGCGACGAGCAGGACCTTCTTACCTTGGTTCTTATAGCGCCACGCGAGCTTGGCAATCGTCGTGGTCTTGCCTCCGCCGTTCACCCCGACCGTCAGTAAGACCGTCGGACCTTCCTTGACGAACCGCACGTCCGCAGGAACGTCCTGCCCTTTTTCCTCGTATCCGGCGAAAAGGCGCTCGATCACGAGCCGGTTGATTTCTTCCGGCGTGTCCTTTTTAAAAGTCTTGGCGTCCTTCTTGGCTTCGTCGATGACCCGGAACGTCAGTTCCGTCCCCACGTCCGCCTCGATCAGGATTTCCTCGAGCTCGTCGAAATACTCCTCGTTGACCTTGCGGAACATCCCCGTCAGGGACTTCAGACGGTATAAGAAACCGCGCCGGGCCTTCTTCATGCCCTGGACGTAGGCTTCCTTGTTCTCGATTTTCTTCTCTTCGGAAGGGAGTTCTTCTTTCTTATCTTCCCGAGCCTTTTCTTCTTCGGACGGTTTTTCCGTCTCTTCTTTTTCGGAAATAGACGAAACCGGGGCGGGTTCCTCCGCCTTCTTTTCCGATTCGGAAGAGACTTCTTCGGACGGAGTTTCTTCCTTCTTTTCTTCTTCCTGAACCGGCGTCTCGTCCTTCTTTTTCTTGGAGAACTTATTTCTCAGATAATCGAACAGTCCCATGATTAATTCACCTTCTTTTCCAAGGCCGCCTTGGCCGCGGCCATCTCCGCCCGTTTCTTCGAGCTTCCCTCGCCTTCCCCGAGCACGATCCCGTTCACTTTGACCTGGACGGTGAAATGCTTCTGGTTCGGCATGCCCTCTTCCCGGACGACCGTGTACTCGACCCCGGTCTTCACGTCTTCCTGCACGAGTTCCTGCAACTTCGACTTGTAATCGAAATGCTCGTAATCCTCGTAATGGCTGATCGGATCCGCGAAAAACGAGCGCACGAGCTTCTGGGTCAAAGGGAAATCGTCCTTATGGTCGAGGTAATACGCCCCGATGAACGCCTCGAAGACATCCTCGAGGATGTTCGGACGGATCGTCCCTTCTTTCTCGATCCCTTTCGAAACGCGGATGTATTCCTCGAAATGCATCCTTTTCGAAAAGGAAGAGAGCGTCGCCCCGCGGACGAGGGCCGCGCGGCACTTCGATAGTTCCCCGGAATTCATTTCCGGGAAGCGGGAATAGATCATGTCCCCGACGACTAGATCCAGGACGGCGTCCCCGACGAACTCGAGGCGGTCGTACTGGCCTCGGGAGGTGAGAGGATGCTCGTTGTAGTACGAGACGTGCGTGAAGGCCGCCTCGTAGAGCAAGTCGTTCTTGGGGACGATTCCGAGTTCCTGTAAGAGCAGATGGTAGTCCTTGGCCATACTCTACTTTTTTTCCTCTCCGTCCGGAGCGAACTCTTCTTTGATCTTGTTCACGACGCCGTTTTTCACCATCTTGTCGGCGAGCGCCATCGAGTAATAGAAGAAGCGCGCGTCCGAATTCCCGTGTGTCTTGATTGCGACCCCGTTCACGCCTAAAAGGATCGCTCCGCCGGTCTTCTTGTAGTCCATGGTCTCCTTCATCTCCTGGATGCCCTTGCGGCAGAAAAGATAGGCGATCTTCGTGAAAAGGTTCCTCTTGAAGACTCTCTTGATCATCGCGGACATGTTGAGCGCCATACCTTCGCTCGACTTGAGGAAGATGTTCCCCGGATAGCCGGACGTGACGATCACGTCTTTGGTCCCGTCCAAAGCGTTTCTCGCCTCGACGTTCCCCTTGAAATTCACTTTCGAATTGTTCTTGAGAATCTCGTACGCTTCCTTGGACTCGTCGAGACCCTTTCCTTCCTCCGTCCCGTTCGAAAGGAGATAGACGCTCGGGTTTTGGATATCCCCGATGAGCTCGGCGTAGATCTTCCCGAGGCGGGCGAACCCGACGAGGTCCTCCGCCTTATTGACGTTCGAGGCACCGATGTCGAGGATGTAGGTCGATTTTCCCTTGACCGTGGTCGGGAACGGGGAGCAGAAGCCCGCCCGGCTCACGCCCGGGACGTTCTTTAAAAGCAGCGTCGCTCCGGTGATGAATCCGCCGGTCGAGCCGGCCGTGACGACCGCGTCCGCCTTCCCTTCCTTCACAAGGCAGATCGCGACGTACATCGAGTTCTGTTTGTCGCGTAAAAAAGACAAGACGCTCGTCTCCATCGGTAAGACGTGTTCGCCCGTATCGACGATTTCAATCCTCGGGTTTCCTTGAAAGGAAGAAAGGCGCTTCTGATCTCCGACGGCGAGGATCTTCAAGTCGCCGTGTTCCTCTAGATACATCAGCACGCCTTTAGCGAGTTCCTCCGGGCCCAGATCCGAGCCCATCATGTCGACCGCGATTGTGACCATTCCCGTGTCCTCCTGTTAAAAGGCCGTTCTTTCTGTACGAAAAAGAGGTCTTCTAAAGACCGATTCCGCTTTTTATTATCTCATAAAAGGAGAGAACGTACAAAAGAAGGAGAAGAGGGAAGAAAACGTATTTCGTTTTCTTTTCCGTCCACGGGGAATTAGAATAGGGCATACAAAGAAGAAAAGGAAAGACACGTATGGATTCATTCATCAGTTACTGCTGCCCGACCAAGGTCCTTTTTACGGAAGATTCCGTGAATCAGATCGGCGCTGTCCTTAAGGAAAACGGCTATTCGAAAGTTTATTTCGTCTACGGTTCGCACTCGCTGAAGGCGAGCGGGAACTACGAGAAGATCGTCGCGTCCTTGAACCGGTACGGCATCTCCTTCCGCGAAAAAGGCGGAATCAGAGCGAATCCGGAAATCTCGTTCGTAAGGGAGATCCTTCCGGAAGTCCGCGCGTATAAGCCGGACGCGGTCCTCGCGGTCGGGGGAGGAAGCGTCCTCGATACGGCGAAGAACCTCTGCTGCGCCTATTACTATTCCGGGGATTCCCTCGATTTCAATAAGAAGAAGGCCATCCCGACTAAGGCCCTGCCCTTAGTCACCATCATCACGGTGGCCGCGGCGGGTTCCGAGATGAGCGACTCGTGCGTCATGAGCGATTACGCGAACGGGTTCAAGTCCGGCTACAACAGCATCTTCAACCGCCCGGCGGTGTCTTTGGAAGATCCGACCCTGACTCTCAACGTCCCTCTCTTCCAGACCTGCTGCGGGCTCGTGGACATCCTCTCCCATTCGTTCGAGCGCTATTTCTCGCCGTCGAAAGAGTACGAATCCTGCGACTATCTAGCCCTGGGGGTGATGAAGAACATCGTCGACATCACGCCGGTCTTATTGAAAAATCCTCACGACCTCGACGTGAGAAGGAGCATGATGCACGCTTCGACCCTGTCGCATAACGGCATCACTTCCTTCGGAAAGAAGATGCGCTTTATCTGCCACGGGGTGGAGCACCAGCTCTCCGGCAAGCATCCTCAAATCGCCCACGGGCTCGGCCTGCGCTTCTTGCTCGCCGAATTCCTAAAGATCAATAAGGACCTCCTGAACGAGAAGATCGTCCGGTTCGGGAAGGAAGTCTTCGAGCTGAAAGATCCAGACGCGGACGAAACGATCCGGTGCTTCTCGGCCTACCTCGATTCCCTGCCTCTTCCGCACGCGATGGAAGAAATCGGAATCCCCAAAGAAGAGAAGAATTCCTATCTGTCCCAATTAAAAGTCAGCGACTAGGGATTAGATGCTATAATTGCAGTAGTTTGTCAGCGAAAGGAACACTAGAAAACATGGCAGAAGAACAGAAGAACAGTGGATATAATGAAGAACCGCACGCAATCGACGTCGACACGCTTTTGGATAAGAGACAGAAAGCGACGAGGGCGCGGTTCGAAAAGAAGACGAGAAGCTATTTCGATGTCAATTTGTCCTGGCCGATGCTGATCGTCCTCGCCGGAGGCATCTTCGGACTGGGGTACGCTCTGATGGTCAGCGTCAGTTACAACACGTGGCTGAAGCTTTTGATTGTCGCGCTGAGCCTCTTGGCGGGCGTTTTGCTCTATAACGTCGGGAAGAGTGTCGGGGCGGCCTTATCAGGTTACGAGCTCTACCGCTTCGAATGCCTCGGACTTCAGTTCGTCAAAGGAAGAGGGACGAGCTACTCGTTCTCGAACTTCCTCGAGTTCCATACGAATTACGCGCCGAAGAACGGGAACGTGAAGGCGAAAGGCACGTGGATGTATTGGAGCGGGTCGCTTCTGACCCTGATCGGATTCGCCACGGTTCTCGTCCTCTCCTTCGTCCTATCGGATGTAGGAAGGAACCTGCGTTACTCGATGATGTACGGTTCAATCCTGATGCTGATGATCGTGGTCTACGAGCTCTTCCCGGGAAGACTCGATCTGCCCAACGACATGTACCAGCTCATCGTCACGAACAAGGAAGACGACCGCATCGCCTACAACGAATACCTCCTCGCGAGAAAGGCGGATTTCCTCTCCGCCCCGTACAAGGCGACAGTCCCCTTCGACAAGGTCGAGAATTCCTATACGAAGCCGCTGACCCTCTTAAGCAAACTCCATAACGAAGTCTACGAAGGGAAGTACGAGGAAGCCCTCAAGACCGTCGATTACGCCGACGAGAACAGCTCCCCGTTATTCGATGCGGACAAGTGCGAGATCATGTACGAGGAACTCTACCTGATGCTCTCTCACGGGCGGAAGACCGAATCCGAGCAGATGTTGGTCCTGCTCGACAAGCGCGTGAAGAACACCGCGGATTTCCATCCTTCCATCTCGGCCCTGCGCACGGATGTCGCCATCGGCGGACTCCTCAACAACGCCGAGGACGAGCTGAAGGAAGCCGTCGAAGCATTCAAAAAGGAATGCGCCCGTGCCGGCAAGAACGAAAGGACCCTCCTCGACGTCAAGTTCGTCCAGCAGGTCCTTTACAAGGTCCGCCAGGTCCATCCGGACTGGAAGCCGATCGTCCTGAACGAGAACGACCTCTTCGTCAGAAAGTCCGTCGAACAGGAAATCGACGAGGAAAAATAATTGCGGTTCATCCGTTCAAAAGTAAAAGCGACTCTCACCTCAGAAAAGGGAGTCGCTTTTTCCTTGGACGGGTTTATTCGGATAAGCATCCCGTGTTCTTTTCATAACCGCTGACTTCGCCTCCAGGAAATTCATGATCCGCTCTTCCTAAGTCCCGTTTTGATAAACGGCGCGTCCATTTCAAATATAAGGATGAAAAAGAGGGCCGGAGGGATGCCTGTCCCGATTCTTCTAGACCCGGCAATGACGAAACGGAAGGATTCCAGGTAAGAAGGAATACATGCCTAAAAACCGAAAAACAGGGATTGGATTTCCTCTAGACGCTTTACCGGTTCTCCTCGATGTCTTCCTTTGTCGGGATGCGGCCGAGATAGCAGGTCAGAGCGGCCGTCTTCAGCCCGAAATGCAGAGCGTTCACCGGGGTCTCTCCCCGGGCGATCTTCGAAAGGAACGCCGCGAGGAGCGTGTCACCGGCCCCGACGGTCGAAACGACGCTCTTGGAGAATTCCGTGTATCTGTCCTTATAGATTCCCGCCGGGGTGACTAAGACCGCCCCGTCCGCACCCAAGGAAATCAAAACGTACGGAATCCCGTATTTCTCCTGGACGGACTTTCCGAGTTCCGGAACTTCCTCGATACCGACTTTCCTGCCGATGAGGTCCTCGAATTCCTCCTTGTTTGGCTTGATGAGGAACGGTTTCGCCCTGACGCCTTCCTTGAGCGCTTCGCCCTTGGCGTCGAGGCAGCAGAGGAACTTCTGGCCGTACCGCTGGATGATCTTCTTATATAAATCCTTCGACGAGCGCCCGATGGATCCGCCTAAGACCAGGATGTCGCTCGCCTCGAGGCGGTCGAGCTTTTCGTACAGCATCTCGAGATGCTCCTGCAGGATGATTGGACCGTCGAGGTTGAAGGCCGTCTCCCCGTCGCGCGAATTGACCTTGACGTTGATCCTCGTCTCGCCCTCGATGTTGATGAAATCGGAAGGGACGCCTTCCTTGGCGAGCATGTCCGTGAGCCACTTCCCGTTCCGTCCGGCCAAGAAGCCGAGCGCCTTCGTCCCGACGCCGAGGGAGCAGAGCACCCGCGAGACGTTGATGCCTTTCCCGCCCGGGGAGAACCGCGCGTGATGTCCGCGCAGGATGGCGTTCGGATGGACCGTGTCGTCCAAATCGAAATGGTAATCGACCGACGGAGCGACGCTCAGCGTATAGATCATATAGGTTCCCTCCCGATATCTTTAATTATTTCATTTTCATTATAGCAACCGCGCCCGAAATGCAATTCGTAAAATCCGATTTTTTCTTCTATAATATCCGTGTTATGGATTTCTACGGCATCAAGGTGAAAGACCTGAATCTGAACGACGTTTCCCTTTCCATCTACAGGGGGAAGCTCCTTTTGATCGTGAACACCGCGATCAAGTGCGGATACACGAAGTCGTATTCGCGCCTCGAGGAACTGTACAGGAAATATCGGGACCGCGGATTCGAGATTCTCGATTTCCCGTGCAACCAGTTCGCCGCGCAGGCCCCGGGGACGAACCGCGAGATCAACGATTACGTATTGCTCCATTACCGCACGGAATTCCCGCGTTTCGCCAAGATCGACGTCAACGGGAAGAACGAATCCCCGCTCTACACGTTCTTAAAGAAGGAACTCCCTTTCCGCGGTTTCGATTTCCTCAAAGACCCTTCCGGGGAAGTCCTCGCCTCATTGGCCCTCGAGCAGGATCCCAAGGCTCTGGAGTCGGACGACATCAAATGGAATTTCACGAAGTTCCTCGTCTCGAGGGAAGGAAAAGGAATCCGCAGGTTCGAACCGGGGGACAGCCTGGACGAGGTCGAAAAAGAAGTCGTCCTAAATCTCTGAAATTCCTATTGACTAAACGGAAAGAATCGTTTATCTTTAAATACGCGATGGGTGTTTAGCTCAGCTGGGAGAGCATCTGCTTGACGTGCAGAAGGTCATAGGTTCGAGCCCTATAGCACCCACCATTCGAAAAGAAACGCCCGAGCGAAATCGGGTTTTTTTCTTCCCAAAATCTTCCCCCGTACGGAAAAGAAGGAAGACGTGCTATCCTATAGAAGTCTGGAGCAGTACCCAAGTGGCTGAAGGGGGCGGTCTTGAAAACCGCTAGAGGTGTCACAGCCTGCAAGAGTTCAAATCTCTTCTGCTCCGCCAGTTTGAATCGGTACGAACACTGTACTGTCATCAGTCGGGGTTCGTTGTTGCAGGCTATCTTCGTAAAAGAAGGTAAACCAAGAAAGTCATCCGTATTGGGTGGCTCTTTTCTTTATAAGAAAGTGTTATATTGTTGTATAATCATTTTATGGAATATAAAGATGCAATAAAAGAGCTGCGGAAACGCATGCTCGTCAGTCAATCAGAACTTGCCGAAATACTTGGCGTCTCCTTTGCAACCGTTAACCGTTGGGAACAAGGATTACATCAACCCACATTCGCTGCAAAAAGAAAACTGAAGAAACTTTTTGATAAGAACAAAATAGATTTGGAGGGCAACTGATATGGCAAAGGGAATCATCTATTTGATGTCTACGGCGGTTCAGGGATTGATCAAAATCGGGAAGACTCAGACAAGTCAGTATGAAACACGTATGAGATATCTTGAAAGCAACGGTTATTTCAATGTCGTTGGTCTTAAACGTGAATTTGCAATCGAAGTTGATGATTACGACGAGAAAGAGACACTCCTTCATGACATTTTCGAAAGAAGCCAGGTATCCAATTCAGAACTGTTTTCCGTAAACCTTGGCATGGTCAAACAACTTTTGGCTTCTTTTAGTGGGAGAATCGTTTATCCCAAATCCACATCTGCAGAAGCTGAATTCAATAAAGCGGAGAACGAGGTTAGTTCGACTTTTTTCATCAATGGCAAGTCGAGAAAAAGCGGTAAGGAATTCTGTGGAACTTTAATCATATCCAATGGAAAGTTTATTCTGAAAAAAGAATCGATTATCGCCGATGTTAGTGAAAAGTATCTAGATTCCGGCTGGGCAAAAGCAGAAAGGCAAATGAAAATAGATGGCAAGGGTATTCTACAAGAAGATTGTGAAATCTCTTCTCCTTCGGCCGCGGCATCCATTGTTACAGGACGCAATGCCGATGGTAAACGGGAGTGGAAGAATGCTAGTGGTAAGACATTAGGCGAGTATTTGGAAAAGAAAGAGGATTGATAAAATGGTCACTGGTGAAATTAAGAATAAATTAGACAAACTTTGGGACCGTATGTGGTCTAATCAGATGACGAACCCTTGGATTGATATCCAACAAGTTACGTATTTGATTTTCATCAAAATGTTGGATGATCAGCAAATCAAGCAAGAGGTTAAAATCAACGACCAGATCAAGCACGGCATCTCCGCTGCGGAAAAGCAGAAGGAGAAGCTTCTCTTCAAG
>Ga0256406_1006960_pt1 | contig 11017 bp, 6 predicted proteins | sample RumenRJG_03DNA_FD_185986 | JGI IMG/M metagenome (GOLD analysis project Ga0256406, IMG submission 185986) | Bovine rumen microbial communities from Lethbridge, Alberta, Canada - RJG_03 | ecosystem: Host-associated > Mammals > Digestive system > Stomach > Rumen | place: Canada: Alberta | collected...
AGTAACCAAACTCTGCTTATCCGAGGCCAAAATTCTCTCACGGCCAGCAATGATCCATTAATTATTCTGGATGGCATTCCGTATTCAGGATCGCTTGCCGATCTAGACCCAAACATAATAGAGTCCATGTCTGTCCTGAAAGACGCTTCCGCCGTCGCAATTTACGGATCTCGCGGATCCAATGGCGTAATTCTTATTCAGACGAAGCGTGGCTCCAAAGGGGATATGCATATTACATACAAGTCAAGCCTGAGCATTGCGGAGCCAATGCAAAGGATTCAGGTTATGGGACCTAATGAGTTCATACGATTCAAACAAGATTATGGCAGGTTATCGAAGAATTATTCTGGCGAACAGCTAGATCCGATGGTTGGCATGATTATTAGCGCAAGTGAGAAAATCAATTATGCGAAAGGCATCACGAATGACTGGCAGGATTATGTATTCCGCACGGTTTTCGACCAGTATCATCAGATAGGAATGAATGGGGGCACGGATAAATTCTCCTATCAGGCTTCTTTTGCATATCTGAACAATCCTGGCGTAGTATATAATTCTAATTATAAGAGATACAATTTATATCTAAGTTTGAACCAGACGCTTAATGACTGGCTGTCAGTAGGAATCACTTCTCAGTTCATTAACCGTGATACGGGAGGGGTGACGCCGAACCTGGAGCATGCCATCAAGCAGAGCCCATGGGGCATATATAAGGACGATACCGGCAATTACTATGAAGAGCCTATGGACTATTCCAACCTTCCGAATCCGATGAAAGATGTTAATGCAGATCAGAAGAATACCGGCAGAAACTTCATGGCCAATGGCTTCGTAGACATCAAGCTTCCTTTGAAAGGCCTTTCTTTCCGTTCTCAGTTCGGCTACAACTATCGATCACAAATGACCGGCACATATTATGGCCGGAATACTGTGACAGGAAAGAAAGTGAACGGACAAGCCAGCTTGTCAAATAGCCATACGACGGATTATACATGGGAGAATACTCTGAAATACATTCGTGATTTTGGGAAGCACCATATCGACCTGACAGGCCTTTTCTCAGTGCAGGAAACAAAAAATGTCAGTCAATCCCAGTCTGGAGAAGGGTTCGTGAACGATGACTCTAGCTTCTATAATATGAGCGGGGCTGAGAGCAGCATCACTATTGGTTCAGGTTATTGGAAACAAAATATGGTTTCTGGAATGTTTAGAGCAAATTACAACTACAACAGCAAGTACATGCTTACTCTTACAGGACGTGCCGACGCTTTCTCTGCATTCGCAGAGAACAATAAGTGGGCATTTTTCCCATCGGCAGCATTGGCATGGAACATCAGCGAGGAAAGTTTTCTGAAAGATAACGTGTCTTGGATAGACATGCTGAAAATACGTTTATCTTATGGAGCAAACGGGAACAATGCCATCTCTCGCTACCAGTCCCTTGACAGATTGTATGCTACAAACGGCGTAAAATACATCTGGGGAGATAGCGGGAATGCCGCAAACGCAGCATTCCTTCCGTCTGATGGCATAGGAAATAAAGATTTGAAATGGGAGACCACCTATACGGCTAATCTTGGCATTGATTTTCAGTTTATAAATGGAAGATTGTCTGGAACAATAGATGCCTATGTTTCGAACACTAAGGACCTTATCATGAAGAGAACGATACCAATCATGAATGGATATAGGACAGTGCTTTATAACGTTGGAAAGACTAGAAACCAAGGCGTTGAGGTAACCCTTCACTCGCGTAATATCGTCAAGGGGGATTTCTCTTGGGAGACAGATTACACATTCACGAGAAATAAAGACGAGATTAGAGAATTGAGAGGTGACGGAAAAGATGACGTGAATAATAAATGGTTCATAGGCAAGCCGCTTTCTGTATACTACGATTGGAAAATGATAGGAATATGGCAGAAAGACGATGAGTTCGTATTCACCGATTCCGAGGGCAAGCAGGTTGCTCATCAGACAGGGGCAACTCCTGGTGCTGCGAAATTGAAAGATGCTAATGGAGACGGAATCATTGACTCCCAGGACAGGGTCGTCATCGGAAGCACTAAGCCAAAGTTCACCATGTCTATGGGTAATAGGCTTAATTATAAGGATTTTTATTTCTCTTTTTTGGTCAATGGCGTATTCGGGAAATGGATGAGCGATAATGTGGCTAATATCTCTCAATATACATTCGGATGTGGCAACTATATTCATGGCATTAAATATTGGACTCCAGAAACGCCTGACTCCGATGTGGTTTCACCTGGCTATCAGGCATCGTTCAGCCACGGGTATTATAAGAAACTGACATATATTCAATTCAGAAATGTAACGCTTGGCTATAGAGTTAGCCAGAATCTGGTGAGAAAGGTAGGACTTAGCGCTATGGATGTCAGTGTGAGCGTGAATAACTTGGGCGTTCTCTCGAATATGAGACAGATGCTTAACTATGACAACACGTGGTTCGCGTCTTATCCTACGGCAAGATCTTATATGCTTGGAATAACAATAACATTTTAATCCCGAATATCATGAATTATAATATATTAAAGGCAGGGGCAATTTGCTCTTTAATGGCAATTCTTTTCGGCTGCTCGTCATATCTTGAAGAAGACCTCAAAAGTTCTTTGGCTCCTGATAACACTTATACAAGCACGACGGGCTTCGAAGTGGGTTCTACCGGATTATATTCATTGGCACGAGCCGAGTACAATACCTGGGGCGAACAAGGTGCGTATATGCATAATGGTGCCTGCGTCTATGAAGTGCTTCAGATATCGACAGACCTATGTCGCATGGGGAAAGTCCGAGATGGCTCTTTAGTCCCATTTGCAGAGCTTACTCTAAATCCTTCCACTCGTTTCGTGGAATCTTATTGGAACTGGGCCTATTCGTTAATAGGCTCAGCAAATGAGCTGCTGATATATTCAGAGAAAAATAAAAACTGGGATTATCCAACAGACAAGGCTCATTATCAGGCAGAAGCTCGATTTTTCCGCGCATACGCTTATAGGACGCTGGTTTATCTTTACGGAGACATTCCTTGGGTGGAAACGGTTCAGAATCCGTTTAGCCTTACATTTGAGAGAACTCCAAAGAAAGAAGTGTTAGGCCATATCATTGATGACTTGGAATTTGCAAAAGAGAATCTGCCGACTAATCCAGACGCAGTCAAAGATGGGAAATTAACGACTTGGGCGGCAAGGCATCTCCTTAGCGAAATGTATCTGCTGCGTGGCGATAGCGAGGATTATAAGAAAGCAGAAGAGAATGCTCTGGAAGTTATTAATAGCGGCTACTATAAGTTAGTTAAGAATCGTTACGGGGCAAATGCAAGCGAGAAAGGCGATTATTTCAGCGATATGTTCATTGAAAATAACCAGAATCGTTCCGAAGGCAACACCGAAAGCATCTGGGTGATGCAATTCCAATATAAAACTGTAGGCGGAGGTGTTAATTCCGATGATTGGACTCGCCGCGCATGGAATCCGCAATATTACTCAATAGATGGTTTCTCTTTAGCTGACACCCTTGGCGGACGGGGACTTGCCCAGATACTTCCTCTAAAGTGGTGGATAGGGGTTTATGGCACGAATGCTACGATTACTGAAGAAGCAGAAGGTAATCCTGAAATAAGCGAAAATGGAATATTCGACAAGGGGGACGTTCGCAATTCTGAATATAACATCAAGAGAAATTGGTATTTCAATAATCCTCTTACTCCAAATAAACTGGGCCAGAAATGTAATATCGATGATAAAACCTGGCAAAATGGGCAGCTATTCCCTGCGCTCACAAAGTTTTTCTATGGCAAGGCAGATAACCTGCAGCTTACTGGGTCCTATAAAGATAGAATGAAATTCAGGCTGGCGGAGACATATCTGTTGCTGGCAGAAGCGTATATCCGCGAAGGAGATAATGCCAAAGCCGCAGATGCCATAAATGAAGTACGTCGCCGTGCCAAGGTTTCTGCAATCGCGGCCTCGGAGGCATCGATGGATTTTCTGCTTGATGAAAGAATCCGCGAGTTATATGGCGAAGAAAGCAGAAGGTTTACTCTCGTCCGTACAGGGAAGCTGATTGAACGCGCAAGAAAATATAATCCGGAAGCGCGAGGCATAATTCAAGATTATCATGCCTTGTGGCCTATCCCTCAGGCTGTAATAGATGCTAATGAAGGGGCGTTTCCACAAAATCCCGGATATGGCAAATAAAGAAAAAGTCAAATAAATGAATATGATGCACATGACGAAAAATATTATTACTGCCGCTGCGGCGACCATGATTTTATCGATGGGATTTGTTTCCTGCGCATGGGATCCCAGTGAACACGATGCGGATCCTGTGGCCGAGACAATGGACTTGGAGGTGTCTTCGGATTCTATTTCGTTGGACGAGAATGACCTTACTGCCACCGTATTGACATTCAAGTGGACTCCTGCACATAGCGTATCGGAAGATTTCATCGTCTCTTATACAACAAAACTAGATGTCGTTGGCAATAATTTCGGATCCAAGACAGCTCTCATCACGACAGAAGATGCTGGTGTCTACGAGCGCAGCTACACTTCCGAACAACTTAACAATTGGGCGAATCAGCGCTGGTCTCTTCCTGTAAATAAGGAATTCTCCCTGGAATTCAGGGTTGTCGCCCAATATGCAGGCGGAAAAACATTCGAGATGCCGGAGGTAAGAACAGCCACTGTGAAAGTGCATCCTATAAAAGTCGATATTTTCGCTGCCGACAATATGTATATTGACGGTACGGCATCAGCAGAGCGTATTGAGCTAGAAAAAACTATTGAAAACAATAATGTGTATGCCTGGCATGGAAATCTCAGCGCCGGAGAGCTCCAAATTCCTGTGTTGTTCGAAGGCCAGTCATATTATCTTGTCCCAAAAGATGGAAGTAGTGCCCTACACGATGGCATTGTGTCCGACGTTACAATGAAAGAGGCTCCTACGTCATGGAATATTCCTTCGTCTGGTCAGTATCGCATAGTGATAAATATGGCAGACAAGAATATATGCATATACTCTTCTACCACGGACATGAAACCGCGTTCTGTTACTTTCAGGCCTAATGGGGACATGACTAAATCAGAGATCACCATGGAAGTGTCAGATCTTTATGCCTATGGAGGAGGTACGGGATGGGGAGTAAAAACGTTGGGCCTGAAAGCAAGCCAGGCCGATCCTCAGATCCTAATTTATGATGCTTCAGAACACAATGGGGCAAAGATATCTGGCAGCATGAAATTCTGCGTGTCTCGTAGTTTTACGATCGATGGGGTCTCGTATAATCAGAATAACTCGTATTGCTTCACTTGTCCTCTGACCGCAGAAGGAGGTTCGCAGAACATTTCGCTGGAGATTGGAAAAACAGGAGAGCTGCACGGGGGTGCCGAAAGGAATGTCAGAAATTCGTATTATACTATCCCGAGCTCTGACTATCTAATCTTTAACCTTAGAGAAGAGACTATATTAGCGAAGAATAAAGAATAATAAAAAATGAATAAAAAGATTTTAAGCTTATTTTTCATCGGAATATTCATTTGCATGAACTCTTGTGGATGTTCTAAAGATAATAATAGTGAGAGTGGGAATGAAAGAACGACTGAGGGCGTTGAAGTAAAGCCATTGTATAGCACATCAAGGGTTCTGAAAAATCCGCTTTCTGGCTGGGTGATGTATTGTAGCGCAAGTGCAGACACGTCTTACCTTGATAAAGAGGAATATGTTGCAGTTGAGGGCCGGAATGTGAAAGTAATGGATTATTCATCCGCTCTTTACATTAGGACGAAATGGTCTGTTCTTAATCCGGCAGACGGAAAATATGCATGGAATGATCCAGACTCAGAACTCTACAAGCTACTGAAAGCGGCTCAAAGGCGACATATTCCTGTAGCATTCAGAGTTGTCGTGGATGGCCGCGATCAAGGAGCCAACACGCCGCAGTTTGTCTTTGATGCTGGCGCAAAATATGCAGTCGAGAATGACAAGTACCCGGATCGCAAGACCCCGATGCCCCAGGATCCGGTATTTCAAAAATATTATGAAAAATTCATTGAGGCATTTGCGGCAGAATTCAATGACCCTGAGAAAACTGCCTTCATCGATGGCTATGGTCTAGGCAAATGGGGAGAAGGACATAGCGTTGCTTACAATGTGAATGACGTGAATGCGGTTGATGAGAACACGGAGACTTTGAAACATGACGTGCTTGACTGGATCACGAAACTTTACGCCAAAAACTTCACGAAAGTGCCTCTAGTTATCAATTACCATCGTTTCCTTGGACACCCTCTTGGACAAGGAACCTTCAACCCTAATAGCGAGGGCCTTGTTTCACTTGCCATTCAAAACGGGTACTGTCTCCGCTCTGATGCATTCGGCATGAATAATTCGAGCTGGGGCTACACCGATTGGGAAAAAAACATCGCATCCCAATGGCGTTACAAAGTGCCAATCATCATGGAAGGTGGGTATATAGTCAATCAGCACTCTTATTGGAACGATGGGGCAGGCTATCGCAAAGGGCATCCAGAAGATGTCCGCAAAGGAGAATACGATGCTTCTAAAGAGGCTCACGTGAATATGATGGATTTCAGAGTCGGCGGCGAAACTGATTCATGGTTCGAGGATGCTTTTGATCTCGTAAAGAGCTTCATATCCGAGGGTGGCTACCGACTTTATCCTGATAAAGTGATAGTTCCGGGTTCCTTAAAATCAGGTGTCTCTGCCAAGATAGAGTCTCGTTGGCGCAATATGGGATGGGGATATTTCCCGAATAATCTCAAACAGTGGAATTACAAGTATAAGGTTGCATTTGCATTGCTGGATTCAAATGATGAGGCCAGGCAGATATTTGTAGATGATGAATGCGAACCTTCTACTTGGATAGAGAGCAAGCCGTTCTTGTATGTTTTTGACACTCCTGAGGTGTCGGTGCCTTCTGGCTCTTACACTTGGGCCGTCGCGATAGTTGATACCACAGATGGCAATAACCCTGCTATTGAGCTGGCCGTCAATGCAGAAACAACTACCGAAGGATGGGTGAAACTTGCCAAAGTAAATATTCTCCAATAGATTCGTGGAATATCTCCAGCCATTGAATGATGGAGGAGGAATATTCCTAGCTATATTTTACTACATAATCATAGACCATCCGGGAGAATGACCTATGATTATGTAGAATGGTTTCGTGCGAGGGCTATTTCTCTGCTTCCTGGGCAAGCTTGCGGGCGAGATCAAGGAAGGCGAGGCCGTCGGGGCGCGAGCTTAATGCCGCCGGCTCTCCGGAATCTCCACCTTCGCGAATGTTCTGCACCAGCGGAATCTGACCTAGGAGAGGGATGTCGTATTTCTTTGCCATCTCCTCGCCCCCGTTCTTTCCGAATATATAATATTTGTTGTCCGGAAGTTCCTCAGGAGTGAACCAGGCCATGTTTTCGACGAGTCCGTAAATCTTGCGGTTTATCTGAGGGTTCTGGAACATGTTCACAGCCTTTTCCACATCGGCTAGGGCGACAGGTTGCGGCGTAGTGACCACCACGGCGCCTTCCATCGGGATTTCGTTCACTAGGCTGATGTGAATGTCGCCAGTTCCAGGAGGCATGTCTATGAGCAGGAAGTCCAGGATGCCCCAGCGGACTTGCAGAATCATCTGCTTCAGTGCATTGCATGCCATAGGACCCCTCCAGATCAGGGCCTGCTCGGGTTTGGCGAAATATCCTATGGACATCCACTTCACGCCGTATTTCTCGACAGGCATGATTATTTCTTTTCCTCCTTCTTCCTCGATTGCCTCTGGAAGAACGCCCTCTGTTCCTGCCATTAGAGGAACGGAAGGACCGTATATGTCTGCGTCGGCCAGGCCGACCTTGTAGCCGAGACGAGCCAGCGCAACAGCAAGATTGACGGCGACGGTGGATTTCCCGACCCCGCCCTTGCCGGAGGCCACTCCGATTATGTGCCTGACGTTATTGAGTTCTTCTACGCCGAGATCCAGCCCGGCGCTCTTATGAGGCGCCTCTTCTTTGACCACGGTCTTCACTTCCACCCCAGTGCCCTGTGGGGCATGCCGGATGATGGTCGCACGAGTGGCGCCAACAAGATATTCAGTTAATGGGTCTCTTCTCTTAGGGAAACCAAGGGTCACGACGACTTTACCTTCTTCTATGGCAATGCCGTTCACCATCCCAAGCTCCACGATGCTCTTCCCTTCTTTGGCAGGATGGACCACTTCCTCTAGCCATCCCATTATTTCCTTCGATGTCATATTCATTAATCCGCAATATTCATTTCCTTGATCAGATGGCCTGCTCCGCCGAATTTGTCGACTAAGAACAGCACATAGCGGATGTCGACGCAGATGCATCTCTGCAAGTCCGGCTCGAACATCACGTCGCTGGACATGCTCTCCCAGTTGCCATCGAAGGCAAGCCCGATCAGCTCTCCGTTGGCGTTCATCACAGGGCTGCCTGAATTGCCTCCAGTGATGTCGTTATTGGTGAGGAAGCAGCAAGGCAGGTTGCCGTCCGGCATGGCATAATGACCGTAATCTTTCTTCTGATACAGTTCTTTTAACTTCTCAGGCACCCTGAATTCGTAATTGTCTGGATCCTCTTTCTGGATGACGCCATAGATGGTAGTGTAGTAATTGTACTTGACGGCATCCCTTGGAGAATAGGATTTGATTGTGCCGTAGGTCAGCCTGGTGGTGAAATTGGCATCCGGATACATCGGCTTGCCTTTCTGCCACTCCATGAGACCTGCGGTGAAGGCCTTTGCACCTTCGGAGCCGTTGCCATCACGTGAGTACATTGCTCCGAAATATTTCATTGTGCCGTCCAAGATTGATTCTACCAGCTTGAAAGCCGGATCTTTCATAATAAGAGAATATCCATTCTCCAAGGCAGATTCCAGCTTTTCAGCAGAGGTGAACACGCTGTTGTCGAACAAGTCGTTGGCGTATTTCTTCAGGTCCATAGTGGCGAAATCCCCACCGAGCCCTTCCAGATAGTTTTTTGGATCGGCATTCTTGCGATAATGTTCCAAAAGCGCGGAAGCCTCCTCTCTGTCCAGTGGCTCCCAGTAGTCGTCATATTGTGACTTCATGTCATCGAATGCCTGCCTCATTGCCTCCGCAGTGTCTTTCTTAGAGTCTAGCGCATCGTCCACGCTCTGGCTGAAATCCCTTGCCAGGCCTGCGAGCTCTATCCTGCCGGTTGTCTCGGTAAGCAGCGTCAATGCCAGCCGGGCCTCACGCTGCGCAGCCACGCTTTCGGAAATATCCTGAAGCGCAGAACCATATTTTGCCTGGCGTTTCTTGTTCTTGGAAACCCATTTCATGAAGTCCGCTTCTTTCTGCTGCTCGCGGCCTATTATGTTCAAGTCCTTGAAAGCCTTTTTCTCCCCAATCCATTTCTTCCAGCCATTTGCCGAGCCAGCATATTTATTAGCATATTTCAGCCTTATGGAAGGGCTCTTCTCCATCCATTTCCACATTATCTCCTGGCGGAGCGTCCTCGCCGCGATGCTAACATCGTGGGTGTCCATCATGAGCTGGAGCTGGTCGGCGGTCTGGAATCTCTGGGTGCGTCCCGGATAGCCCATTATCATTGCGAAGTCGCCTTCGCCGTAGCCTTTGAGAGATATCTTCAAAGACTGCTTCGGCACGTATGGCTTGTTTTCAGCTGAGTATTCAGCAGGCTCATTGTCTGCGCCAGCGTAGATTCTGAACATAGAAAAATCACCAGTATGGCGAGGCCACATCCAGTTGTCTGTCTCGCCACCGAATTTTCCAATCGAAGCTGGTGGCGCTCCAACGAAGCGAACGTCTCTGTATATCTTGTACACTATCATATAGTAGACGTTGTCATTGTAGAAAGATGTGACCACGGACCTGCAATTCGGATTCTGCTCGTTGGACTTGTCTACCAACGTCTGCCTCCAGGAATCCATTGATGTTGAGACCAACCGATCCACGTCAGCAGAATCTGCGAAAGTCTTCCGGAGTTGTTCCTCTGCCGTGAGGATTTGTTTGGTAATGTCTTCCATGCTCACCAAGAACGTGACGCTAAGGCCAGGCACAGGTATTTCCTGGCTTCTATCCATGGCCCAATAGCCATTCTCAAGATAGTTATGCTCATCGCTGGAAAGGGCTTGGATGCTGCTATAGCCGCAATGGTGGTTCGTCACCAGCAAGCCTTCGTCGGAGATTACTTCTCCTGTGCATCCGCCACCGAATATTACTACGGCATCTTTAATCGATGAATGGTTAATGCTGTAAATCTGGTCGGCAGTAAGCTTGCAGCCTAAGTCTGCCATGGCTTTGGAATTCATTTGCTGCAATAGCGGCAGGAGCCACATCCCCTCATCCGCCACGGCAAAAGTAGCCATCGAGAGGGCAGCCAGCACGGAAATAATCAGTCTTTTCATTTTTATGAATATATTGTCAATACATTCTGCAAATATAGCAAAGATTGACTGATGCCAAAGAGAAGCAAGCCTATTTCCGCCCCATTTTCTCGTAATGGGAGATCAGTTTCCGGGCGGTTTGCAGAAGCTCTTCTTTGTCTTGAATTTTCTCTTTCAGCCGCTTATTCTCAGCCTTCAGCATTTCAACTTCTTTTATGTAGTTGTCGTTGAGGTTCTTGAGAGTATTCTCATAATTGACCCTTACCTCGTCCAGGCCGGCCTCTACGGAATCGATAGGCTCATAACCATTCACGAGCTCGTCTAGAGACATCCCTGCGATGCTTGCAAATTTTACCACATGCTCGTTCATTATTCTGGTCGGCCCGTTCTCAAGTTTGTGGTAAGCAGTAAGCGACATTTCCAAGCGCAGCGCCATCTCGCTCTGGGATATTCCCAGAGACTCCCGAGCTTTGCGCATGTTGTTTCTTATGGAAGCGTCGTCCATTTTCTTTGCCGTCGTTTACTTTTCGTGCAAAAATATTCATAATGGCAAAAGTCTTTTTGTAACTAATGGTTTATAATTTCAACTACA
>Ga0256406_1006961_pt1 | contig 11015 bp, 8 predicted proteins | sample RumenRJG_03DNA_FD_185986 | JGI IMG/M metagenome (GOLD analysis project Ga0256406, IMG submission 185986) | Bovine rumen microbial communities from Lethbridge, Alberta, Canada - RJG_03 | ecosystem: Host-associated > Mammals > Digestive system > Stomach > Rumen | place: Canada: Alberta | collected...
ATCAGAAACAGCAGGCCGCTCACCGCTACGAACAAGAGGTTCTCGACAAACTCCCTGGCGAACTCCATGGTTGCTCCTATCTTTCCGCGCCGCCACTGCGGCGCATTCCCTTTGACGACCATATGGTCTTACAGGAGCGACGGAGCTGCCATAGGCGCAGCTTACGGCCACCTTACGAGTTCGTAAGGTTCGCGCACCGCGGAGGGCGGGCGTGCCACCAGGGCGCTGTCGCGGCGCGGCACTACCCGCGATGGCGTGCGTCCTCGTTCACGCGGGCGTTCCAGTCTGGCGGAATGCAGCCGACGCGCGCGCCGCACGTCACATCCGACACGGCGTCATACGCCAGGCTCACGCCGCCGCGGTCGCATACGTACTGCGCAACGCGATCCTCGCAGATGCCTATCCGCCCCGCCTCCTCGATTGCGTCGATGTTTGCCCCCAAGAACACGAACTCCCAACCTTGGCGCTTGCATGCGCCGACCATGCGTCGCACGCGGTCGTACGTGTAGCTGTGGCTCGCGTTCTCGAGCCCGTCCGTTATGACCACGACCACCACGTGCTCCGCGCGCCACCCGTCCGGCTGGCAGGACTGCACCAACGCCGTGTGCTTGATGGCGCCGCCAAGCGCGTCCAGAAGCGCGGTGCATCCGCCCGGCTGGTAGTCGTCCGGACCAAGCGGCTCCACCTCGCTGATGGGACGACGGTCGCACGCAACGCGGGCCTCGTCGCTGAAGAACACCACGGACACGTTTGCCTCGCCGTCCAGGCGCCGGTTCTTCTCGAGCGTCACATTGAACCCGCCCACGGTGTCGTCGCGCAAGGCGTACATTGAGCCGCTCTCGTCCACCACGAAAACCAGCTCCGTCAAACCGGGCCTTACGCGCCCACCCGGCTCCGGGACGTCGTGGTCAACCCTGCCGCTTCCGTACCGATTGCGCGTTCCATTTCCATACCCATGCTGTGACATGATGCACTCCCTCCCGCGGGCGTCCCGCCTCTGGCCTCGTGCTGGCACAAGTCTAGGCGGCGCGGAGACGCCATGGGTAAACTGAGAGGCTACATCGTAGTACCTTGCAAATCCGCAGGCCAAGGACCTGTTTTCCACATCGCTGCAAACGCAGCGTCACGCCACGCCCAGCAGCTGCTGGTCATGGCAGAAGAGCTCGTAGTTGATGCGGTCAACGTCGTACACACGATGCGATATAAAGTACTCAACTATCACGTCAAACTTGCTGTTGTGAGCGAACACATAGCCGGCACGGGCCAGAAGCGTCTGCGTCTGGTCCAGGTCGAGCTCCAGCGCCACGGCGAGCGCTAGGACCACGCGTTTGCTGGGGTTTAGCCTGCCGGATCGCAACTTGCTGAAATACTGGCGCGTCAGGTTCGCGCGGCCGTACACCTGCGCGTCTGTCAGCCCGCGCGCGTCGATCATGGAAAGCAGCGTCTCGCTGAACGACGCGTCGAGGTTCGCCAGCAGGTCGTCCAGCTCGTCCCCGAAGACGGCGCCGCCCAGGCATGCCGCGCCCATGTAGACCGGCTCCTCAGCCGCCACCGTAGGCTCGGCCGCTGCCTCGCGCTCCGCGGTCGCCGACGCAGGTTCCCCAAGCGACTCGGGCGACAGCCCTCCGGGCGAGAAGGACTCGTCATCCGTGGTCGCATCCGCATGCCAGCGACGCTCGCGTTTGGGCCGGCGCCTGGGGTCGCGACGCTCGGCCTCGTCCACGTAGCGCTGGTCGATGTACTCCTCGAGCCCCGGGTCGAGCGCCCGGGCCTCGCGCGTGGACTCGCGGTCGAAGAGCACGAGGTAGACCTCTATGTCCGCGCGGCCATCCGGCGCCGCATCAAGCCACGAGCGAATTGCCGTGGTCGCGTCCTCGATCGCCAGTTCCCTTGGGTAGCCGAAGGCGCCGGAAGAGATCAGCGGGAACGCGACGGAGGTCGCACCGAGCGAAGCCGCCACGTCAAGCGAGCTTTGGTAGCACCGTGCGAGCAGCGACCTCAGGTGCGTCTGCCACCCGACGTCGACGGAGCCTTCCGGCCAGTGCGGGCCCACCGTGTGTATGACCCACCGTGCAGGCAGGTCGAAGCCGGGAGTCGCGATCGCTTTGCCACATTCCACACGGCCGGCCTTGTGACATGCCGCCTCCATGCGGAGGGCACCGGCGGCACGGAAGATCGCGGCAGACGCCCCTCCGTCCGCAGAGAGACCCTCGTCAGTGGGACTGACGAGGGCATCGACCCGCATGCGGGTTATGTCTTGGCGAATCAGCGTGAGCGGCATGCTTCCCCCAAAGGCACGGCATTCGAGCCGCACTCATGCAATGCCCGGCCTAGAAGCCCAGGCTGTCGTTCACCAGGATCACGTGCATACGACCGGGGTGGTGGTTGAAGCGCGTGATGAGGAAGTTGCAGCAGATGGTGTCCTCGGACTTGCAGTTGGCGCACGCGCCGGTCTTGCAGCACGGCGTGTTCAGGTTGAAGCGCTGCGCGTTGATTGGCGCGGCGACGTTGCGCGCACGCTTGATGGCGCCGTCCAGGTCGCCGCAGACCTTGTTCATGCCCACGATGAAGAGCACGTGGCGCGGCCCCTGTGCGATGGCGCTCACGCGGTTGGAGTTGCCGTCGATGTTCACGATCACGCCGTCGTTCGTAATGGCGTTCGCGCTTGCGACGAACACGTCCGCGTCGTATGCCGCGAGCATGGCGGCGCGCTTGTCCTTCATCTTGTCTCGGTCGATGAAGTTGTAGTTGCCGGCGGTCAGGGCATCGACCAGGCCGATCTCGCGCGCGCTGGTGCAGCCGCCCATGGTGACGGTCGAGCCCTCGCCGATGAACGCAAGCGCCTCCTGGAGCGCCTCCTCCCTGGTGGCCGCGTACTCCGCCTTGATGTTCCTCCTGCCAAGGCCCTTGATGACGGTCTGGGCCAAGAGCTCGTTGCGCTTGTTGAGGTTCTGATCCATGGTTGCCTCCAGTGCTCGTGACGCGCCGTCCGCGCGCCGTGCCATTGCTTGCACAAGATTCTACGCGCAGGGCACAGGGCAAGCTGGCCTCGTTCCTACGTGAAATCCGCGATTGGAGAGCCCGCACAGTCACAAAAGGTCATCGCGCAGGTTCTGCACGCCGCGGGCAAACCGCGCGTCCATGGGAGGGACCTCAAGCCTAAGCCGACGCGCAATCGTCTGCCGTACGAGGCCATCGAAGCGGCGATGGTTCTCCAGGCGCTCAGCCCGTACGACCACGACGTCATAGCCCATGTCCTGCAACACCTCGCGTCTGTCGTCGTCGTGATCGAGCCTTGCTGGCGTCCCATGAAACGCCCTGCTGTCGTACTCGACCACGAGCCCGTGTCCCGGAAACAAAAGGTCAACGACGAGGTAATCGGTGCCGAGCCTTCGCTGGGCGTCCGGCGGGATGTCGATTATCTGGTTGAGCTGCGGGCGCGGCAGACCGTAGCCGTACAGGCGTCGCGGGAGCGTCAGCATCAGGAACAGGCGGGTCTCCGCGGGTGACATGGACCGCTCGCCCGCAAGGCGCAACGCCTCGGCTGCCTTGCGCGCACCTTGCATGCTGCCGCACGAGCCGACGAAGTGACCGAGTCCCGCAAGGTCGCAGAGCGGAGCTCGGGGTTCGAAGCCGTGTTGGCCCCATGGCGTCAGGGCATACCCTCCGCAGAGCTCCATCGCGTACTGCGCGAGGAAGGGCACGCTACCCGCCCTACCAAGCTGCACGAATGTCAGCTCGGGACTCGTAACATAGACATCATCCGCCACGCGCGTCACGCTACCAGGCGGAATCTGCGAGAAGCAGACGTGGTAGCGCACGCCGGAGACCCTGCCCCTCTTCTCCCTTGAGGGAAGCAGCAGGTCGACGGGACTCCCAAGCCACTCGGGCCTCTTGCCGCACTCGTCCAGCAGGTCGACGCCGCATCCGCTGACGTCCGACCTGTTTCCCGCGGCGGCATCCAGCACGGCATTGCCCAGGGTCGGTGCACGCCTTCCCGATACGCCTTCGTGCGCCCAATATGAGCGTGCGGTTTCATGTGAAAGTAATATCGCCATGGACACAGGTTACATCCATGCGGCTCCCACTGAGCAGAGTTCTCTAATTGGTTGGTTTACCAGCTGGAACGTAGGTTGGAAAGAGGATTTTCCATGGTGGCGCGCAGATAAGCCAAAGAGTTCTTTATTTCATGTATTTATGGTTATGGAAAACGCCGGCAGAGCCGCGCGCTCCCTCGACGTCGCCGCATGCCGAAGGCGACCGTCCATCCCGATGTGACCCACAAGACACCCGCGTCGCACTTCGCGAAGTGCGACGCACCTGCCCAAATCGCCTACCAGCGCAAACGCAAAATTGTCCCCCGTCGCACTTCTCGAAGTGCGACGGGGGCCTCAGCCAACAGGCTCAACTAACCCCGCACTGCGGCACGAACGCCCCGCCACAAGAACGAACGGAATCCCACGCGAAAGTCGTGGGATTCCGTCGCAAGTCAGATCTCGATTTCGTGCCCTAGGGGCCAAGGCTCCAGAGCCGCCCCGCTACAAGGAGACCGGAAGCTCGTCTCCCTTCGCCTTCGCCTCCTCCGGGGTGTCCGGATCTCCGGAAACCGGGTCCGCGTTCGCATCCGCGCCGCCCATGCCATACGTGGGGCGCGCGGCCTCGTACTGGATCTGGCGCGCCAGCTTAGCGACGTCGGCCTGCTTCACGCCGGCATAGCGGTGGCACGCGCACCAGTGTCCGGGCAGAACCTCGGTCAGGGGTGCCGCCTCAACCTCGCACGCGCCCACGCGCGCGAAGCACCGGCTCGCAAAGCGGCAGCCTGCCGGCGGGTCAATGGGACTCGGCACGTCGCCCTTCAGGATGATGCGCTTGCGCGAGAGGTGCGGGTCCGGCGAGGGGATCGCGGACAGAAGTGCCTGGGTGTACGGGCAAAGAGGCTCGTGGTACAGGGTGTTCTTCGGTGCGATCTCCATAAGCTTGCCCAGGTACATGACACCGACGCGGTCACTGATGTGCTTCACGACGTTGAGGCCGTGCGCGATGAACAGGTACGTGAGGCCCATGTCGTCGCGCAGGTCCTCCAGCAGGTTGAGCACCTGCGCCTGGATGGACACGTCGAGCGCGGACACCGGCTCATCGCACACGATGAGCTTGGGGTTCACGGCGAGGGCGCGCGCGATGCCCACGCGCTGGCGCTGGCCGCCGCTGAACTCGTGCGGGTAGCGGTTCTTGAGCTCGGGACGGATGCCAACGCGCTCCAGCAGCTCGTCCACGCGCGCGTCGACCTTGTCCTCAGGCAGCACGCCGTTCGTGATGATGGGCTCCGCAACGATCTGGCTCACGGTCATGCGCGGGTTGAGAGAGGCGTACGGGTCCTGGAAGATGAGCTGAATGTCGCGGCAGTAGCGGCGTTGCTCCTTCGGCGGAAGGTTCGTGATGTCCTTGCCCTCAAACAGGATGCGGCCGCTCGTGGGCCTGAGAAGCCCCACGAGCATCTTGCCGATGGTGGTCTTGCCACAGCCAGACTCGCCCACCAGGCCAAACGCCTCGCCCTTGTGAATCTGGAACGACACGTCGTCCACGGCGCGCACAAACGACGTCGGCTTCCCGAAGAAGCTCGTCGCCGCGACGAAGCTCTTCGAGAGGTGCTGTACGTCGAGAAGGACCTCGCCCTTCGTCGCATCCCTCACGCCGGCAGACGCTTCCACCTTAGCGGCGGTCTCGTTGCTCTCCATGGGCTACTCCCCCTTCCCGTCCGTCGTGGTCGTCGCTTCTTCGCCCGCCGCAGTCGCGGCCGTGGTCGCCTCGACCGCCACGTCTGTCGTTGCGGCATCGTCGTACAGGAAGCAGCGCACGCGGCGGTCGGGCTGGCCGGGCACGGCCGTGAGCCGCGGGCGCTCCTTGCGGCAGCGCTCCATGCAGCGATTGCAGCGTGTGCTGAACGGGCAGCCGCTCGGCATGTCAAGTGGGTTCGGCACGGTGCCGGGGATGGTGAACAGCCGCTTCGACTCGTCGTCCTCCACGCGCGGGATGGACTCCAGAAGGCCCAGCGTGTACGGATGCAGGGGCTTCTCGAAGAGCGCGATCTTCTCGGCCTCCTCAACAACCTGGCCACAGTACATCACGACCACGCGGTCGGCGACCTCGGACACCACACCCAGGTCGTGCGTGATGAAGAGCACGCCCATGTCGAACTCGTCACGCAGGTGGTAGATCAGGTCCAGTATCTGGGCCTGGATCGTCACGTCCAGGGCGGTCGTCGGCTCGTCCGCGATGAGCAGCTGGGGCTGGCACGCAAGCGCCATGGCGATCATCACGCGCTGGCGCATGCCACCGGACATCTGGTGCGGGTAGTCGCGCGCGCGGTCCTCCGGGCTGGGGATGCCAACCAGGCGCAGCATCTCGACGGCGCGGGCCCACGCCTCGTTCTTCTTCATGTCGGTGTGGGTCTGGATGGCCTCCACGATCTGGTCGCCCACGCGGTAGACGGGGTTGAGCGACGTCATGGGCTCCTGGAAGATCATCGCGATCTTGTGGCCGCGCACGTCCTCCATCTGGCACTCGGAAAGCCCCAGCAGGTCCTTACCGTCAAAGGTGATCGAGCCGGATGCGACGTGGCCCGGCTTCTGCAGCAGCCCCATGACGGAAAGCGACGTCACGGACTTGCCAGAACCCGACTCGCCCACGACGGCGAGTATCTCGCCCTTCTCGATGGAGAAGGTCACGCCGTCCACTGCCCTCACCACGCCCTTGCGCGTGGGGAACTCGGTCACGAGGTCCCTTACCTCGAGCATCGCCATCGGCTACCGCCTCCTTGACTTGGGATCGACCGCATCGCGGATGCCGTCGCCCAGAAGGTTGAACGCGAGCACGGTGAGCGTGATCGCAAGACCCGGGAAGACCATGGCGTGCGGCGCCTGGAAGATGTAGTTGCGCCCACGACCCAGCATGTCGCCCCACTCGGCCTGCGGGGGCTGCACGCCCAGGCCCAAGAACCCAAGCGCAGCCGCGTCCAGGATGGCGCTGCTGATGCCCAGGGTCGCGCGGACGATGATGGAGGGAGCCACGTTGGGCAGCACGTGCCGGAAGATGATCTTCGCGTCGGAGTCACCAATCACCCGCGCGGCGCTCACGTAGTCGTTCTCCTTCACGGAGAGGATCTGGCTGCGCACGATGCGCGCGTACTCCGGAATCGAGACGAGGCCGATCGCGACGACCGCCTTGTCGATGCCGCGGCCGAGCGCCGCCATGAACGTGATGGCCAGAAGGAGCGACGGCACCGCAAGCAGCACGTCCATGCAGCGCATGATGACGGCGTCCACCTTGCCGCCCTTGTAGCCGGCAATGGCGCCAAGCGTCACGCCAACCACCAGGGATATCGCGACGGAGAGGAGCCCCACGGAAAGCGACACCTGGCCGCCCACGACGACGCGGCTCAGGATGTCGCGACCCTGCTGGTCGCAGCCAAACCAGTGCGCGGCGCTCGGCGGCGCGAACGACTGGCTCAGGTCCTGCAGGTACGGGTCGTACGGCAGGATTGCCGGCACGATCGCGGATACGATCGCCAAAAGCGCGACCACGCCTATGAACACGAGGCTCGCCATGGCGGTGGCGTTGTGGGAAAGCGAGTACCAGACGTCGTTCCAGAGCGACTCGCCCTTCTCGGCCTTGGGACTTGCGGAAGCAACGGCCTCTGCCATGCGGATCACCCCTCTTCCTTCGTGTACTTGATGCGCGGGTCCAGAAACGCATAGACGATGTCCACTATCAGGTTGATGATCACGAAGATCACGCCGATGAGCATGACGGTGCCCTGCACTATGGGGAAGTCGGACTTCAGGATGCTGTCCACGATGAACTTGCCGATGCCGGGCCACGCGAACACGGTCTCCGTGAGCATGGCGCCACCCAAGAGGCTTCCCAGCTGCAGGCCGATCACGGTCGTGACCGGCAGCATCGCGTTCCTGAGCGCATGGTGCCGGTGCACGCGGCCAGGCGTCAGGCCCTTGGCGCGGGCGGTCCGCACGTAGTCCTCGTTCAGGGCGTCCAGCATGCTGGAGCGCGTCATGCGCGTGATGATGGCCATGGAGTACAGGGAGAGCGCCAGCGCGGGCAGGATGATGTGGCGCACCGCGTCGCCAAACGCCTCGAAGTCACCCGAGAAGAGCGTGTCTATCAGGAAGAGGCCGGTGCCTCCAACGGGGGCAAGCAGCGGGTTGATGCGCCCGCCAGACGGCAGCCAGTGCAACATGCCCGAGAACAGGATGATCATGAGCACGCCGGACCAGAAGATCGGCATCGATATCCCCACCAGGGCAAGCAGCATGCTCGCCGCGTCCACCGGCGTGCCCTTGTGCACGGCCGAGACCACGCCCAGCGCGATGCCGATGACGGAGGCGAGCACGATGGCCACCAGGGCCAGCTCGACGGTGGCCGGAAAGCGGCTCATGATCTCCTGTGCCACGGGCGTCTTCGTGTAGTACGAGACCCCCAGGTCTCCGTGCAGGAAGCCTCCCAGGAAGCTGAGGTACTGCCTCGGCAGGGGCTCGTTCAGGCCCATGCTCTCGCGCCAGGCGTGCATCTGGGCCTTCGTGGCGTGCTCGCCCAGCACGACGGGCGCCGGGTCCGGCGAGAAGACGTGCATGAGGAGAAAGACGACCACGGAGAGTCCCAGCAGCACGGGAATCGCCTGCAGCAGCCGCTTCACGACGTATCGGAACACGTTCTTCTCCTCCTTTCGCTTGTATGCGCTTTCGCTTGCGTGCAAGGGGCGGGCCGGCGCCCGCGCCAAGGCGGTCCGCCGGCCCCGCGTACACGGTCGCTATGCGGACTTGGTGCAGTTCCTCAGGAACGTGACCGCCGTCGGGTGGAAGACGTAGCCCTTCACGCCCTTCTTGTGGCACAGGATGTTGATGGAGTGGGACACCGGGATCCACACCTGGTTGTCAGCCGCCATCTTCTCGCACTCGTGGTACACGTCGTCGCGCGCGGTGCCGTTCGGCGTCTCAAGGCCCTTCGCGATGAGCTTCTTGTACTCGTCGTTGCTCCAGCGTGCCACGTTCATGGTCGGGTCGTCGGCGGCAAGCAGGTTCATGAAGTTGTCCGGGTCGCCGTTGTCGCCGTTCCAGCCGTAGAAGCACACGTCGTAGTTGCCGGCCTGGACCGTCGTCTTGTACGAGGTCCAGTCGTACTGGTCGATGGTCATCTTCACGCCCACCTTGCTCAGGTAGCCCTGGAACGCCTCGGCCAGCGCGGTGCCGCCCTTGCCGTTGTACGGGCGCGGGTTGGAGTACGTGATGCACTTGACCTCGGTGATACCGAGGTCTGCGAGCTCCTTCTTCGCGGCGTCGGGGTCGTAGGCGGTCTGCTTCACGTCATCGTCGTACGGGGCCATCCACAGCGGCATGATGGAGTTCGCATACGTCGCGTACTTCTTGTACAGGCTCTTTACGACCTCCTCGACGTCGATGGCCTTCGCAAACGCCTTGCGCGCCTCCGGCGTCTTGAACTTCTCGGACTGCGTGTTGAACGCCATGTAGTTGATGTTCATGCCGTCAAACTTGTCCACGACGTCGCCGTTCTTGGCCACCTGGTCAACGTCGGCCTCATCCACGCCGTCGATGATGTCCGCCTCGCCGTTCGCAAGCGCGGTCACGCGCGTAGAGGACTCCGCGATGAAGCGGAACACGATGTTCTTGGCCTTGCCCGCGTGCTCCTTGTCCCAGTAGCCGTCAAAGCGCTTCAGCTTGATGTCGGAGTTCTTGGTCCAGCTCACGAAGCTGTAGGGGCCGGTGCCCACGGGGTGCTCGTTTGCCTTGCCCTTCTCGATGGCCTTCGGGCTCACGATGGGTGATGCCATGCACATGGCCAGGTTGGCGAGAAAAGCGCTGCTCACGGCTCGCAGCTTTATGACCACGGTGTAGTCATCGGGCGTCTCGATGCTCTCGATGCCGGTGCCGTCGGCCTTCGAGCCAAAGGTGAAGGCGGCGTACGGCATGTCGTCGGTGCGATCGGGCTCCAGCTGGCGACCGATGGACTTCTTGACGGCCGCGGCGTTGAAGTCGGCGCCATCCTGGAACTTGATGCCCTTGCGCAGCTTGAACGTGTAGGTCAGGCCGTCGTCGGAAACGTCGTAGGACTTGGCCAGGCCGGGCTCGACCTCACAGTTCTTGTCCTTGTACTTCAGGAGGTTCTCGTACACCTGCACCATGACCTTCGCGGACTCGCCGTCGTCGATGTAGGCGGGGTCAAGGCCACGCGGGTCGGCACCCTGCGCAAAGGTGATGGTGAAGTCGCCGGAGCCGCTGCCCGAGCCCGCCTCGCTCGCGCGCTTCGACCCACATCCAACCATGCTCGCAAACGCGCTCGACGCGGTGGCCGCGGCCATCGCCTTCACGAACATCCTGCGCGACATTTCTGCCTTAGCTGTCATGGGTACATCCTTCCCCTTGCGGCGCCGGGGGCGCCTCGGCCACGGGCGGACTCAACCCGCCCTTGAAGTCCAGTCTTCCACACACATGTGACAACCCTGTTTCCAATCTGAATATTCAACGCCGATTGTCCGTCTGTAAGCAAATTTGAAACATTACATATCCTTATGCCTCATTATTTCATCCGCTACACGGTCCGCAAGGCCGTGCGCCGCCCGCTCCGCCACATCAAAATGCGAAGAGCCTGTAACAAGGCGGTCCATCCCGCGCGCCAGCGGCTGCGCCGCGCGTACCATGCAACGACCCGCCCAAGACGCGGATTCGGTCCGCCGCAAGGCGGCCCACGACCAGGCCAGCAGCCAGATTCACAACCAGACACGCAGCCAGGGGGAGGTACGCATGAGGAGGGAGGTCCTTTCGGCCGCGTGGCCGGTCATGGTGTCGTACGTCGCCGTCGGACTGCCGTGCGGCGTACTCGCCGCGAAGGCCGGCATGGGGCCGCTCCAGAACTTCGTGCTCGCCCTCACGTTCCTTTCCGGCGGCGGGCAGTTCATGATGAGCAACCTGTGGCTCGCCGGCGTCCCT
>Ga0256406_1006962_pt1 | contig 11012 bp, 9 predicted proteins | sample RumenRJG_03DNA_FD_185986 | JGI IMG/M metagenome (GOLD analysis project Ga0256406, IMG submission 185986) | Bovine rumen microbial communities from Lethbridge, Alberta, Canada - RJG_03 | ecosystem: Host-associated > Mammals > Digestive system > Stomach > Rumen | place: Canada: Alberta | collected...
CAGCAGATGGGGAACAGTGCAGCTGTGCCTTACCGTCGTGAGACTTTTGCTTCCAAGCGTATTCTGCTTGACTATGACGGTGACTTCAATCTGGCTGATGCTTCCTCCATCTCCACCAATGCCAAGACCAAAAGCCTCTCGCAGTTGACTGTAGGCATTGACTCGCTGAGACATGTCTATGACAGTATAGGCCATGCTTTTTATACGGATGCCCAACGGAGTATCTATGCCATGCCTTATATGCCGCGGAAGGATTCTCTGCGTGATGTTCAGGCGGCCATGAAGGAAAGCTACAACATCGACTCCGTATATGCCCGTCTGTCGCCCGAAGCCAAGTTGCGCGTACTCAACACGGCACTGAATGAAGCTCAGACCCAAGTGAGCGACCTCGACTTTAAGAGCATTGTTACCTCCGACGGCGACCGTTTTATCCGGGAGCATAAGATAGAGATGATAAACAAGTTCACTCTGGCTCTGACATGCCTTATCTTCTTCTTCATCGGTGCTCCCTTAGGCGCCATTATCCGGAAGGGTGGCATAGGAATACCAGTCATCGTTTCGGTGTTGGTGTTCATCATCTACTTTATTCTTGACAACACTGGCTACAGAATGGCTCGAATGGGCATGTGGACTATCGCCTTCGGTAAGGGCTTGGCCCCTGTTGTGCTGACGCCGCTTGCCGCTTTTGTCACTTATAAGGCCAATAACGATTCTGTGGTGTTCAATCTTGATCAGTGGGCCGATTGGTTCCGCCGGATGTTTGGCTTGAGAGTCAAGCGAAGCATTCAGGGCAAGGAAGTTATCATCCACGATCCTCTCTATGTGGAGGATGCAGCAGCTCTGGAAACAATCACAGCGGAAGTGAAAGCTTATTCGGCACGGCATAATCTGCGCAAGGCCCCAGACCCGGTAAAAGTGTTTTTCACTTACCATTCCGATCATTCCATAGAGGAGATAAGCAGAAAGCTTGAGAGCGTCATCAAGGATTTGGGCAATACGCGTGACAAATATATCCTGACAGCTATAAACAAATATCCCATCTTAGCGGTGAAGGCACATACGCGTCCGTTCAGCCGCAGGTGGTTGAACGTTGTGTCGGCTGTCATTGTGCCTGTGGGTCTTTTCATCTACTTCCGTATGTGGGGCTTCCGTATACGTCTGCTTCATGACTTGAGGACTATTGTTGGCGTCAATGACGGCATTGTGGAGCACGTGAAGGAGATGCAGGAAAAGAAGGCTGTGAAATGATATATATATAATAAGGTATAAGAAAATTAAAGTAAGAAGATATGAGTGAATTCAAGCTGAGCAGCATTGAGGATGCTGTGAAAGACTTCAAGGAAGGCAAGTTCGTCATTGTTGTAGATGACGAAGACCGAGAGAATGAGGGCGACCTCATTGTGGCGGCAGAGAAGATAACGCCGGAAAAGGTGAACTTCATGCTCAAGAACGCCCGTGGAGTCCTTTGTGCACCGATTACCATCTCCCGCTGTGAGGAGCTCGACTTGCCCCGTCAGGTTTCAGAGAACACGTCGATGCTCGGAACACCCTTCACAATAACCGTTGATAAGTTGGAAGGCTGCACCACCGGTGTGTCGGCCCACGACCGTGCGGCAACTATTTTGGCGCTGGCCGATCCCACGTCCACTCCCCAGACTTTTGGCCGTCCCGGACACATTAATCCTCTCTACGCACAGGACAATGGTGTGCTGCGTCGCAGTGGACATACTGAGGCCGCTGTTGACCTTTGCCGCCTGGCCGGTCTCTATCCTGCAGGCGCTCTCATGGAGATAATGAATGAGGATGGTACGATGGCCCGTATGCCTGAGCTGCAGAAGTATGCTCAGGAGTGGGGAGTGCGTGTCATCACCATTAAGGACCTTATTTCCTACAGGCTCAAACGTGAGTCCATAATAGAAGTAGGTGAGGAAGTAGACATGCCTACCGAGTATGGGCACTTCAGACTGATACCCTTCCGGCAGCAGAGCAACGGGCTTGAGCATATGGCCCTTGTAAAAGGACATTGGGAGGAAGATGAGCCAATCCTCGTCAGAGTGCATTCCTCGTGTGCGACAGGCGATATCCTTGGCAGCCGTCGTTGTGACTGTGGCGAGCAGCTTCATAAGTCGATGCAGATGATAGAGAAAGAAGGGAAGGGAGTGCTTATCTACATGCAACAGGAAGGACGCGGTATCGGACTCATGAACAAGATTGCCGCCTACAAGTTGCAGGAGGAAGGTTATGATACAGTTGATGCCAACGTGCATTTAGGTTTTAAACCCGATGAACGCGACTACGGCTGTGGTGCACAAATGCTGCGCCATCTTGGAGTGCACAAGATGAGGCTCATGACAAACAACCCCGTTAAAAGGGTGGGACTTGAGGCTTATGGACTTGAGATTGTCGAAAATGTACCCATCGAGGTGACTCCCAATATCTACAATGTGCGCTATCTGCAGACGAAGCGTGACAGAATGGGGCACACACTCCACCTGAAATAAGCTGATTGGGCTAAAGAGATGTGACAATTTTGTCACATCCGCCAAAAAGTGGGGTAAATTACTTCCATCTTGAGAAAAAATAAGTAATTTTGCAGCAATTAAAGAACAGAATCAAATGAAACAGCTATCAGACCGTCTTAACCGACTTGCTCCTTCCGCTACACTCGCTATGTCGCAGAAGAGTAATGAGATGAAGGCTCAGGGTATTGATGTGGTCAACATGAGTGTGGGAGAACCCGATTTCATGACTCCGGAACCCATCAAAGAGGCCGGTAAGAAAGCTATCGACGACAATTATTCCAAATATTCGCCTGTTCCCGGCTATGCAGACCTTCGGAAAGCCATAGCCGACAAACTGGCTCGTGAGAACGGACTGTCCTACGGCAGTAGTGAGATTATCGTGGGTACGGGAGGCAAGCAGTGCGTCTGCAACTCCATTCTGGCACTTGTCAATCCTGGAGATGAAGTAATCATCCCGGCCCCCTACTGGGTGAGCTATCCTCAGATGGTGAAGCTGGCCGGCGGCAATCCGGTTGTTGTTGAGGCCGGTATTGAGCAGAATTTCAAGATGACAGCCTCCCAGCTTGAAGAAGCCATCACGCCCAAGACCAAGATGCTCATTCTCTGTTCGCCGAGCAATCCTACGGGCAGTGTGTACAGCAAAACAGAGCTTGAGTCACTCGCACAGGTGCTGGCCAAGCATGAGGATGTGCTCGTCCTGTCGGACGAAATCTATGAGCACATCAATTATGTGGGCCACCATGAAAGTATCGCGCAGTTTGAAGGCATGAAGGAACGTACCGTTATCTGCAACGGTGTTTCTAAAGCTTATGCCATGACAGGCTGGCGGCTCGGATGGGCAGCAGCTCCGGAATGGATAATAAAAGGTATGAATAAGCTTCAAGGACAATATACCAGCGGAACTTGCGATGTCAGCCAGAGAGCAGCGCTTGCAGCCTATACGGGCAGTCAGGACTGTGTGGAGGATATGCGTGGGGCATTTGAACGCCGTCGCGACCTTATCGTGAGTCTTGCACGGGGAATTCCCGGACTCGAGGTCAATGTGCCGGACGGAGCTTTCTATCTGTTCCCGAAATGCAGCAGCTACTTCGGCAAGAGCGACGGGAAACATGTCGTGAACAACTCTATGGACTTTGCGCTCTATCTTCTCGAAGTAGGCCATGTGGCTACTGTCGGTGGCGACGCCTTCGGCTCGCCGGAGTGTTTCCGTATGAGTTATGCCACGAGCGAAGACAATATCCGCGAAGCAATGTCGCGAATCAAATCCTGTCTTTCCGCTTTGCACTGACCCTTCGACGCACAGATAAGCAAGATTTAACAATAGCAGTGCCGTTAAAACATCTTAATTAGGACGCTTGTTATACTTAAATTGCTTATCTTTGCGTTGTCATAACTGAGAATCTGATGGAGCCAAAAGCGCAAGCTGGCGGCGAAAGAAGAGAAAAACAAAGAAACTCAACAACTTAAATTTATTTATAACTTTATTAAAATTCAAATTATGGCAACTAAAGTTCAAAACGCCGGCCCTAAGAAGAAACAGGGCTTCCAGGGCATCAGAAATGCATTCTGGATTATTGTAGTTTGTTTCGTCGCTGCAGTGCTCATCTTCAAGTATTTGCTGGGCGCTCCTTCAAACTTCGTGAACAACGATCCTACGGGCGCTGTCCTCAACGGTAATCTCGCCGGAACTATTTACAAGGGTGGTGTTGTGGTGCCTGTGATTCACACGCTGCTGCTCACCGTTATCTGCCTCTCTGTAGAGCGTTGGCTCGCCCTTCGCACTGCCTTCGGCAAGAGCTCTCTCGTGAAGTTCGTTGCTAACATCAAGGCTCTGGTGAAGGATCAGAAGTGGGCTGAGGCAAAGGCCGCTTGCGACAAGATGGGTGGCTCTGTAGCTAACGTCGTGCTTGCTTCTATCAATGCTTATGAGGCAGAGGATGCTTCTACAGCCAATGTGAAGGTTGCTCAGAAGGTTGCTAAGATTGAGCAGGCTCACGAGGAGGCTACTCAGCTTGAGATGCCTACCCTGCAGATGAACCTCCCCATCATCGCTACTATCGTTACACTGGGTACTCTTACCGGACTTCTCGGAACTGTGACCGGTATGATCCGTTCGTTCGCCGCTCTGGCAGCAGGTGGCGGTGGCGACTCCCTGCAGCTGTCTACTGGTATTTCTGAGGCCCTTATCAACACTGCCTTCGGTATTGCTACCTCTTGGTGTGCTGTTATCTCCTATAACTTCTTTACTAACAAGATAGACAAGCTTACATACGCTCTTGACGAGGTTGGTTATACAATTGCACAGACTTTCGAAGCCAATCACGCAGATGCTTAATTTTTGCTAACCCTTTAAAATCTTATCGCTATGGGTAAAGTAAAAATTAAGAAGAATGACGTCTGGATCGATATGACTCCTATGTCTGACGTGATGGTGCTTCTTCTGACCTTCTTCATGTTGACATCAACGTTCGTGAAGAATGAGCCGGTGAAGGTCGTCACTCCGCAGTCAGTATCGGAGATCAAAGTTCCAGAAAAGGATGTGCTCAACATCCTTGTCGACAAGCAAGGCAAGGTGTTCATGAGCATGGACAACCAGGCGCAGATGATGGATGTGCTCTCGGGCATGACCGGTCAGTTTGGTGTCCAGCTGAGCGCTGAGCAAGAGAAGAAGTTCCAGAAGGATCCTATGTGGGGCGTACCTATGGAGAAGTTAGCCGCTTATCTGAGTTTGGGACAGACAGAAATGTCGAATGCCATCAAGACTCAAGGTATCCCTACTGACAGCATCAACAGTGGTGGCAAGCTCGGTAAGAGTGAGTTCCAATGCTGGGTCGACCAGGCTCTGCAGGTGAACCCTGATATCAAGCTCGCTATCAAGGCTGACCAGAACACCCCTTACAAGGTGGTGAAGAAGGTCATGTCGGAGCTGCAGGATATGAACCAGAACCGTTACTATCTCATCACTTCATACAAAAAGCTTGAGGAGGATAAATAATGAAGCAGAAAGCAAGTAGACAGAAGAAGTTCAATGTCCGAGTAGACTTTACGCCTATGGTGGATATGATGATGCTTCTTATCACATTCTTTATGCTCTGTACCTCTTTGGCCAAGCCTCAGACTATGGAGTTGAGTGTGCCGAGTAACGATAAAAACCTCAAGGACCAGGATCGCTCCGTAACAAAGGCTTCCTATACTATTACCATCTATGCAGTAGCTGATAATCAGATTTACTACGTAGCCGGTCAGGTGAAGGATGACCCCAGTTGCTTGAAGAAGACCACTTGGGGTAAGGATGGAATCCGCAAGGTTCTTATTAACCATGTGACCGAGGATGGTACTGTTCCTGTGCAGACAGTGATGCAGGCCAAGGCCGAGCTCGACAAGAAGAAGCTCAGCAATCCGAAGAAATATCCCGATTCCGTCTATAATGCTGAGTTGTCGAAGATTAAAGCCGGTGACATCAACGGACAGCATGTCCAGACACTTACCGTCATTATCAAGGCAACTGATGACGCCCTTTACAAGAACGTAATTGACGCTTTGGACGAGATGCAAATTTGCAGCATAGGTAAATTCGTGCTCGATAAGATTAATCCTCAGGATGCTTCTCTTCTTAAGAAGGCTGGTGTCAAGTTATAATCTTCGAGTTATACGTAACAATTTTAAAGCTAAGAGGAAATGGCAAAAATTGATTTGATTGATGGCAATTGGGTTGATTTGGTATTCGAAGGCCGTAACCAAAAATACGGAGCTTACAAACTCCGCAAGGGTACGACCAAGAGAAACATCATCTCAATCATCGTGGTTGCCTTGATTGCTGTAATTGCATTTGCCGTCATGGCAATTAAGAATATTGTAGAGGCTAATGCTAAAGTCGCAGCTACACAGGTAACTGAAATTTCTGCCTTGAACCAGCCTAAGAAGCAGGCTCAGGTGAAGAAGCAAGTTAAGATAGAAGAGCCTGAGAAAGTCGTTGAGCGTGTGAAGAGCTCTATTAAGTTCACTGCTCCCGTTATCAAGAAGGATAACGAGGTTAAGCCGGAGGACGAGCTCAAGACACAGGATCAGCTGATGAACAATAAGGCCGCTATCGGTAGTTTTGATGTGAAGGGTAACGATGATGCTAACGGTGAAGTGCTCAAGGCTAAGGAAGTAATCGCCCAGCCTGTGGAGCAGCCCAAGCACGAAGAGGAGAACAAGGTCTTTGACATTGTGGAGGAGATGCCTTCGTTCCCCGGTGGTATGGCCGCCCTTAACAAGTATCTCCATGACAACGTGCATTATCCAGTCGTTGCCCAGGAGAACGGTGTTCAAGGCCGTGTTACTATCTCTTTCGTGGTTGAGAAGGATGGTTCCGTCACCGACGTGAAGGTAGCTAAGTCTGTCGACCCCTCTCTTGACAAGGAAGCTCTGCGTGTTGTAAAGAGCATGCCTCGCTGGACCCCTGGTAAGCAGAATGGTGCAACGGTGCGTGTGAAGTATAATGTGCCTGTGAACTTCAGACTTCAGAACTAATTTGTAGTAATGAGCAAATTTTCCTATATATTCATAATAGGAGCAACTCTCTCTGTCGTCCTTATGTCTTCGTGCGGAAAGCCGAAGCATAAGGATGGCAGGACTGATACTTATTCGTCAGGGACAATTAGCATTGCCTCTGACGAAAGTTTCAGTCCTATAGTGGAGGAAGAGAAGGAAATCTTCGAGTATACCTACACGCAGGCTAAGATAAAGCCTATTTATACCAATGAGTCGGATGGTATCAACATGTTGCTCAAAGGTAAGATTTATCTGATGATAACGGCACGGAATTTCAAACCCGCTGAGTTGAAAAACCTGCAGGACCGTCGTTTCATGCCCAAGGCCATTCCTTTGGCCTATGATGCTTTGGCACTTATTGTCAATAAGCAAAATCCTGATACTTGTATCAGTGTAAATGATATACGTAACATCCTTCTTGGTAAAGCCAAGCATTGGAGCGATATCTATCCTGGTTCTAAGCGAGGTGATATTGTCCTTGTTTTTGACAACCGGAAGTCAAGCGCCGTACATTTTGCTGAAGACAGCATCTTGGGTGGCCATCCTATTGTCAGTCCCAATGTTGTTGCGACAAATAAAACTGCAGATGTCATCACTTATGTGGAGAAGACGCCCAATGCTATCGGAATCATAGGCAGCAATTGGCTTAATGACAAGGGTGATACCACAAATCTTATATTCAACAGGAATATTCATGTTATGTCTGTCAGCCGTGCGAAGAAAGCAACCCCTGCAAACAGCTGGAAGCCATATCAATACTATATCTACAACAATAGTTATCCCCTGTATCGCACTATCTATGCTTTACTCAATGACCCCATCAATGGTCTGCCTTGGGGATTTGCTAATTTCATTGCATCCCCGAAGGGACAACTCATTATCTTCAAATCGGGCTTGCTCCCAGTGCGAGGCGATATTACCATCCGAGATGTTAATGTAAGTCAATAATATAACATTTTCATTCGTAAACTCGTCCTTATCAAAAAGCATTAAGAACTAATTATAAAAGGTTTGATTATGAAAGCTCTTAAATACATGATTATGGGTGCGCTGATGATAGGATTCAGTGCTCCGGCAGTTTCTCAGGAAGACCATAAGGCTGTTATCGAACAGGTTTCTAACATCATCAAGGCTAAGGGGCCTGACATGCAGAAACAGGTGAATGAAATCTTCAAGGAGAACAAGAAGAATGCTGATGTGCTTACAGCCATCGGCCGTGCTTATCTTGACATCAAGGATTCTGTCAATGCGCAGAAGTATGCTGATTTGGCTCTGAAGCGTGACAACCACTATGGTGCCGCTTATATTCTTTGTGGTGACATCCAGGCAGCTAAGGACAATGGTGGTGAGGCTGCTACTTGGTACAATCAGGCTACGCTCATGGATCCCAAGAATCCTGAGGGATATCGTCGTTATGCTCAGGCCTATAGCAAAGTGAGTCCTTCGGCTGCCGCTGCGAAGCTTGAGGAACTCCGCAAGCAGGTTCCTGGTTATCCTGTGGACATCATTATGGCTGAGATTTATCAGAATGCCAATAAGATTGACAAGGCTCTTGAATATTACAAGAAAGTTGAACCCAGTAAGATGACTGAGGGACAGATTGTGAACTATGCTCTCGACTATTTCCTTCAGGGTGAATTCGAGAACAGTCTCAAGATTGCTGGTATCGGAGTTCAGACCTTCCCCAAGAGTCCGGCTTTGAATCGTATTTCATTCTTCGACCTTACCAACCTCAAGCGTTATGATGAGGCTCTCTCTTATGCTGACAAGCTTTTCAATCAGTCTGAAAATGCCAAGATTACCGAGAGCGACTACCTCTATTACGGTTACGCTTACTTAGGCAAGAATGATTACGACAATGCTATCGCCATGTTCAATAAGAGCATTGAGCTGAACAATGACAATGAGCAAGACAAGAGCGATGCCCTCAAGAATATTGCTTCGGCTTATGAGAGCAAGGGCGACATGGTGAATGCTACTGCAGCATACGACAAGTATCTAAAGAGTCTGAAGCAGCTTACCGCCTATGATCTTGGCAACCTTGCAGGAATGTACCAGAAGCACGCTGAGACTCTTACTGGCACAGAGAAAGAGGAAGCACTGAAGAAGGCTGATTCTATTTGGGGCGAGATTGCAGAGAAGTTCCCAAGTGTAGCTGACGTTGCTACCTACAATCGCGCTCATATCGCATACAGTCTTGACCCTGATACAAAGATAGGTCTTGCCAAGCCTCACTATGAGAAGTTGGCAGAGCTTATTAATGCCAAGTCCGAGAAAACAGCCAGCGATAACAACCGCCTCGTCGAGTGCTATCGTTATCTTGGCTACTACTATCTGTTGAAGAACGATAAGTCTACTTCTGATGGCTATTGGCGTAAGGTTCTCGAAATTGATCCGGAGAACGCTACTGCCAAGCAAGCACTTGGAGCGAAGTAATAACGTTTAATTTAAACCCACAAGGCTGCTGTTTCCCATTCGGGCAGCAGCCTTTTTATTTATCCTTTGTTTTTTTATGCCTTTTCGTTGCCATGTGATCCGTATATTACCTCTGCTGTTCTTCCTGCTCTTGCCGGATAGGGTGGGTGCTGTGGCTTTAAATGGTTTATCTGCAGATTCTTTGGCTTTTCGTTCCTCTAGCACTGTTGAGCACCTATGTTTAGACGTAACCGATTCTCTCAACCTTTCTACTAAGAATTCTCTTAGCGATTCCTCTTTTACTCGTTCCTCTCTTTCTCCCTTCTCCATGATGCGTGCTGGTAGGCTAGGCCATCGCATTGAACTTGACGCAGTACCAGCTTCGATACTCCACACTAATCAGTACCTTAAAGGGGGCAATATTGAAGGCCGGACTATGAATCATGCCTTTACTTTCCGTGCCAAGTATGCCTTCCAGTTACCAGAGCAAAGTCTTCTGTCACAAATTTATCGTGAGGCTTATCAGGGAATAGGTGTTGCCTTCCATGATTTCAATTGGCAGATGGGACACCCTTGGTCTGTCTTCGTTTTTCAAGGAGCCCGCATAAAGAAGTTCAGCCGTGCACTGTCGCTCAATTACGAATGGAATTTGGGACTTACCTTTGGCTGGCATCCTTTCGACAGGCAGACGAATCCCGATAATCGTGTCATAGGTTCTAAGGTCACTGCCTATATTGATGCCGATTTCTATCTTCGCTGGCGTCTGTCCCGTTGCCTGGACCTTAATGCCGGTGTTTCTATGATTCATTTCTCTAATGGCAACACCACCATTCCCAATGCTGGTCTCAATGTAGTGGGAGGCCGATTGAGCCTTGCTTATTATATACACCGTCAGGATGCTGACAGAGTACCTTCGCGTATGCTTCCCCGCTTTCATCATTTTTGGGGAGTTGATGTGGTTCTCTTTGGCGCTTATCGTAGCTTAGGTTATAATGACAATGGAGTGCCACAGGCCTTACCTGGCAAGTTTGGTGTAGGAGGGTTCAGCGTTAATCCCCTTTATCATGTAAACTATTGGTTCAGTTTCGGCCCTTCGCTTGATGGAGTTTACGACCGAAGTGCTAATGTTGAGTATACACCTACCGACAGCAACGTGGAGCCGGATGTCGTACAGCCTTCTTCCGTTTGGAAGCAGATGGCTTTAGGCTTGGCAGCACGTGCAGAGTTTCGTATGCCTTTTTTCTGTATCAATGTGGGTGTGGGTCGTAATGTTCTTGTTGAAAATGGCGATTTAAAGGCTTGGTATCAATTGCTTGCTCTGAAACTTGACCTTTCGCGCCATCTTTTCCTGCATATTGGCTATTCTCTCCACGATTTCCGCTATCCAAACCACCTGATGCTCGGTGCAGGTTGGCATTTCTGATGCCGCTCTTATATTACATTTCCCGACTTCGTCAATGCGTCACCCTAAATTATAATGAATGATGCTGTTAATATTCTTATATAGGTAAGGGTTGACAGACCTTCATATTATTTTTG
>Ga0256406_1006964_pt1 | contig 11008 bp, 13 predicted proteins | sample RumenRJG_03DNA_FD_185986 | JGI IMG/M metagenome (GOLD analysis project Ga0256406, IMG submission 185986) | Bovine rumen microbial communities from Lethbridge, Alberta, Canada - RJG_03 | ecosystem: Host-associated > Mammals > Digestive system > Stomach > Rumen | place: Canada: Alberta | collected...
GGGCTCCGTAATGCGCGAGTGAATTTCCGGCAATTTGATCCTGGTCATATCATGGAAAATATCCTGTACAATGAACTGATTATACGGGGATATTCCGTTGATGTTGGAGTTGTCCTCGACAGGCGAAAAGATCGGAAGGTGCAAAAAGAAATTGATTTTGTTGTCAACCAGGGAGACAAAAAGGTATATATCCAATCCGCCTACGAAATGTCTCACACAGAAAAGACAACCAGTGAACTGGACTCTCTGCGACTGACGAATGACTTCTTTGAGAAAATCATCATGCGTCGGGATATTCCGGCGTCATTCACGGATGAAAACGGCATTCGTCATATCAATGTACTGGATTTCCTGCTTGGCAAAGAAACAATCTTCTGATTCATAAGATAATCGGCACATGGTAGGATGAATCTTCTGGATGAGGGCGCGAGCATGGCAGCGGATCTGGATAGATTCAGTGATGCGATGTTAGAGGCGGGCTAAACCAGCCATTGGCTGGTTTAGCCCGCCTCTAACCTGAGATCCATTGTTTTTGTGTGACGCCCTTTGGCCTTGACTGACATGCGCTGACGATTTTAATCCAGTTGCTGAGTCTGATTTCGTGAACAGGCTTATCCATTGCCGAACCTCGCTTGAAAAAACTTCAAGTTTATTGATTTTTTCAAGTATGGCATCAAGATGGCTTAAATCACAGGCGCAGGGTTTGACGCTTATTAAAAAACTTTGCCATGGCATCCTCCATTTCCAGCCGCCAACCGGATGAGGATATCGCACAGAGAAAAGAGATGACAAGAAAAAGAGACCAGCCCTGACTGATCTCTTTGCAAGCCGGGATGCAACCTCCCGGCAGGTATTTGATTAGTAACCACTATGGCCTCAGGCCAGAACGAGAGGGGTTGCATCTCGTTTTACAGTTGAGGGCGTCATATGATAATACTCTGACATAGCATCGATATAATCACGTCTGCTGAATGTGCGTCTATTTTTTAAGATGGATGGCAATATTCTGGTGCCCATTAGTTCACCCCGCTTCATTATATCGGCAGGAAAGTGGATATACTGCCAATATAATGATATCTTGGAAAAAGAAGGACGTGAGTACTCGTTCCATCTCACGTCTTCTTTATCAGTGCTAATATCACACGCTGTTACTCTTTGTCATCGCCGTATTTATAATTCACATCATCACTTTCTATAACAATATTTACAGTGTAATCTTCTCCCTTACCAACTTGCTTGAGAACAGCATTAAACTGGTTTTGAAGAATATCTTTCAAATTATCCTTGGCTTTATCATAAATACCTAATTCTTCGGCTCGCTTCTTAATATCATTTAAATTAGCAATTCTTGAAGCCTGATAATTCTCCAACGCCTGCTTGTTAAAGCAGTGCTGTTTAACATCATAAAACTCTACGGAGTTTTCGTCATAAGTGTTCTCTGCAATTAATTCTGGAAAAGTAACTGTTATAACTTTTCCTGCCATAGTAGTTTTGGCTTGTTCAAGGTCCACTCCAACCTGTAATGCCCCTGAGTACAAATATGACAGCTTATTCTCCCCCAGAGGCATTTCTATACCAAACACTTCAATCGGGTTCGTCGTTGTGCTCTGCATAGTATATGAATATTCCATGGTATACAGCTCACCGATTCCAACGAGAGATTCTTCAACCACCTCATTAGTCGTCGTTGGATCTCCTTGAGATATGATCCTTGAGGATTTTGGCCATGGCAACTTAATTACATCTGTAAAGGCAAGTGCCTCTAGAACAATTATGATGACCAAGATTGCAATTATTATTGCTTTTGCTTTACCCACTTTTTTCATTTTCTCGTTTGCCTTATAAATTATTGTGCTTCAGAGACATTATTAACATAAGAGTATTTATCTGACTGTTTGGCGATAATTTTATTATAAGCAGCATTTATGTCTTTAAAGCCAAAGAATTGAAATTTGTAATTCAATACAAAGTTTTGCTTAACGCCTGTATCTATCGTAAAGTCGCCCAACTTATAATTAAAATCTGATAGATCTGTTCCATTCGTGTTATCAGCTAAATTCACCAGATCATCATACTCTATGGCATATATATAATTAAGATTATTGCTATAGTCCGCTTTGTCGCCCAATGTAATTTCGCAACTCACCTTAAAGAGGAGATATAGTTTGTTGTAATTGTCACTGAAGACACCATCATTAAATTCCTTGCCAAGAAGGAAATAGTTTCCAATATAGTCAGCACCTTTTAATGCTACATCGTCTCCAAAGCGCTTTGAAAAGTCATCTTTCAAAGCATCATTGGCATATTTCTCCATACTCGAAAGTGTATCTGAATCGATCTGACTCACATCTGTCAGATAATATTTCAAGCCAGAAACAGTAAAAGTTTTCTTTGCCGGATACAGGACTTTCCCATATGTTTTAATCAAATCCTGATTAAGCTGTTCTATCGTCTTATGATCAGTAGGAAATTTCCCTTTATATTCAATCGTAACAGTGACCTGATCCCCATTACTTAAATTGCTGTTCTTATCTATGTGGAAATTATAGGTTCCATCAATCCCATTGGTTGTTTTTTTCTTGAGTTTTGCTTCTCCACCAGGTGCTATTCCAGTAAATGAAATTTTCAAATTATCAAATGCATTATAGTAAGCCGGGTTTACATCTGTGTCATCATCATTTTCCTTTTCGTCTTCTTCTATTGTTTTGGAGTCATTATCATTGTCCGGCAGCATCTTTTTATAAAGATCTATGCTGTCCTTGATTTCCTTTTGATGCTTTTCAAGTTTCTCTATATCAGAAGTATAATCTGGTATTGTCAGGTTCTTAGTCTGATCCTCTATATCTGTAATCTTATTCTGAAGCTCAGCTTCAGAATTTCTGATTGAGTCCACTGTGCTATTAAGATCTTGTGTACTCAGCCCTTCTCCAGAAAAATTCTGTTCTGGTTCCGCCTGTATTTTTTCAGGTACAGTTTCTATCTTAGACTTGATCTTAGAAATATCCGCCTGTGCAGAATCAATTAAACTCGAATCATACGGCGTTCCTGATTTTATAACTGCCTCTGTTTCATCAATGGCAGCATCCAGCCCCTCTACTGATTCACGATACTGATCAACTTTCTTGTTAAATTCAGTTATGCTGGTATTGTATTTTTCATAATACCCGTTGTAAGTTTGCACTTCCTGGTCAAACGATGCTTGTGCCTCTTTATGTGGTTTAACTATCAGAAGCTCATATCCTCCAAAGGCAGCAACACACAGCAGAATTATTATTAGAATAGTTCCGGCAATTCCGCTCTTCTTTTTCTTGTTTTTTCCGATTTTTGAATCCGAAGCGATATCAGAAGCATGTTCGGCATCCTGTATGATATTGCTATTGTCATTCGTTTCCATAGATTGAATCTCCGCGCAACGTCAGTCCAAAACTGGTTCCCCAAACATCGGTTCAATAATAATGCAATTATTAAGGAAATTTGTACCCTGAGATTTCCGGGCTTCCCGAACAGTAACGAAGGACACGAAGCAGTTGCGCCTCATGCCCTTCGAATGAAATCGATATAATACGAAGCCCTTCAATTCCCCTTTCTTCATTTTATCATGTCTCTTCTACTGTGTCAGAAAAATCAGTTTCTATCAGGAGTTACGCGCTGAGTGACAATGTAGAGAAGTCAAACAAACTGCCCATAGTAATTGGCTGAGCATCATAGCTGAGGATCTCTTTCATTTTCTCCAGCGTAGTGTAGAAAGAATCCGTATCGCGAGTTGCCTTGAAGATTCTGGCTGTATTCCAAGCATCCCAATACGCATCATGCTTGTGCCCGTCACTCTCATAACCGCACAGATTTACTGCACGTTCCAGACCAGTTGGCTGCTCTGCATGGATCAAATTGTTAAATTCCTTCTGCAGATCATGCCATCCGATCATGATGTCTTTCTCTGTTTGCCCGATTGCAACGCCTTTCAGGAGACATTCATCATTCAGTTGGATCAGATCGCTGGTGCTCCAAGAATACACAACCGGCTCTTCGAAACTGCTGCACCACCCCATGAATTCGTGGAATACGTCCGCGAAACCAGCAGCTCCTACAACCTGTCCTGTACTAATGCCTGTCAGATCCGAAATCTTTGCGGAAATCCGGGTAATATACTGTGGCTTAACAAATGACTTGAATGTTCCGGCGTTCTTTCCGCGATCATTCACTGCAACCGCACCGATCTCAATGACTTCCTGGTGGCAGATACGTCTGACCTCCTTCGGAGCCTTCTGCATGTTCTGCCATTCCATATCCATAAAGATGTTTGTCATTTCTATGTCCCCCGTAAGGCCCACGTCCAGACTATCTGGAATCCCTGTGCCTCTTTATACGAGTCATTTTATTGCCAGTACTCTCACGCTTACATATCCAGATCGGCTAGATAGCACCCGCTATTTTTCTTTTTTGGCAAATCCCGGCGGAAATTTCTCGCGACAATTTCATCGCCCTCTGTGAAAGGAGGATGCAGTGCCGCACATATGGAAATAGGCACTGCAAATTTCATATGAAACCAGCGAATGACTATTTCAACAAAGCTTCCTTAGAATCAGATTCAGGAGGTGACAGCGTGGAGAGCCATCCGGAAAGGTACGCTGAATTGTATAAAGAACTTGCAGGACTGATTGGCGACGCAGCAGTCCGTAAGCTCTGGAAAGCCTATGGAGGAGTGACCATCACTTTCCCAACAAGGCTTTATTCCAGAGATTTTACGAGACAATTCATCGGAAAAAACATGTCTTCTATGAAGCCGTCCGAGATGGCAAAGGAGCTCAGGCTCTCAGAACGAAGGGTGCGTCAGATCATGCGGGAAATCCGTCTGAATGATGCGGGCAAAAGCAATTGCGAGGGAGGTAAGAAATGAAGAAATTTTGGGCAGTGCTGTTAACAGTGATCATGTTGTCAGCCGTACTTGCTGGATGCGGCTCCTCGAAAAAGGAGCCGGCAGATCTCTCAGGGAAATGGGAAGCAGAGCATGAAGAAGGAGTAGCCTCCTACATGACCGCAGATATCGGCGCAGAGAATATAAAGGTATATTTCTACACGCCGAATGGGGATACTACAGCACTTTACTGGTCTGGAACATATACTGCACCGACTGAACCGACCAAGGATGGCAGTGAATACACATGGACCTCACAGGCCAATCATGATGAGATGGATAAAGCCTTGATGGCATCGCAGGATGACAGTAAAGAATTCACCTACAAGAATGAGGAACTGTCCTTTCCCATCTCAATGATGGGTGTACAGACAACAATTCACATGCACCGGCTAGACCAGACTGAGCAGGCCGCTTCCTCTGCGAACTCGAAGGTTTCTTCTCAGGATTCTTCCCAGAATGATGCAGCATCGGAGGTTTCTACTGATCCCGAAACGGCAGATGACAGTGCAGAATTCTCTGAAGAATCTTCCGCCGCAGCCTCATCTGTCGTCCCTTCCAATAATACAGATGTGAATGACGCCACCCTGGACCTTGGCCGTTCAGGATTCTTCGTCCACGACAATCAGTACAGTGACAGTTACTATATCGAATATGCTTCCGAACTTACCAACAATGGTAAGAATTATGCCGTGGAATTTCCAAAGCTCCAGATCACTTTTGAAGACGGAAGCGGAAACGTCATCGCCACAGATACGCAAACCGGTTTCTATGTAATGCCAGGAGACACCATCGCTCTAAGCAGTCAGATTGAAGTTCCGAAAGATGCCATCGACGATGATACAACGTACAGTTTCAGCACAGATGGTGATACAGTTAAGGCCACATCACTGGATATACCAAAAGCCTCCGATTTCACCTTCGCCAACGTAAATGAGACTTCTTCAAGCAGCGGAACCAAAATAACGGGAAAGGTTTCCTATTCCTCCGGTCAGCTTTCAAGCGAAATGATTGCTCTGACTGCACTCGCATTCAAAGGGGACACTGTTGTCGGAATAGCAACCACCTACATTGATGCTCCGGCACCTGGTCAGGAAACAGCATTCCAGATTGAAGCATATGATACATTCCCAGATCACGACAGTCTGCAGGTTTACGCACAAGTCTGGTAACACTCAATTCTGATACGCCTTAAGACTTCATTCCAAATCTGATTTCCATTCGAAAGTGAAGGGGCTTTCACCATTTCTAATGATGAAAGCCCCTTCGCTCATTTCTTATCCTTGTTCTGAAGGATCTGTTCCCGCTCTGATAGCGGATGAAGGTAAAACCGTTCGATTCTTCCTTCTCTGATTTCGTTTTCGAAATAATCTCTGCGTTCTTCCGGCGTCATCGCCTTATATTGTTCTGGTGTAAGCGCACCATAGGCCTTCACAGGCTTATCTGATTCCATGTTCTCGCTCCCGAACCCATCAGGCAGCTGTACGCAGCTGCTTCAGAATATCTTCCACTCTCCGTATGGCCTCCTGAACCTGCTGTTGGCCCTTCCGAATCTTCGATTGAACGAATACATCAGCAATGAATCCGTCGAAAAAGAAATCTGCAAACGTGAGGAAGCCGTCTATATCAATATGAAGGTTCTCGATATCTCTGATGTCTCCAAGCTCATCCCGGAACGCTGCAAGATCCCGGCGGGCGTCATCGACACAGCGGCTCGCATTGTTTACTTTCATATGTTTCATCAGTCCAGAGATAGTATCTCCGCCGAAAATATCCACCAGGCCCCAGTTACTGGCACTATTCAGCTGCCGCTCCGCTTCATGAAGACTGTCCAGAGCACGCTCCCCGGCACGAATAGCTTCACGTATCTCCTTGCTCCGATCATAAACATAGTTATCCATCGTTCTCTCCCGCTATTTTCCACCTATCAGTCTCAGGTTTTGGCAATCAGACCGGCAACACAGCCAGCACCAATCACTAAGATCACCGGCAGCGCAAATGCTGCAAGGCCCAGCGCCGTTACAGCCAGGATTCCCAGGAACAGGTATCCGATAATTCCCAGAATCCCACCAAGTAATCTTCCCGCAATACGAAGAACAAATCCTGCCAGTTTGAACAGGATCACCATCATGAATATCACAAACAATACACTCAGCATGTTATTCTCTCTTTCTCCGCAGAAACAGTATCTGCAGGTTTTGTATCTTTCTCTGTATCCGAACAATCCGGATAAATAGAGATATCTTCCAAACCCAATTTGCGGCTGATCTCCGGTCGTTCCTCCATCTTCAGAAGAAGTCTGCTCATCATCACCCGCGACTGTATATCTCCTGCCTTCATTCTCATTGGATACATCTGCAGTACCTCCGTTCCTGACTGATGTCATCATTGTATGATGCTGACCCGGTAGGATACATAACACAATTAGCGGTTTAGACTGCTCTATTTTTCTGTTTTGGCAAAATAAAATCCTCCGGAAAGTATCAGCCTATCACTGATATTTCCGAAGGAATGCATTCAACATTTCGGTGCTGCTTCTAAGCCCTTTTTATTTATTAGTGCATACAAATCTGGTAGCCCCTTCATGACTTCTTTATTGCTGTTCTGGCCTCCTCAAGCTTTTCTCCATCAATCTTACCTGAAGCGATGGTATTCCTGATCCACAAAGACAATGAGTCCGCCGCCACGCCGATCTGGTCAACCCCAGCCTCGATTTTCGCAAAATCCTGCAGCTCGTCATCTGAGATCTCCCCATCCGCCGTGATTTCTATCAGACGGTCCTTCTCACGTTCCAAAGTGTTGATCGTCGCCAGCATCTGCAACGTGATCTGTGCGAGATCCTTCATCTTGACCTCTGGCACAAAAACATTACCGATGGGGCACTGATGACTGCAGTAATAGTTGCAGAGAGATGGCTTCTTATATGCCTTCGCCATCGCCAGGACTTCTTCCGGCTGCACAGGAGACTTGCCACTCTCAAACTTTTCAATCCGGCTCTCCGAAACAAAGCTCATGGCCTCACTGGCTTCAGCTCTGGTCAGTCCTGCCTCTTCCCGGCAGATCTGATATATACTTTTATCTTCTTTCGTAGATTTCTTTCCCATGGATATCCCCCTCACCAGCACGCAAGTTCCCACCCCGTGTCGTAATCTTTTTCATTTCACGATGCAGTATGAAATAATCGCGTCTGGCAATGCCGTCTTTTTCAATCAGAGGTTCAGAAACACGATTCCGCTTTCCATTATCGCACAGCCTGTACCAACAAGAAACCCCGTTATCAGGAGACGTCGTTGGTCTTTTCTGTAAACTTTTCGCCCATGACGCGCTCCATCTTTCTGCCCAGCGTTTCCACGCCATCATAGCTGCCTGTGACGGTGTAGACTGTGCCTCCGATTTCCTTTTGCAAGGTGAACTCCGACAGCCAGAAGGCGGACAAGTTTTTCACGCAAAGATGTCCGTCCTCGTTAAAGTAGCAGTTGTGTCGGGGATGGTCGGGCGGCAAGGGCTGCGGTTTCAGATACGGGTCTGGATTGGAGAAGTAATATTCCGCTGGCTCGTCATGGTCAGTCTTTTCCCATTCCTCGATTTCTGCCAGCAGATCAGGGTCGATCTCGTGTTCAAACTTCTTACCGTTGTTCATGGTGGTGTCCTTTCTCCGATGGGTTATCGGTTTATATCGTGATGTTTGGTTTTCGCCTTTTGTGGTGCGTCTGCTTTCAGGGCAACATCCACATAGCGGCGTACCTTTTGCAGCTCGGTAACTTCCTCCCGCTGGGCTTTCAGCCTCGCATACTCTGCTTCGTTTTCGGCGGTCAGCGCTGCAAGGTCGGTCTGCCACGCTTTTGGCGTCAGCTTCATATCAGGCAGATTTGCCCGCAGATAGCGGTTAGCTGCATCCCATATTGCGAGATCGGCGCGGTGTGCTTCTGCAAACTTTTCCTGCTTGCCCTTCCAGCGGATTTGCTTGTATTCATCGTGGATGGGCTGCGTCTCCCGCATGTTCTGCGCCTGTTCTATGAGCTTTTGAAGCTGACGGATGCGCGTCTCTCTCGGCTTCATGCCGCTGCGGATTTCGCTTGCGTTGTCATGGACAACGGACAGGGCTGCATCCAGTTCTTCCAGCGTATAGGTACCTTTTTCTGAAAGAAGATTGACAGCTTTGGAAATTGCTTTGAGTTCGTCTGTGGAGTGCTGTTGCTGCCAGCTTTGGGAATACTTCCTGCCATTGGCTTTCTGAATATCCAGATAGCGGAACAGCAGCATGGAGAGGTCGGTGGATTTCGGCTGCGGCGGCTCGGCACGCAAGCTCTCCTTTGCCTTGAACACATCAAGCAGCCATTCTTTCAGCTTGCCGATCTGCGCCTTGATGTCGCGGAGCAGACGGTTTGCCGCCTTGATACTGCGGTTCAGTTCGCCGCACTCGGTAGCGATTCCTTTTTTCTCCATCTGTGACGCTGCCACGCCGATGTGAACGGTTGGGATTTGGTCGATCCCCTGCCGCTCATAGCTGCGGTGGTCGATGCGCTCCGGGCGGTTGTTCCGTTCCAAGAACTCATTGGCAAGGTCAGCCCACACCTTGCGCCAGACCTCAGCGTTCTCCTGACTGTTCCAGTCCACAAGGTCAACCTTGCGGTTTTTGTATCTGCCGCTGGACAGGCGGATTCTCTCGCCGTTTTCGTCCAACACATATTCCTTTTTGGATTTCGGAAGCCACTTGCCCCGTTCGTCCATTGGGCGCATGGTGAGAAGAATATGGGCGTGTGGATTGCCGCTGCCTGTGTCGTGAATGTTGAAGTCCGCGCACATTCCTCTGGATACAAATTGAGAGGAACAGTACGCACGGATAAGCCGTACCTGTTCCTCTCTGGATAACTCTATGGGCAGTGCAACCTCCAATTCCCGCGCCAGTTGGGAGTTGCACGCCTTTTCAATTTGCTCCACGCTGTTCCACAGTGTTCCCCGGTCTCGAAAATCCGGGGGAGCGTTGGGCGGCAACAGGATTTCCGAATGGACGATGCCGCGCTTTCGGGTGTAGTCATGGATCATGCCGTCCCATTCGTTTGTGATTTTCTCGCCGCTTCGGTAGGCAGCAGCGGCAACGGCTGACTTGCCATTCCCCCGGCTGATGATCTTGATGCTGCAATGATAGATTGCGATAACGGTTTACCTCCGATCTTCGTGATTCAGCCCCATGAAACGGAACAGCTTGCCGCAGCAAGGTGTTCTGTTTCGCGGGGACGCAAAAGGGTAGACAGCACAAGCTGTCGTAGGGAAAATGCAGTTTCCCCTGTGCGGCGCAAGCCGCCAATGTGGGTGCGTGGGAACTTCCATGCGCCCACAAGCCCTCGGCAGAGCGCACAACACCCGCAAAGGTGTATAAATGCGCCCTTGTTACCAAGGGTATTATCCAGCCTCCACCCCCTCGGCGCGTTTTTTCAAATACTCCTGCGCTTCCGTACCCTTTGCGATGTGATACAGGAAGTCCTTTCCTCGTCCTCTGTCATGGTTTTCAGCTCCGGCAAAATTCTTTTCATAAAGCCTCCGTACAGGAAAATGCGGTGATTGCGCTCCTTGCGTTTCTCGACGGACAGTTTGCGGTTGAGCATCTTGTTTCGGTTCTCGTACTGCTGCAACTGCTTCTGTGTGCATTCCAGTTCGGCATTACATTCCTCGATGGTCTGCGGCAGTTTTTTCTTTGGCATGGGTAGTCGCTCCTTTCATGATTTTGGGTAATAAAAAGTCCGCTGGCTTTGCGCATACGGCAAAGTCAGCGGACTGGAATTCAGTTTGACAATTTCGTGTACAAGTTGATATTCTTTAGCTTTTATCTGGGATCATCTGCTTTGTAAAAACTTTGTACTGATCCTACAACATCTTTATGACTGCTCTGAGTTACAGTAACCTCTAAGTGGTCACCTTTGTTTACAACATCTGCTTCAAAAACAGCTCCGCCGTCATCACCGCCACTAAAACTAAGAACTCCGGTTTCAGAATTATACGTTCCGACTGCATTTTCAACATAAAGTAACTTGGTAATGCTGTATTCAATGTTATATGTGTTATCATCGGATTTTTGGATTTTCAGGATTTCAT
>Ga0256406_1006965_pt1 | contig 11006 bp, 4 predicted proteins | sample RumenRJG_03DNA_FD_185986 | JGI IMG/M metagenome (GOLD analysis project Ga0256406, IMG submission 185986) | Bovine rumen microbial communities from Lethbridge, Alberta, Canada - RJG_03 | ecosystem: Host-associated > Mammals > Digestive system > Stomach > Rumen | place: Canada: Alberta | collected...
ATATGTGGCAATATTTATCCTGATAACAGATTTATTCCTAGGGAACAGGTTGAGGATGCAACATATTATTTTGACAGTGAACTGATGTCTAAGGTACTGTGGTTTTTTACTGATGGATTCAGGGATGTGGATTCTAGGCTTATTCCTGATGTTATCAAGAATAATAGTCATGTATTTCCTGACATCAATGATAATCTTTTGTCATATCTTTCCGATGAAGACAACTGCAACAGCATGATAGCATCTATGGAAGGACTATATAACCTAAGTAAAGATGGAACTATCACTCCTTATTACAATTATGCTGTAGACTACAGTGTGATTGATGCTTTAAGGTTCTGGTCTAACAGGCATTTTGAACCTGAAAACAGTATCAGTAATGATGATATAAAGAGTAGAATAAGCCTTCCGACATTTATTCCATCTGATAAGATTGACCAGGATTTTAGTCTGAAAAAGCAGAATTATAGATTTTTATATAATTTTTTTCTTGAACAGAATGATAAGGATGGCCTTAAAGATTTTCTTAAAAAGGCTTTTTTTAACGGTTATTCAGGATATGGGAAAAATAATCTAAATTCTGATATTTCATCTTCGGGAGTTCGATATACTGTTGATGTTGAACCTGATCTTGGCATTGCAGGTAGGGTATTTTCAGATAGAAATATAATTGAGACCCAGTTCAGTCCGCAGGATGTGTTTAACAGGATATACTATTCGTACAGAAAAAATGGGTTGGTATCTGATGATGAACGTGAGGGGTATGAGAAGTTCTGTGAAAGGTATCGTCTGGCTTTGTCATATATTGAAGATGATAGGGAACAGCTGAAAGGTACATTTAATGACGGATATTATGTATCACCTAATTATGATATTATAGATAAGATAATAGCTGACCATCAGCATACTATTTCTGCTGATAATGTGATTGATGTTACTTCGGAGTCTTTGGAGATTGGATCGAACAATGTAGTATCAGAAGGAGATATGTCTGAAGATTCTTCCAATATGATTGATACTGTTCTGGAATCTTCTTTTCCGGAAGATGTTAGGGATTATGATACGCTTTCAGGTGTGTCAAAGATAGATGAAGAACAACAGATCCAAAATGATACTGAGCCTGTTCAGATTTTTACAGGTTCTGACTTCTTCTATGATGATGACTGGCAGCCTAGTATGGGTTCAGACATTTCTAGATTCAAGAATAATGTCGAAGCTATTAAGACATTGAAACAGGTTGAATTAGAGAATAGACCTGCGACACATGAAGAACAGGAGATACTAAGTAAGTATGTAGGATGGGGAGGCCTTTCATCATATTTTGATGAATCGAGGCATTCAGAAGAGAATAGGGAGCTTAGAGAATTATTAAGTGATGATGAATATGATGCTGCAAAAGCTACTGTAAATGATTCATTCTATACTCCAAGAGTAGTTACTGAAGGTATATTTGATGCTCTGAAGAGAATGGGATTTGAGAAAGGCAATATCCTTGAACCTGCTATGGGTATAGGAAATTTCTTTTCTGCAATGCCTCGTGATATGGCAGAGAATAGCAACAGATTTGGAGTTGAGATAGATCCCATTTCTGGTCGTATTGCAAAGCTATTGCATCCTGAGTGTAATATTCAGATATCCGGTGTTGAAAATGCTGATCTGCCTAAGAATTTTTTTGATGTAGTGATAGGCAATGTTCCTTTTGGAGAGGTAAAGGTATTTGACAGAGAATTCAGGAAGGAAAATTTTCTTATTCATGATTATTTCTTTGCAAAAGCTCTTAGTCTCTGTGCACCTGGAGGCATAGTTGCTTTTGTTACATCAAAGGGTACGTTGGATAAGAAAAATAGTTCTGTAAGAAAATATATTTCGGAAAGAGCTGATTTTATTAGTGCGATTAGGCTGCCTAATTCTACATTCAAGGCATCTGCAAATACTGAGGTTACAAGTGATATCATATTCTTAAGAAAGAAAGATTCTGTATCTATCACACCTCAGGAATTTGAGTCGGTTGAGCTTAATGAAGATAATATTGAGATTAACAGTTATTTCGTATCACATCCTGAGATGGTACTTGGGAATATCAAAGTAGATACATCAAGGTTTGGGCCTGAAAGAGCGATAAGTTATGTGGAACCATTTGAAGGTCATGACCTTGAAGATGATATTCATGTGGCGGTAGATAAGCTTCCTGAAAATATATTTGCAGTATCAGATGTTTTGGATGAAAGTGAAGATGATGAAGCAGCTGTTACTATACCTGCTGATCCTGATGTCAAAAATTATACTTTTACTGTAAAAGATGGTAATCTCTATTACAGGGAAAACTCTGTAATGATCCTTCAGGATGACAAGTCTGATACTGTTAAGGAAAAAATTGTTGCTCTTTGCGGTATTCGTGATGCCATGCATGAAGTTATGAATATACAGGTTGAGGGTTGTACTGAAGACGAGCTTGCTCCTTTGCAGGCAAGACTTAATTCATTGTATGATGATTTTGTATCAAAGTATGGATATATAAATTCTGCCGGAGTAAAGAGAATCTTTGAAGATGATGTTGAATATACTCTCCTTTCGGCATTAGAGGAATCTACAAATGAGGAGGGTGTATATAAGAAGGCTGCGATATTTACAAGACAGACTATATACCCTGTTATAGTACATGATCATGTAGATTCGGCTCTTGAAGCCCTTAATATTGTAGTAGCAGAATGTGGTTATTGTGATATGCATAAGGTAGTAGATCTGTATGGAAAAGACCTTGATGAAGTTGTAGATGAACTTGGAACTGAGATATTCAAGAATCCTGATTATGTAAATAACGATGTTGATCCGTATAAGGGTTATGTTACAAAAGAAGAGTATCTGTCGGGTAATGTAAGGGCAAAACTTGCTTCAGCTGAACTTGCAGCAGAATCAGATGATTCCTTCAAGAAGAATGTGTCTGCACTTACTGCCGTAATACCTAAGAATATTGATGCAGCTGATATTGAAGTTAAACTCGGATCATCGTGGATAGAGAAGAAAGACATTGAAGACTTTATATATGAAAAGTTCAATGTAAGGCATTACTATTCTGCACCTGATATTGTACAGTGTTCTGAAGTAACGAATACATGGCATATTGAAGATAAAAATAGGTATTCTGTAGAAAATTATGAGTCTTATGGTACAAAACGTATACATGGTCTTGAGATTCTGGAAGCGCTTTTGAATCAGAGACAGGTGAGGGTTAAAGACCGTGTAGAAGATGGAAGCGGGAAGGTAACGTATGTACTTAATCAGGAACAGACTACGCTTGCCAGAGGTAAAGCTGATCTGATTAAGGAAGATTTTGCCCAGTGGTTGTTTGATGACCAGGAACGTAGAGATAAATATGTAAAGAAATACAATGAACTGTTTAATAGCATCAGACTTCGTGAGTATGATGGCAGTAATCTTGAATTTCCGGGAAAATCTGCTGATATTGAGCTAAGGCCTCATCAGAAGAATGCTATCGCTAGAATCATCAGGGGCGGTAACACGCTTCTGGCTCATTGTGTCGGTGCGGGTAAGTCATTTGAAATGGCTGCTGCATGTATGGAACTTAAGAGATTAGGACTTGCAAATAAGCCTATGATCGTAGTTCCGAATCATCTTACTTCTCAGATGGCTGATGAATTTTTAAGACTTTATCCTTCTGCAAATATTCTTCTTACTACAAAGAAGGATTTTGAGAAGAACAGAAGAAAGAGATTTATAAGTAAGATCGCCACAGGTGACTATGATGCTATAATCATCGGACATAGCCAGTTTGAGAAGATTCCTCTTTCAAAAGAGAGAATGCAGTCTTATATTCAGCAGGAAATCGATAGCTGTCGTTCCTATATAGAAAGTATGGATAGTGTGTGGTCGAGAAATATTAACAAATGGTCTGTAAAGCAGGTAGAGTCTCATGTAAGAAACCTTGAGACGAAACTTGAAAAACTTAAGAATGAAGACTACAAGGATGATGTTATCAATTTTGAGGAATTAGGTGTTGATTGTCTGTTCGTTGATGAGGCTCACAACTATAAGAATCTATCATTTGATACAAAGATAGGTCAAGTGGCCGGAATCAATCCAAACGGAAGTAACAAGGCCTTTGATATGTATCTGAAGACCAGATACATAAATGAAAAGACACCTGGCCGTAACGTGATATTTGCTACTGGTACTCCTATCAGTAATACTATGTGTGAAATGTATCTAATGCAGAAGTACCTCGAACCTGAGGTTCTGAGGAACGCAGGTGTATATAACTTTGATGATTGGGCTGCAAATTTTGGCGATATAATCACTCAGATGGAGCTTGCTCCAGAGGGTAATAACTTCCGTGAGAAGACCAGATTCGGCAGGTTTACGAATCTTCCTGAGCTTGTAAATATGTTTAGAATGGTAGCTGATGTACAGACTCAGGGGTCACTTTCTTATCTTAATATTCCGCATCTTATCAATGATCATGGTGAGGAAAATTATGATATTGTATCTTCTGTCCCTAATGAAGAAATAAAAGATATAGTGTCTCTGTTTGGTGAGAGAGCTAAAGCTATAAGAGATGGAAGCGTAGATCCGAGTGAGGATAACATGCTTAAGATTTGTCATGATGCAAAGCTCCTGTCAACTGATATCAGGCTACTTGATCCTGATGCAGTACCTGATCCAGACAGCAAACTTTTCAAGGTGGTAGAGAATGTTTATAGAATATATAAGGAGACTGATGCTGAGAAAGCTTCTCAGGTAATTTTTTCTGATATCGGTGTTCCGAACAGCAGCAGAGAAGGATTCAATGTGTATCAGTTTATTAAAGATGAACTGGTAAAGAAAGGCGTTCCGGCTGATGAAATCTGCTTTGTACATGATTCAAAGAATGAAAAGCAAAGATCTGAAATGTTTGATGCTATAAATAAAGGTACAAAGCGTATCATAATCGGTTCTACGGAGAAGATGGGTACCGGTACGAATATTCAGAACAGGCTTTATGCTATGCATGAGATTGATGTACCGTGGAGACCGTCTGACGTAGAGCAGAGAGAGGGAAGAATACTAAGACAGGGCAACAGATATGATCATGTTCATGTCTACAGATATGTTACTGAGGGTACCTTCGATGCATACAACTGGTCTATTATTCAGAATAAGCAGAAGTTTATCACTCAGGTGATGAAAGACGGTGCTGTGTCAAGATCTTGTGATGATATTGATGAGTGCATACTTTCTACTGGTGAAATTATTGCAGTATCTTCTGGGAATCCGCTACTGAAGGAGAAAATGGAAGTCGATTCAGAGGTAATGAGGTTACAGATTCTTAAGAGAAACTTTATGTCGAATAAGTATAGATATGAAGCTGATCTGAATACAAAGTTGCCGGAGAAAAAAGCTGCTCTTACAGACACAATTTCAAGAGTGAAGATGGATATTGAGATGCGTAACAGTGATCCGCTTTATGTTGCTGTCCCAGTTCAGATTAAGTCATCTGATGAAAATATGAATGTATCTGGTACTGACGTTGAAAAATCATCTGATCTTGATGCAAAGACAGATAATACTGATAAGGAAGAAGAAACTGATTCAAGGCCGTTTAAGATGACTATAATGGGCAAGGATTATGATAACAGAACTGATGCTGCGAAGTTCCTTAATGCGTGCTTTTCAAGGGTAGTACCGGGTGAACCTGCTCTTGAAGTTGGAAACTATGCCGGATTTGCTATTAAGGTATTCAAGGATATGGATTATATAACTAATCATGTACAGTTTAAGATTCAGCTTAAAGGTAGCATGACTTATACTGTAGATGCGAATATATCATCTGGAGGCATTGGTAATGTGACAAGGATCACAAATGCGGTAAATGGTCTTGATATGCAGCTGAAACATTTTGAAGAACGGTTACATACTACTGAAGATGCTATAGTGGCTACCAGGGCAGAATATGAGAAGCCTTTTGCAAAGGAAGAAAAGCTGAATGAACTTCTTCAGCGTCAGCAAGAGATAGTACATATTCTTTCTGAAGACGATAAGAAAAAGGGTGATGTAATTGATACTGAAGAGATATCTGAATCGGATGTTGATGATAAGGTTACATCGCTTAATGAAGGTTACAACTGTATTCGGCATAGGACAGCTCTGTGATACCTTAGATTCAAATGAATGTATTAAAAAAAATACATAAACAAATATTGTGGTGCAAACAGAATTATGCATAAATGCCATAAGTAAAACATAAACAATAAATGATAATTTTAAGTAGACAAGTGCTAAGACATATATAAAAGAAAATATATGAATGGAGATGATATAAGAAATATTTAGGGATTTTAGATAGTTATACGGGTATGTCATAATTTGCTTTATTTCGTCTGGGAATGTATTATTAGAACCAAGAATAAACAGAAAAAGATTTATATGATTACGCAAGATGATATTAAAGTAAAAAATGAGGTGACACAGATGGATAACGTTACAAATTGTGATTTTAATTATTCCAGGAAACCGATGTCCAAAGAAGATTCTTTTAAGGGTAATTATTGTGACCTGTATTTTGAAGATGATACACTTGATAAGGTGCTCTCTCTCGTAGGGCAGAAGATAGAGACAGAGCTAAACAACCAGAATTTGTCTGTTGCGAAGCTGTCTGACATGTCAGGGGTTAATGCAGGAAGTCTTTCAAGAGCGACAAGAGGCGAAGCTATGAACTTTACTCTTCGTAATCTGTATAGAATCGCTTTTGCACTGGGTCTTAATGTGTCTGATATATGTCCGGTCATTTTCCCTCGACAGATGTCTTACGGGATGAAATATGATGCTCTTACGGCAAACCTTGATTTTGAGGAAAAGCAGAATGTATTCAAACTTATATCTGATTATATTTCAGTCCTTAATACGGTGAAATTCAAGAGCCGTCATTCCTGATTTGATAATTAACCATTTCTAATGTTTAGTTCTCCTTTTTTGGAGCAGATGCGTTCATTCTCTTGTTGTTCTATTATGAACGCATCTGCTTTTTCATTTTATTATATCATTTGAGATTATTAGATCTTTTGTTTTAATTCTGTTATTGCTTTTTGACTTCAGTTATACTTTTCAATAGATGGTTATATAGGATATCTATGTTTAAAGGAGTGCTACATGAGTGTTTTTACGTCTCTTTTTCATACTGTGGTATTTGAAAAACAGGGTTCATTCGTGCATACGTACGGTAATGATGCTAAGGTTATATCTTCTCTTTTCAGATATCGTACCAAGTATGTGAAAAATCGACATTCGCTTATGTGCGGGTTTCCGATATCATGTCTGGTAAAAAATCTGCGTGTAGTAATGGATGCGGAAATATCATATAAATGTGATTTTGATATGGATCCAGATACTCTTGGTGAAAAACAATATGGAGAATTTGTTAAGGCTGGTGAATTGAAGGGACTGTCAGATTCAGTATCATTTGATGATGATAAGTCTTATCTTTACTATCTTGACAGATATCAGGATTTATCTGAGATAACCAGCCATAATGATGGTTGTGTTTCCAGGTCGGAAAATAGCGTCAACATACTTAAGCTTAGGAAGGTATGATAACTGAAGGTCTTTTGAGGTAATAGAACAAAGTTTTGCTTAGTCTCACTGTGAGACTAAGTTAACACATTACTGATGGAATAAGACCTATGAATAATAACAAAGACAAATTTCAGGTCATAGCACTGTGTGAAAAGTTCCTCTGTAGATTTTGTGAGACTCTTAAAGGCTGTGATCGGGAATACAGAGAAACAGTAGTAAAAGACCTGTATATGGATATAAAGAAGATGATGTGTTATATCCAGTTTGCGAACGATAGACTGAAGAGAGGCAGCAAGAAAAGACTGGAATTGCAGGCTGAAGCCATACAGATATCAGATAATCTGCTGACGATGCTTGACAGCGTATGCAGGCTGTGTAAGACAGGATCAAAGAAACAGGCTGCACTCGATAAAGATCTCTGTTATATACATGACAAGTTGAAAAACTGGTATGCATCTGATCAGAATGCTCATGTACAGTATCTTCAGAAACAGATGATGGATGTACAGAAGAAATTCAGAGAATCAGTTGATTATTATAACAGAATCAATGAATGGTGTACCTTACACCCTACTGAGAAAAATAATGAAGCACTAGAACAGTCCAAGTCATATTGCAGAGCACAAAAAGCAGCGTATGATACATTAAAGGCTGAATATGATAAAGCAAACGGTGAGCTTTCAAAGATGACATCAATTGATTACACGCTTATGGGTCAGGTGTTAAAAGAAATTGAGAGCGGAAAGGTGAAATGATATGACAGATAAGAAAGAAGGGTACATGAGAAATAACACAATGATCATGATATGTGCATATCACGAACGAGGTCATCCTTTACTGATCTGATTGGCCTGGATGAGCCATTCAAATACTTCTACGGTGACTGGTTCAAGCATATACTCCTCGTTTGGGGCGGCCAACAACAATGCGTGGCTTGGCTCTCCGAACGGCAGCGGCAATGCGTACAATGTCAACTCGAACGGGAACGTCAACAACAACAACACGAGCAATGACTATGTGCTTGCGCCCGCTTTTTTGAACCTCGGAAGTACGCTTCTGAATTAGAAACAAAAGTTTATCCTTTTGGTTTTATGAATGCCTACGGGCTACGGTGATTAAAAGGTTTCCGGTCATCGGCTCTGTGCATGTAATGTAACAGTATCATGCATGGACGAACAGGTAAAAATGTTAGTGGTATTGGATAATTTAAGTGAGTTTATCTGATAATGATCAGCAGATGGTTCAGAATGGACCTGATGCTAAAGATATCGCATTGCATACTGATTCAGATGGTAAGTGGATCCCATTAAGTGATCCAAAAGAAATCGATGAGTATGCAGAACAGGTCTATCTCGAACTTTATGAAGTATATAAGGAACGAGTTAAGGCCAAAAAGCAGACAAAAGAAGCCTATCTGTTTTCAAGAGAGGTAGGAATGCTCCTCTGGAAAATATCGGTTCTTGTCGTAACTGGCCAATGGAATGTGAAAGGGTACTTTAAATTCAAGGTACATCATCCTGAAAGGATTATAAATGCTCCCTTTTACGTTGATAGGATTGTTGAACAGTGGCTGATTGAGAAATATTTCATTCCTGTGCTTGAAGGTAAAATCTACAAGTACAACATGGCATGTCAGGTTGACAAAGGGCCTAACAAGACGAAGGAATACATAAAGTCTACTATGGAAGAAATGTATGAGGCATTCGGGGCTGATTACTACATATTCCAGTATGACTGCAGGAAGTATTTCGATAATATCTGTCATGAAAAGTCACTAGAAAAGTTCAGAAAGTACGGTGTATGTGATTTTGCTCTTTATCTGTACCAGTCGATACTGAAAAGCTATTCGCTTTCAGATGAAGATGAAGATTACTACAGTAATGCCAAACAGGACGGATTTCTCTATGGAATGCCAAAAGGAAACCTTCCAAGTCAGTGGACAGGAATAATGCTTTTAAACGAACTTGACTGGGAAATAAGTTTTACTCCTGATATTTCGGTAGAAAATTACAGGTATATGGATGATCATGTAAGTTTCTGTATAGACAAGGCGATGGCGAGAAGATGCTATCATTTTGTTGAAAACCGCATAAACAAAAGCGGGTATGGACTGATGCTTCATCCAAAGAAAACCAATATCTTTCCTATAAGTCGTGGGCTTACATTCTGTGGATGGCACTTTACACAAGACCGTGACACCGGGATTGTGACGGTGACAGAGAAGCAGGATAAGAAAAGAGAGCAGCTTGATAAGTTAGACAGTATTTGGTCACATCTCGATAATGTGGGTGTGATGAAAGCCAAGGAAGTAAGATATGGAGTTGTGTCCTACTTTTCAAGAGGCAACAAATCAGAAGGGCTTACTCATCAGATACTTAAAAAATATCAGTTGTTCGATGGTGAATACGATACGTTCTATAAAGGCAAAAGGAATCCTTTGAATATTAAAGCTGCAAAGGATAATAACTGAAAACAGAAGTAGGCATAGGCTTCACTGTTTTGTCTGTTACCTAGTTGTTTTTCTTCTTATCTGTATTACAGATAAAGAAAGGAGCTGTTTATGAACAAGAAAAAAGCACCGAACAGAGTGCTCAAAACGTTTCTTGCTATGACTCTTTCTGCGAGTATGATTCTCGGGGGAGTTGCAGTTGCTGATGTATTTTATCCTACAGAGGATAATGTGGCGAAAGCTGCAACGACCTCGAACGTTCTGGGAACTACTGGCACAACGACACTCGACTTTGCACAGGGACAGACCGTATATTTCCCTGGCGTAAAAGGCGTTGACGGAAAATCAGCCCGTGCCATCGTAGGTGCTGTTAACAGTGATTACTACGAAATGGTGTTTATCAACGTAGGAGGTCACGGTTCATGGCCGGGACAGAATTATTCGTCAGGTGCAGGCGGTAACTGGGGTGATGCGTCAACAAGATTTTACGATGCTTATAAGGATGCGCTGACAGAGAATAAGTTTTACCTATTACCTACTTCATCGCCTAATGAAGCTGAAAAGAATGCACTAAAACAGGCAGCGTCAATTTACTCCTCGTTTGGGGCGGCCGGCAGCAATGCGTGGCTTGGCGCTCCGAACGGCAGTGGCGTTGCCTGCGGTGTCTACTCGAGCGGGTACGTCGGCAGCGTCGGCACGAGCTATGACTATGTGCTGGCTCCCGCTTTTAATCTAAAAAAATCTTATCAGCTGAAGAATGGAAACAACATCAGTACCACGGACAGTGCGGGAAATAAGACTATTACGGCGACCCAATCTAAGACATCTGTAAATTCGTGGGAGACTACGACGGTAGCATCCATCGTATCGGCTGCGAAAAATAATGTGACCGGAACGAGCGATAGATATACTGTGAAGTCCGACCTCGGATATGTAGTAAATGGTGGCACGGATTACAAACCGACAATCTTGGATCATGACATCACAGATA
>Ga0256406_1006969_pt1 | contig 11000 bp, 5 predicted proteins | sample RumenRJG_03DNA_FD_185986 | JGI IMG/M metagenome (GOLD analysis project Ga0256406, IMG submission 185986) | Bovine rumen microbial communities from Lethbridge, Alberta, Canada - RJG_03 | ecosystem: Host-associated > Mammals > Digestive system > Stomach > Rumen | place: Canada: Alberta | collected...
CATCTATGGCATTCTGCTTCTGATCCTTCTTTTCCTCTCTTTCTTCTTTTCGAGTGCCGATATGGCCTATGGCAGTGTCGATATCCATCGCTTTGATAACGAAGGAAAAGGCAAAGGAAAGAGAGCAACCATTGCAAGATCGTTAGCGGAGAACTATGACCGCACCATCGCTTCGGTTCTTTTCGGTAACGATGTCGTCAATGCCGGTCTGGATTCTATTGCGACTCTCTTCGGTATCAACCTCTGTTATCTGGTATTGAAAGATACGGCTTTAACGGATGTCCAAGCCGATACCTGGGGTTTAGTGGCTTCTTTGATTGTTCTGGTTCTCAAGATCATGTTCGGCGAGATTGTTCCGAAATCGGTCAGCAAGATCAAGAACTATAAACTCTCTTTGGATTACGCCTATATCATCAAGACCGTGACTTATCTTTTTGCCCCGATCACCTATCCGGTATCGAAACTCGGAGAAGGAGTCGGAAAACTTTTCAAGAAGTCGGTTCCGGAAGTCGAGATTGCGGAAGACGATCTTCATGAGATGGTCGATGATATCGAAGAGAGCGGGGAAGTCGATGAAGAGAAAGCCGACATGATGCATGAGACGATCCGTTATACCCACACGGAAGCAAAGGAGATCATGACACCCCGTGTCGATGTTTTTGCGGTCAATATCGAAGATCCCTTAGAAAAGATATTAGCGAAAGAAGATATCTATGCCTATGGAAGAGTCTTGGTCTATAAAGAGACCATCGACCATGTGGTCGGTTTCTTCCAGACGAAGACACTGATCAAGAAGTTATTATCCGGCGTAGAGTTCTCTCTTCAGGATATCCTTTTAGAGCCTTTACGAGTCACCGAGACGATGGAGATCAACGATATCCTCCGAGAATTCAAGAGAACGGAGAAATCCTTCGCTCTGGTCATCGATGAATACGGAGGATTAGATGGTATCATCACCGCCGAAGATATCCTCGAGGAGATCGTCGGGGAGATCTGGGATGAGGACGATGATCCTTCCGCTCCTTATGTGAAGCGAAGAGACGGCTCCTATATCGTGGATGGTTCTCTGACGTTAGAAGATTACTGCGATCTGTTCGATATCGATTTTGAAAGTATCCATACCGAATATACGACGATCGGTGGGTTTATCGTGGAGCTTCTCGATGACAGGTTTGCGAGAGTCGGCGATGAAGTGGATTTTGCTACTACCCGTATCAAGGTTATCGCGGTAGACGATAACTCTTCTGTGGAAAAAATCCTGGTGAAGAAAATCGATCCGGAGAAAGAGGAAGAAGAGAAGGATTCTCACATCCGTTCGCTTTCGCACAAGAAAGCAGAAAAAGAGAAGACAGAATAAACCAAAAATTGACACGAAGGTATTAGAATAATACTAGTTTTCTAATTTCTGACGTTTTTCTGGTGTCAAATCCTGTTACAATCGACGTAGTTGCCGATGCTTTTTAAGGAAGGGGGAAACATGATCCGAATCGCTTTTGTCGAAGATGAAATTTCGGTTCAGAAGATGCTGAAAGCTTATCTCTCCCGTTATAACGCCGAAAACGGCGAACCTTTTTCGAATCCTACGTTTTATACCGCAGCCGAGGATTTTTTACCTCATCTTTCGGAGTTTGATTTGGTCTGCTTCGATATCTCTTTGGGGGAAGGAAAGATGAACGGTTATGAAGCTGCTAAGAAAGTAAGAGAAGCGGGTTCCGAGATCGGTATCATCTTCATCACCAATCTCACCCAGTATGCGGTGCAAGGTTATGAAGTCAGTGCTCTTGACTATATTCTCAAACCTCTCAATTACACCGATTTCTCGATGAAGATGGATAAGGTGAAAAGAATCCTACAGAGAATCACCAGGGATTTCCTGATTCTCAATTCCGAAGGTTCGCAGCTCAAAGTATCTCCTGAGGATATTCTCTATGTGGAGGTTTCTAAGCATTACCTCACGTATCATCTCAAGGATAAGGATGTCATCATCCGTTCGACGATGAAGGCGGAAGAAGAGAAGCTGAAACCGTATCATTTCTATAGGATCAACAGTTATCTTTTGGTGAATCTGAGGCAGATTTCTTCGATCGATGGCGATGAAGTCGATATTCAGGGAAAGAAACTTCCGATCTCCCGCAGTAGGAAGAACGATTTCTTGGTTGCTTTTGCCCGTTATATCGGAGGCTTAGGAGAAGAATGAACTTCGATTTTATCCATCCTTACGATTATTTCGAAGAGCTCCGCTATATCTTGGAAGTGTTGGCGGCGGAGTTTCTTCTGACGATACCGACTCCTTTGAAAAGAAGAGAGTTTTTCTGGCAGAAACTGGTTGCCGGTACTCTTTTTCTCTGCGGATTCTCTTACCTTCTTTTTGTGATCCGGGCTGGAATCAATCTGGTTCCGGAAGCCTTTGAAAACCGGTGGATGGTCCGTATCGTCTATATTCCTTGGTATTGCCTATTGATCTTCCTTACGACTCTCTTCCTGAAGATTCTTTTCGATGCTCCTTTTGTCACTTTGGTTTCCCGCTCTCTGATTGCCTGGTGCTGTCAACATATGGAGTTTGTTTTTGCTAATGAGATCATCGGCTTAGGAATCGCTCCCTGGATGAGAGAGGATTATCTTTTCTGCTATATTCTTTTATCCGTTGCTACCTGTGCTCTACTTTATTTCCTTCTTTACAGGTATTTCATCCCGCTGTTACGGATTGAGAATATCGATACCTTGCCGAAAAAGACGGTGTGGGCCTTCTTCTTCGCCTTTGTGATTCTTTTGGTCTCTACTTTCTTCCATCAGGAGATCTTCAACGATTACATCGAAAATAAACCGGATGGTGCCTATTTCTCGGCTACCGTCGATTTCTTCAGCTGTTTTCTGATCTTGGTCAGCATGTATATGATTTACCGGCTTCTCAAAGTCAACAAAGAGAAAATCGAAGCACAGAAACTCCTTGCCGAAAGAGAAAAGCAGTTTGAACAGTCCAAGGAAGCTATCGCTATCATCAACCGGAAAAGCCATGATCTCAAACATCAGATCAGAGCTCTACAGGAGATGAGCAGCGAAGATCAGCAGAAAGCTTTCTGCGATGTTGAAAAATCTTTAACCATCTACGATTCCAGTTTCCATACCGGAAACGAAGTCCTCGATACGATCCTCACCGAGAAAGCACTGGTTGCGGAAAAGAACCATATCCGTATCACTTCCATCATCGATGGGAAGCTTCTCTCCTTTATCGATAAGATGGATCTCTATGTTCTTTTCGGAAATGCCTTGGATAACGCCATCGAAGCCTGTGAGAAGCTTTCTTCCGACCAGGATAAAGTCATCTCGATCCATATCAGCAAAGAGCAGGGGATGTGTTCGATCCAGATCGAAAACACCTTCGATGGAAAACTTTACGGAGAAGGAGAGGACTTGCTCACCTCGAAACAGAACAAAGCCTACCACGGATACGGGTATGCCTCCATCAAGGAGATTGCCAAGAAGTATGGTGGTGTAGCGGTCCACGAAGCCAAAGCAAATCTTTTCGTTTTACATATTCTCCTTCCTGTTAAGAAATAGAAACGGGCTATGCCATCCGAGAAACGGGTTGTGCCACGGGTATAGCCCGTTTTTCGGTTCTCCTTTATATTGTGCGTGTAAGCCCTTACGGGAGCGGCTTTTCTTCCAGGGAGAGAAGAGAAACCCCTTCCTTACAAGGTTTACATCTCATCAAGAAAGGAAAATGCACATGAGAAAAAGATTCGCGTTGTTATCCGTTATCGCTCTCTCTGCCTGTGTCTTCAGTTTAGGTAAACAGGAGACCGAAAACCATCTTCTTCTGAGCAACAACCTCAAAGCCAAGACCTACACTGCCAGTGTCGATTCCAAAGCAGATGCGTTAGAAAAGGGTCTTGATGTCAATGAGAAGATCGCCGAAGAAGGTATGGTACTCCTCAAGAATCAGAACAATGCGCTCCCGCTCTCTTCTAAGAAAGGCACCGCTGCTCCCAAGGTGACTGTCTTCGGTTATGCCGCCTACAATCCGGCCGGCGGATCCTCCACTTCCGGGGATACTTCCGGTGGCCGTGTCCGTCTCAGCGCCGACATCCTCTCTTCCTTAGCCGATGCCGGTATCCGTGTCAATCCGACGGTCGAAAGCACTTATAAGGGCTGGTTCAAAGAGACCAAACAGGGAACAACCTGGTATGGCACTCCGACCACCGTTCCTAAGTATGCTTCCGATTCCGAACTCACCGAAGTCTTCACCGATAGCGTCAAGACTTCCTTAGAGAAGACCTATGCCGATTATGGCGATGCCGCTATTCTCGTCTTCAATGCCGGTTCCGATGCTTTCACCGGTACCGATGCGAAAAGAACGCATCGTATGCAGCTTGATCCGGAGCAGTACGATCTTGTCAAGTATGCCGAAAGCAAGTTTGATAAGGTCATCGTCCTTATCAACAACTCTGTCCCGATTGAAATCGACAAGCTCAAGAAGGATGACAAAGTCGATGCGATTCTCCTTGTCGGTGAACCTGGCGATAACGGCTTTGAAGCCGTCGGTAAGATCCTGACCGGCGAAGTCAATCCGAGCGGTCATCTTGCCGATACCTATGCGGCTGATTTCACCAAGACTCCTTCCTATCAGAACGTCTCGCATTTAGGAACTTCGACCGATAATGCGCAGTATGTCATCGATGGAAAGGCTGTCAACACTTACTTCCGTGACTATGACGAAGGTATCTATGTCGGTTATCGTTACTATGAGACTGCCTATGCGGAAACAGAGGCCGGTAACTACGATGGCTTCGACTATGACAAAGAAGTCTCCTATCCCTTCGGTTATGGCTTAAGCTACACTTCCTTCAGCTGGGATGTCGTTTCGCAGCCAGCTTCTACTACCTTAGCGAAAGACGGCGTTCTCAACTTCAAGGTCAAGGTCACCAATACCGGCGATGTCGCCGGTAAGGATGTCGTCGAACTTTACTATCATGCTCCGTATACCAAGGGCGGTATTGAAAAGAGTGATGTCGTCTTAGGCGATTTCGCTAAGACCGATTTGCTTGAACCGGGTCAGAGTGAAGTCCTCTCTCTCAAAGTCAAAGTCAACGATATGGCTTCCTATGACTACAAGACCGATAAGACCTATGTCCTCGATGCAGGTGATTATAAGATCTCCTTCCGTACGGATTCCCATACCATCAAGAAAGGCAATATTGAAGGACTTGAGATCGGAACCAACCTCTCTTACACTTATAACCTTGCTTCTAAGGCTTTAGTCAAGACTTCTTCGACCGGTGAGACCGTCACCAACCAGTTCGATGATGTCAGTGAAGGTGCTCACGCCCATGGTGCCGACACCTTCTCCAGAGCTGACTTCAAAGGAACCTTCCCGGAAGCTGTCAAAGATAGTGAAAAGACTCTGACGGCGGAAGAGTTCAAGGCCTGGGCGCCGATGGTCGATGCTACTTACGATACCGATAAGCCGTGGACGGTTACGACGATGCCGAAGTATGCCGATGAAGCGACCCGTCCGGCGAAAGCTTCGGTTACTCTCAAGGATATGGTCGGACTTGACTATAACGATGAAAAATGGGATACGCTTCTCGATGAGCTTTCTCTCGATGAGATGAATAAGCTGATCTCCAATGCGGGCTTCCGCACCGAGACGATCGACTATATCGGGAAACCGTATTCGCTGGATACCGATGGTCCTAAGGGTTGGACAGGTACGGGTACTGCCGGCACTCCGTTCAACGCGTTTGCTGCCGAACCAGTTATCGCCTGTACTTGGAGCAAAGACTTAGCTTATGAGATGGGTGAAGCGGTCGGCGAACAGTCCTTATGGGGTTCTTCCGACCGTACCGATACCGCTGCCGGCGGTAAGATCTACGCCTACACCGGCTGGTATGCTCCGGGTATGAATATCCATCGTTCGCCGTTTGATAGCCGTGCCAATGAATACTTCTCCGAAGATCCGTATCTCACTGGCGAAATGGCCGCTAACCAGTCCTTAGGTATCAAGTCTAAGGGTGGCTTCGTCTTCATCAAGCATTTCGCTCTCCATGAAGATGGCGGCGGAGTCGGTGTCTCTTTCAACAATGGTAAGATGGTCGTCACCGGTTACCGCGGTGGTTCGGAAGCGACTTCCGGTACCTCCTATTGGGTCACCGAACAGGCGTTACGTGAAATCTATCTGAAGCCGTTCCAGATTGCGGTCGAAGAAGGCGAAGCCGGTGCGGCGATGTCTTCCTTCTCCCGTTTCGGCTCTACTTGGGCTGGCGGAAGCTATGCGCTTCTCACCCAGGTTCTCCGCAACGAATGGGGCTTCAAGGGTTATGTTGTCACCGATATCGATATCTACGGCTTCCTCAATCCGGAGCAGATGATCCGTGCGGGTGGCGATTGCTTACTCACTTCCGGTATCAACTCCGATAACCGTTCCGTCATGCAGTCGGACTATACCAAGACTCCGAATGCTACCGAAGTCACCGCGATGAGAAGAGCGAGTAAGGCTATCCTCTACACCGTTGCCAATTCCCATGCGATGGATGTTCCTTATGGCGCTAAGGTTCTCTTCGATACCGAAGAAGAAACTGCCTCGGTTGCTGCTAACGCCGATATCAGCCTCAAAGCCGAAGCAAGTCTTAACACCAAATATGCCTATTCCACCATCAAGTACGAATCTGATGATCTTCCGGATGGTCTTACCTTAGATGAGACTACCGGTGCTATCACCGGTAAGGTCGCTACTGCCGGCGAATATGTCTTCCATGTCACGGCTACGGCCGACGATTATGAATCTGCCACCAAGAAGTTCACTCTCAACGTCACTTCGACCGAGAAGAGTGCGGAGCAGAAAGCAATCGATGATCTTAGCTCTAAGGTCACTCAGCTTGAGACCGAGAATTCTTCGCTCTCCGGCAAGGTGGATACTCTGACTGGTAAGGTTGATACTCTCACCAGTGAAATCGACGAACTCAAGAACAAGAATTCCGGTGGATGCGGTGGTTCTGTCATCGCTGCTACTTCGATCGTCGGTGCTCTTGCTCTCTTAGGAACTGGCTTAGCTCTTAAGAAGAAGAGAGAAGATAAGTAATCTGCTTTGAAAAAGGAGTACATCAAGAATGAAGAAATTTGTTAAGTCCTTTGTCTTTCTGTCGGCTCTGACTCTGTTAGCTTCCTGCGGTCAAGGAAAAACGTCTTCCTCTTCGAAGCCTTCCTCTTCCACTCCGTCTACCTCGACTCCGTCTTCCTCTACGCCGGTCGATTCTACTTCTTCCTCTACTCCTACGACCGATTCCGGCTTCCGTATGGAAAGCGAGTATGTCGATCTGACCGGCATCACGGGTTCGGGTATCTCGGGTTCGGCTTCCGGCGTCAACATGATTCAGTCTAACCGCAATGCCTCTAACGGCTATTATGTCGGTTTCTCCCATCGTCTTGGCTTTGCTCTTACCTATACCTTCAACGCCTCGGCTGCCGATGATAGCGCCAAGATCTCGCTCGGCTTAGGAAATGAGCTCGGGGTCGGTATGGAGGAAACGAATACTTCTCTGACGGTCAGCGTCAACGGGAGTAATCTTTCCTATAAGAAATTCACCATCAAGGTCGAAGGCTTTGCTTCCTATGATCTTTCGGCTACGGCTTCCTTAGTCGCCGGTGAAAACACCATCGTTGTCACCGTCGCGGGTGAAAACACCTACTGCAACGGCGGTACCGGCGGTCCGCTCTTCGACTATGTCGATGTCAAGAGCGCTTCGACTCTCACCTGGACGCCGAAGACTTCTAACCTTCCGGATGACGAGTAGTCTCTAGTCTTTCTTTCTCCTCCTTGCCTTTCGGCAGGGAGGAGATTTATACGAAAACGAAAGGAGTAGGAAACAGCATCGATATGAATTTGTTTCAAAAACTGTGGAAGACAAAGAAGACACGAATCTTCATGATTGTCTGTCCGATTGTCATCCTTGTCTTCTTGGTCGTTTCGCTTGTCATCACCCAGTCCTCGATGATTTCCGGTACGTTCGATATCGTCTTCGGTGGGAAGAAAGCCATCACCAAAGAAGGGGATACGGCTTTGTATACCCCGGATTTCTCTACCAAAGCCGAAGCCAAAGAAAACGGCGAACAGCTCGGGGTGAAGATCTGCAAAGAAGGTATCACGTTACTTAAAAACGAAGATAACGCCCTTCCTCTTAGCAAGAATCAGAAGGTGACGGTCTTCGGAAAGAACTCCGTCAACCTCGTCTATGGCGGTAGCGGATCTTCCGCTTCCCGCGGAGATACCACGGCGACTCTCTATGATTCGCTGAGCGAAGCGGGATTTGAAGTCAATCCGACCCTGAAGGCGTTCTACGAAGATAACTCCAAGTCCGGTGCGGGAAGAGCCTCATCTCCGGCGATGGGCGATATCATCGCGGGATTCGGAACGGGGGAGACTCCTCTTTCTTCCTATACCTCGGATCTTAGAAGCTCCTATTCTTCTTATTCTGATGCGGCGATTGTCGTGATCTCCCGTATCGGCGGCGAAGGCTATGATCTTCCTCGCAGCATGAAGACCGGCTATGGCTCCGATGCCAAAGCCATCGACGGCGCTAGGAGCATGGACGACCATTATCTCCAGCTCGATCAGAACGAGACCGATATGATCAAGGAAGCCTGCGACCATTTCGATAAAGTGATTGTGGTTCTCAATACCGCCCAGGTCATTGAAACCGGCTTCCTAGATGATCCGAACAATTACGCCTATAACTCGAAGGTCAAAGCCTGTCTTTGGATGGGCCTTCCGGCGACGAAAGGTGTTTTAGCCTTAGGCGAAGTCCTCAATGGCACCGTCAATCCGAGCGGCCATACGGTCGATACCTATGCCCGTAACTTCAAAGAGGATCCGACCTTTAAGAACTTCGGTAACAACAACACCGATAAAGGAAACGAATATCTTGTCGGTGGAAAAGAAACCGGATACTTCTATGTCGATTACGAAGAAGGTATCTATTCCGGTTATCGTTACTATGAGACGAGAGGTTATGAAGAGACGAAGAAGAATTCCTCTTCGACCTGGTATAAGGATCATGTCGTCTTCCCGTTCGGCTATGGTTTAAGCTATACCACTTTCGACCATGAAGTCACTTGGCCTAGTGGTACAGCCATCACTTCCTTAGATCAGAAGATCGAAGTCAATGTCAAAGTCAAAAACACCGGTAAAGTGGCCGGTAAGGATGTCGTTGAGCTCTATGTCACCGAACCTTATACGGAAGGTGGCATTGAAAAGAGCTATGTCGAACTCGTCGGCTTTGCGAAGACAAGTCTTATCGAAGCAGGCGGAGAAGATACCGTCACCATCACGGTGAAACCGGAGGATTTCGAGTCCTACGATTCCGATGATGCCAATAAGAATGGCTTCAAAGGTTACGAGCTTGAAGAAGGGAATTACGACCTCCATGTCGCAAGCGATGCCCATACCTTCCTTTCTACTCAGACCTTCACCAACGACAAAGACTATCAGATCAAAGACGATACTCAGACCGGTACCGAGACAACCAATCAGTTCGACGATGTATCTTCTGGTATCGTGAAACAGATGTCGAGAGCTGATTTCGAAGGCACTTTCCCTTCGACTCCTACAACCGAAGACCGCACCATGAGTCAGGACTTCATCGATTCTTTAACCTATACCAAGAACGATAGCGGAAAGCCCTGGGAAGCAACCTCGACTCCTACTACCGCTTCTAGCGAAGTAGCGAAAGATCAGGTTACGGTCACTCTCCGTGATTTAGTCGGTAAGGATTATAACGATCCGAAATGGGATGAACTTCTTTCTCAGCTCACTCTGGATCAGATGGCTACTCTGATCGGTACGGGTGCTTATGGTACGATCGCGTTAGAAAATATCGGTAAGCCTCTTACCAATGAACCGGATGGCCCTTCGGGCTTCACCTCGTTCATGGCGATGAGCGATTCGACTCCGGTCTACGGCTGTGCTTTCTATCCGGCGGAGACGGTCTTAGGTTCGACCTGGAACACGACGCTTGCCCATGAGATGGGTGTTGCTGTCGGTAACGAAGGATTGATCGGCAATGAAAGAGGCGATAAGCTTCCTTATTCCGGTTGGTATGCACCGGCCGTCAATATCCACCGTTCTCCTTTCGGTGGACGTAACTGGGAGTACTATAGCGAAGATGCTCTTCTCTCCGGTAAGATGGGTGCCGAAGTTGTCAAAGGCTGCAAGGAGAAAGGCGTCTATTGCTTCGTGAAGCATTTCAGCGTCAACGAGCAGGAGACAAACCGTGATAGCGAAGGCTGCATGGTCTGGCTTAGAGAGCAGACGCTGAGAGAAGTCTATCTGAAGCCTTTTGAAATCATCGTCAAGGAAGCGAAACCTACCGCGATGATGTCTTCCTTCACCCGTTTAGGAAAGACGTGGTGCGGTGGAGACTACTATCTTCTCACCCAGGTTCTCCGTAAGGAATGGGGCTTTGTCGGCGAAGTCGTCACCGACTATAACCTCCTCCGTTACATGAACGTCAATCAGATGATCCGCGCTGGCGGAGATTTGGTTCTCAATCAATCGGGGAAGAGCCCGAGTCTGAAGAATGTCGATGCGACACAGGCTACCTGTATCTACAATGCTACGCATAATATCCTCTACACGATTGCCAATTCCAACGCGATGAATTCGGAGATCGTCGGTTACCGTATGGCAGATTGGAAGATGCTCCTTATCATCGTCGATTGTGTTGTCGCTGGGCTTCTTGTGGTCTGGGGTGCTGTTGTTATCACCTTGACCTTACGTAAGAAGCCGACTCCTTCTATAGACGGAGGAGACAAGAACTCGGAGACAAAGGCTTAACAAGAACCTTTTCTCATCTTGATGGGGACGGCCCTCCGGGGCCGTCTTTCTTTGTATGATGGGCATGCCATTTCTCTAGGGTGAAAGTCCCAATAGGCGTAGTTGTCGACGAACTAGATAGCGACTCACAAAGCGTAGACCGGTGACGGAGCGTGAAAAGAAGTGATAGCGA
>Ga0256406_1006972_pt1 | contig 10998 bp, 19 predicted proteins | sample RumenRJG_03DNA_FD_185986 | JGI IMG/M metagenome (GOLD analysis project Ga0256406, IMG submission 185986) | Bovine rumen microbial communities from Lethbridge, Alberta, Canada - RJG_03 | ecosystem: Host-associated > Mammals > Digestive system > Stomach > Rumen | place: Canada: Alberta | collected...
TTTTGCACCCATTTTTCGTAAAACATGGTCTTTAAAAATATCTCTTGACTGTTTTTGCCTGTAGAGCGTATATAGACGTACCTCAAAGGCTGGGGTTAGTTTCGTAGTATATATGTACATACCAAAAAAGGAGGTATGCGCTATGAACGCAAAGTACAACGTAACAGGAACGGATCGCAAAGCCCTGGTGGAGGCGATCGAGAATATCACCGGTGAAAAGGCAGTTTATAAGAAGGCACCGACCTTCGAGTATGTAGCAGGAGTGTACACCATCGATAAGAACGGCACAGTTTCCTGCGAGGATGCGGATGCCCTGGACCACATCATCCGGAGCCTTGTGAAAGATGGCTTTACACCGGAAAGCTACGATATGATGCCGGCAGAGGCGCAAGAAGAGTCCGAGGAACTTACGATCGAGATTCCTTTTGAGAAAGTGAACGTCGGAAACCTGACAAAGCTACTGGAGGCGAAGGGAAAACTCATAAAAAAGGCCTTGGGCACAGACGACATCCGGATCGAGATGAAAGAGGACCGGGTTGCGTTTCCTTGGTTTTCTGAGATCGATCCGGACAGCGCAAAAGCCTACATGAATTTCATTGCAGCCCTTTGCCGGATGAGCAAGGAAGCCAAGCGTGTGACGGCAACCGAGAAGGAGGTCGAAAATGAGAAATACGCCTTCCGGTGTTTTCTTCTCCGCCTGGGCTTCATTGGAGCCGAGTACAAGATGGACCGCAAGATCCTGCTTAAGAATCTGACCGGATCTTCCGCTTTCAGGAACGGAGGTGCAAGCCATGAGATTTCCGAGTAAGGAGATGGTGCAGCACATCAAAGATGCCTATCCTGCGGGGAGCCGTGTTGAGCTTCTGCAGATGGATGATCCCCAGGCGCCGCCAATCGGCACCAGAGGCACTGTGATTGGGGTGGACGACATCGGCAGCATCATGGTTGATTGGGATAACGGCAGTGGCTTGTCGTTAGCCTACGGAGAAGACCGGTGTAAGGTGGTGGCAGGCGATGAGTGAACAGGTAAGAGAACAGATCCTGGCGATTCGGGACACGGGACTCACGAACATGTTTGATATCCTTGTGGTTCAGCGTCTTGCCTACGAGCGAGAGTTTTACGATTTGGTTCTTTATTTGGAGGATCACCGGAAGGAGTACGTGAAATTCATTATGACTGGCGAGGAATAAAATGCACAGTTTCTGCCGAAAATGTTGTGCACATTATGATCTGAATTAACTTGCTATATCACCGCCGTGGAGTGATTAATACACTACCGCAAGGAAATCACACATACGGAGGTACAAGCCATGATGAACGCAAACAATACTTACTTCGAAAACCTGAAGAAGATCGGTCACGATTGGGAGGCCGCGAGAGCAGAACGGCAAGCCCGCAAACAGCCAATCATCGATACTTACGGCTGGGATAGCGAGGAACTGGGGGCCTGGTACGCGGAAGATGCTGCCGCTAAGTTCCCCTTCGAGTCCGGGGTCAGCAAAGCATATCGCGCTTGGGCCCAGAGCCTTTCCCGCAAGGAGAACGAGCTGGAGATGGACGATTTCCTTTGGGAGAAGGAGGTCGCAGACTTTATCGAGACCCTCCGGAAGGCCGGGATCGAGACCTTCGTCTACACCAACCAGAGCACAGCGGTGATGGAAAACCTCCACCAGTTTGCAGCGGCAGGATGCACGATGCAGGGCCTTTGCACTATCACTCGGCAGGAAACCCGCTGGGGCGACGAAGAACCCTACGAAGTGATGGGTATTCGCTTCAGCCTGAACTAAACACCGGCATTTGTCCGGCCAACCACGGAGCCTACGGGCTCTGTTGGTCATTTCTAATGTACACAATTTGGGCCTCCGATTTTTGTGCACATTATTCGCAGGATCAACTTGCTATATATCCCGTTTAGAGTGATTAATACACTACCGAAAGGAAAACGAAAAACGGAGGGCAAGACCATGACGAACGCATACAGGATGAGAGACCTGCTGGAGTTGCACGAGTACAACACGATGATCACCCGCGAGGATTTCAAAGCACACTTCACGAAGACCCGTGAGAGCATCCGCTTCACCTTTAACGGCTGGGACGGCAAGAGCTACGACGGCGAGAGCCGGATCGGAAGAGTCTACCATACAAACCTTCCAGGCTTCGAAGAGGTCAAGCTGATCAAGGTTGGAAAACACCTTTGCTACATTGACGAAGAAAGCAGCATTCTTGAGAAGGCAACCGGAGAGCACCACCCGGAAGCACAGTGGCTTGTCGAGGTCGAAAGAGCGAAGGGCTGCGGAGCAGGAACCGAGCAGAGAAAAGAGCTGATGAGAGAGAAGCACGACCTGCCGAGCCGCTTCTGGGAACCGCAGCCTGACGAAGAAGACCTTGAGCGGATGGCGCGGGAGTACACAGGCAGCGAATTGGACGACGAGCCTTTACCATTTGAATAAGGAGGACGGGCACATGGCAAGCAGAGCAAGAGCTGAGGGGATTTGCGATTACAGACTTTGGACCACGGAGGAGCTGATCGAGGCTTACGCCTGGGAGGCAAAGCGGATCAACCAGGAAGACCGGAGACGGACGCAGCGTCTGATCAAGCAGGAACTGAAGCGCCGGTTTGACGCCACCCTTCGGCTTCTGGACGATGAGCAGACCACGCAGAATCCGAAAGGAACCTACCGGTATTTGCTGAATGACTAAGGCAGGCACCCCAGCAGGAGGCCCCAGATAGGGCCTTTTGCTCGTACACTCATGCACAGTTTCTGCCCCCAATATTTGTGTACATTATTCCGAGGATTAACTTGCTATATATTCCGTTTTGAGTGATTAATACAGTACCGAAAGGAAAACTCAAAAAACGGAGGAAAAGACCATGACGATTAACGAAGCAACGAGAACCTACAGACTGCCGAACCCCACCACCCCGGAAGACCTCGAATGCCGCTGGAGCAAGGTCCTGAACTTTGGAGACAAGGTACTCCTTGCCGGATACTACTACAACGGGAAAAACAAACCCTGCTACTTTGGAGCGGTTTACGAACACCTGGATGACGACCTTTCCTGCGAAGGGACCATCGGGCTTGCAGCCGCCAGCGAGGTCGCCTTTGAAGACGACGGCCACGCGATCGCTTGGGCGATGCAGCAGTAAGGAGGCGGCAGAATGAAATTCGCAAGAAGAGACGCACGCATTTACACAGACCTTGAGCCCATTGACAAAAACGACCCGGAGAGCACAGCCACCGCCATCGAATACGGCCTGCCGGATGACTTTTCCGGTAAAGCCAAAGCCTGCTGGACTTACTTTTCTGGAGCTGCTTACCTTTTCGAATATAAGGGAAAGCTGGTGATGACCGACGAGAGCCTTTACCTCACCGAGCATGGCGACGGAAGCCACGCGGCACCTTTTGGGGCACCGCGAGGGACGTTCGATACCTGGGAAGAGGTTGAAGCCTTTCTGGAGCAGGTTTTCGATGAGCTTTTGGAAGATGACATGATCTAAACACCGATTCGAATATCGGCGGGAGCAGCCCTCACGGGGCTGTATCTCGTAACACAGAAGATCCGCGAGGGTCTATTTTTTATACCTTTTTGGAGGTGATCATGTGGCACGAAGATTTTTGATCGATAGGAAAGAGCTGCCATATGACGCGATGGTGCCGGATGCGTCCTGGTTGCTTCCAATAGAAGATGAGGAAGAAGGTGACGGCACAGATGATGAGAAAACTGAAGAATTACAAGCCGACGCGATTCATGGCAAAGACGTCCCACTATGATGCGTATGCAGCTGATTTCGCAGTTGCTTTTATCGAGCAGCTTTGTCATACGAAGGGAACCTGGGCTGGGCAGAAGTTTGAGCTGATAGATTGGCAAGAGCAAATCATTCGAGATTTATTTGGTGTTCTCAAGGAGAACGGTTACCGGCAGTTCAATACGGCTTATATAGAGATTCCGAAAAAGCAAGGAAAGTCAGAACTTGCTGCGGCAGTTGCGCTTCTTCTTTTATGCGGGGATGGCGAGGAACGGGCAGAAGTCTATGGATGCGCCGCGGATCGTAATCAGGCAAAGATTGTATTTGATGTAGCTGTTGACATGGTGCGCTTTTCACCTGCGCTCTCAAAGAGAGTAAAAATCCTGGAGTCACAGAAAAAGCTGGTCTTCAAACCGACGAACAGTTCCTACCAGGTTCTTTCCGCAGATGTGGCGAACAAGCACGGCTTTAATACACATGGCGTGATTTTCGATGAGCTGCATACACAGCCAAACAGAAAATTATTTGATGTGATGCTGCAGGGATCAGGCGATGCCCGTATGCAGCCGTTATACTTTCTGATTACTACGGCAGGAAACGATACAAACTCCATCTGCTATGAAGTCCATCAGAAAGCGATTGATATCGCAGAAGGCCGGAAGATTGATCCGACCTTTTATTCGGTGATCTATGGAGCAGACGAAAATGAAGACTGGACGGATCCAAAAGTCTGGAAGAAAGCAAATCCATCCTTGGGGATTACGGTCGGGATCGACAAAGTAAAAGCTGCTTGTGAATCAGCGCAGCAAAACCCTGGTGAAGAGAATGCCTTCCGTCAGCTCCGTCTCAATCAATGGGTAAAGCAATCTGTCCGTTGGATGCCGATGGAGAAATGGGATGCCTGCGCATATCCAGTTTCGGAGGATGATCTGGAAGGTCGTGTATGCTATGGAGGTCTGGATCTTTCCTCCACGACGGATATCACAGCTTTTGTGATTGTGTTTCCACCAGTGGATGAGAGCGATAAATACAGCATTCTTCCCTATTTTTGGATACCGGAAGAGATGATGGATCTTCGTGTAAAGCGGGATCACGTTCCTTATGACGTCTGGGAGCGTCAGGGATATCTCATGACTACCGAAGGCAATGTCGTTCATTATGGCTATATTGAGAAGTTTATCGAGAGTCTTGGTGAACGCTTTAATATCCGAGAGATCGCCTTTGACCGCTGGGGTGCAGTCCAGATGGTACAGAATCTTGAAGGTATGGGCTTTACGGTAGTTCCTTTTGGCCAGGGTTTTAAAGATATGAGTCCACCGACAAAAGAGATGATGAAGCTCACCCTGGAAGAAAGGATCGCTCACGGAGGACACCCGGTCCTTAGATGGATGATGGATAACATCTATATTCGTCAGGACCCAGCCGGGAACATTAAGGCAGATAAAGCAAAGAGTACAGAAAAAATCGATGGTGCGGTTGCTACAATCATGGCCCTTGATCGGGCAATCCGATGCGGCAATGTTTCAAGTGCTTCTGTCTATGACGACAGGGGCATTTTGTTTATCTGAAAGGAAAGTGATTGATATGGGGATTCTAAGTAGCTTATTTCGCTCGCGGGATAAGCCGGTGAATGCAACAAACGGAAGCAGCTACCGTTTCTTCCTGGGTGGGAGTACTGCCGGAAAAGCAGTTACAGAGCGCTCTGCCATGCAGATGACAGCGGTCTATTCCTGTGTTCGTATACTTGCGGAGGCGATTGCCGGATTACCGCTTCATCTGTACTGCTATAAGGAAGACGGTGGGAAAGAGAAGGCGCTGCAGCATCCATTGTATCTGCTTCTGCACGATGAGCCAAATCCAGAGATGAGTTCCTTTGTTTTCCGGGAAACGCTCATGACGCATCTGCTCCTGTGGGGGAATGCCTACGCGCAGATCATTCGGAATGGTAAAGGAGAGATTGTAGCGTTATATCCGTTGATGCCCAACCGCATGACGGTCGATCGGGATTCTTCCGGGCAGCTTTTCTACAGCTACCAGATGGCGAGTTCCGATGCGCCGACAATGGAAAACGGCACAGTGATTCTGAAACCTTCCGATGTACTGCATATTCCAGGTCTTGGCTTTGATGGACTGGTTGGATACAGCCCGATTGCTATGGCAAAGAACGCGATCGGCCTGGCTATCGCAACGGAGGAGTATGGAGCTAAGTTCTTTTCCAATGGTGCGACACCGGGTGGCCTTTTGGAATATCCCGGCACGGTGAAAGATCCGGACCGGGTGCGCGAGAGTTGGAATAAAGGCTTCTCGGGAAGCCAGAATGCGGGGAAAGTTGCGATTTTGGAGGAGGGCATGAAGTACACGCCGATCTCCATCGCTCCGGAGCAAGCGCAGTTTCTGGAAACCAGGAAGTTTCAAATCAATGAGATTGCTCGTATTTTCCGTATCCCTCCGCACATGATCGGGGATTTGGAGAAGTCGAGCTTTTCAAATATTGAGCAGCAGAGTCTCGAATTTGTAAAGTACACACTTGATCCTTGGGTAGTCCGCTGGGAGCAGTCGCTCTCTCGGGCTCTTTTTACGCCAGAAGAGAAAAAGCAGTACTTCTTCAAATTCAATGTAGAAGGTTTGCTGCGCGGCGATTACCAGAGCCGCATGAACGGGTATGCCACTGCAAGACAGAATGGTTGGATGAGCGCCAATGACATCAGGGAACTCGAAAACCTTGATCGTATTCCGGAAGAAGAAGGTGGCGACCTGTATCTTATCAACGGCAACATGCTCCCCTTAATGAATGCGGGAGCTTTTGCAGAAATCAACACGGGAAAGGAGGAAGGAAACCCCGATGAACAAACAGAAGAAGTTCTGGAACTGGAAAAATCAGGCGGACGACGCCGGGGGAGTGGGACCAAGGATTCTTGAGCTTTATGGAACAATCGCATCGGAGAGCTGGTTTGACGATGATGTCACACCGCAGATGTTCAAAGATGAGCTGTTTGCCGGTGACGGCGATGTGGTCATCTATTTGAATAGCCCTGGTGGAGACTGCATTGCAGCAAGTCAAATCTATACGATGCTCATGGACTACCACGGGAATGTCACGGTAAAGATCGATGGTATAGCAGCATCTGCAGCGTCCGTCATCGCTATGGCTGGAACAGAAGTCGTTATGGCTCCTACGAGTCTCATGATGATCCACAATCCTATGACGGCAGCATTTGGCAGCCGTGAGGAGATGGAAAAAGCCATCGAAATGCTGGAGGAGGTCAAGGAAAGCATTATCAATGCTTACGAGATCAAGACTGGCCTTTCCCGTGCAAGGATCTCACACCTGATGGATTCCGAAACTTGGATGAATGCAAAACGTGCCATCGAGCTCGGGTTTGCAGACACCATGATGAATGAGGAGAAAGTCACCGCAGAAATGCCTGCCTTTGAATTCTCCGACAGGGCTGTGGAAATGGCCCTGGTAAACAAGATCACAGCAAAGAACCGGCAGGAAAAGCCGGTGCAGCATGGCCGCTCCGTCGATGAACTGATGGAACGGCTTTCACTTTTGAACAATTAATGAGGAGGATTTTTATCATGACTATTATCGAACTGAGAAACAAAAGGGCTCAGAAACTGGCTGCTGCTAAGGCTTTCCTGGAGTCCAATCGCAATGCTGACGGCTTCCTCTCTGCAGAGGACGATGCTGTTTACACTGGCATGGAAAATGACATCACGAATCTCGGCAAAGAAATCAGCCGTATGGAGCGCCTGGAAACAATGGATGCAGAGCTTTCCCGTCCGGTGAATACCCCGATCACGGAGAAGCCGGATTCTCCCGCTAAGATGGATAAGAAGACGGGGAGAGCTTCTGATACCTACAATCAGGCCTTCTGGAATGTAACTCGTCGCAAGGATTCTCTGACTCCGGAAATGAAGAATGCACTGCAGGAAGGTGTTGATTCAGAAGGTGGCTACCTGGTTCCGGACGAGTTTGAACGTACACTGGTCCAGGGCCTGAATGAGAGTACAGTTATCCGTGCGAAAGCTCACGTGATTACCACTTCCAGCGGACTTCATAAGATCCCTGTAGTGGCATCTCATGGTTCCGCTTCCTGGATTGATGAGGAAGGCGCCTATACCGAGAGCGATGATGTTTTCGGTCAGGTGCAGCTGGATGCTCATAAGGTTGGTACCATTATCAAGGTTTCCGAAGAACTCCTGAACGACTCTGCATTTGATCTGGAAGGATACATTGCTTCTGAGTTTGCGCGTCGTATCGGTGACAAGGAGGAAGAGGCATTCCTGATTGGTAACGGCACCTCCAAGCCCACTGGTATCCTGAATGCTACAGGTGGTGGAGAAGTAGGTGTAACTGCTGCTTCTGCGACAGCAATCACAGCGGATGAACTGATTGATCTGTACTTCAGTCTCAAGGCTCCATATCGCAAGAATGCTGTTTGGGTACTGAACGATTCCACCATCAAAATTATTCGCAAACTGAAAGACAAAAACGATCAGTACCTGTGGCAGCCGGCCCTGCGTGATGGAGACGTTCCCACGATCCTCGGCAGACCTTATTTTACTTCCGCCTATATGCCGGAAGCAGCTGCTGGTGCAAAGTCGGTCATCTTCGGTGACCTGAGCTATTACTGGATCGGCGATCGTCAGGGCATCACGTTCAAGCGCCTGAACGAACTTTATGCAGGAAACGGTCAGGTTGGTTTCCTTGCTTCTAAGCGGCTGGACGGTAAGACGGTCCTGGCAGAGGCGATCAAGGTTCTCCAGCAGAAAGGTACTGCCGCAAGCGGTTCCTGATAAGTGAAACGAGCGGTGCTGTCATAACTGGCAGCGCCGCTTTTATGGAAAGAGGTGATACACATGCTGGTGACTTTGGAAGAGGCAAAGCAGTACTTGCGCGTAGACACTGCTGATGAGGACAGCCTCATAACAAACATCATTGGATTTGCACAGAAGCTCTGTATGGATATTGTCCGTATCGATGACGAGACGGTTTTTGAACAGGATTACAAAGAAGCCAGGATTGCTGTGCTTTATTCCGTTGGATATCTATATGAGCACCGAGAGGAGGCAGATCACCACGCATTAACGCTCACGCTCCGGGCCATGTTATTCGGTGTGCGGAAGGAGGCTTTCTGATGAGAATATCCAGCATGCGTGTACGGATCATCATTCAGCGAAATGAAACCGTTGTAGATAGGTACGGAAACCATAAATCTGCGTGGGTCGATTATTTCCATTGCTGGGCGACAGCTATTACCAGTGGCCTTTCTTCCAGAGAAGAAGAGTCTGCCGGTCATACGGTGGAGTCTGATCGGATTGATATCACAGTGCGTTATTCCTCAGAGATTGCAGTGGTGAAGTCTAAAGAATATCGCATTCTGCTGGACAATCGGATCTATGACATTCTTTCCATCGATGACATGGGCTTTAAGCATAACAGTCGGAAATTCCATGTTGAACTATCAGAGAGGTGAGTACATGGGAAATAAGATACAGATTGATCAACTGGTAGATGCCGTGAACGAGCAGCTGGAAGAGTATGCAAAGCTCTCAACGGACGTTGTTAAGCAGGCCATTACGAAAGCCGGCAATACGGTGAAAAAGGGAATCGAAGAGAATGCTCCGAAACGAACTGGAAAGTATGCAAAGAGCTGGCGCACAAAGAAAACAAAGGAGACATCCACATCACTTCAAGTGACAGTCTACTCTCCAACAAAATACATGCTGGCACATCTTCTGGAACACGGGCATGCAAAAAGAAACGGTGGCCGCGTGAAGGCCATTCCCCATATTGCACCGGCAGAGGAAGTAGGAGAGGAAGAACTGATGCAAGAGATCGAAAGGGGTCTGAAAGATGGATGACTTGATGCAACTGATGGAAGAGATCGGGCTTCCTTTTGCTTACGACCATTTTGCAGAGGGTGAGTCGCCTTCTCCTCCGTTTATTACGTTTTTAATCCCTGGTAGCGATAATTTTGCTGCCGATGGGAAGACCTATTTGAAAATTGATGAAGTGCACTTCGAGCTCTATACCGATGAGAAAAATCCGGAGACGGAGGGATTGGTGGAGGATGTGCTTGATGAGCATGAAATCTTTTATGAGAAATCAGAAGTTTGGATCGAGAGCGAAAAGCTCTACGAAGTCCTGTATTCCTTTGAAAGGAAGGTAAGCTATGGCGAATAAGAAAAACAAGGTGAAGTACAACCTCAAAAATGTACACGCAGCGGTGCTGACCAAAGGCGATGACGGTACCTTTACGTATGCGACGCCGGTGGCGATCCCGGGTGCGGTGAGCCTTTCACTCGATGCAGAGGGAGATTCTTCTCCGTTCTATGCAGACGGCATCGTGTATTTCAGAAGCACAGCGAACAACGGATATTCCGGTGACCTGGAGATTGCGCTGGTGCCGGAGTGGTTCCGCACGGAGATCCTGCAGGAGGAGAAGGATGCAAACGGTGTCCTGATCGAGCGTTCGGATGTCACGGAGTCGGTGTATTTTGCGCTGCTATTTGAGTTTGACGGGGACATCAATGCGATCCGTCACGTGCTGTATAACTGCACGGCCTCCCGTCCGTCGATCGAATCCCAGACCAAGGAGTCCAGCATTGAGCCGGGAACGGAAACGCTGGCCCTGACTGCGGACCCGAGAGAGGATGGCCTTGTGAAATCCCGCACCGGTGATGATACCAGCACGGCCACTTATAACAACTGGTACAAGAATGTCTATGTTCCCTCGCCTGCACTTTCTGGTGGCAGCGGAATGAGTGGTTCCTGATAGGAGGTAGCATATGCTTCAGAAGACAGTCAATATCTGCGGGAAAGAAGTAAACTTCCGGTCTTCGGCCTCCGTGCCGAGGCTGTACCGGGCGAAGTTTGGCAGAGATATTTTTAAAGACCTATCAAAACTGGAGAAGGCATATAAGGATAAAGGCAGCGAGGAAGCCTCCGCGATGGAGATCGAGGATCTGGAGATTTTCGAAAACGTTGCTTATATCATGGCATTTCATGCTGACCCGTCCATTCCGAAGACCATCGACGAGTGGCTTGAGCAGTTCGACATGTTTTCAATTTATGAGGTGCTGCCGGAGATCTTAGAGCTCTGGGGTACCAACCTCATCACAGATGTCGAAGCTAAAAAAAACCTCAAAAAAGTAACCGGGAAATAACGACAGCACTGTTCCTCCTTCGGTGCTTGGAGGTCGGGTTATCCATTCCGGATCTCGACCTCCTTACTATCGG
>Ga0256406_1006973_pt1 | contig 10996 bp, 5 predicted proteins | sample RumenRJG_03DNA_FD_185986 | JGI IMG/M metagenome (GOLD analysis project Ga0256406, IMG submission 185986) | Bovine rumen microbial communities from Lethbridge, Alberta, Canada - RJG_03 | ecosystem: Host-associated > Mammals > Digestive system > Stomach > Rumen | place: Canada: Alberta | collected...
CTGCAGTCACTGGTCGCACTGGCCGACAAGCGTGTCAGTGAGCAGACTCGATGGATGGGGCTGACGAAGAAGGTGCCCGACTACGCCCCATGGGCGCCTCACGGCTATGAGCGCATGCAGGAAGCGCTCGCCCAGGCCCGCGGACTCATGCAGCAGAAGGCGCGCCACCTCGATGCCGATGCCGTGGAGACCGTGACGACCTCGCTCAGCAAGGCCATCAACACCATGCGTCCCGGCAATCTCGCCGAGGTGGAGGACCTGCACCCGCTCACCACCCTGCTCCGCCGTATCGGCACACCCGACAGCACGGCGCCCGAGTCTCTGCGCAAGGCTGTCGACTATGGACAGATGGTGGTAAGGTATGTCATGGATGGCAGTGGCACCAAGGACATGATCAACGCAGCAGTGGAAAGGCTGAAGAAGGAGTGGTAGGAAAGGTAGGCTGGGTAGGCGGGGTAGGCGGGGTAGGCTGGATAGGCATGATAGGGAAAGTAGGCAGCTTGCCTACCCTGCCTACCTTGCCTACCAGCGCCTACCCCGCCTACCTCGCCTACCTCTGCCTACCCCGCCTACCCCGCCTACCCTGCCTACCTTGCCTACCCCGCCTACCCCGCCTACCCTGCCTACCTCCGCCTACCCCGCCTACTTTTTTGCTCACTCCTACCCGTTATTCCTTCGCTTTTTCTTAACTTTGCAATATGAAGCAGCTCTTAAGTCTTATAATTCTTCTTTGTCCCTGTCTGGCCTTTGGTCAGGCAGACGGTGGCGGGCGACCGGTCGCAGCCCAAAAGCTTATCTACCTCCCCGACTCCCTTCGCCCCTTCAATCTCAACGACGACCGGGCGGAATGGTCGTGGCGGCACAGCGCACAGACACAGAACCTGGTCTTCTTCTGGCAGCAGGGCTTCGGCAACGACCCTTACCATGCACCTGCACTGAAGGGACAGCCCATGAGTTTCAATCTCGGCAACCTGCAGGTGCGGCTGGAGCACTTCTATCATTATTTCCGCGACACGCTGCAGTTCTCGCTGCCCGGCAGTCTCTGCGACCGTTACAAGATGATGGTGATGGTCAACTACTCGCTCGACGGCACGGCCTACGGCGGCACCTACGACGACTTCATCGGGGCGCTGTGGGTGAGTCCCAACCGCATACAGGACACCAAGCTCAACGCCCTGGCCCATGAGCTCGGCCATAGCTTCCAGCTGCAGATCGTAGCCGACAAGGCCGGCGAGGCATGGGGCGGCAGCGGCTTCTATGAGATGACATCGCAATGGATGCTGTGGCGCGTCAACCCCGACTGGATAAAAGATGAGCAATACCATTTCGACGCCTTCCGGAAACTCACCCACAAGGGCTTCCTCGCCATGGACAATATCTACCACTCACCCTACGTCATCGAGTGGTGGGCCGAGAAACACGGTCTGCCAAGCATCGCCGCCCTCTACCGCGCCGGCAAGGTGGGCGAGGACCCCGTGGTGACCTATAAGCGGCTGTACGGACTGACTCAACAGCAGTTCAATGACGAGATGTTCGACTGCTACCGCCACCTGGTGGACTTCGACTTCCAGTATGCGCGGGCCAACACCCGTGCGTTCGCCTGTACCTTCGACACCCCCATGCAGTCGTTGGGCAAGGGCTGGATGCGACCTGACTCGGCCCACACGCCGGAGAACTATGGTTTCAACGCCATCAAGATGGCACTGCCACAGAACGGACAGAGCCGCGTGGCCGTTGACTTCCGTGCACTGTCCAACCTTGGCTATCGCTACGGATGGGTGGGCGTGACGCAGGACGGCCGTTGCCTGTATAGCAAGACGGCGTCGAAGTCACGCGGCACGCTCGTCTTCCAACTGCCGAAGAACACACCCCTCAAGGCGCTCTATCTGATTGTCATGGGGGCACCGTCGACCCACGACCTCGATCCGTCGTCGAGACAATTCCCCTATGAGATAAAGGTGAAGTAACCTATGGAAAAACTACTCTCAACCATGAAGAAGATATACCTGTCGCACCTCGTTTATTTCCTCGTCCGTCCCCTTGTTCATTCCCTCGTCATCCTCCTTGTCATCCTTCTTGCCACACAGTCGCTACATGCCCAGTCCGACCTGTGGTCACGGCGCCATATCACGATGCTCGACGGTCTGCCCACCAACACGGTGCGCAGCATCACGCAGGACAAGGACGGCTTCATCTGGATGGGTACCGACAACGGGCTGTGCCGCTACGACGGCTACAACGTATTGACCTATCACAACCGGCAGTTGGGCGCCGACCAGTTTGTCAGCGCGATGATGCCCTTGGGCAAGAACCTCTTGGTGGGCTCCACGCATGGCGCCTTCCTCTTAGACACAGAAAAGGGCCGTTTCGACCTGCTCGACCAAAAGCTCAACAGCCTTGTCAACGCCTTTTCCATTGATGCCGACGGCAACGTATGGGTGGCCACCCGGGGCCAGGGCATCTTCTGCTACCACCCGGCCACCAGACATTCCACGCACTATCCCATCAACAAGGCCAACGGCATCTTGGACGATGTGTTTGCCGACAACACCAATCAGATATGGGCCATCTCCAAGGCCCACGGCTGCATCTATCATTTCAACAAGGCCCGCAAGACCTTCGACGTGGTGCCTGTTCACGGTTTTGAACATGACATCGACGTCATGCGCATGGCACAGGGACCGGAAGGCACCGTGCTGCTCGCCACATGGACGCAGGGCCTGCTGCAGCTGTACCGCGACGGCCGTGTGACGCAGCTCATTCCACCCGTGGTCAACGGTCTGCACTTTCACATACGCAGCATCTACGGCGGTGTCTCCAACCATGTCTATCTCGGTTGTGAGGAGGGACTCATCGACTATAACCTTCAGACCCGCACCGCCACCGTCGTCACGGGCAGCGACAATGCGCCCACCTCCGAGCGCTTCGTCTACGCCGTGACACGCGACCGCGAGGGCGGTCTGTGGATGGGCACCTTCTACGGGGGCGTGACCTATTTCTCTCCCATGGGCGAGCGCTTCACCACCTTCACGTCCGACCGGCAGCTGCTCAGCGGCAGTGTCGTCAGCCGCTTCTGTGAGGCGGCGGGCAAGGTGTGGATAGCCACCGACGACGGCGGTCTGAGTTGCTTCGACATGCGACGCAACGACTTCACCACCTATCCGGGTCGGGAAGCGCTGACCAACATCAATGCACACGGCCTCTGGGCCGAGGGCAGCGACCTGTGGATCGGTACCTATGGCAACGGACTCATCCGGCTGAACACGGCGACAGGGGCGACGAAGACCTATGCCATTGACGGCAAACTGGCTGGCAACTGCTATGCGGTGATGCGCGACCGACGGGGACGGCTGTGGGCCACGTCGATGGAGAATGCCAGCCTCTATGATGCGGCGGCAGACGCCTTCCGCATCGTCAAGCGCTTCAACAGCCTTGCGGTGGACATCGAGGAGGACCATGCGGGCAACGTGTGGTTTGCCACGCAGGGAGGCGGCTTGTGGAAGTTGTCGGCTAAAGGACAGTGGCGGCAATACACCTGCCACACGGCATCCATCGGCAACGACAACATCAACTGCGTGCGCGAGGGCTTCGGCGGACACCTGTATGTGGCCACCGACAACGGACTCTATGAGTACCGACCCTCCACCGACTCTTTCAAAAGAATAAAGATAGACAGTGACGACCAGGCGTTCATGGGACTGGTGTTCAACGACGATGAGCTGTGGCTGTCATCAGTGTCGGAGCTCATCAAACTCGTGCCCGGCGGACGGACGGAGATCTACAACCGCTACGACGGTCTGCTGGACGGACCCGCCCGGCCCAACGCGTGCATGATGGCCTCCGACGGCCGCGTGTGGATGGGAAGTGTCAATGGCATCAACACCTTCTATCCCTATGAGATAAAAGCCAACAAGAATGAGCCAAGAGTGTTTATCACCGCGTTCTTCCTGCCCAACCACGACCGGGCCGAGATGGACAGTCTGTCCGGCATCCTGAGCCACAAGCAGGAGATTGAGCTGAGCGCGAAAGAGAATATGTTTACCATCCAGTTCTCGGCCTTAAGCTTTGTGTCGCCGCAGAAGAACCGCTATCAGTACATGCTCAAGGGCTTCAATGACAAATGGATTGACGCCGGCACTGACCACAAGGCCATCTTCACCAATATCCCACCGGGCAGCTACACGTTCCTGGTGAGGGCATGCAACAACGACGGGATGTGGACCTCACAACCTGCCCAACTGTCCATCGTCGTGCACCCGCCCTTCTATTGGACATTGCCGGCCAAACTGCTCTACCTGGCTGCCGTCATCTTCCTGGTGTGGTGGATTCTACAGCAGAAAGGACGCAAGGCCGAGCGGCGCCACCAGCGGGAGATCAAGGAGATGAACGAACGCAAGGAAAAGGAGATGAGCAAGGCACGCCTGCGCTTCTTCACCATGATTGCCCACGAGATACGCACGCCCGTGACGCTCATCATCGGACCGCTTGAGAAGTTGAAGGAGCAGATGCTGGCAGTGGGACAGAAAAACACCGGCAGCCATACGACAGGCCGACAGAGCATCACACAGACCATCGACGTCATCGACCGCAACGCCCACCGTCTGCTCGACCTCGTCAACCAGCTGCTCGACTACAACAAGGTGAAGCAGCAGGGCATGAGGCTGCACTTCACCGTGTGCAACATCGCTCAGCTCATGCGGGCAGTGGCCGTGAGGTTCGAACCTACGCTGTCGCAGAGGGGCATCACGTTCGAGGTCGGCTATCCCGACGACAGCTTCACGGCGGTCGTGGACGGCGAGGCCGTGACTAAGATTCTCAGTAACTTCATGACCAACGCGGGCAAATATGCCAAGAGCAACATCCGCATGACGTGCGGCAACATCGCCGACGGCACGTTCCAGCTGAGTGTTGCCGACGACGGCATCGGCATCAGCAAGGAGGACCAGGGGCGCATCTTCGACGCTTTCTATCAGGCCAAGGACAACAAGCCGGGCACGGGCATCGGACTGAACACCGTGAAGATGCTCACCGAGGCTCATCATGGCAAGGTGGAGGTGACATCGGCGCCGGGCAAGGGGTCGGTCTTCACCGTGACACTGCCGGTGAAACAGGACGTGGCCGTGGCGGAACAGGAAGAAACGACGCCGGCCGTAAAGCAGAAAGCACCCGTCAGCCTCCCCTCCGGCAATGTGCAGGTCATGGACGAGTCGACCGCAAAGAAGGCCAAACCCGTCATGCTGGTTGTGGACGACGACGATGACATGCGCAACTTCATTGCGGACAACTTCCGTGGGACCTACACGGTGCTGACGGCAGCCGACGGCAACGAGGGCCTGCAGCGCCTCAAGCTGACTAACGTGGGGGTCATCGTGAGCGACTGGATGATGCCGGGCATGGATGGCGCGGAGTTCTGCCGGATGGTGAGGCAGGACCCGAACACCAGTCATATCCTCTTCATCATGCTCACGGCCAAGACCGACGACGACAGCAAGACGGAGGGCATGAACATCGGTGCCGACGCCTACATCGAGAAGCCTTTCTCCATGAACTATCTCGAGGCCTGCATCCGTAACTTACTGGCCCGTCGCAGACTGCTGATGGAGAAATTCGCCAACACGCCGTCCGAGCCTATCTCGCATATCGCCAACAACCCCGTCGACGACAAGCTGCTTGTCAGGATGAATGAGATCATCGAGGAGAACATCAGCAAGCCGGATCTCAACGTCGCGTTCATCGCCGAGCAGCTGAATCTCAGCCGGTCGAGCCTCTTCGCGAAGATTAAGTCACTGACCGATGCCACGCCCAATGAGATGATACAGGTGGTGCGTCTGAGGCGGGCTGCCCAACTGCTGAGGGAGGGCGGACACAATGTCTCGGAGGTGGCTTTCCTGGTGGGCTTCAACAGCGCCTCTTATTTTGCCAAGTGCTTCCAGAAGCAGTTTGGTGTCCGTCCCTCGGAGTTCGCATGAGGACTTCTAACGAAGCCTATAGATTCTATAGAGACTATAGAGGCTATAGAGACTATAGAAGCCATAGAGACTATAGAAGCCATAGAGACTATAGAAGCCATAGAGACCATAGAGGCCATAGCCACACCTCACGGCCGATAGACGGCACGCATCACCCTGTCGCCCAACCGGGGACGGTAGTGGGCGGCCTCGTAATAGTCGTGGTAGTCAGCGGTGAAACGGTTGACACCCGTGAAGTCGAACACGTTTTTCCGTCCGAAGATGACATACAGGCTCTCACGGTCTTTGGGATTCATCGCCACCTGTTTGTAGTCCGGACTGATGACGATGCGGTAGTTGGTGTGATGGCGCTTGAGCAGGGCGGCAATGTCGAGAAGCTTACGGGCCTGTGCCGCAAAGATATATACGGGACCGACCACCTGGCGGTGCGTTCTCGTCGGAAGCTTCTTGGCGTCGAGCCCCTGCCAGTAGGCCTCGCCCTGCCGGGCTATCATCCGTTCGCGGGGATTGTAAGAGTCGTTGTTCTCCGGGTTGCGTATGCGTCCGTAGGGATTCATGCATTTGGCCGAAGAGGATATTTGGCCCGTGAGCTTATATTTCAGATAAGGCAGCAGAAAGTCGGGCAGTATGAACGTCCGCATCATCTGCACCTGGGTGAGCAGATTGCTTTTGCCCGACACCTCCGGTGGCAGGATATGCTCCCATCCATCCCGTTGCCTGTCGTCGCCAAGCGAGGACGCGTCGAGCACGATCAGCACGTTGTCGATGCGAGCGTGGTCGCGCTCCAGGGCATGCAGCTTCATATCGAGGCCGGCCAGCGACTCGGCATTGCCGAAGAGCCTCATGGCATGGGCGCCGTGGGGCAGGTACCGCTCCCATTCGGCACAGCGGTAGGCCATGGTGCAGGAGTTGCCCATGATAAACGAGTTGAAGGCATGTGGTCCATGGCGGTGGTTGCAGTAGATGCCCCACCCCACGAAGTTCTCATTGAGCACCACCGGAGAGTCGTAGACGCGGTAGCGGTGGAGCGACATATAGGGGTCGTCGTGGAGATAGAGGACCACGGCTGCCCAGAAAGGAAGCAAGAACACGAAGGCCTTGATAAGAAGCCGCAGGGCGGCCCGACGGCTGTCGGCCAAAGGTGTTGCTGCCGACTGACGATTGTTTTCCATCAGAATTGCAGATAAATGAATGTTTCGTTTCCGAACTTGCCACAGACGAAGATGGCCAGGGCAAGCAGGTAATAAAGAGTCCAGCGCTGCCAGGCCGGACGGGCGGAGAGCTTGCTGAGCAGGTCGACGCGGTCCATGAAGTACTCATAGATGAGCACGAGCACCAGGGCCACTCCAGCTACGATGCAGGTGTGGTCGCGCATGCCGAGGTTGATCTCTTTCCAGCTCTGGTTCACGTGCAGCGAGATATGGCTGATGAAATAACAGGCGTCGGCCAGCGTGGGACATTTGAAGAAGACAAGCGACAGGGCGAAGATGACATAGGTGCGGAGGATGGAGTATGTGGAGAAGACCACATTGCCCACCCGTTCCTTTATCTTTCTGCGCACCTCGAGCGTGTTCTGCTCGAAGATGATGACCAGGCCCTGTATCAGTCCGTAGACCACGAAGTTCCATCCCGCGCCGTGCCAGATGCCCAGCACGACGAAGGTGATGAGCAGGCTGAGCGACACGCCCCACCGTCCCCAGTGGCGGAACTCACCCGCCAACGGCAGGTAGAGGTAGTCGCGCACCCACGAGGAGAGCGAGATGTGCCAGCGACGCCAGAAATCGGAAGTCGACGTAGAGATGAACGGGCGGTTGAAGTTGGGCGACAGCCTCAGGCCGAACATGGCGGCAAAGCCTATGGCCATGCTCGTGTAGCCGGCGAAGTCGCCGTACATGTCAATGGGATAGAGCAGGCAGGCCATGAGCAGCTGCGCGCCGGAAGCCGACCGCATATTGTTGAACACGTCGTCGACATTGGCCGAGATATTCTCCGAGAGCACGACCTTGAGCACCAGTCCCACCAGCACGAGCTTCATGCCATAGGTCATCTGTCGGTAGGTGGCGGGTTTGAGCTTGTGCAACTGTGGCAACAGACTGCCCGGCCGCTCAATAGGTCCGGAGAGGAACTTCATGAAGAGCAGCATGTAGAGCAGGAAGTCCATCACGTTGTGCTCGGCCTTCTGCTCCTCCCAGTACACCTCCGTGAGGTAGCTCAGGGCCTGAAACGTATAGAACGACATGCCCAAGGGGAAGATGAGGGCATGGTCGCCCGTCACCTTGGCCGCATAGCGCGAACCCAGCCAGATGACCACGAGCGCAACCACCGACGACCAGTAGACCGCCGAGGGATGGCGGCCGCGCAGCCCGCGCTCGACGGCAATGCCGGCGCCATAGGTGAACAACGACACTGCCACGGCTGCCACAAGAAACATCCAGTGATAATAGGATATGAAAACACAGCTCGCCAAGAGCAGCAACGGCTTGCGCCAGCTCATGGGCGAGAAGCTGTAGAGGACGAACGTGAGCAGAAACAGCACCACGTACTCCAGTGATATAAAAGTCATACCTGATTGCTCCCCCTGTGCTATTCGGTCTTACGGGCAATGGCGGCGCAGAGGTCGCCCACATTCTTGAGTCTCACAATCTCACGAAAGGAGAAGTGCAGCTGGAAAGTCTTCTCTATCTCACTGATGAGAAGCATGTTGGTCAGCGAGTCCCAACCCTCCACGTCATTGGCCGTGGTGGTCTCAGTGAGGGTGATGTTGTCGCGTTTCAACACTTTGCGGAAAACCTGATCAAGGGTTTTCAAGATTTCTTCGTTATTCATTTTTTCGTATTAATTGGTTGTTATTATCTAAGTTACGCAAGCAGGGGCCGGTCTTGTGCCGGCCCTAAAATAATGTCCCAACCTCTTTTAAAATATGTCGAACATTTTTTGTGGGCCGGCACAAGACCGGCCCCTGCATGCGGCAGACTTGGCTATACGTAATTGTTAGCATGCGAACCTTGAATTGTTGATTGGATGCATTGTATTTAATAATGCCGCAACCCCCAAGGGGGTAGCGAATTATTTATGCCTCGCCTTGTTTTCGAGGGGAATCGCTTCATTCGCTGTCGCTCATTCGCTCATCCCCTCGCTATGTTGCCGGAACCCCCATGGGGGTTCTGTCAAATGACCAGACTTCTGAACTTCTCAAATCCTCGGTCTTTTCATATGACCGGACTTCTGGACTTCCGGACTTCTGAACTTCTCAAATCCCCGGTCTTCTCAAATGACTGGACTTCTGAACTTCTCAAATCATTGGTCTTCTTAAATCATAGAACCCCCTTGGGGGTTCCGGCAACATAGCGAGGGGATGAGGTGAGCGAAGCGAACCTCTTCCCCTCGTAGCGTTGGTGGAGTTTAAATTAATCGCTACCCCCTTGGGGGTTGCGGCAATGTTATGTTTCCGGATAGTCGTCCAAATAATCAATTGTTGATTCAAGTTCCGAAAGTTATTGTTAGATGAGACGTGCGAGCTGCCGCTTGTCGGTCTTGTTGTTGCTGTTGAGCGGGAACACTGGCAGGAAACAGATCTGCCTCGGTACCATGTATGGTGGCAGGGAGTCTTGCAGATAGCTTTCCAAGGGCTGACGGTCGGACTCGGCGGCGCCCTCGACAAACAGGTAGAGTGCGTAGTTGCCATCGTTGTCGCGACGGGCCAGCACCACGCAGTTGCGCGCATTGTGGAAGAAGGCCTTGGCACGGAACTCTATCTCACCGAGTTCGACACGGAAGCCCTGTATCTTCACCTGCGTGTCTTGACGGCCGCAATAGAGCAGGTCGCCGTCGGCATCGCGCATGCAGAGGTCGCCCGTGCGGTAGTAGCGCCGTCCGTCGGCGCCCGTGACAAAGCACTGCCGCGTGCGGACCTCGTCGTGCCAATAGCCTGACATCAGCTGCGGTCCGGCCATCCAGAGTTCGCCCATGGAGCCCTCGGGCACGTCGTGACCGTCCTGGTCGACGACGCGTGCTGTCATGCCGCTGAAAGGCTTGCCGATGGCGGCCATGCCGTTATGATGCTTGGGATGGCTGCGGGGTAGGACATACGACGTGCAGTAGATGGTAGCCTCGGTGGGACCATAGAGGTTGACCACCTCGGCATTGGGGATGCAGGACCGGAAACGGTCTATCAGACTGACGTCGGTGGCCTCGGCCGTCACCACGAGGTAGCGCAGCGAGGGCAGAGAGAGCTCTTGGAAATAAGGTTGAGCCAGACGCAGCACCGAGGGCGCGATGGCGGCGAAGGTGAGCTGTTGGCGCTCCATCACGTCGAGTACGTTGAGGTATTTCATGCCGCCCGAGGGCACCGTGCACACGCACGCACCTAACGTGAGGGGATAGAGAAATGAGACCACCGAGACGTCGAACGTGAGTTCGAACATCTGTAGCATGCGGTCGTGGCAGTCGAGCTGCCAGCCAAGATGGCGGTAGGCATGGTAGAACGCATCGAGGTTGGCCCGGGAGATAGGCACGCCCTTGGGCTCACCGGTACTTCCCGAGGTGAAGATGATATAGGCGGGGGCATCACTCTTCACGGGAACGAGCGCTGTCAGACTGTCAGCAGTCCCGGCGGGGTCACTCCCCTGCCCTACCCTGCTGCCGTCGGTGGACGAGGCCATGCTCACGGCCCAGACACTGTCGGCGGGTTCCCACCAGGCCCCCACACTGCGCTCATAGAGCACCACTCCGATGCCAGCCTTGGTGACGATGGCACGGTTGCGCGCGTCGGGGAAGTCAGGATGAAGCACGACATACGTATTGCCCGACAACAGGACGGCGAGGATGGCGGCATAGGTACTCAGCGTGTTCTCGGCCACGATGCCAACACTACTGTCATGAATGCCTTCCAGCAGGGGCAGGATGCTGACAACCTTTTCGTACAGCTCTGCATAAGAATAGGTGGTGTCGTCAATGATCAGGGCCGGACGGTCGGCATACTCCGAAAAAGCATTGACGATGTCGGCCAACATCTCAGATTTGTGGTT
>Ga0256406_1006974_pt1 | contig 10996 bp, 9 predicted proteins | sample RumenRJG_03DNA_FD_185986 | JGI IMG/M metagenome (GOLD analysis project Ga0256406, IMG submission 185986) | Bovine rumen microbial communities from Lethbridge, Alberta, Canada - RJG_03 | ecosystem: Host-associated > Mammals > Digestive system > Stomach > Rumen | place: Canada: Alberta | collected...
TCCCCATTATCTCTTGTTACAACAATCGTTTCCTGTTGATCCGCCACCTGGTCCAGGTACTTTTTCAAGTGGTTCCTGAAGGCAGCTTCATTGACTTTCAGCATGGAAATCACCTCGCAATCCATTTTTCTGTAAGACTATGTCGGCCCTGCCAGGCAAATCAGTGGTTAGTGGTTAGATGGTCGGCGTGGAATCAGCGGTTTCAACATCCATTCGCTTGGCCGGCCTGTCACGATTGTTACTGCAAAACGGGCGGGTCACGCCGACCCGCCCCTACATTGTTTGGGTGCCAACCCTACGCCCGATGCACGGTCTTACGACACCAACGCCGTAGGGGCGGTTCGGTGAACCGCCCGCCCCAGGCCCTGTTTACCGGCAGGATCCCTTCCCTATCCCAAACCACCCCTCCACAATCTCATCCAGCTGCGCCGCGATTTTGGGGAATTCCTGGTTCAGGTCCAGGGTCTTGACGGAAATCTGGCCTAGTGTATCCTAAAACCAATGGAGGGACGCCCTCTGGTGCGCCCGCCATCACGGGCTGGTCAGCATTATGGTCGGGATTCTGGATATATCACTGTCCGACAACAGCGTAGGGGCTCGCCGCCAGGCAAGCCCGGTCCCAGGTAACTCGGAGCGCTAACCTCTGCGATTAGTGTTGTTTCTTTGATAATCCTTGCTTATAATAAGCCTCTGCTCTTTTTGCTTTTAATAATTTATTTCTTCGTATTTGTTTCTTCATTTCCTTGATAGGTGTTACAGGTTGCCCATTCTTGTCCAATGATACAAATTTATATCTATCATTAACAGCAGTATACTTTCCCTCTGTATACATTTTATAAGCAGCATTATAAATGCTTTCTTCCCTTGTTCCAGGTATAACTTCTTCCGGCATACCTACAAATGCAATCTGATGCTTCTTAAAATTACAGCTATAACCTTTGAAGGATAAATCTATAGTAAAATTATCTCGATTTTCAGGTCCCTTTCGAATAAATCCATGAAATGAATCGCCGCTTTTAAAGTAAACGTTAGCATCCGGAGTAATATAATAATCTTCTCCAAAGAAGTTTCCCAAGTATTTCCAACGAATTTCCTGATTCCCATATACCCTTGGGATTTTTAAATGGGAGGCCACTTGATCAACCAACTGTTTACTATACCCCCCTGGTTTAATGGAACTTAACACTCTAATTTTCCTTGGCAACATCTTTACAGCACCATTAGGATATTGAATTCCATATTCCAATTCTGCCATACACTTTATTCCATAGTCGATAAGCCATTTCATTAAAATATAGTTACCGTCCCCTGTAGCCGATTCTCCTCTAGTCCAGACGATGACTTGTTTATTCCTTGGATCATATTTCAAAGTATCTTTATCAAAATAAGAACTATCTCCATGGCCATTATTTCTAAACCACACCCATCTGTCTTCAGCCGCGAAACACTGGAAGGGGAATAGAATCATGCAAATAAGAAGTACCAGCCATTTCTTCACAGAATCTCCTCCTTTAGAGAAATTACTTAGAGTCATACCCTCAACGTCTTTTCAGGGTATGGGCTTCAAACATGTCAGCTAGATTTAGTTTTATCCTTATCTCTAAAGATACTGATAGGGTCATTCTTCTCTGTCTTCCAGTTTGACCATCCATTACACGATGCTCCCAGAATGAACTCACCACAGGCAGAAGGAGAGTTGAGCGTGATCTTTTCTTTCAGCTTGCCATTCTCTACTTTTGCTGTATTCCGCATTTCATCTACATTGGGAGCTAAGCCGATTCCAGATTCCGGTGCTACATCGCTATCTGGCAGTAACGTGAAATGTCCATTCTTGACTTCCATGGTCCCCTTTAAAAGAGTATTCCCCATTCTTTTGATCCGACGCGAAAAATAATACTTCCCATCCGGAATCTTGGCATAGTTTTCAGCCATATTACTAGAGGCATCGATATCATCTTCAGCTTTCTGTTCTTCAGAATTCGTAATCAAATCCAACCCCAGCATTTGAAGCATTTTGTAGACTTCATTCAAATAATCATCACTGTCATCTTTGTCATCACTGCTGGCAGTCCCTGAATTGGTGTTTAAGGTCGTATTGTTGTAAGACTTGACCTCATTGATGCGATTATTCAATTCGTTTTCCAAATATTGGATCGTTCCATCATTGAAAAATGTCCGCTCCTTAAATTGCGTAAGCACATAACAAGTAAGCCAGTTCTTACATTTCTCCGTATGAGAAGTGGGTCGGGTATTCAATCCATTCTTTGATTTTCCTACATAAATTACATCATGGGCGTTTTCATCCTTGCCCACCAGAATATAGACCACAAAAGGATTTGGAATCATAAATCCAGGTCTTTTGGCTTCCAGCTTTTTGTAAGGGATTTTATACAGCAAAATGGTGCTGTTGGGTTTCGTCATTTCAACCGCACCAGCATTGTATTTGATAATATATCGATTGGCCATGGATCTGCCTCCCCATATTTTCGTTTTCATCAAATTTTCATATTTCTATTGTATCACATTTCCCCAGGATTCCCCTCCATCAGCTCATTTTTTACAACAAATTGGCCAGCGACCGCATGACAATATCTACATCCTGGTTTTCCAGTTCCTGGATGATGTGCAGATAAGTTTTCTGTGTCGTCGTCATGCTGGCATGCCCCAATCGTCTTGCCACACTGGCAATGGAAACACCGGCAAACAACAGTAAAGAAGCATGAGTATGCCGCAAACCATGGACGGAAATAACCGGTATCTGCAATTCCTTACAATATCGTTCCAAGATTCCATTCACGGTGGAATTATAAATCCTATCCTTCTGGACAAAAATCGGCTGATCTTTGGGCAAGGGCGCAAGCAGCGCCGCAAATTGCATTACGGTTTTCCAATCCAGCTGGATTTTCCGTACGGAAGAACGGTTTTTCGTAGGCTGGAATCCTCCCCCAGCTTTGTAATTCCAGGTCTTATCCACCGACACCAGCTGATGGGCAAAGTCAAAATCATCCGGAGTCAGGGCCAACGCCTCTGAAAATCGCATCCCTGTTTTGGCCACCAGCAAAATGAACCAGTCCCAATTTACCCATTCTCCCAACTCTAGATGAGTCAGGAGGGTATGCAATTGAAACTGGTTCAGATATTTGATTTTCTTTTCTCTCGGTGTTTTTCCCTTGATGATGACCTTGCGGGTAGGGTCCCGCTCCATCAGACCTTCATCCACCGCATCCAGGATGGCTCCCTTCAACTGGTGATGGAAATCCATGGTGGTCTGCCGTTCATGGTACCTTGCATAGGCATTGATCAGCTGCTGATAGGCGATGCGGGTCATTTCCCCCACTTTCAGATCGGGAATCAGACGCTGGAGCCAGGCCTGTGTCATCTGGTATTTAGCCAAAGTTACAGGCCGGATGGCCCCTTCTTTGTAGACCGTCACCCAATGGGCATAATACTCACAAAATCGTTGCTCAGAATATCGATTTACCTGCATAAGCGCACTCCTTCTGTACTCTTATGCTGATGAAGGGGAATCTTAGTCCAAATCCGGCGCGTCTGGCAGCTCTTTCCCATCGGACAGGAAGAAATTCTTCAGGATTTTTTCCGATTTGATGTTGACCCGGAACGGCGGCACCTTTTTCCCTTCCAGAGCTGTCACATAGGCAGCCGCATCTTCTTTAACAATGTAGTTCTTCACATCATCAAAGCGACCGTAGGCATTGTAGTTGTTTTCATCTACATGAGCATCCAGCATCTTCTGGGTCACTTCTTCCGGAATCCCGAAATACTTCTTGACTTTTTCCACTTGCCGCAGCCGTTCCGCATTGGCATACTGATGGACATAATCCATGAACGTCTTATCCGGCTCCAGCCGCACGTCCCCTGTTTCCACGTCATGCAGGAACAGGTTGGCATATTTCTGTTCTTCCTGGGTCAGATAAGCAAAAGCCTTATGGAGCTGCTCCAGGGTTTCTTCCCTGGCAGCCGGGTCCACATCGGGCTGGGTCAGGATCTTACGGTATTTTTCGAACCGGGAGTTCATATACTGGTAATCAATCAGCCCTGTAGGAAGTTCGGTCAGGTAGGGATCGATGGCAAAGGTCGGATCCCCGTTATCCCCTCCGGGTCCGGGCGGATTCCGCAGTTCCTGATACCGCGTCAGTAAAACCTTATATTGCTCTTTCGTGGGGATGACCGTAATGGTCCCCGTTGCCTCGCCAGTATCGGAATCAGTTACGGGATACTCTGTCTTGTCCCAGGTAAAGCCCTGGATCTGTGCTGCCTGCAGATAAGTAGCAAAACTCCGGAACAATTTGGCAAATTTTCCTCGCACGGACATATCATCCGGCAATTTTTCCAGATTGGGAACCCCAGCCTCCTTGAATACCTGGAGGATATCTTTGAACGTTGCATTCATATGTTCCAGATTCTGCGGCAGATGGTCGGCAAACAGTCCCCAGGGTTTATCCCCTGAATACAGCTTCATGGCATTTTCCACATTCTGCTTCATGGTATGGGGATACCGATAGTATCGGATGGAACCGAAGGGCTTTTCGTTGATGTTGAACAGCCGATTCGTTCGGGAGAAAGCCTGAATCAGGTTCTCGTAGACCAATACCTTATCCAGATACAGGGTATTCAGCCATTTGGAGTCGAATCCGGTCAGCATCTGATTCACCACAATCAGCAGATTCAGTTGCTGCTCTTCTTTGCAATGTGTATAAGGAGCCTTATGAGCCAGACGGGCAGCCACATCTTTTTTGAACCCGCCATAACCGGCGATATCGAAATGCTGATCATATTTCTTATTGTAATCCTGCAGCATCTCCAAAAGGCCATCTTCTTTGGCCAAAGAACGGACATGATCCGTGTTGTCGATGGTAGGGTCGAACAACCCGGTCACATTCAACTCCGGGGCCATTTCCCGGAATTTTTTATAATACCGGATGGCTTCCGGAATGCTGCTGGTGGCAAAGATGGCATGGAACTTTCCACCCTGGCTCAGCATGGTCCAGTTATCCAGGATGTCCTGGACAACTGCTTTCTGATAGTCGTCGGTTTCGTACTGGGCTTTGGGAATGTAATCTTCAATCCCTTTTTCATATGTCCCGTCGGGCAGCATCCGGCCAGCCATGGGAACTTCCCGCATGAAATGATTATATTTCTTCCGTCTCTCCGGGTCCAGCATAGCTTCTGCTTCCGAACTGGCATCGGCCTGCTGCAGTGCCACCTGTTGGCGAAGATCCTTATCTTTATAGACCATGACCATGGTTGGGTCAAAGCCCAGGACGTTCTTGTCACGGATACCGTCAGCAATGCTGTAACGGTGCAGTTCATTGCCGAAGATATCTGCCGTAGTACTCAGCGCCTTTTCATTTTCCTGGAAGACCGGTGTCCCCGTAAAACCGAAGAACAGCGCATGAGGGAATGTGTTCTTGATATTGCTCAGCATTTCCCCAAAGGTGGAACGGTGACATTCATCCAGGATGAAAACCAGCCGTTTCTGGCGAATGGTTTCCAGATCCTTTTCCCGGCCTTTCGCCATGCCGTCTTCCCGGATCCGGCTCATTTTCTGGATGGAAGAGACAATCAGGGTATCCTTCGGATCTTTACTCTTCAATTTGGCCAGGAGGGCAATGGTATCTTCCGTTTTCTGTACATCTCCGGCATCATCTGCAAAAGCCTGGTACTCTTTTAGCGATTGGGTCCCCAATTCGATCCGGTCCATCAAAAAGACCACTTTATCCGCGTCTTTCGAATTGGCAATCAGCTGGGCACTCTTGAATGAGGTCATGGTCTTGCCGGATCCGGTGGTATGCCATACATAGCCACCCAGCTGGGAACCATCCTCCCAATCGTGTTTCGCTACCGCATCGGCGATTTTGTTGGCCGCATTGTACTGGTAACTGCGCATGACTTTCAGGATGCCATCGCTCTGATCTGCCACCGTATAAAATCCGATGAGCTGGTGGGCCATGGGGATAGAAAGCAGCTCTGACGCCACCTGATTCCAGTCATTGACCGGTTCATTGTTGAAATCGGCCCAATGGAAGTAGAAATCGGGATTGAACTGCCCCTCCGGCCCCGGATTGGCATAGTACCGGGTTTCTTCCGGGTTCATGGCCACAAAGACCTGCACCAGAGAAAACAGACCGGTAAACACATTTTCTGCCGCATATTTGGCTATCTGATTTTCTGCTTCCGTTACTGGTACCCCGCTGCGTTTCAGTTCGATGTGGAATACAGGCATCCCATTGATCAGCAGCATCAAGTCTCCCCGCCGGTCCTGTGCCAGGGGATTCTTGCGAGGGAATTCCGGCTGTTTAGCAATCTGATAGCGGCTCTGCCCGGCAGCGATTTCCATCCGGTCGTATATCTTCAGACTGACTTCTTTGCCATAGTGAAGTGTATCTGCCGGATTGCACCGCTTGATGGATACCGTTTTCCCGTTGATGAAAGCGTTAAGGGCCAGCGGCGTCCTGGCAATACGGATCTGATCCAGCAGCTGGTCCATTTCTTCTTTCACCAGGGGCTGGCCATTCAGACGGTCGATGGTCTGGTTATTTTCGTACAGGATTTGCGCCCAGTTCTGGATCAAGTCCTGTTCCGTAGGATGGTATAGAACCTTTCTTTCCCACCCATGATTTTGTAACGCAGCAATCAAAGCCGCTTCAAAATCTGCTTCTTTCGCAAATCCGCTCATAATACTTCCGCTCCTTGCTGTATAAATATAAAAAATGCCCAAAAACGCACCAAAAAGAGGATTTTTTGCTCTCGCTGATGAAGGGTAATGATGTCATCAAGTTTTTGAAAATAAGAGCCAATCATCTTTTGCTCTTGAAAACTAGGGAAAGCAAAAGTAATTCTACCAATTTGTTCAAAATTCAAGCCTTGTCTGGCTCCTCCTGCTTGGCTTTCATTAATTTTTCTTTGGCCATCATCAGAGGAAAGATTTAATTGAATAAACTTGGCATTATAAGAAGTTACAGGTCTAATGATGCAAACATGCTGATTTACATTTGCGTGTTGGGTTAATAGATATACCGCGCTTCTACCAATGGAGGCTCCAGTAATATTAAGTAAGACATCCCCTGTATAAACTCGTGAGTTACTCATGGAATCATCTGTAACTTCATCAATAAATACTACATCAGATAAGTTGACTTGGTTGTCATTAACATTTTGAGAGCGAATTAAGGGGACACCACAATCTTTATAAGCCTTTTCTCCACCCAAGGGTGTCTTTCCGCTACCAATTTTACTTGTTATGTTTGCAAGCTTACGCTGTTCCCAATCGTCCTGGAACCCTTTGAACCGGAGGGCTGGCTTTTTCTGTTTTTCCATATTACTTTCCTCCCAACAGTTTCTGCAATTCCCGGACGCCGGCCATATCCGTATCGGATCCGGTCAAATCGCCCAGCATCTGGCACAGGCTCTTTTCCGTATCCTGGATCTGGCTTTCCACGTCTTCCAGGGTGGTCTCATATTTCTTTACCAGGGCTTCCAGCTTCTTGATCAGCCCATCCAGCAGCGTTTCCGGCAATTGCTGCATTTCTTTGGTCAGAGGAGTGATCCACTTGGCCACCAGCAACTGGCGGACTTCGTCCGGTGTCAAGGCTTCGACTCTCTTGCGGGTATCTTCCACCAATTGGGCCTGCTCATTCTTCACCTGGCTCTTCAGCTGCTTTTCTTCTTTATTCAGCGTTTCGACCAACTTTAAGACTTCCAGAACGTGCGCATTTTCCGCTTTATCCACTTTCAGCTCTTTGACCAGCGCCGGTATGGCTTTGGGAACAAAAGCGTCGTTGGCATCATTCAAAGCCGGAGAAATGGTCTCTTTTTCATCTTCTGACAATTCCTCCAGCTGGCCCTGGATGGCATCGGGAATTTCCTGCAGACGGTTCTGCTGTTCTTCCATCTGATGCAGTTCATCCTGCAGATACGTTTTCTGCACCAAATCAAAGGAGAAGATATGGCCTTTCCAGCCTTCCTGCACTTCTTCCTCTTTGCCGTTCTTCTTCTTGATGACCATCAGCGGATCCACCTTGGTGGCCGCCGCCATTCCTTCCTGCTGGAAGATTTCAAGGTCACCGGAAATGGCCTGATACTGGTTATAGAACAGCTCATAAGCCGCATACCGGTCAATCAGAGGAATGGTTTCATACCGACGGAACAATTCCCCGGTAATGGCATCTTCTGTTTTAGCAATGGAAAGAGTCTCTGCCCCATCAATCAGGGTGTGCTGCAGATAAGCCGGAAAATCGGCAAACTGATTTGTATACTTGTCTAAGAAAGCTTTTACATCAGCATTGTCACGGACAACGGAACGGATATCGGGTTGCCGCAAAGCCGCATACCCATCCTTGCTGGTAAACAGAGCATCCTTCAAAGACGGAAATACGTCCCAATAAGATTGCAGTGCAGCCAGTTCTGTTTCAGGGATTCCTCCGAACATGGTGGCATAGATATCCCAGCTTTCTGCCGGTTCTGCAGTATCCACATACCGGGGAATGTTCAGATTATAGTCATTGGCCCGGATTTCTTCCCGGCTGACTTTCCGGGCATAATGAGGAACATCCTGGCGCTTGATGACCGTATCCACGATTTTACGGATATCGCAGGCACGGAGCTTGTTGTTCTTGCCTTCTTTGGCAAACCCTTTGGACGCATCAATGATCAGCACATCGGTGTTCTCCCGTTTTTGCCGTAGGACCATGATGATGGTGGGGATACCGGTGCCGAAGAAAATGTTGGCGGGAAGCCCGATGATGGCATCGATGTTGTTGTATTCCACCAGATTTTTCCGAATGGTCCCTTCTTCACCGCCACGGAACAGGACACCATGGGGCAGGACGATATTCATGATGCCATCGGGACGCAGGTGATACAGGTCGTGGAGTAAAAAGGCATAGTCCGCCTTGGACTTGGGAGCCAGGCCATACCGGGAATAACGGGGATCATTTTCCTTATTGGTCGGATCCCACTGCTGGCTATAAGGGGGGTTCGATACCACCGCGTCCAGATAGAGAGGGTCATAAGTTCCAGCCGGATCGTTATCATCGAAATAGGGCCAGTCTTTTTCCAGAGTATCCGCATTATGAGCAACGATATTGTCAGGCAAAATCCCCCTCATGACCAGATTCATGCGGGTCAGGTTGTAGGTATTCTGTTTCAATTCCTGGGCATAATAGCGGATTCCATTGGGGTCATCCATATATTTCGATACCGCACGCCCAATGTTGATCAGCAGAGAACCGGACCCGGACGTAGGGTCATAAATGGTAATATCTTTGCGGCCCTGGAGATGATGAGCAATGATTTCCGACATCAATACAGACACTTCATGCGGGGTATAGAACTCCCCTGCCTTTTTCCCTGCATTGGCCGCAAACTGGCTGATCAGATATTCATAAATGAAACCCAGCACATCATAATCCTGTTTCCCATCCATAGGGATATCCTTGATCAGCTGGATCAAATCCCGTACAGCTTTGGTCTGGGACCGGGTGTTTTCACCCAATTTACTGAGCCCCGTTTCCAAGGTGTTGAAAATCCCTTCAAACACATTGCGATGATTCTGAGAAATCAGCCGAGTAAAAGAGCTGAGTGCCGTACGTACATTGTCGATGGTAAAATCGGTGCCCATGGCCAGCCAGGTAGAAAACAGATCTTTGTAAGCAATGAAATATCCAAGATTGTTCTGTACCATTTCTACGGTATCAGGGTCGTCTTCATTGACGTATTCTTTGATATCCTCCGGTTGGAAATCACTGCTGAGAAGAAAACGTTCCTCCTGTTCGGAAAGGAATTTATAAAAAATAAAACCCAGGATATAGTCTTTGTATTCGTTGGCTTCGATTTTCGACCGCATCTTGTTGGCACTTTCCCAAATCTTTGCAGCCAGTTGCTGTTTATTCATACGGATACCCCTTTTTCTAAATGGTTTTATTACGCTCGCCCTCAGCGTAAATGATAGTTGATAATATTTTATCATATTCCCACCTATTTTTCATTCTACACCCCCATCCATCCAAAATGCAGGACAGATCCTGTTGACTCACCGGTCCTACGCATATTGCAGCAAATTTGTCAACCTTTTTCCACTTGTGGAAAAAGTGTTTACTTTTTAACATATTTCTGTATAATTTGAATTGTACACTTCAAGTCGTACAAATCTATCCAGCAAAGGAGCATCTTATTTATGACCATCTCGTATCAACCCCTTTTCAAAATCTTTGAAGACGAAGGCATCGTCCTCAAAAAGTTCTCGGAAGACACCGGGATTCCCATGAATACGTTTTACCGTATGAAGAATCCCCTCCAACCCAGCAAAACGCCTTACTGTGCTTCTTTGCTCACCATGGTGATCATCGCGAAAGCCTTGGACCGGAACATTTCGGAACTGTTCCAGATTTGCTACGATTGAGCATACAGTAAGACCAACGGATTGAAAAGCCGGGTTCCCCAGGGGGCCCGGTTTTTTGCTGCTTTTTCAGAATCTTTTTTGTTTTCTTTGAAAGGAGTCTTTTTATGGCACTACGTCGTATGTTTACAAAAGCGGTGATCCGCAGCTCTCACTTTATGCGGATGCCCCTCGATGCGCAATTTCTGTACCTGCAGATGCTGCTGGATGCCGATGACGATGGATTCATTGCCAACCCGGAGCTGGAAGTGACCATTGCCAAATGTGCCCAGGAAGATCTGCAGACCCTGATCGACAAGCACTACCTTATGGTGTTCCCCAGCGGGATTGCCCTGATCCGGCACTGGTTCCTGCATAACTACATCCGCAAGGAACGGTATCGGGCCTCTGTGTATCCGGAAAAGAGACAGGTGACCCTGACGAAGGAACGGGTGTATATCTGGCTGGAGGAGGAGAGCGATGCGGGGACGCCTGGAATCGCGCCCCCGGAACCGCCGCCCGCCGATGGAAATTTTGACGAAGACCCGCTCTGGGACTCGTTATGCGAAGATGTCTGACAATTGGTCTACCCAGTATAGA
>Ga0256406_1006975_pt1 | contig 10994 bp, 9 predicted proteins | sample RumenRJG_03DNA_FD_185986 | JGI IMG/M metagenome (GOLD analysis project Ga0256406, IMG submission 185986) | Bovine rumen microbial communities from Lethbridge, Alberta, Canada - RJG_03 | ecosystem: Host-associated > Mammals > Digestive system > Stomach > Rumen | place: Canada: Alberta | collected...
GGCTGCGTGCAAAGGGTACTACCTTGGGAGCCGACGACGGAATCGGCGATGCCATAGAGCTGGCAATCCTCGACTCCGACGACATCGAGCACGGGCCCATCGAGTGTGTCTTCACGCGCGACGAGGAAACCGGCCTTACGGGAGCCTTCGGAATGAAGGCCGGATTCATGACTGGCAACTACCTTATCAACCTCGACAGCGAGGACGAAGGGCAGATATTCATATCCTGCGCAGGCGGCATCAACACAGCAGCCACATTCAGCTTCAAGCGCGAGGAAGCTCCTCAGAACTTCTTCTTCATGGAAGCCACACTGAAAGGCCTCAATGGCGGACACAGCGGTGACGACATCAATAAGAAGCGCGCCAACGCCATTAAAATTTTAGCAAGATTCCTCTACATGGAGCAGGAGAAGATGCCGCTCCTACTGGCACAGTGGAACTCCGGCAAGATGCACAATGCCATCCCTCGTGACGGCAAGATTGTGTTCGCTGTTCCAACCGAAAAGAAGGAAGAGGTGAAAGCCGACTGGAACCTGTTCGCAGCTGATGTGGAGGACGAATATCACGTCACAGACAAAACCATGAAATGGAACCTGTCAAGCACCGACAGCCAGACTGTCATTCCCGAGGCCACCGGCCGCAACATCATTAGGGCCATACAAGCCATCGACAACGGGGTGCTCGCTATGTGCCAGGACGAAGCTCTGGCCTGGATGGTGGAGACTTCGAGCAATGTTGCCAGCGTGCAGAGCTCGGAAGACAAGTTGCAAGTGGTAACCAGCCAGCGGTCGAACGTAATGAGCAATCTGACCAACATGTCGAACACGGTGAAAGCTGCCTTCCAGCTTGCAGGAGCTGAAGTCAAACAGGGCGATGCTTATCCGGCATGGAAGATGAACCCAGAGAGCAAACTTGTGAAGATTACAGTAGATGCCTATCGCAAGCTGTTCCACAAGGAGCCTGTTGTGAAGGGTATCCACGCAGGACTCGAGTGCGGACTCTTCTCGGAGAAATATCCCCATCTCGACATGGTGAGTTTTGGTCCTACGCTGCGCAATGTGCATACTCCCGATGAGTGTCTCTACATTCCGACCGTCCAGATGGTTTGGGACCACTTGCTCGAGATTCTCAAGAACATCCCCGAGAAATAAAGAACATGAGCCACAGAGTCCGCACACTCTTCCTCCTGCCTGCCGCTTTGGCTTGCCTTGTGCTGGCAGCTTGCAGCGAGAATGACCGCGCCAAACGACTTGCCGACAATTTCCTCGACGAGCACCTGAAGGCCGAACAGCACTCCGTGGTGGGCTACTCGAAGCTCGACTCTACCTACCACGTCGGCGACAGCACTGCCGCAGCTCTTGCCGCCAGTGCCAATGCCTCGGGACGGATAAAGCCTTTCAGATACGACAAGTCGAAGCTGACAAAAAAGCTTATCTACATGAGGGTGAGATACACTACAACAGGGCGCGACACCGTCACCCAAACGTTCTACTTCGACGACAAGGTGGAGAACATCGTTACCACCAAAACCAACTAAACTATCCCCTCCACGGCTGCGCTTCTTACAGAAAGACCGTGGAGGGGATTTTTACGAACCGAGCGATTATCACTCCGAATTACACAAGTACGCTGTAGCGCCGCAGTGATAATACAAACTCAAGAAGTAAATTATAAAGCGCGCCTCGGATGTTATCAGTTGTTAGAAAGATGATATTACTAAGTCCACTTGAAAAAGTCCTCCCGGAAAATTGTCCTTTCTTTTTGCCACAATAGAAATAACTCCTATAAGCAACCAATTGGTCAAACATATGTTTGACAAATGGACAACAATTGTTAGACAAATGGACAACAATTGTTAGACAAATGGACAACAATTGTTAGACAAATGGACAACAATTGTTAGACAAATGGACAACAATTGTTAGACACTTAATAGTACCGCAGGATTGCTGACAGGCTCTGTTGTGTACTGATTTTGGTTGACAGTTTTGTTTGTTATTCCTAACTTAGTTTACACTTCTTTCTTCTTATTCCTAGACAGGTTGCCAATAGAGGGCCATAATTCCTGATTGGGTTGTCAGTCAAATGGACATTTTCTAATTTACCGCAGGACAGCTGACGGACACTAACTCTACATATCCTTTCCGAAAAGCAAACAACGAATTACGCGGATTCCACGACAGATGTAACACACGATTACGGGGCCGGCTAAGCCACAGCGAAACGGTGTACGTTCGTGAAATCCGCGCAAATTGATGTTAGGCGGGGTAGCGGTAAGACATGAGAAAACAACGTCGTCAAGCCGAACAGACTGCCTTGGACATACCTTTATCCAACAGCTGCCTCCCGGGATAGAAACTGTTGTTCAGCGCCTTTGCATGACCTCAAGAGCCAGGCCTCACTCCCACTCTATCGTCGAAGGCGGTTTTGAGGAGATGTCATAGCAGACACGATTCACCCCTCTGACCTTGCGTATTATCTCATTGCTCACATCAGCCATGAAATCATAAGGCAGATGAGCCCAGTCGGCAGTCATGGCGTCCATCGACGTGACAGCTCTCAAAGCAACGGGATGCTCATAAGTACGCTCGTCGCCCATCACTCCTACCGACCTTATCGTGGAGAGCAAGATGGCTCCTGCCTGCCACACATGATCGTAGAGGCTGCTACCGTCGGGCATGGTGTAGTTGTGCATCTTCTCAATGTAGATGTCATCGGCATTCTGCAGAATACGAACCTTGTCACGCGTGATGTCGCCCAAGATTCTCACAGCCAGTCCGGGCCCGGGGAAGGGATGACGCTTGATTAGCCTTTCGGGCATCTGAAGCTCATAACCCACACGACGCACCTCGTCTTTGAACAACCATTTCAGAGGCTCGCAGAGCTTGAGTTTCATATCCTTGGGCAGTCCTCCTACATTATGATGACTCTTGATGGTCATGCCCGTGATAGAAAGACTCTCAATGCGGTCAGGATAAATAGTGCCTTGGGCCAGCCACTTGGCATCGGTAATCTTCTTAGCCTCAGCATTGAATACCTCTACGAAATCGCGGCCTATTATCTTGCGCTTCTGTTCCGGGTCGGTCACACCGGCCAAATCGGCAAAGAACTTCTCGCTTGCATCAACACCAACGACGTTGAGTCCGAGTCCCTTATAGGCATCCATCACTTTCTGGAACTCATTCTTGCGAAGCATTCCGTGGTCGACAAAGATACAAGTCAGATTGCTTCCAATGGCACGATGAAGCAAGGTGGCGCAGACGGAAGAATCAACACCGCCTGACAGTCCGAGGATGACACGGTCGTCACCGACTTGCTCCCTGAGCTCCTTGACAGTGGACTCCACAAAGGAGGCAGGACTCCACTCCTGACGAGAGCCGCAGATATCGACGACAAAGTTCTTGAGCAGCTGACGGCCCTGCGTGGTGTGATAAACCTCAGGATGGAACTGCACACACCATACGCGGTCTGCCTCATTGGCAAAAGCCGCATAGCGCACATCGGCAGTGGAGCCGATAACCTTGTAGCCCTGAGGAATGGCTGTGATGGTGTCGCCGTGGCTCATCCACACCTGCGACCCTTTCTCTAAGCCCTTGAAGAGCTTACTTGCGAGGTCGATGGTCTCCAGGTTAGCCCGGCCATACTCTCTTGTACCGGCAGGCTCAACCTTTCCACCGTTGGCAAAGGAGATGAACTGCGCTCCATAACAAATGCCAAGCACAGGATAATGGCCGATAAGACGGCTGAGGTCTACCTTGAAAGCCTCCTTGTCATGCACGGAATAAGGACTCCCGCTCAGGATGACACCTATTACGGAGGGGTCGTCATAAGGAAACTTGTTGTAGGGAATGATCTCGCAGAAAGTGTCCAATTCGCGCACCCTGCGGCCAATAAGCTGCGTGGTCTGCGAGCCGAAATCGAGGATAATAATTTTCTGTTGCATCAGGATAACAATATTAAGAATGTTGCTCCGCTAACTTCTTTTTTAGGAAAGAGGAGTTGGAGCTTGATTTTTCAGAAAAGCTGAGGCCTGCTCCAATGTGGTCAGTTTGCCAACATCTATAAGCTTCAGAGCCGGATTGAATACCCCTTTAATAGGTATTTCCCGGCAAACGCTCAGATAGAATTGAAGGATGGGGAAGGCATCGGGCCAATGGTCCATAGCCTTGAAAAGTGTAGGATAGACCACATGCAGGCCGCTGAAGGCATACATATCAAATGCCGTTCGGCCGTCCGAGAATACCAGACGTCCACTCCCGTCGGCACAGGCTGTGGGCTTGAAGTCACCTTGCTTCAATTCCTCATAGGGACTAACCACCTCATGAGTATCGAGGTGGGTCCATCCGACAAGCCGCATTGTAGTGGGCTGGAAGATGAGATAACGCTTTGTGGGACGCCAACTCACCATGAGCAGTGCGCCAGCCTTATGAGGCACTCCACAGTCGGGACAGGGAACAAACGGAGAGAAATGATAGAACGAATCAAAGTCAACATTGCTCAGTATGTCGACATTATGGATGAGTACGGGACTCGATGGATCGAAAAGAGGAGCCGCGTGCCTCAGTCCGCCACCCGTGTCAAGTAGACGGGAGGTCTCGTCGGAGATTGACAAATCTACACCAAAGTTGTCGTTGGCTTTCAAGTAGTCAATAATCTGGCCAGAGAAGTGATGTACGTTGACCACGATATGCTGAAAGCCACATTCCTTAAGTCTCAGGATGACACGCTTGAGCAGGGGCTCTCCTTCCACGCTGACCAGAGCTTTAGGTTTATGGTCGGTGAGGGGCTTCAGACGTGTGCCGAGCCCAGCAGCAAAAATCATTGCCTGTTTCATGTTGCAAAGTTAGCATGAAAAATCAGAAAAGCATTCCATTAAGGGCGTTTTTTTAACCGCATTGCTTCAAAATCCGATATTTCACTGCTCACAAGGCAGCGACAAGGGCTTAATTGATGGACCAATGGAGAACTCATCCCTGCGCAATGACTTCGTCATCTCTTCTTTAAAGAAGAGTTCTAAGAATCCTTGTCACCGGCAGAACGAGCCGGGAAAGTCTGAGAGATGTTTTGCTCCCGATGGATGACATGCACCTCCACACCGAATTTCTCACTGATGTGCTCTGCCAAATGCTGTGCACTGTAGACACTTCGGTGCTGACCTCCCGTACATCCGAAGCAGAACATGAGATGCGTGAAGCCGCGCTGAATGTAGCGCTGCACATGATGGTCGGCAAGGGTATAGACGGGCTTGAGGAAGTCGAGAATCTCACCATCGTCTTCAAGGAATCTGATGACTGGCTCGTCAAGGCCGGTCAGTTTCTTGTAAGGCTCATATCGTCCGGGGTTGTGAGTGGAACGGCAGTCGAAAACGTAACCGCCGCCATTGCCCGACTCATCCTGCGGAATTCCCTTACGGTAGGAAAAGCTGTAGACGGTCACCACAAGAGGACCTTTACCATCATACTTGGAGAACGTGGCGGGCCCATCGAGCGGATTGGCCTTGTAGATGTCATGGTCGGTAGTCTTAAGACCGTCAGCCCTGCTCACGACAGCATCTTTCTTTGGGGCAAACTGAGGCATCTCAGTGAGCCGACGAAGCATGTCCATCATGTAAGGATAGGGGAACACGCCCGAATCTACTTTGAGCAAAGCACGCAGATTGTCCATTGCAGGCGGAATACTGTCGATGAAATGCTGCTTGCGCTCAAAATATCCGCGGAAACCATAAGCGCCCAATACCTGCAACGTTCGGAAGAGAACGAAGAGTGACAGCCGGTTGACAAAGTGACGCTCATTGGGCACCTCTATGTAATTCTTCAACGACTGATAGTACTCGTAGATGAGTCTCTGCCGTAGTCGGTCGGGGTATTTGGCCGATGCCTGCCACAGGAAAGAAGCCAAATCATAATAGAAAGGCCCCTTACGTCCACCCTGAAAATCAATAAAATAGGGGTTTCCATCCGCATCGAGCATGACGTTGCGGGCCTGGAAATCACGATAGAGGAAACTCTCGCTTGGCTCCGAAGCGAGATCTTTGGCAAACATACGGAAGTTGGCTTCGAGCTTCAGCTCATGGAAGTCGAGCTCTGTAGCCTTCAGAAAGCAGTATTTAAAATAGTTCAGGTCGAAGAGCACGCTGTCCTCGTTGAACTCCGGCTGCGGATAACAATTGTCGAAATCGAGGCCGCGCGCGCCTCTTATCTGCAAGTCAGGCAATTCACGAATGGTTCTCTCAAGCAGTATCCTCTCAGCCTCGTTGTACCGTCCACCCGCTTCCCTACCACCACGGAGCGCGTCGAAGAGCGACGTATTACCAAGGTCGGTCTGCAAATAGCACAGCTCGTCATCGCTGGCAGCCAATACATGGGGCACCGGCAACTGCCTCTGGGCAAAGTGCTTGGCAAGATAGATGAAGGCATGATCCTCGTCGCGGCTCGTACCAATTGCCCCAATAACACTGCTGCCGTCAGCTGCCGTCATACGGAAGTACTGTCGATTACTTCCAGCTCCGGGAAGTTTGTCAACGCGGGAGGGAATGGTGCCGCTCCATGATTTATAAAGTTCTGTAAGTTGTTCCAAAGATTTGTCCATCGTATATATAATAATAGGTATAAGGGGAAAACCGTCTCAACAGCGTTCAACCTCACATTTCCATTCTGCCTGCACGGCGTTTGATGGTCCATGCCACTACGCCCCACACAACGAAATTCTCGCTTGCATCCACATGCAATACGGGATAATTCTTGTTGGCCGGTTTCAGTTCGATGTAGCCATCTTCCTTATGCTTGAGGCTCAGTGTCTTAATCGTAAACTCACCGTCAAGAAAGGCCACCACGATGTCACCGTCCTGCGCCTCAAGAGAACGGTCGATAACGAGAATATCTCCGTCGTCGATTCCCGCATCTATCATGGAGTCACCTTTCACACGGGCGTAGAAAGTTGCGGCAGGATGTGTGATAAGATCACGGTTGAAGTCCAGCACATCACCCAAATAGTCTTGGGCCGGACTTGGGAATCCGGCCTTAATACCACCTGAGGCAAACGGGCGTTCCAGCCTCATTTTGAAATCACCCGTAAAAATCAGCACCTCGTCACTCATCGTTCGCTCTCCTTCTCCGGCTTGTTCTTCTTTCGCCTCCTGCGCACCTCAAGATTCGCAAACACATAGTCGACAACAAGAATCAGCAACATGATGCCCAAAGACATCATAAAAGAACGCGTGATGAGAATCAGCCCACCACAAACGAAAATGAAAAGGAGCAGATGCTTCCAGTCTATTCTGTAGTTCATAACTGTTTGCAAAAATAATAAAAAACTACGCAAAAAAGACATTTCAACCAAAGAAATAAATGCCGAATGACAACGTTTTTCCGTAATAAATCATTACTTTTGCAACCATCAATGATAACTAACAAACAAGCAGTCATCTCATGCAGGACAGTAAATATCTTGTAGCCAATGAGCGTGACCTCAGGTGGGGCCTCACAGTAAGCACCGTAGGAATGGATTCTCTACAAGCGGGCGACCCCTATCCCACAGAAGGCCACGCTGAAGGTTACTACTTCAACCCCGCCAAAGGGCGCATTTTGAACGAATATCAGATTCTCTACCTCACTAACGGTGGGGGAACATTCCGCTCAACCCATGTCAACGAGACGACCATTAAGTCGGGTGACCTCTTCGTGCTCTTTCCTGGTGAATGGCACACCTACCATCCTGCGCCCGACATGCCTTGGGAAAGCCATTGGATAGGTTTCAAGGGAAGGAACATGGACGACCGCGTCCGAGCTGGTTTCCTGTCGCCAACCAAGCCCATTTTTCATATAGGATTCTCGGAGGAAGTTATCAGCCTCTATCGAGAGGCAAAGGCGGCAGCCGACGAGGAAGCTCCCTACGCGCAGCAGCTTTTAGCCGGTCTTGCCAACCATCTCGTAGGACTGGTCTACTCGCTCGAGCGAAGATTGAAACTTGTGAATAACAATAATCACTTGCAGACCATCAATATGGTGCGCCTTCTCATCCGCGACAATCTTGACAACGACGTCACGATTCAGGACATCTCCCGAAAGGTGGGCCTCAGCTACAGCTCGCTCAGAAAGCTCTTCAAAGAGTTCACAGGCGTCTCTCCTTCCCTCTATCAACAGGACCTCCGCCTCCAACGAGCCAAGGAAATGCTGTCGTCCACCGACTTAAGTGTCAAAGAGATAGCCTACTCGCTCCATTTCGAGTCGTCAGATTATTTCTCTACGAAGTTCAAGCAAAAAACAGGAATGTCACCCGGACAATTCAGAAAAATCATGAGATAACATTCCACAGACACACAAAGAAAAATCGGATGTCATCACGACAACCGATTCCTAAAACAAACTACTTAAAAACTAATCTACTAAAACAAATCAAAAATATTTTATTGGACTAAAATCTTCTTTCTTTGAATTCGATGCAAATATAGCAATTCTTCTACACAAAAGCAAGAAAAAGGAAGAAAAAGTTTTAATCTTAACACAAAATGACATAAAAAAGGGACAAGTTGATAATACTTGTCCCCTTTTGCTATGTTGATATTACAAACAGTATTGTTTACTTTACATCATACCAGGCTGTCCTGCGGGCATAGCCGGAGCTTTCTCCTCGGGCTTGTCACAAATCAGGCACTCAGTAGTGAGGAACATGCCAGCAATGGAAGCAGCATTCTCCAGAGCTACACGGGCAACCTTAGCCGGATCGATGACACCAGCGGCACGCAAATCCTCATACTTGTCGGCACGAGCATTGTAACCGAAGTCACCTTCACCCTCGCGCACCTTGTTGACAACCACAGCACCCTCGCCGCCTGCATTCTCCACGATGACGCGGAGCGGCTCTTCAATGGCGCGGCTGACAATGTTGATACCTGTCTGCTCATCGTCGTTGTCACCCTTGAGGTCGGCGAGAGCCTTCTGTGCGCGGATATAAGTAGTGCCGCCACCCACGACAACACCTTCCTCAATAGCGGCGCGCGTTGCACGCAGTGCATCGTCAACACGATCCTTCTTCTCCTTCATCTCAACCTCGGAGTTGGCACCAACATAGAGCACAGCAACACCACCCGAGAGTTTAGCCAGGCGCTCCTGCAGCTTCTCCTTATCATAGGAGCTCTTTGTGTTCTCGATCTCGTTCTTTATCTGAGCCACACGGTCGTGGATGCTGTCTTTATTGCCGGCACCATTGACAATCGTGGTATTGTCCTTCGTGACAGTCACCTTCTCGGCCGAGCCAAGCATCTCGAGCGTCGCCTGCTCAAGCTTCAGGCCCTTCTCCTCGCTGATAACCACTCCACCTGTCAGGATAGCGATATCCTCGAGCATAGCCTTGCGACGGTCGCCAAAGCCAGGAGCCTTAACAGCACAAATCTTCAGTCCGCCACGCAGACGGTTAACAACAAGCGTCGTGAGAGCCTCAGAGTCGACATCCTCAGCAATGACGAGCAATGGGCGTCCGCTCTCGGCAGCAGGCTGCAGAATGGGCAGGAACTCCTTCAGATTGCTAATCTTCTTGTCGTAAATCAGGATATAAGGATTGTCCATGACGCACTCCATCTTCTCAGGATCGGTTACGAAGTAGCCCGAGAGATAGCCACGATCGAACTGCATACCCTCAACAACACCGATAGAAGTGTCGCGGCTCTTACTCTCCTCAATGGTGATGACGCCATCCTTTGAGACTTTCCGCATAGCGTCAGCAAGCAACTTGCCAATCTCAGGATCGTTGTTGGCGCTCACTGTGGCTACCTGCTCAATCTTACTGTAGTTGTCGCCTACAATCTCAGCATTCTCCTTGATGTAGTCAACCACCTTGCCTACGGCCTTGTCAATACCACGCTTCAAATCCATCGGGTTGGCACCGGCAGTGACATTCTTCAGACCTTCGTTGACGATGCTCTGAGTCAGAATAGTGGCTGTAGTGGTACCGTCGCCGGCATCATCACCTGTCTTGCTGGCTACAGCCTTCACGAGCTGAGCGCCGGTATTCTCGAACTTATCCTCGAGCTCCACTTCCTTGGCTACTGTGACACCATCCTTGGTAATCTGAGGAGCACCGAATTTCTTCTCGATGACCACATTGCGGCCCTTAGGACCGAGAGTCACCTTCACTGCATTTGCAAGCTGGTCAACGCCTGCCTTGAGCATGGCGCGAGCTTCACTATCGAACTTAATAATCTTTGCCATAATATTATTTCTGATTTTATTGTTGTTCTACTTCCTGTGTTTAGTCCTTGACGACGGCGAGCACATCGCTCTGACGCATCATCAGGTACTTTTCGCTGTTGTTCTCAATCTCAGTGCCGGCGTACTTTCCGTAGAGCACTTCATCACCCTCTTTCAGCACCATGGGGTCATCCTTAGTACCCTCACCAACGGCAACAACCTTGCCACGCTGAGGCTTCTCCTTCACAGTGTCAGGAATGATAATATCACCTACTTTTTGTTCTGCCGGTGCAGGAAGTACCAGCACTCTGTCTGCTAATGGTTTAATAGTCATAATGAGTTGTGTTTATAATTTGATTCTGTTTATCTGCCTATTCCTTTGCCAAAACCGTGCCAAAGAGTTTCACTGACAGATATGTCACAGCCCGACTGACAATCATGTCAACCGGGCCGTAGAGAAATCTTCTATATAATATAAGGTACGTACCTTAATTATATGGATGCTGTCAGTGTGAGGACTGACTATTCTGTCACATCATGCAGACAGACAAACTTGCCGCGAGCCTTGCGCTCTTCTATCAGTCGGTTGAGCTTGCGCTGCCGGTTGGGTGCAATCCACTTACGTGCAAAGATGTTGGGTATGGCCACACCAATGGCTATCATGATGATGAGCAGCGATCCGTTGATTGCGCAATGAGTGGCGAAAGTTACTTCACCGACGATACCCTGCATATCGATGATGCCGTAGAGTGCGCGGTACATCAGCACTCCGGGAACCATGGGGATTACAGCCGGTATGGTGATGCAGTG
>Ga0256406_1006976_pt1 | contig 10992 bp, 9 predicted proteins | sample RumenRJG_03DNA_FD_185986 | JGI IMG/M metagenome (GOLD analysis project Ga0256406, IMG submission 185986) | Bovine rumen microbial communities from Lethbridge, Alberta, Canada - RJG_03 | ecosystem: Host-associated > Mammals > Digestive system > Stomach > Rumen | place: Canada: Alberta | collected...
ATGATCTTCGGCGGAAAGCACTAATGGTATTGATTTTGCCATCTCTGAATACCTCCGTAAATTTGGGTGTATTCAGTATAACATAATGTGAAATATAAGTATAGTTATTTATTTTACAAACTACTAGTATATGTACGAAGGCTTCAACAACTACGTTTTAAAGAATCTATTTCTATTGAAGAAGGAGGTATGCAGGATGGGACTTAGCATTGATTTTACCGGAAAAACTGTATTGGTAACTGGCGCAGGACGTGGGCTCGGGAAGGCTATGGCGCTTACCTTTGCGCAGGCAGGTGCAGATGTATATCTCGGGAATCGAAAAGAAGATCAGGGCATGGAAACGGTCAAAGAGATCGAGGCCATGGGCCGCAAATCAGGGTTCACCAGATGCGACGTCGCAAAAGAAGAGGATGTCAAGAAGCTTCTCCACGATGCCGTTGATTTTGGCGGCGGGAAACTTGATGTATTTGTGAATGCAGCAGGAGTGATCTCCATCGAAGATGTCATGTATACTTCTGATGAAGAAGTGAAGCGCCTGTTTGATATCAATGTGCTTGGAACCATTCATGCCTTAAAGCATGGATTATCGGTTATGGAAAAGCAGAAGCATGGAAATATTGTCACGGTTTCTTCAATCGCAGGTCGTGGCGGAATGGCGATGCTGCAGGCTTACTGTGCGTCAAAGGCGTCTGTGATCAGCCTTACGCAGAGCGCCGCTAAGATGGCCGCGCCATACGGAGTCCGGGTCAACAGTATCGCACCAGGCATTATCCGGACTTCCATGTGGGAAGAGATACTTGATGGAATGGCTCATGGCTGGAATCCGGACGATAAGAGAGAACTGTCATCCGAAGAGCGAGAAAAGCTCTGGAATGCTTCTGTTCAGGGAATGATTCCGATGGGACATGCCCAGCAGCCGGAAGATATTGCATGGGCTACAGCCTTTATCGCTTCTGATCTTGCACGGGAAATCACCGGGCAGGTTCTTGCCATTGATGGCGGTACGACAATGGTATAATCAGAGCGACAGCCTGGAGGAGAGACTGCAGGCTGCCGCGTCCATAACAAAAAACAATTAAGCATCCATACAGGATAAAAGCCTTGGCAGAATGATGCCTGGGCTTTTATTTTTTTTATAGCAAACCTGAAAAAAATCCCCCTTTATCTGAAGTATCTGTACTTTATGCACAATGTATATCGAAATATACTTGTAACAGTGGTTGAAATAACAGTTATAGAATATAGAAATATTCATTAGTGCCAGAAACATGACGGAGATGGAGGAATATGAGTGATGTAATTGTGCGTATGGAACATATCTGTAAGTCGTTCCCCGGGGTCAAGGCACTTGACGACGTCAGTCTGGAACTTCGGTCAAGAGAAGTGCTTGCTCTGCTTGGAGAAAATGGCGCTGGAAAGTCAACACTGATGAAGATCCTGAGCGGGGTTTACACGAAAGACAGCGGTACGATGGAGATCTTCGGGAAACAGGTGGAATCACTGAATCCAAACAGTGCCCGGGACGCAGGTGTCGCGATTATCCATCAGGAAATGAACATGTGTAATGATCTGACGGTCGCAGAGAATATGTTCCTTGGCAGAGAATTATACAAGGGTGTTGTCCTTCAGAACGCACAGATGAACGAAATCGCAAGAAAATATCTCGATGAGTTGGATGCAGACATTGAGCCGACAGAGGTGGTGAGAAATCTGCCTGTTTCCAAACAGCAGATGGTAGAGATTGCGACAGCGCTCTCAACCAATGCAAAGATCCTTGTGATGGATGAACCGACTTCTGCGCTGACTTCGCGGGAGATTGAGAACCTGTTCCGCATTATCCGAAAGTTCAGGGAAGAGGGAAAGGGCATTATCTACATCTCACACAGACTGGAGGAACTTCCGAGGATCGCAGACCGGGTCACTATTATGAGGGATGGGAAATATATCACCTCCGGAAAATTCAGTGATTTCTCGATGGATGAAATTATCCGGAATATGGTTGGTCGGGAGATCAAGGACAAGTTTCCGAGAGTTACCTGCAAACGAGGCAGAAAAGTATTCGAGGTTCGCCATCTCAATGCAGGCCGTCAGGTACGGGATATCAACTTTTCTCTCTATGAGGGGGAGATTGTCGGATTTGCAGGGCTGATGGGAGCCGGAAGAACGGAAACAACAAGAGCTATTTTTGGCGTTGACCCGAGAGAGAGCGGAGAGTTTTTCCTGGATGGAAAGCAGATTCGGATCAGAAAGCCGGAAGACGCGATCAAGGCGGGAATTGTCCTGGCCCCGGAAGACAGACGGAAGGACGGACTGTGTGTGAAGCTCAGCATCCGAGAAAACATTGCGCTTCCAAATCTTGACATCATTGGAGGAAAGAGCGGTATTCTCTCTTCCTCAAAGGAGGAGGAAATGTGCGCCAGGGCGATTCAAGATCTCTCCATCAAGACACCGAACGAGAATGTGAATGCCGATACGCTTTCAGGGGGAAATCAGCAGAAGGTGGTTGTCGGTAAATGGCTGGTAAGAGATTCAAGGGTTGTCATGTTTGATGAACCGACAAGGGGAATTGATGTTGGTGCAAAGGTAGAAATCTATAACCTGATGAACAAGCTCAAACAGCAGGGAATCGCAGTCATGTTTGCTTCCTCCGAGATGCCGGAGGTCATGGGAATTGCGGACAGAATTCTGGTGATGTGTGACGGGCAGATTACAGGAGAGCTTTCCAGAGAAGAAGCGACTCAGGATCTGATCCTGAAATACGCCACCAGCTTTCAGGCAAAACAGTGAGGAGGAACGGAATGAAGAAGAGAAGTTCATGGAAGCGTTTCTTTGAAATCAAAGGAATGAGAAACGCACTGACGGCCTTTGCAGGGTTGGTTGTTATCTATATTGTTTTCGGAATCATCAACACCAAGGTGTTTTCCCTGATGAACTTCCTGAATGTGCTCAGATCGATGTCCAAGTACCTTCTTGTTGGAATCGGACAGAGCTATGTCATGATCACAGGAAACATCGACCTGTCGATCGGATCGGTCGTTGCAATGAGTACGATGCTGGTGGCAAAGCTGATGACGATGGGAGTTCATCCGGCACTGGCAATTCTGGTTGCACTGGCATGTGGGCTCCTGATTGGAGTTATCAATGGATTCCTCGTCGGGAAATTCAAGCTTCCGCCTTTCATTGCAACGCTTGGAACGATGTTTGTTGCAAGAGGTGTCGGCTATATTGTGAATAATAACCGGAATACGGACAGCATCAACAGTACGCTTTCCAAGCCGGTGGCAGATCATTTTCAGAACCTGTTCTATTATGGGAAATTTCTTGGCATCTACAATACCTTCTGGATCGCGTTGATTATATTTATCGTATTCTTCTTCATCCTTTCGAAGACGCGGACAGGCAGACATATCTATGCAGTTGGCTCCAACGTCGACGCTGCAAGGCTTGCAGGTGTTGATGTCAACAAGACAACCACCATCACTTACCTTGTGAGTGCATTCTGCGCAACAGTTGTTGGTGTGATCCTTTGTGCGCAGGCAAGCATGGGCAATATGGAAGCGGGAAATATGTATGAGATGTACGGTGTCGCAGCTGGTGTCATCGGAGGAGTTTCTCCTCTCGGAGGTTCGGGTCTTCTGCTTGGAACATTTGCCGGTGCCGGTGTCTGGCAGGTTCTTGAAAATGGACTCAACATGGTCCATGCGCAGGTCGGAATTCAGAGAATCGTCATTGGCGTGATTGTTGTTCTGGCAGTTCTTGCAGATATTCTTTTGAGAAACAGAAAAAAGAACTGAAGATTTCAGATGGTGAACATCCCTTTCCGGGTTTTCGGAAGGTGGGAGAATATATCAAAACATTCCAAAACAGGAGGAATCAGCTATGAACAGAAAACTTATCTCCATTATGTGCTCAGCGGCTATGGCAGGGTCTCTTCTTGCCGCGGCACCGGTCTTCGCAGAGAGTCAGACGGAGACTTCCACAGAAGCTTCCGGATCCGCTCCGACAGCAGAGGAGCTTCTTGCAGAGAAGGTGACGCCGGACAAGGCATACAAGTTTGCACTGATTACGATGGACTCCATCGACCAGCACTGGGTTAACATGAACAACGGCGCTCAGGAAGAAGCGAAAGCTGACGGTGTCACGGTGGACTTTATGTCTCCGGATACCAAGGATGATGCAAAGCAGATTGAGATGGTCAACAATGCGACAGCAGCAGGTTACGATGCGATTATGATTGCGGCAAATGGTCCGGATGCCATCACTGGGGCACTCAAGGACGCACAGGCAGCAGGAATCAAGATTGTCTATGTTGACTCCCCGGCAAACCTTGATGCGGAGGCAACGTTCTCGACCGACAATAAGGCGGCTGGAAAGACGGCTGGTGAGCAGATGATCGCAGGGTTGAAGGACAAGGGTATCACCAAAGGAGATATTGGAATTGTGAATGTCAATGCGTCCACACAGACAGCTGTTGACCGTGAACAGGGCTTCCGTGATGCATTTAATGGCACGGATTTTAATATCCTTGAGACACAGTATTGCGATGGCGATGCTTCCAAGGCACAGAGCGAGGCAGAGAATTACATTACGCAGGGAGTTGTCGGCATCTATGGAACCAATGAAGGTTCTTCAACAGGAGTTGGAAATGCGATCAAGGCTTCCGGAAATGCAGACCTGATTGGCGTTGGATTCGATAAATCTGATACGATCAAAGGTCTGATTACGGATGGTTATCTGGCATGCACAATGGCTCAGAACCCGGATGTCATGGGAAAACTCGGCGTCAAGGCCTGCATCAAGGTAATGAATGGCGAGAACCTTGGCGGTGTGACGGTTGATACAGGGGTCACAGTTCTGACGAAGGACAATGTGAACGGCTGAGAAACCTGAAGGTTGTATTGCAAAGCAAAAACAGCAGAAAAAGCTGCCGGGAGCCCGGCGGCTTTTTCTGTTTTGCATCATATACATAGGCTAAATAGCTAAATACAGATGATGAATCAGCCTGACTGTTGTATACTTGAATAAACAGTCTGAAGTGCTGAGGTACTGAGAAAAACGGGAACCCCGAGAAAAACATAATGGATAAACAGGAGACGGATGATATGGACAGAAAATATCAGTTGGACGCAGCAGAAAACAAAGAATTCATGAAGAAGGTCCGGGATGCGCTTCTCGAATTTGGAAAAAAATTTGCAGCTCCGGACGGGACAGCTTATTACCTTGGCGATGATGGAACGCCTTGGACAGACAGAAGCCGGGATACCTATGAGACGGCACGCTATGCTCACAGCTATGTGCTGGGGTATCTGCTTGGGGAAAAGCAGTATGAGCAGCAGGCTTTTGACGCGATGAGAGGGCTTGCAAAAGGTGCCAGGGATGAGAAAAACGGTGGATGGTTTGAAGGAATCAAGGCAGACGGCACACCGGTTTCCGGAAAACTGTGCTATACACATGCTTTTGCGATTCTTGCGTCTTCCTCGCTTGTTCTGGCAGAGAAGGCAGGCGCTTCTTCTCTATCAGGGATTGCCTGCACAAAGGGGGCAGGAGCTGAAAACCTGTTGAGGCTTGCACTGGATACCTATACGGAAAAGTTCTGGGATGAAAAGAGCGGACTGGCATATGATAACTGGAATACAGAATTTACAGAACTCAGCCCATACCGCGGACTCAATGCCAATATGCATTCGGTAGAGGCGTTTCTTGCAGCCTATGATGTTACAGAAGATACAGAATATCATGATCGGGCTAAGAGCATTATTGATCATGTAATAGGCTGGGCGAAGGATTGCAGCTGGAGAATTCCGGAGCACTATTCCAAAGACTGGGTGCCGCAGCCGGACTTCAACAAGGATCATCCGGATGATCAGTTCAAGCCATTCGGTGCAACACCCGGCCATGGGATTGAATGGGCAAGGCTGATTACCCAGTTTGCACGCTCCATGTATCCGGACGATGCAGACAGGGAGTTGAGAACGTACTATGTGGAGGCCGCGGAGCACCTGTATGGAAGGGCTGTCGCGGATGCATGGGACAGCGATGGGGCGCCGGGACTCGTCTACACGACAGATTGGGACGGGAAGCCTGTGGTGCATGAACGGATGCACTGGGTACTGGCGGAGGCGATCAATACATCGGCAGTTCTCTACCGTGTAACCGGAAAAGCAGAATATGCGGAGCGGTATGCGATGTTTATGGCATATCTCGACCGATTTGTGCTGGATCATGTCTATGGCTCCTGGTTCCACGAGCTGGACCGTGAGAATCACGTCTCAGGCAAAGTATGGCCTGGAAAGCCTGATCTGTACCATGCGATTCAGGCGACACTGGTTCCTTACTGCGATCCATCTTTGTCAGTAGCGGTTGCGCTGGCGCAGGGAAAGTCGTCATTAAATTAAAAGAGGATGTACCTATGCTTCACGTTGTAATTGCGGACGATGAGAATCGGATCTGCCGCCTGATCAGAATGCTGGGGCACTGGGAACAATTTGGCATGCAGGTCGATGGAATGGCATCGAACGGTCCGGAAGCCATCGACCTGCTTACGAAGAATCATACTGATATTCTGATTACAGATATCCGGATGCCGGGGATCAGCGGGCTTGAGCTGATTGCTCAAGCCCACGGTCTGAACCCGGAACTCCGCTTTATCGTCATCAGTGGATATGCCGATTTTTCCTATGCGCAGGAGGCTATCAGCCTGGGTGTGAGCGGGTATCTGCTGAAGCCTGTAAATGAACAGGAGCTCAATGATACCCTTGAGAAGATTGCTTCAGAAATCGGGAGAAAGAATGAAAGAGAGCAGGCGCTCCGAACGGCTGTGCAGGAAAATGAAGAAAATCTGGACAAGGTGAAAGCAGCGCTTGCCCTGGATCTGATTCACGGTGTTGTACGTGACTATTCATCTTCAGCTTTGAAGAAACAAAACAGGATTGAAACTGGGAAGGGGCGGTTTCTCGTGTTCTGCATAAAAGCAGATGAGAAAGCGTGCAGCAATCCGGACAGAATCCGGCGCGGTGCTTTTGACACAGCCCAGCGGCTGGTGAAGACGGAACTGGCTCCTTTTGTATATGACCTTGCGGTGGCATCATCCGTCAGTATTCTGTGTGGTGTAATTCTGGAAAAGAATGGTGAGGAGAGGAGAGTAGATTCAGCCCTCCGCAGGAGCATTGTCAGTCTGCAGGCACAGAATGATGTTTTCGGAAAGTGGAATTTTACCATGGGAGCAGGAGAACGCTGCGAGATTCCGCAGGATCTCCCGGCATCTTTCCGGCATGCGCAGATGGCAGTCGGTGACCGGATTCTGCATGGATGCGGTCGGCTGTATCAGATGGATGCGGATACAGCCGGTCTGGATGTTCAGCCGCTTCTTGTGCGATTTTGGGAACAGGCTGCCAATGCTGTCGAATTGAAAGACCTGGCCGGGATTGATGCAGCCGTCCGGGACCTGAGGCGGGGATGTGCTGGATGCATGAATGCACGGGGATGGGAATATTTCCAGGTGGTGAAAACTGTCATTGGATGTTCATCACAGGAGCTTCAGCTTCCTGCGATGAAGGAGCTGACGGATCGTGGGTTCAGGGCGCTTGAAAACAGTTCCACGGCAGATGAGGTATTTACGGCAGCAAGCCAATACTATCGGGAACTGATTGGGGCGATCAGCCAGGGTGAGAAGGAGCTGGATGAACGACCAATCCGGCTTGCACGCCGCTATATCATGGAGCATTATGCAGAACCGCTGACACTGGAGGAGGTCAGTGAAATTGCCGGCCTTGTACCGAACTATTTCAGCAGTCAGTTCAAGAAAGTGACTGGAGACGGTTTTGCACACTATTTAATTGGTGTCCGGATGGACGCGGCCAAACGGTATCTGCAGCAGACAAGTCTTCCGGTCTCGGAAATTGCGGGAAGGGTTGGTTATAACGATGTGAAATATTTCACAAAGACATTTATCAAATTGAATGGAATCAAACCAACCGTATTCCGGAAATTGTATGGGTAAGCAGTATGAGCATGAAGAATAGCAGATACCTGAGCTGGAGAATTCGCTTCTTTGCAGCATTGATGCTGGCGTCTTACCTGGTTTTTGTTCTACTGGCGGTAATGGTAGAAAAGGATGACACAGCTCGCCTGTTTTTATGTGCAGCAGCTGGTATTCTGCTTGCTGCTGCATTACTGGTCTTTCATTACTGGATTCGCAATCCATGGAGACAGATTCAGCGGCTGCTTACCAGAATAGGGGAAGGATATTTTCCGGAAGAAAAACCAAATCCGCAGGGTGAGGTGATGCTGTCACCGGCTTTCGGAAAAGTAATAGAAAAAACCTACGATCTTCGTCACTCCCAGCAGTATCATATGATGAATAAAAGACAGATTCAGTATCTGGCTCTTCAGAATCAGATTAATCCGCATTTTTTATACAATACGCTGGATGGAATCCGTAGTGAAGCGCTTCTGGAGGGAAATGCTACAGTTGCGGAGATGTCGGAAGCGCTTGCAACCTTCTTCCGGTATACAATCAGCAAGGTGGAGAATCTGGTGACCATTGAAGAGGAGCTGGAAAACTGCGAGACCTACTTCCGGATTCAGCAGTTCCGGTTCGGGGACAGACTGAAACTTGAAATTGTCAAGGATGAAGAGTGGGACAAGCTTTCAGGCTGCCTGATTCCAAAACTGACGCTGCAGCCGATTCTTGAGAACAGCATTATCCACGGAACAGAACTGAAGCTCGGGGAGGGAATATCCAGAATTATCATCAGGAGAAGCGGCCGGCTGCTCCTGATCCGTGTATCAGATAATGGCGTCGGGATGGACGAGGAAACGCTCCAGAAGCTGAACAGTCGCATGAATACAGATCCGGATATTGGAAGAGGCGAGGGAAGCGGTTCAATCGCGCTTGCCAATGTCAGTAACCGAATCCATCTTATCTTTGGGGAGGATTACCATATACATGTCTATTCGATCGAAAACCATGGGACGGATGTGGATATTACGCTCCCTTGTGTCTATTCAGAAAACGAGATCGAGAAGGTAAAGAATCTATCGTAAGGGATGTGTATGCGACAGCCATGGTGGGAGATCTGATATGAGGACGGAAATACTGCGGATGAGCAATGTGACCTTTCGGAAAAATGGGAAAACCTATCTCCGGAATTTTGAGTTGTCAGTTGCAGCCGGGCAGATTATGGGCCTTCTTCTGGTGGATGGTTATGGTGCGAAAGAACTGGTCGATGTGCTGCTGTTTAACAAAGTCCTCTATAATGGCTGTGTCTATTACTGTGGGGAGCGGGTTAATTCCTGGAGACAGTTTCCCAGAAAGCGGAATCGAATCACCTGGATTGATGAACGGGGCTTTCTGATCCATGAGCAAAATACACTGACCAACATCTTTGTTCTTCAGGCTGAAAAACACTATGAGATCTTACATGACCGTCTGATGGAGGAGGCATTCAGACCTTATCTGGAGGAGGCAGGGCTTCAGATCGATCCCTACCAGCCGGTTGGGAAGCTGTCTGCGTATGAACAAGTTTCGATTGAACTTCTGAAGGGAATCAGCAGCGGCAGCAGACTGGTGATTCTGCAGAACATTGATAATGCACTATCAGACAGGGATCTGGAGAAGTTCGGAAAACTGATTCGGCATTATGCTGAAAAGGGAACTTCATTTCTCTTCCTTTGCTCTCATCTGGAAACGCTGCAGGGGGTCTGCGGGCAGATTGGCATCATGAAAGGAGGAGGCATTCTGTCGGTGCTGGAGGAGGCGGATGCACTGAATCAGGTCTGTGAAGTCTATTCTGCCGAATTCTCCAAGAGTGTCAGGATGTATACTCAGAATCGGGTGCTGGACGGACATGCTCCGGAAGTGTTTCGCCAGTCGGGCATCAGCTACCGGGAATTGAAAAAATTCGGATTTTCGGTCAGGAAGGGCGAATGCCTTTGTATTCAGTTTCTGGATAACCATGTGTATGAAACCATAGAAAAGGCCTATCTGGAGGGTGTAGCAACGCTATCCGGAGAGATCGATGTGGAGGGAAAACACTGGGACAGGAAAGATGTCCAGGATGTTGCCATCCTGTCAAGAAATCCGGATGAGAAAAACCTGTTTCCGGACCTGACATTCTTTGACAACGTTGCGATGACGATGGACTACCGGTATCCAGCAGTCTGGCGGGACGGCAGAGCCAGAAGAAACCTGCGGGAAGAGCTGAAACGAATTCTTGGCCATGATTTATGGGACAAAAGTATCCAGTCTATGAGCAAGCGGGAGCGATATGAAGTTCTCTACTGCAGACTCCTTCTGCAGCGACCCAAAGTGATTATTGAATTCCAGCCGTTTCACCAGGCAGATGTGCAGGATCGGTTCGAAATCTGGAAGATCAACGAGGAACTTCTGAAGGAGGGAATCGCGGTTGTGCTGTTCAGCATCGGACTGTCAGATTCCCTCGCAATCGCAGACCGGCTGATCCGGGTAGAAAGCAGCGGAAAGTGGGAGGAATATAGAAGAGAGGATTTCGGAAGACTTTCAAGAAATACTCCGTGGATTAGTATGTACAGGTAAAATTTGTATAAAAAGGGCTGCCCATGATATGATGTGAAGGTTATTAGGGCAGTTTTTTTATACGAAATGATCGCGAAATAATCGACCACAGGAGATTTGAATGAATCAGAAATCAACATCATCCTATAAACTGGCGCTTCCGGAGGAAATACTGCTCCAGGTTGAGAAGCCGGAGCGGTATCTCGGGAACGAGCTGAACGTCGTCCGGAAGGATAAGTCGACAATCGATATCCGCTTCTGTATGGCGTTTCCGGACGTCTATGAGATCGGGATGTCTCACCTGGGCATTCAGATTCTGTACGCCATGTTCAACCGAAGAACGGATACCTGGTGCGAGCGGGTTTATTCTCCATGGGCAGACCTGGATCACATCATGCGCCAGAAAAAGATTCCGCTCTTTGCGCTGGAATCACAGGATCCCGTGAAGGTGTTCGATT
>Ga0256406_1006978_pt1 | contig 10991 bp, 7 predicted proteins | sample RumenRJG_03DNA_FD_185986 | JGI IMG/M metagenome (GOLD analysis project Ga0256406, IMG submission 185986) | Bovine rumen microbial communities from Lethbridge, Alberta, Canada - RJG_03 | ecosystem: Host-associated > Mammals > Digestive system > Stomach > Rumen | place: Canada: Alberta | collected...
ACTTCGGCAGTTCGCCGCGATTCTTGCGGCGCTTTTTCGTGATCGGGTCTTCGATGTATTCCTTTTGCAGGAGCAAATTGCCCGTGTACGTGATGTTCCGCAGGACGCCCGCGAGGTTCGAGTCTGCCCAGCGGCAGCCCGCCCGCGTCGTGATGCCCTCGGCGGCGAACTCGCGCTCCGTCTCGAGGCGCGACTTGTCGTCGAGGAAGTTCTGGAAAATGCGCCGCACGATGGCGGCTTCCTCCGGCACGATGACGAGCGTATCGCCCTCCCAGCGGTAGCCGTAGATGCGGAAATGCCCGTTCGGGATGCCCTGCTCGTAGCGCTTCTTCACGCGCCACTTGATGTTTTCCGAAATGCTCCGGCTCTCCTCCTGCGCGAACGACGCGAGAATCGTGAGCATCAGCTCGCCCTCGCCGCTCAGCGTGCGGATGTTTTCTTTCTCGAAATACACCTCGATGCCGAGCTCCTTCAGCCGCCGCACGGTCTTCAGCAAATCGACCGTGTTGCGGGCGAAGCGCTGGATGGACTTCGTGAGGACGAGGTCGATGCGCCCCGCCTCGCACGCCGCGAGCATTTCCTGGAACGCTTCGCGCTTCGCCGTGCCTGTCCCCGAGATGCCATAGTCGGCGTACACGCCGGCGTACTCCCATTCGGGATGCTTCTGGATGCGGGCGCTGTAGTAGCTGACCTGCGCGGAAAGCGAATGCTGCATGCGCTCCGACGCGACGGAGACACGCGCATAGGCCGCGACGCGCAGGCGTTTTCGCGGAGCCGGGGCCGCCCGCTCGATGCGTTGTATCGTTTTCATGGTCTTTCACCTCGTCCTATCTATCACTCAAATGCGAAAATTTATCAAGTGAATAAATCGCCCGTGGGCGGATGATATTTTTCGAGCAGACGCTTCACGAACGCGCGGTATTCCCGCTTCGTGAGGAGCCCTTGCGCGAGCATCCGCCGAGCGATGCAGAGCGTCGCTTGGAACGCCGTCTCCGTGCGGAATTGCTTCTTATTCATGATGCCCTCCAAACCGATGCGCGACATAGCAAGCGTGGCTGCAATACTTGCGCGGCGCCCGGCCATACGCCTCGAACGGCTGGCCGCAGCCCGCGCAGACCACCGTGCGCACGGCCTTCCGCTTCACGAGGTCAAGATGCGCATTCCACCACGCATTCCGGCAAGCGTCCGAGCAGAACCGCTTGCGCTTCCGTCCAGGCATCTGCACGATCGGCGCTCCGCAATTCTCGCACACCGTCCCGTCCGGCAGCGGATGGCGGCGGCAGTACGACTTCACCGTATTGACGGAAAGCCCAAGCTCCCACGCAATCGCGCCATACCCCGTACCCTGCCGCCGCAAAGCCTCCACGCGCTGCTTCTCTTCCTTCGTCATGTCCATCGCTCCCTTCAAGAGGAAACGGACACGAGACGCCCGTTTCATACCCCTCTACTCTTGAAAGGACAGAAAAACGCGATTTCGGCGCAAAAAAAATAAGCCCTGCCGAAGCAGAGCCGTTATCATGATAGTTCGCAAACTTTCAAAACTTGTACAACTTAGTGATCGAGTATCACGTCTAGCATCGGATATGCCGCCCGCAGCTCGTCCAGAAGAACGCGAACCCAGCGCTCCATCGAATGGAAAGCTGGCGGGTATGCGCCGTGACCGCCGTCGACCATGCGTGCTTCCGCGCCGGCTTCGCGGAATTCCAACGTCCAGCTGTCTCCATCACATTCCTGTCGCTTTGGCCCGCAGGAATCTTCCCAATGACGGATGGCTCTCCGATTCCATGACTTCGCCCACCTGATGTGCGCCTCGGTCGGAGCTGCATCCTCCAACGCGAATGTATCCCCCGCCGCATCCGTCACGGAATACGCGATCCGCCCGTCAGCATGGACAAGAACATGGAATGACTCGACTGCTCCCGGATAGCTGCCTGCACGGGCAAATGCCAGTTCTTCAAGTTTCGGCATGACGATCTCCTAAATCAAAACTTATTCACTTACATCTTTTTCTCGCGCAATGATTTCCAACATTTCCACCGTCCTGTACCTGCCATTCACAATCTGCTGTTGTACCGTATCGGCCATGGTATCGTGAAAGCTTTTATCTGATAGGACAGAATCAATTTGACTGCTATAACTGCCATCACTGTCGAGCTCGCGAGCGATGATGGCCAGCATATCCACCGTGCGATACCCGCCGTTCGAAATCTGTTGATAAATTGTATCTGACATCGTATCGTTAAAACTCATATCAGACATGACGCTATCGATCTGGCTGGCATACTGCCCATCAACATCAAGCTCCCGCGCAATAATGGCCAGCATATCCACTGTACGATATCCTCCATTCGAAATTTGTTGATAGACCGTATCCGACATCGTATCATGGAAACTCTTATCGGACATGACCTCATCTATTTGACTAGCATATTGCCCATCAGCATCAAGCTCCCGCGCAATAATCGCCAACATGTCTACGGTGCGATAACTTCCATTTGAAATTTGTTGATAAACCGTGTCCGACATCGTGTCGTTAAAGCTTTTATCGGACATGACACTATCAATCGCGCTGCCATAATCACCCGTGTCATCCAATTCCCGCGCAATAATCGCCAGCATATCTACGGTGCGGTATCCACCATTCGAAATTTGCTGAAACACGGTATTCGACATGGTGTCGTTAAAAGATTGATCGGACATGACTTCATCGATTTGTGAAGCATACGTGCCCGCAGATACCGTATTACAAATTCCTAGCCCAATAAACACTCCAAGCACAATACTTGCAGCCTTTTGCCTAAAATTCTTTCGAACGTTCATTTCGCTCCCTCCTAAGGACAATTCCTACACCTTATGCTGCTTCCAGCCCCGCAATAACTGCTTCTGTGCTTCTTCTTTGGAAAGTACGGCTTGGCAAGCGGACCAATCGTTTGTCTGCGTCGGGATGTTGTCGTACTTGTTCACGAACGGATTTTGCTTCATCACGACATCAATGCGCTCTTTCGCACGCTCTTCGTCTTCATTCAATACGTCAATCCAGAGATCCGACAGCGTGTCCGGCACCTGGCCGAAAAGGTCGTGGACGGCTTGGAGACGCTTGGAAAGCTTCTCGTGCACCTTGTCCTCGATGGAGTCCTTGTAGCGAAGATTGTAGACGAGCACCGTGTCGCTCGCCTGGCCGATGCGCTGAATGCGGCCTTTGCGTTGTTCAAGGCGCGTCGGATTCCACGGCAGGTCGAGGTTGATGAGCGTCGCGAGCGTCTGGAGGTTCAATCCTTCGCTGGCCGCATCCGTGCCGACGAGGATGCGGAGCTCCCTTGCGCGCACCTGTGCTTTGAGCTCGTCTTTGCGCGCGCGCGTGAATGTGCCATCCACATACACACCAGACTTGTCGCCGCCCGCATAGAGGCCAATGCGCTCGCCCGAGAGGTCGCGCGAGAGCTTCTCCGCGACGAAGCGCGCACTGTCGTAGAACTGCGAGAAAATGATGCAGCCGCGCTCCCGCCACGGCGTATCGTGCGCGCTTGTGCCCTGCTGCAAAAGGGCGAGCGTCTTCTCATACTTCGGGTCTTCATCATGGCAGCTCGCGAGCTGTTTGACGAGAAGATGGAGCGCGTCGATCTCGTCTTCGGTCAAAGCTTTCACCGCGCTGTCCTCTTCCTCATCCTCCGCCTCGTCGAGCTCCATCTCTTCATCGAATTCGTCGGCGAGGATGTCCCGCCCTGCTTCCGTCCATGCGAGGAGCTTCTTCGCCGTGATCTCGCCCGCGACGATCGTGCTGCCGATGCGCTTCAAGAGCATCGTCGAGAGGAAGCCGCCCGCTTTCACGCGATGCGATAAGAGCTGGCAAAAGACCTCCGCCTGATGATACGCCTCGGCGTAGGGCCCGAGGAGCGGCAACGCCGTCTTGTCATACGTCTTTACGTCAATCTTTGGGAGGTACGGCAGGCCGGTTTCGGGATTCAACGTCTCTTCGAGCGTCTTGCGCGTGCGGCGGATGATGTGGCGGATGTAGGGATTTTCCGTGTGCAAAAAATCATACGACTGGTACAACTCGTGCACGCGGTCTTGGATGGTGTGCCGCTGGCGATGCAGCCAGGTATAATCTTGGAGAACGAACGTCGTATCCGGGAGGTCCAAGCGTTGGCGGAGGCTCCGAAGCTGACGTGCCGCCGCGCTCGTGTCCGATGCATCCGGGAGCGGTAGCGGATCGCGCATGAGGTCCCAGATTTTGACCGCGTTCCGAGGGATGGGCTTCGCATCGCAAAGGATGTCGAGCATCGTCTGTGATTCTTTGCGCCACAGGCTGTTCATATGGTCACCGAGGATGCCGTAAGCGGGTGCATACGATGCAGGGCTCAACGCGGTCAGGAGGTCATACGCCTCGATGGTATGCGTCTGCACGGGCGTCGCCGTCGCGAGGAGGAGGCTGTGCGTGCGCGGGGAAATTTCCTGGAGAAACGCGAGAAGAAAATTCGCGTCGGCCTTGTGCGTGTCAGGATTTTTCGCGGCGTTGCGCCGGCGCGCGCGATGCGCTTCGTCGAGCACGACGCACTCGTAGTCTTGCGTGAGCAAAAGAGAGCGCGCTTCCGTGCGGCGCGTCACGAGGCCTTGCGAGACGATGCCGACGCGGCGCGGGCAGCGCAGGATGGACGCGGCGCCCTCTGCCTGGTAAAACATGCCCTGCTCGTCCTGCCAGCCGCTCCCGAGCCAGATGGCGCTCGGCAGATGCAAGAGAGAAAAGATTTCCTCCTGCCACTGCGCGAGGAGCGTCTTCGGCACGATGATGAGCACGGGCTTGTCGCCATAGAGCGCCATGAGCTGCGCGGCGAGCGCGAGCTGGACGGTCTTGCCGAGGCCGACCTGGTCAGCGAGCACGAAGCGCGCGCCGGCCTTCGTGCGATGCGCGCGGAACGCCTGCTCGACGAACGCTTTCTGATGCGCCCAGAGCCCCTGCTCCTCGCGGAACACGGGCTCCTCGACCGCGGCCTGCTCGGGCCGCGGTTCTTTTTGGTTGCGCCAATCTTGGAGCGGCAGGACGAAACGGCCGGCGATGCGCTCGGCATCTTTGACGACGAAATCGGCAAGCGGCACAGCATACGGGCTCTGCCAGAACGTGTCGAATTCTTCCTGCATCCAGTCAGCAATCTTTGGGTCGTCGTCTTCCCACGCGAGTTCGTAATTCAGTGCGAACGCGCTCTTCGTCTCATTGATGCTGCCGACGAACGAGCTCCGCCGCCCGTTCTCGTACGTGATGATGCCGCCTTTGCCATGCATGAGGCCGTAGACTTCATCGGGCAGCACGCGGATCTCGAGCTTGCCCGAGGCCATGAGCGCGACGAAGCGCGCGAGGCGCTTTTGCCCGGCCGGCATGGCATACATCTCTTCCGGGTGCATGGCGCACCACTCATGCTGCTGCGCGAGCGCGGCGGCGCGGACGTCGGCTTTCTTGAGGTGCGCGTTGCAAAGGATGCGGACTTTGCCCGTCACCTGCTCCATGGCCTCGCCCGCGAGCTCGACGATGGAGGAAGCAAAATATCCGGCGAGGCGGTCATACGACTGCGCGCCTTTGAGGCGGTCGGCGAGGAAGGTTTTCCCGAGGCCGCGCCGTGAAGAATATGGATGTACCATGATCACACCCCGTCATTCGCGACGAGCGCGAGGAGCATATCGGCGACGTCGGCGGAGGCGGCCCAATGCTTTTTCATGTTGCCGATGTCGCGCGTGTCGATGAGGACGGCGAGGAGGCGGCGGATGAGGTCGCGCTGCTCCCAATAGGCGGAGCCGAGCTCGGTCTTGAGGTAGTCGCGGGCCGTGCGCGGGTCGTGGTCGGCGCGGACACCGGCGGCGATGGCGGCGAAAAGGGTGCGCAGGAGCGAGTGCGAAAAATCAGGCACGTCGCCAAAGGTGCGCTCGCCGCATTCGACGGGCGTCTTGAGGCGGGCGGCGTTGGCTTTTTCGCTGGCCATGAGCTGGCCGTAGCCCGCGATGCCAAAGCCGCGCGCAAATTCCTGATAGGTGGCGATCTTCGTGTCGCCGCGCTTTTCGCTTTCGAGGCCCTTGAGGTAAAACTTCTCGGCCTGCGTGAGACTGCGCCAGCTCTGCCGGTCGAATCCCTGCGGGATGATGCAGCCGTAGGCGATGTCTTTGGCTTTTTCGATGATCTTGACAATCTGGCTGTCCTTCGGGTTTTCGATGGCGTGCTGGAGCTCGTAGTCGAGGTCGATTTCGTCGATGCTGCTGTAGCTGGTGAGGACTTTCAGCGAAGCGGCGTACGCGGCGAGGACGTAATCGGGATCGGAGAAATTCGGCTCCTCCTGGTCGTCGAGGGCGCGCATGGATTCGATCTGCGCGGCGACTTCTTCTTCGATGTCTTCATAGACTTCGTTGAGGAAGGCCTCGTCCGTGCCGGTGCGCTTGCGGAGGACGAGGAGGACGGTGCCCTTGACATAGTTCCCGGCCTTGAGCCCCGGCGAATCGGTCTCGGTGACGATGTTCCACGCGGCCGTGACGCAGAGGCCGGCCTGCCAAAGAATGAGCGCGAGCTGCGCCCAGACAGCGGGGCTGGAATGGGTGAACATGACGACCTGCATCCCGTCGTCCGGCATATGGTGCGCGAGGTTCGCGTAAATCTCGACCATCGTCTGCGCAAAATGCTCATCCCCGCGCACGGCCAGCGCCCGCTTGCTGTCCGTGTAGCCGTTCGGAAAAATCGAAGGAAGCAGGGACTTGTCCCACGCCAAAAAATATTCCGAGAGCTCGTGATAATTCACCGCGTCGGCGTAGGGAGGGTCGGTGAGCCAGAGACGAGCAGGGTTATGCACTTCGCGTGCGTCGCAAAGATCGACTCTCACGAGCGCATGAATCGGAACATTAAATTTCACACCAAACCATGTGGACTGCAAGGCTTCAATTCCTCTAGCCGCCCAGTTATAAAACGTATTCAGTGCTTGGTTATAGAAAGTGTGCCCCGAGCCATCGAGCAAAGGAATCCACATGCAGAGCTTCGAATCAAACTCCACACATCGGTTCAAGCTAATAAGCCCCATTCCCCTTGCGTCTATATCTTGTTCTTGTTGCACTTGTTCATTCAACAACGCAAGCACAAGCAACTGACGAGGCGAGTAAAGTTGATGCCAATAACACCAACCACGCTCTCGTCTCAATCGTTCTGTTTCAACACCCTTGTCAATCGCCATTGATGGAACAAGTCCACGCTTCTGCCAATCAGCGAAGTGCGCGGCAACGTAGTCATGCACCTTCCGCTCATTCTCCACATCATGCTCATCGGGCGCGGCATAGTAACGTTCCGTATGTTTCTCATCGATGAAGCGTTCATAACGGATGGCATAGAGCCGCTCCTGATACACGTCCTCGGGACGCGGCTCCCATTCGTTCACCGTCCACGCCCGCAGCCCATAGATCGTCGTTCCATCCTCGGCCACGCGGTCATGTCGGAGCGCGGCAATCGGCGTCGCGCGATGGCAGTGAGGGCAAACGAGGTCACTATCATTGACCGTTCCCTCTTTCGCCGCTGCTTCGAGTCCCTTCGCATCCGTCTCCACAATATCAATCGCATACGACTTGCTCTCGGGAAGCTCGCGCAGAACTGCGCGCACTTTGCCCGCACGTGCACCGACCACAAGCGACGGAATCAGCGGCACATGCCAGCCACATTCTGGGCAAACGACTTCCACACAATAGAGATATGATAATGCGTGTGCGCCGTTTGCTGCTCTGTCAGTACCAAGTGCGTCAATCTGTGCCTTCACGTTATCAAAAGCCCGTTGCCGAAATGCCGAAACGCGCTCTCGCGTTACCTCATCAGCTCCAGCAAGATGAATGTCCGCCCACGTCAAAAGTCCAGCGATTGGATTCAGATCGCTTGCAACGACATCACAACCGAGCCGAGCCGCTTCGAATGGAATCGACCCACCACCTGCGAAGCAATCGCCGACCGACAGCACCTCGCCATACCGCTTCTTAGAAAGTTCTGCAATAAATGAAGGCAAGTCATGTGCCGACGTGTCGCAATAATCATTGATGCTCTTCCACGTCTCCGCGCCAAGATTTTCCATTTCTTCCGGCCGCACACAATTCGCGATTTTCTCATCATAAGAAAGCGTATCCCACGCAGCCCGCTCGAAGCGTTCGCGCTCAGATTTTGATGTGCCTCTCTCCCAAAGCACACGGTTTCCCGAACGACGCACGAAAAGCAACGCTTGTTCATAGGAAACAGGATTTTTCTCTTTCAAAATTTCGAGTACCGATTTTAGCGACAGCGATTTTCTCCGTTCCCATAGGCTGTTTGGATCCATGCCCATTAGCCGCAAGAACGTCGCACGGTCGCCTTGCTTGTCCGCCGTCGCTGGCAGCAGGCAGCCGAGAATGGCCGCCCGCACGAGCGTCAGAGGTTTCCGCCCCCACCATTTCCCGAGCCCCGTGATCGTCTGACCCTGCGACGATTTCCGCTCCTTGTAGCATTCCTTCGACAGCTTGCTGACGGGGAATTGTTCTTCGATGAAAGATGTGTTCACTTCGCGTGTTCCTCCTGCTCTGCCATGTCCATCGAGAGGTTCATCTCCTGCGCTTCATCGACGGGATTCTCGCAGAGGATGTACCTGAGCGCCATGCGCCAGCCGCGCTTGTCGCCGAGCTTGCCGGACGTCGCGTTCGTCATCGTGTAGAGCCACCAGCGCTCCTCGGGCTGGAGGCCGAGCCAGTTGCGGATCGCGCGCGGGATGCCGCGGACTTCATTGTGCTCGATGCCCCAGAGCAGCACGAGGAGCTCCTTCCCGAGCTGCCGCTCGACCGCCGTGCCGCCCACGGCGAACTTCCCGATGGGCTTCTTCGCCGCTTTGAGGCGGCGGTTGAATTCCGCCGTGACCTCTTTTTGCACTGCGTTCCACTTTTTCCTAGGCACGACAAGCTTCAAAACATCCGCGTCCGCGAGCGGCTGCGCGGTCTCGGGCGCGTCCGCCCACGCGAAGCGCTCGTAGACTTCGACGGGCTCCGTGCGGTCTTTCGGCTTCACGATATAAAAATGATTGCTCGTCTCCTTCGGGTCGTACCCGAAGCCGGCGCAGCCCTTCCTCATTGTTCGATGTCTCCTTCTTTCGCGAGTTTCGCGAGGTCGATTTTCTTGCGCTCCGCCCACTCTTTGAACTTCGCACCGCTTGCAAACAGCAGCTTCTTGTAATCGAGCGTCAGCGTCGATTCGCGCTCCCGCGTGCGGAAGCTCTGCTCACGCACGAGATCGATGTACGCCTGCACGCTTTTCGGCGTCGTCGGCACATTGATTGCGAGCTCCGCATAATTCCTGGTATCATCCTTGTCCACGACACAAGCGACCGCCCCTTGGATCGTCACGCCGCCAAGCTGGTCGAGCGCGGCGAGCTCCTGATATACTGCCCCGGTCTCCGCGAGCTGCTTCTTCGTGCGGTAGACGAACGCGAGCGGGCGCGCCTCGTTAATGGGCTGCACCGTCGGCGCAACCTTCTGGTCGATGGGGATCGTCTTGCGGTCGATGACTTCGCCATCGTAGAGCTCGACGACTTGCACGACGCGGCAGTCCTTCGGCAGGCCGATGCCCTGCTGATCGTACAGGCTGCCGTTTTCGCGCGGCTCGCTGCCGTCCGTCGTATAGTACACGTCATAATGTTCATTGGCGACGAAGGAGAGCACGGGCCCTTCCGTCGTCTGGCGGATGCCGTACTGGATGGGCGCATGGCAGATATGCTGCTCCACAGGCCCCGTCTCGCGCTCGCCCGTCTCGTCGATGCAAGCGAAATAGAGGCAGGGCTCCTTCGTCGTGAAGAGCGTGCTCGTGACGGCGGTCGAAGCCATCGTCGGCTCGGCGCCCACGTCGTAGTAGACCGTGCCGCCAATGCCATGCACGCGCAGCGTGAACGTCCCCGTCTCCGGATCGTATCCGGCGTCCTCGACTTGAACGGATGTCGGCTCTTTCGGGAACGGCCCTTTGACGAGATAGCCTCCCTCTTCGCGCCAGAGGTCTTTCTTGAGCGCGTCGTTTTTGAGCGTCTCCATCTGCTGCGGATGATACCACTCCCACGCCGCATTCGTCGCCGCGCGGTCGAGGATGGTCGCCCACTGCATTTCCTTCTGCGTGAAGAGGCGTTGCTCGCATTTCTTGCGCAGCGTCTCGAGGAAGGCGTCCTCTTGCGAGAAATCGCTGTATTTGTGATTGTCCGTCAAGCACTTGATGATCTGGTCTTCGCCGTCAAAATGATTGTTCTTAAACTCCAGCTTGAAATCCGCCGAGCGGATTTTCGCCTGATCGTGACGTCCCGTCGGATAATAGAGCACGACGAACGTCTCGCGGATCGTCGAGAAGAGGCTTTGGACGGCCTTGTCGCGATGCGCTTCGGCTTCGACGTATTGCTGGTCGCTTTCGGGCGTGTGCTCTGCCCTCATCCGGTCGAAGATGTTTTCGATGGCCTTGAGGCGCTTGCTGTTTTCATAGAGCTTTTCCATGAGATCGCGCTCGCCCGAGAGGAACATCACGCGGTTCTTGTACGATGTCTGGTCAAAGAACGCCTGGAGGTCGGACTGGAGGCCCGGCGTGTGCGACGGCTCAAAGACGATGAGGCTCGTGTCGTCGCGAGAGATCTCGATCTCGTCGATGGCGGGAAAGACGAGGACCTTCTGATAGCACGACTTGAGCTTCGGCTGGAAATTGTCCTGGAGAATCTGCCGCAGTTCCTTGCGCGCGTTTTCCTGTGTGTAGGACTGCATGAGCGTATTCATCTCGGCGACCATGTTCTTCGTGTTCTGGAAATACAGGAGGCCGCGGTTGTCCTGCTTGATGTACCAGCACGCTGCTTTGAGCTTTTCGAGCGCGTCCTGGAGCTTGCCGAAGTCCACGCCCGGCTCGGCGGCATAGCCGCAGGCATCCTGCTCCGAGAGGCCGCGCGTGCTCTGGAGCGCCGTCGAAAGCGACGAGACGAGCAGCATCTTCGCCATGCGGGCGG
>Ga0256406_1006979_pt1 | contig 10990 bp, 5 predicted proteins | sample RumenRJG_03DNA_FD_185986 | JGI IMG/M metagenome (GOLD analysis project Ga0256406, IMG submission 185986) | Bovine rumen microbial communities from Lethbridge, Alberta, Canada - RJG_03 | ecosystem: Host-associated > Mammals > Digestive system > Stomach > Rumen | place: Canada: Alberta | collected...
GTGAAGGCTGTCGAAACTCAGGCTATCGCCTCTGTCGAAGACCTCAAGAACGCCGTTGTCGATGGCAAGAAGATCAACGATGTGCTCCAGGACGTGCTCGTCAAGATCCAGGAAAACATCGACTTCCGCAAGTTCGCCGAAATCAAGAAGGTCGCTAACTCCGTGTTTGGCGTTTACAGCCACATGAAGGGCAAGATTGGCGTGATTACCGAACTCGCTTTCGAAGGTACCGCTTCTGACGAAGCTGCTCTCAAGCAGGCTGCTAAGGACATCGCTATGCAGGCCGCCGCATTTGCTCCGGTCGCCCTGAACGATGCTGCCGTCCCGGCCGAAACCATCGAAAAGGAAAAGGAAATCGCCAAGGCCCAGATCGAAGCTTCCGGCAAGGCTCCGAAGCCCGAATTCCTGCAGCGCCAGATCGACGGTCGCGTCGCCAAGGTGCTCAAGGAAATCGTTCTCGAAGACCAGGAATTCTTCATGTCCGAAAAGAACCCGAAGAAGCTCAGCGTCAAGGACTACCTCCAGGAAGTCGTCGCCAAGCAGCTCGGTCTTTCCAGCCTGAAGGTCGTGAACTTCATCCGCTTCGAACGCGGTAATTAATTTTCGACGAAAGAAAATTAAATTGGTCGCTCCCTCGTGGGGCGGCCATTTTGTATTTGCGAAGGCCACTGTAGCCTTTGCTCGCTTTTTTGCAAAAAAACGGCTTTTTCGGGGCATTTTTACAGGAATAGCGTGTAAATATGATTGATTTTTAGCAATGATTATGTTATTTTAAGTATTAAATAGCATTTTTGTTTGGTTTATGGCGATGTCATTGAATGAGTCCTGTAATCTACCTGAGGTTTTGAGGCTGGAATTGGAGAAGTCTGGGGTCCCGCTCGCGGTCTACCGGCATGTGGACGGCAAGGCTCGGACTGTACTTGTTTCTGACGGGCTTGTCCGTTGGCAGGCCCCGGGAAAGACCCGCGAAGACCTGGTGCGCTTTCTCGATGAAGACATGTACCGGGACGTCCACCAGGAAGATGTCATTTACGTGGCGACCAAGGCCAAGGATTTTTCGAAAATCGAGGACGGATGTTACGATGTCGTTTACCGTCAAAAGCTTTATGGCCGGAAAGATTATCGCACGGTTCACGCCGTAGGGTACCACCGCTATCTCGAAGATGGTACGAAATGCGCCGTTGTCGTTTACGATGACGTGACCGCTGCACTGGAGTCCAACGGAGGCTCGCGAAGCGATTTCGAAGAGGGCGTCGTTGAGTTCCTGAATACGGACAAGGTGGACCCGTTTGTGATCTTCAACGCGGATACGCATGAAATCTACATGGTAAGCGCCTCGGTGGAACAGGTGTGGAAACCGGTGAGGGCGTTTGATTCGGGAATCAAGGTCGAAGAATATTTCCTTACGCCCGAAGAACGCGATCGGATGTCTGTTGACGATGTTATCGAAAGGGGAGAGACGATCGTCCGCAATCCGCGTACCGGCAAAGACTTGATTATGAGTGTGTCGCAGATTTCCTGGCACGGGAGAAATTCCGTGTTCTTGCGAATATGTGAACATGCCGACCGTTATTTCGATCCGCTGACTGGTCTCCCGAATATGGAATATGGCCGCCTGTGCGGCGAAAACTACGTGGAGGACATCCGGAACGCGGGGGGATCTCCGGTTCTCATATTCTTCGACATCGTGGGGATGAAACTCTACAATAGTGCAAACGGATTTAACCAGGGTAACGAGTTCCTGATTGATTTCGCTTCATGCATCAAGAAGCAGTTCCCCGACAACCTGATTTGCCGTTTCGCCAACGACCATTTCGCCGTCGTTGCGGATTCTAGCGGAATAGAAGTCAAGCTGAACAAAATCCGCAAGTATGTCAAGGGGACCGTTTCCAAGATTTCGATGGACCTCTATGTCGGCATCTGCAATATCGAAGAATATGGCGTGTTCCTGGATGCGAGCGAAAAGGCGAAACTGGCCTGCAACATCCAGAAGAAAAAGGGCGACAACTTTATCCGCTATTACGACGAGGAACTGCACAAAGACCTCATCTTGCAGAACTACGTGGTGAACCATATCGACGAGGCGATTGCGAACGGCTATATCAAGGTCTACTACCAGCCCGTGGTGCGCACGATTACGGAAACGTTCTGTGGCATGGAGGCGCTTGCCCGTTGGATTGACCCGCAGAATGGATTCCTGAATCCGGGTGTGTTTATCGGGGCGCTTGAAGAATCGCGACAGATTCATAAGCTCGACAGCTACATCATCGAGCAGGTCTGTAAGGAACTGCGCGAGGAACTGGACCAGGGCCGCCCGATAGTGCCTGTTTCGTTCAATCTTTCGCGCCTTGACTTTATCGGTTGCGATATCTTTAATGTGGTCGAATCGGCCCTGATGAAGTACCGGATTGAGCGAGACTACATCCGTGTCGAAATTACGGAAAGCATCATGGCCTCGGATTCGTACATCCAGTTGGAAATCGAACGTTTCCGCCTGGTGGGCTATGAAGTCTGGATGGACGATTTCGGTAGCGGTTACTCTTCGCTCAATACGCTCAAGGACTACAAGTTCGACGAACTCAAGATCGACATGGCGTTCCTTTCGAACTTCAACGAGGTCTCCCGCATCATCATCAGTTCGACGGTTCGTATGGCCAAGAGCCTTGGCCTAAAGACATTGGCTGAAGGCGTCGAAACCAGGGAACAGCTGGAATTCCTGAAACAAATCGGTTGTGAAAAAGTCCAGGGTTACTATTACGGAAAACCGCAGCCGCTGAAGGATACCATGACGCACATGGAAACTTCAGGAATCGTGGCCGAAAACGACAACATGCGTACGGTGTATTCGAAGATTGGCCGTCTCGACTATCAGGAAAATACTCCTAGGGCGATTATGTCTTACGAGAACGGAACATTCAAGTTCCTGTTTGCGAATAAGTTGTACGAAGAACAGCTCCTGAGTCTCGGCTTTAAAAATCTTGACGAGGTCGAGGCTGCGTCGAACGATCCGGAAAATCCGGTGTACTACACGCTCCATGAGGCGGAAAAGGCTGCCTATGTGTCCCCTTGCGAGGTGACTTACGCGACGCACGGAATGTACGTCTTTATGAAGGGGCGCCTGATAGCCGATAATAACGGCTGCCACATTTACGATTTGTGCTTCCGCAACACGCATGTGAGCGCCTATGACAGCTCTTCCAGTAGCAAAGATTCTACGCTTCCGGCAAATACGAAGACTGTTCTGCTTGCCGAGGCCAACCCGCAGAACAGGGCGTTCCTTGACAGTATTCTCAGGTCGGATTATAACGTGTTACTTGCTCCAGATGGCGAGCAGGCCCTCAAGCTTCTGCTTGAATACGGGAATAGGATTTCTCTTGCGCTGGTGAATGCCGTCCTTCCGAAAATGGATGGCTTCAAGATAATCCGGAAATTCCACGAGGCGAGAAGCAATCTCCAGATACCCTTTGTCGTGATGACGGACAATTTGGATCTTGCAAAGGAAAGTATTCGTCTTGGAGCCTATCAGTTTATCCGCTTGCCCATTATGGACAAGAGCATGCTCAAGGCAAAAATAGATGGCGCCATCAAGAACGCCGAAATGTTGCAACAGCTTGCTTTGAACTACATGGAATATGTGCCAGGAGGTGTGGTTCTTTTAAATGCCCGCAGCGGAAAGATCTTATACGTAAACGGCTGCGTGCTTGACATTTTCGAATGCAAGAGTGTTGAGGAATTGTCTGAATTTGTGGGGGAACGCTTTAAGAATGCAATTCTTCCGGAAGACTACAAGGTTGTTAATCAGGACCTGCTGGAACAGCTCTCGAACAAGAACGATGTGACAAAGCAGATAACCTATCGCACCAAAACGGGTAAGGGTAAAATCAAGCGCGTCTATCACGTGGGTAAGTTCTACAAGAAAACTCCGTACGGGGATATTTTCTCTGCGTTCATTTCGGAAGATGACGTGGCGATGAAAAAGTACTTTACCCGTAAAGAGACTTTCGCGAAATTCATGGCGTCTGGAATCGCGACAAACACGAAGTCTTACGACCCGGGCTATCGAGGATTCCTTTTCTGGAACCTGACCAAGAATTCACCGGTGCTTCGCATGGGCGGAATCTCGTACATCCCCAAGGATCTCGAAGACAAGTACACCTACGAAATCCATTACAAGTACCTGAGTTCCCTGATGCTGCAAAGTGAAACCAATGTCATGAATGCGTTGGATTACACCCGTGAAAAGCTGATTCTCGATTACATGAATAAATGCATGGTCCATTCGCTGGACATAAGCTATGACGTCGCGGGCTACAAGTTTACCATTCGTTCTAGCTTCGACATGATGATGGACCCGGATTCCGGCGACATCATTCTTAAGCTACAAAACGACAGCGTCAAGACAACGAAAGGGTGCTAGAACATTCGCGAGTCAACTGTTGAATATTGAAGGGGAAGGAGTCCCCCTAGCTTCAGCCCCGCCCCCACCCCTGATGTCATGCCCGACTTGGTCGGGCATCTCCTAATAAACCCGCCCCGGCCGGGTCTTACGCTACCCCCACTGCGGGCGCTCAAACGCCGCTCCCGCAACGCCTGGCTTTCCTTGTTTCTCCTATTTTCTAATAAATATCAATCATGAAAGGTTGCTGTTCTGTTTTTGGAGATGCTTTTCTCAATAATTTATGGTATATTTTTAAAGTAAACGCAAAGATGGACTAAATTATGAATACGAAAGATTTAGAAATATGGGCAGATAGCTTCCATGAAGGGAATTGGTGCTGTTCAATGATTGCCGATGTTGCGAAAAAATCGGGGTTTAGGACAAAAAAGACATATCTTAAAGGTTTTATCCCTTATTACAGTATTTACAATGACAATGAATGTATAAATTTAACGGTTTATGGATCTTATAGATCATGGAGTCCGTTGCCACAAAAAATCCAAGATTTGATAAAATGGGGTAAACCAGATTTTATTGCATATGATTCTAGTTCCCAAAAGATTCTTTTTGCTGTTGAAGAAACTGCTGCGACTCCAACAGGAAATCAAGCGATGCAACGTTGCGAACGTCAATATGGGAGTGCTCGTTTTGAAATCCCTTATTGGTATCTCATTAGTGAATATGGAATTCATAGGGATGGTGGAGTGCGTAAAGATTCAATTTGGCCGACAATTGCTGCGCTGAAACTGTCTAGATTAAAGCAGACTCCATGTATTGTTTTGCATTATGCGGATATTGATAATCCTGAAGATTATAATTCTGGTTCTGGCGTTGGTTATCTTTTTTCATCGTTGTTTGCGATGTTGTTGAATCATGCTTGCAATCGTCCCGTTCTTACAAATTTATCTTCTTTATTGAAAGATCAATTTCAGGAAATGTTGACATTTTTGGAAGGTCAGTGGCAAAATATTATTGATTTCTTACCTGGTGAGGAAATTGTAAAGTCTTCTAAGACGGCGGGAATTCTTGCAAGATTAACGTGTGGAGAAATTGTCTTAAGTAACGAACTGGATGGTTTCCTTGAGTGGCCTATTATTGATGATGTTCCTGATGATGTGAAAGATGAATGGCATGGAAAAGGGCTAATAAAGTATGACCCGCTCTGTGATTTATTTGAAAAAGACATTGATTTAGGTAAGGCTTATTATTTGTCGGATAATGCAGGCTCTGGCAAACCTCCGTCAACACAGCAAATTCAGAAATTTGTTCAAGAACAAAAAAAAATATTTCAACATACATCTAAACTGAATCCTTCTGCTTCTTTTTCGATGAAAGTGAGTGACTTCCCGAAAACTAATGAAAATGGAGATCGGCGTCATTTGACTACGGCAAAGAATATTGTTTATTTATATGATAGCTGGAATGAATTAAGAGATACAATTGTAAAAGCATATCCCCGGCTTGAGCGACATCTTCTGAAAAGGAAAGATGATATACCGGTTTTTGTCTATGTGAGTAACAGCCTGAAACCGGGGCGTCTTTTTGGTGATCCGTTTACAGGACAACTATCTGCTTATTCTACAGCGTTTGGAAAATTTGACAAGTCTTCAAGATTGGTAGTCGCATACTATCCCCATCAAGTTCATCCCCAAGCAATAATAGATGGTGAGACTGCTCACAATAAGGGAATTACGCTTATGGAAGAATTGACGGACTTGATTATTTTTCATGCGGGTGTTGCGGTTGATTTAAAAACAAAAAAGGTGATGTAATCATGTATTCGTTTAAAATGACAGAGGAAATAGCTAGGTGGGCTTTTGAAGTAAAATGCCAAGAAAAAGGACTTTGGTATATTGCTTTTACGAACCCCACAGCGGGACCTTGGAAAACAATTAAAGCACTAGATGACGGTGGTAAGGAAGGAGAAGTATATCGTTTTGATTTAGAGGAAACTCGCCCAGATATAGTCCTTGTGAATGATTCTTTAAAAACGGTTATTGTTTTTGAAGCGAAAGATTCTTTAGGAAAATTGATTGCGGGCAATCAACCCCAAAAATCGGTAGAGGTGGTAGATAAACTTTGTGGAATCCTATCATCCTTAAAGAGTAATCGTTTTTGGCGAATGCGGGCGAGTTATTCTATTGTCACGGGATTGCTTTGGGGAGCTCGTAGTCCAAATTCGCAAAAAGATATTGATGATGTTTTTAATGCTTATCACAAAGAAATGTTAAACTGCAAAAATATTTGCCGCAAGGTTCTTATCGGAATTGAATCTCGAGAACAGGCTGGATGTATTACTTGCAATGTCTTTTCAAAAAATTACGAAAAAAGAGATAATACCGAGTATCTGAAGCGGATTTTAAATAGTCTTGATTAATCCAAATACGATATACATCTTTTCTTTTCCATCACAATATGAGCCTCTAAGTATCCTTTTAATTCAGTCGGATCAATGAAGCCATATTCTTCAAATTGTAAAGCAATTTTTTTGTAGAGTTTATTCCAGTCACAAGGACCGTTACTGAGGATTTTTTTTGCCGCCTTAAGACTTCTGCTTTCAAGAGATTCTTCATTGTTTGGAAGATTTTTTTTGAAAATGAGTATTCCGTTTTTCTCGTCAAAAAGATTTTTTAAAATAGAATCTTTTTCTTTTAGCAAATCTGCAAGGATGTTATTTCTTAGCATTTCAAGAATGATGATTCTGTTTGCTAAATTTCTTGCTATAGTCCCCTTTCTTACTATAGCTGCTTTTTTTAATTTATTAGATATTGGGGTCAAATCAAGGGAAAAATCCCGTTTGGGTTGGAGGCTGTAAACAGAATAGAAATCGCTGATATAGCTGCCATCAAGAGATAATTGAGCCTTTGCCGAAATTACGGCGGGGATTTGGTATGTGACAAAATCGCAAAAAAAGTGATTGTCTTGGAGTCCTTTGAGCAAAGCTTCCCAAGCGTTCAGATCGTTGTTGTTGAATGTGATGAGAATTTTTCCGTTTGTGCTGAGAGTGGATTTAATCTCTTTTAGAATTTGTGCTAGACTGGTGTTGTAACGTTTCCAGGATTCAGATTTTGATAGTCTATCGCTAACGCTGATGTCTTCATCAAATGAGGGGAAATCCATTAAAAAACTGTTCCATATAGAGGAAAATTCTAAATACGGAACACTATCTCCATATGGAGGGTCAAAGAAAACTAAATCTGCAAATAGTCCTTTTTTGCGAAAATCTTTTAATCCTTGAATGGCGTTTGTTTTTCTTATTGTGGCTGATTCGGGATAATTTTTTGAATTGATTTGCTCAAGAGCGCGAACGAATTTTTTAAATCGAGCTTTAATATGTACTATAGGGTTGGTTTCTAGATGCTCCGCAGGAACCCAAAATCCTGGAACGCTCCATGCTGGACCTCCTGTAGATTGGTCGTTACGATTGGGTATTAATCGAGAGCATTGGGCGATGCTGGCAGATAAAAGAAGCTGCGCGGCCTTACGAATGCGCTCATCTTTTATTAAACTAAGCTCGTCAGCAATAAAACACAATACAGAGTAGTTGCGAGGAGTGAATAAATCCTTAGTTTCCATTCCTTCATAAGCCAAAATTCTCTTGTTTTGAGAAAAACGATAATTATATGCTTTAGAAAAACCAAAGGAATAAGTTTTAGAAAGGACGCTTTGTTCCTTAATGGCCGTTTCATCACATATGAATTCCTTGGAACTTGTTGTAATGAATCGCTTTATTTGAGTGTCAATTAGGTTTTCAAGATTAAAATTTAGATTCTTGTCGCAGTGAGGACATCTTTTGGATTTGCCGGAAATCATGGCTTCGCTAAATTTGATTGGTTTGTTACATGTGCTGCATTTTACAATCATTTCATGAACCAAGTAGCGAATAGACTCATCTTTATAGCAGTATAGAGGGGATATTTTGGCATCAAGTTTATCAAGAATTCTTAGAAATTCTTTTTCAAAACTTCTTGTTTCAGGAGGGTTTATTAGAACACTTGTTATGAGGTTTGCTATAGGATTTACGTCAAATCCTGTTGCGAGCATTCCAAGTTTTCGAGCTTCATGTAATACTACTCCACTTCCACAAAAGGGGTCTAATATATGACCATTTATGGGAACCAATGCAGAAAGAAAGCTAGATATTACATTATGAGGTTTCCTTGCCCAATATTTGTGCATGGAATATTCTGGAGTATGCGTCTCTGCTTCGATGGCTTCCAAGGAAAAAGACATTTATTTAATCCTTTTTATAAGAATGATGAAATCGGATAGGGATATGCCCACATTAGATGTTTTTCTTCGTTGGCTGGCAACCCAGGCTGCCTCCGTATATTTGGGTACTCTCACGGCGACTGTTTCTATTTTGAAAGTGGAATAATCTAAGGAATCTAAAAGCATCCGCGTTACGGGAATGTAATCGCCTTTTATTACAGTATCTCCAATCATTAATGCTAAAATTCCATTCTTTTTTAGAATGGGCAATGTGCTCTTTAAGACACTCTCCATATCAGAAACATATTTCGAGGCGTTTTCTTGTTTTCCTATTTTGAAAAATTCTTTTATTTCCTTTCCTCGATATTGTGTTCGGTCGATGCCTAGCCATCCAGTTTCAAGACAGTTGATGCTGCTATATTTGTATGAATTAAAATAGGGAGGATGAAGAATTATTAGTTTGCTCTTTTCTTCTTTGATGTTTAAATGGAGATCTTTTACATCTAGGTTGAAATATTGGATGTTTGGGTCTTTGGGAATTGCTTGCAAACCCTTAATTCCTATATCAAATTTTTTTAAAAAGGTGGGAAGTGCGTTTGCTTCGGCGGATTCAACATCTAAAAAAAGCCTTCCTTGTTGTGTTGTCGCTTTGGAAACTTTTCTTACAGTTGAGGCAAAAATAATTTGTAAAAAGTCGTGAACGAGTTTATTTTTTTCTTGTTCTATAAGATGTTTTAATCCACGGAGTGAGTCTGATGTTTCCGGTAAAAACCAGTGGTCAGGATCGGCTAACGCTGTTGGTTTAAAGTTGTAGTTGCTTTGCTTTAGAGGCTTGTAATTTTTTTCAATATTTTTTTTCGTTGCTAATAAAAGTTTTTCGTCAATGAATGTTGTTTTGACTTTTGCTAGGAGGTAACTTAAAGGATTTAAGTCATTTACGATACAACGCCTTTCAAGGATAGATGATTCAACAGCGGTTGTTCCACTTCCACTCATGGGGTCTATCACAAGGTCCCCTTTTTTTGTGAATCTATTTATAAGATATGTGGCAATTGTAGGTGGAAACTTCCCGAAATACCTAAACATTCCATGAGTTGCGTACGCAAGTTGAGAATTTGTTCCCAACGCGGTCCATGACTCAATTGGGGCCAACGTATTCAACTTTGCTCGTTCAAGCATATACATTTCATTAGAAAGAACATCTGCTTGTTTTTTTATTTCTATGCCAACATTTGGGGGGTAAATGCTTGAAATCTCGGAATACATTTCATTTTGAATCATAAAAACCTCTTTTAGCAATGTAGAAAAAAAAGTTAGCAATGTGGATGTTTTTTTCGAATGTGTAGAAGATTATGCGTTAAGGAAATCTAAAACAGTGGAATCGTGTTTTCTTTAGAAGTACGTTAGGGATAGTGACCCCTTGGGGCCGAGACCTTGGGCTCGGTTTTATGAGGTTGGACGGGAACGGAGTGAACCGGGCGACCCATAAAATATAGCCCGACCCACGCCAGTGGGGAACGCCCATAAACAAAGACCCCGGATTCAACATCCGAGGTCTTTAAGTTTTTATGGATTGACGGCTTTGCCGTCCGTGGCTACAGCTCACCAATAAAAATATGCTAACATATTTTTGCTGGATTCGCCTTGCACACTATTCTATCGCAGCGGCCCTTCGACAGGCTCAGGGACCTTGCTCCAGAATGACACCGGAGTGCGCGAACGCCCTGCCGTCAATTAAGCCTTCCTGTAGCTTTCCATCGCTTCCACGCTCAAGCTCTTCACGAAGTTGTAGTGCTTGGCGACTTCGGCTTCGGCGAGGTTCAGGTACACCTTCATGCTCTTTTCGAACAGTTCGGGTGCCTTGGTGGCGTCGCGGAGCATGAGCTGGCTCATCACGCAGTTGGCGGCGAGTTCGTACAAGTGGCGGCTGCAGAGGTCGGTGAACTCGTTGTTGTTCGCGGCCTTCACGACTTCGATGGCTTCGTTGAACTTCGCGTCCATGGCCTTAGCGCGGGCCTTGAGGCTCTCGTATTCGGTGGCCACTTCGCCCGCTTCCAGTTCCTCGAGCATCTGGCTGTAGGTGCCGGTGGTGATGTGCGGGAGGGCGGCAACGGTCTGGAGCTGCGTCGTGCCTTCGTAAATGGAGGTGATGCGTGCGTCGCGGTAGAGGCGCTGGCAGGCGTATTCGAGCATGTAGCCGGAACCGCCGTGCACCTGGATGCTGTCGTAGGCGTTCAGGTTGGCGTATTCGGAGTTCATGCCCTTCGCAAGCGGCGTGCAAGCAGAAGCGAGTTTCTGGTAGAGCTTGAGTTCTGCCTTCTCCTCGTCGGTGAGCTTGCG
>Ga0256406_1006980_pt1 | contig 10990 bp, 8 predicted proteins | sample RumenRJG_03DNA_FD_185986 | JGI IMG/M metagenome (GOLD analysis project Ga0256406, IMG submission 185986) | Bovine rumen microbial communities from Lethbridge, Alberta, Canada - RJG_03 | ecosystem: Host-associated > Mammals > Digestive system > Stomach > Rumen | place: Canada: Alberta | collected...
CGCAGTCATGACAGTCCTTACCTTCTCCGGATGCGGCATCAACTATCTGGATTTCATCGAAATCCACCGTCCGCTGTTCCTGTTCAGCATTCTTTTCTATCCGATCCCTCCTGAGGAGGCGGTCAGCCTTGCGGATGAGACCATGTATCAGATGAAGGCGGAAAAACATCTGTCCAGGAATCAGGGCAGCTTCAGCGCTGTAAGAAACCCTGATTATCATGGGCCTCGAAGAGACGATGCGTCGTGATGTCGATTTGGTTCTGCCGTTTTTTCACACAAAGAAAACCGGATCAGCCATATGACCGACCCGGTTCATTGTTATATCAGAATATATATCGAAAGTACATGAACGTTTCCGAAAGCCCCGGCGTTTCCTCAGGCTCCGGACTGAAAGGCAGCAGGCTTCTGTATCAGAAGAGGCCCGAGATTTTGCCTGTGCTGTCGACATCGATGTTCTCCGCCGCCGGTACCTTCGGCAGCCCCGGCATGGTCATGATGTCACCGGCCAGGGCAACGATGAATCCCGCACCCGCGCTGACTTTCATGCTGCGGATCGTGATGCGGAATCCCTTCGGCGCGCCGAGAAGCTTCGGATCATCCGAGAAGCTGTACTGCGTCTTCGCGATGCAGACAGGCAGCTTATCGTATCCGTTCTCCGTCAGCTGTTTCATATCCTTCTTCGCCTTTGCGGAAAAATCCACGCCGTCGGCATGATAGATCCTGACCGCGATGTCGTTGATTTTTTTCTCGATGCTGTCTTTTACGTCGTAGGAGAAAGAGAAATCGTCGTTCGGCTCCTCGCAGAGGCGCACAACCTCCCTCGCCAGATCGATGCCGCCCTCTCCGCCTTTTGCCCAGACTTCGGAAAGCGCCACGTTGACGCCGAGCTCGCGGCATTTCCGCTCCACGAGGTCCAGCTCCGCCTTTGTGTCGGTCGGAAAAGCATTGATCGCGACAACCACGGGCAGATGATATACGTTTTTGATGTTGGAGAGGTGCTGCAGCAGATTCGGCAGTCCCTTCTCCACAGCCCCGGTATTTTCTTCATTCAGATCCGCTTTCGCGACGCCGCCGTGATACTTCAGCGCGCGGACCGTAGCCACCATGACAACCGCATTCGGTTTCAGGCCGTTCATCCGGCACTTGATGTCCAGGAACTTCTCGGCGCCGAGATCCGCGGCAAAGCCGGCCTCCGTCACACAGTAATCGCCGAACTTCAGTGCCATCTTCGTCGCCATGACGGAGTTGCAGCCATGGGCGATATTCGCAAACGGACCGCCGTGGATAAAGACAGGATTATGCTCGAGTGTCTGAACCAGATTCGGCTTCAGCGCATCCTTCAGCAGCGCCGCCATGGCGCCCTGGGCCTTCAGGTCCGCTGCCGTCACCGGCTTTCCGTCGTAAGTGTATCCGATGACGATCCTGGCCAGTCTTGCCTTCAGATCATCAATGTCGGAAGCCAGGCAGAGCACCGCCATCACCTCGCTGGCCACCGTGATATCGAAGCCGTCTTCTCTCGGCACACCCTGAAGTCTCCCGCCGAGGCCGTCCACGATGTGACGGAGCTGACGGTCATTCATATCCACACATCTCTTCCAGGTAATGTTCTTCGGATCGATGCCAAGCCGGTTGCCCTGCTGAATATGGTTGTCAATCATTGCCGCAAGCAGGTTGTTTGCCGCTCCGATGGCATAAATATCTCCGGTAAAATGCAGGTTGATGTCCTCCATCGGGATGACCTGTGCATAGCCGCCGCCTGCCGCACCGCCCTTGATGCCGAAAACCGGTCCGAGGGACGGCTCGCGGAGTGCCGCCACCGACTTTTTCCCGATCCGGTTCAGGGCATCCGTAAGGCCGACAGAGGTTGTGGTCTTGCCCTCGCCCGCAGGTGTCGGCGTGATGGCTGTCACGAGGATCAGCTTTCCGTCGGGCGTATCCTTCTTATCCTTCAGAATGTTGTAGTCGATTTTTGCCTTGTATCTGCCGTAATTCTCAACACTGTCATCCGGAATGCCCAGTCTGTCCGCAATTTCGTTAATGCGGACCGGAACCGTTTCCTGTGCGATCTCGATATCTGATTTAAAGCCCATCACGCAGCTCCTTTCCCGGAGTCTCCACTCCTCTTCGCCTGTACCTGTTTTTTATCGTGTTACTTCATCATTTATAACATTCATAACCTTTACACAGGATTATTATTTTCCTTTTCCTCTCATAACCTTTAAACAGGATTATAATTTTCTTTTTCCTCCATTTACATGATTACAATCATGCCCGGAGATTTTCAGGAAAAACCAGACAGTCATAGCGGATCGCACTGCCTGTCATTGAATAAGACGGCTTTCTTCCCGCAAGGTAAGGTCCCCGGGCCGGCCGCTTGATGATGATTTTGAAGGGCTTCACGGAAAGCGCGGCCTCCAGCAGCGCCTCTTCGTCCGTACAGGGCTGCTCAAGCAGATGAAGCAGCTGAAACTTCTTCCGGATCAGCGCGCTTTTCTGTCTTTCGGGAAACATCGGGTCCAGATACACCAGATCGGCCTCCGCCTCCGGTCCCAGCCTTCTCATTTCCTCTATGCTGTCCCCCCGGTGAATCCTCATCCGCCGTACTGCTTCCGAGAGACCCCCGTCACAGAGCGCTCTTTCTGCCGCATCCTCAAGAAGTGCCGCGATCACCGGATCCCGTTCATACAGTTCCACTTCCATGCCGGAAGCGGCAAGCAGCAGATCATCCTCGCCAAGTCCCGCCGTCGCGTCCAGCACCTTCAGCCTCCGGCCTTCCGGCGCTTTCCTGACGCGGGCCGCCTTCACCAGCAGTTCCTGCCTCAGGTTCGCCTCCCTGATCCGCCTCTTCATGCCGGCAAAATCACCGCACAGCGCTTCTTTTCCGTCGGTCAGCGTAAGTTTCCCATCGCTTCTGATAAGCGAAAGCCCCTCCGGGAGATGCTGTCCCGCCTCCCGGAGCTGCTGTTCTGCTGCCGGGCTGTACCGGCTCTCCTGTTCCTTCATGCTGAAAATCCCTTCGACATACCGGCAGTTCCTCAGATCCCTTCCTGTGCGAGAATCTCCTTCAGTGTTTTCGCTGATCTGTGGAGCTGTGCTGTCTCCTCTTCGCTTAAGGGCATCGGTACGTGCTGTTCAAATCCCTCTGCACCGACGATGGCCGGCATGGAAAGGCATACGCCGTCGATGCCGTTCTCCCCGTGCATCATGACGGATACCGGAAGAATGGACTTCTCATCGTGCACGATGGCCTCGCAGATTCTTCTGACGGACATCGCGATGCCGTAATAGGTGGCATGTTTCTTTGAAATAATTTCGTATGCGCTGTTCTTGACCTGTTCCTGAATACGGTTCTGTGATTCCAGATGATGATAATGGCCTCTCATCTCACAGAAATCAGAGAGCGGTACACCGGATACATTCGCGCTTGAGAATGCCGCGATCTCACTGTCCCCGTGTTCGCCGACAATGAAGGCATGGACGCTTCGGCTGTCGACGGCCAGATGTTCACCGAGCTTGGAGCGGAGTCTTGCCGAATCCAGTACCGTACCGGACCCGATCACCCTGTTTTCCGGAAGACCGGAGAGCTTCACCGCCGCGTATGTCAGAATGTCCACCGGATTCGCCACGATCAGCAGAATGCCCTGAAAGTTTCTCTTTGCAATCTCCGGAATGATGGAGCGGAAAATCCCGACGTTCTTGTGCACCAGGTCAAGTCTTGTCTCTCCGGGTTTCTGAGCGGCACCCGCCGTCACCACAATGATGCCGGCATCGGCGGCATCGTCATAATCGCCTGCATAGATTTTCTGCGGACTGACGAAGGGTACGCCGTCACTGATATCCAGTGCTTCACCCTCTGCCTTTGCCCTGTCGGCATCAATCAGAACCATCTCATTAAAAAGGCCGCTCTGCATCAGAGCAAACGCGGATGAAGAACCGACAAATCCGCAGCCGACAATGGCTGCTTTCTGAAAATTAACCATAATGACAAGCCTCCTTTGATGATTTTCACCTGTTTCAGCTGTTACATTACCACGCACAGATATCTGCATCTGTATTCAGGACAACATTTGTACCGACTGAATTTTCCGGTGTTCTGAAAGAGATGACGGACTTCAGTCCCAGTATATGAAATTTTTGAGATTTTGTCATTATGCCCCGCCCGGAAATGGCGCTGAAGTTCAATATTTCAACGAAATTTTTATACAGGATTATTAACGAAAACGGTTGAAGTCATCGAATATATGTGAGAAGATACAAAAAAATCGACATGATATTTTTCAGGACATATATATGGAAAACGAATTTAGAAAAATCCAGCTGAGAACCATCCTTCTGTTTTCTGCCCTGATTCTCGGTATCACCATCTATCTGACCCTCTTTCTGGCAGGTCAGTCTAATTATATACTGCGCAAAAACGCTTCCGGTCTGATTGCCGCCAGCAACCGCCAGCTGGAGCTCAATATTGACGGCTACCTGTCCAGAATACAGCGTACCGCTTCCCTTCTGTATTCAGAGAAATCCTACGTTTCCTACGATCCGACCGATGAAAATGCAGATGAATATACCCAGATCCAGACTGCTGACGAAATCAACGAAAAAATCCAGGATCTCGGCGTCACAGAGAATTATTCTGACTTCGGCATCGTTTATTCCAATGACGACAGCGTCGGCTGGATCAGCCAGATCACACAGGCGATGTACGTCAGCGGCGGCATGTATGACGATTTTGACCGCCTGCTGAATGAGGGCAACGGCGAATCAAGATGGGTATTCGGTCTGAACAACAACACCGACCACATCTATTACCTGAAGCGGTTCAACGATAAGGGCATCATTGTCATTTCCATCTTCTCGAGAGAGCTTCAGTCCGACTTCGAGATTCCGGAGCAGCTGGACGGCATGACCGTTTACCTCGTAGATCTTCAGAACACGATTCTCTATTCCAACAAGGATTATTACATCGGCAGCAGACTGGACAGCACGACATCCGATCTGATCACCGACCTGAAGAACGGAAGTGTCCTCACAGAGGATCTTCTGGTCACCGTCGATTCCTGCAGCAACGGATGGCGGATCGTATGTTCTCTGCCCTCGGAGATTGTGGTCAAAGGCAACCGTCAAAATATGTGGATCACACTTCTGATGGCGGCTGTCATGTCCTTCCTGATCCTCAGCTTCGGTATCCTTCTCACAAAGAGAATGAACGTATCAGCTAACCAGATCGTCGATTCCCTGCAGCTGGAAGCTTCTCATGACCGCATGACGGGTCTGCTGAACAAAACAGAATTTCAGGAAAGCGTATCGTCCAGAATTGCTGCGCCGCCTTCCGGCAGTCATATGTGCCTGACGGTATTCGATCTCGATAATTTCAAGCAGATGAACGACCAGTACGGCCACCTGAACGGTGACAATGTGCTCCGAAGTTTTTCAGGACTGCTCACTGAAACCTTCGCTTCAGAATTTTTCACCATCGGCAGAATCGGAGGCGATGAATTTGCCGTTTTCGGTATTCTTGACACGAATGATGCCGCTTCTGTACGGGTGGAAATGGAACAATATATGGCAGAACTCAGAAGCCGGTTCATGGAAATGTTTAAAGAATACAGCAGCAGAAACGGTCTTTCCTTCAGCAGCGGAACGGTCATGATCAGAGCTGACGAAAAAGACTATGCCGAAATCTTCAACCGTGCGGACAGACTTCTCTACGAAAGCAAGAAAAGCGGCAAAGGAAAGGATGTCAATGACTACTCATAATAAGAAAAGTGATGCCCTGATCATCATCATATTTATTGCGGTCCTGTTCGGCATCGGCCTCACCGTTTTCTTATATTTCAAGAATCAGACGGATCAGACCATCGTCACCTCTGTGAACAGGGACACGCAGATCCGGTTCGGATGGTGGGGCAATGACATCCGCCATAAATACACACTGACCGGTATCGACCATTTCAATCAGAGTCACGACGGCATCACGGTTGACTGCGAATACAGTGTATGGAGCGGATACGAATATCGTTACCGTGTTTACATGCTTTCCGGCACGGAACCGGATGTCATGCAGATCAATTTCGACTGGCTGTCACAGTATTCCCCGGATGGAAACGGCTATTACGATCTCAATAAGCTCTCCGACATCATCGATCTGTCATCCTATTCGGCAAAGGATCTGTCCTACGGTACGGTTCAGGGAAAGCTGAACGCGCTGCCCATCGCCTACAACGCCATAGTCTTCTATTACAACCAGGATATTCTTGATCAGTACGGGCTTGAGGTTCCCAGAACCTGGGATGATCTCTTTGCGGCCGCCGATGTCCTCTCAAAGGACGGTATCAGCGTGGTCTGCATGAACCAGAAGCACCTCTTTCTTACGCTGATTGCCTGGTATGAGCAGACGACAGGAAAAAAGGTCTTCAGTAACGACGGCCGGTATGTCGGAGGAAAAGAGGCCGCTGAGGCCATGCTGTCCTTTTACAAAAAGCTCGCCGACCGGCATGTTTTTCCTGTTTCCAGCAGCAGGGACTGCACCGATTTTTCCAACGGAACCTGTGCCGGTGCCGCCATGTGGGCCAATGATTCCAGCCGCTACTGCGATCCTCTGAGCGATAAAGACGTGAAGCTGACGCTGGCCGATCCTCCGGCGGCATCCGGCGCGAAGCTGAAAGGCTGGTATGTCAAACCGGCAACGATGTATGCGATCAGTATCAATACCAGTCATCCGGAAGATTCGGCCGAGCTTCTCAATTACCTGGTCAATGATCCGGGCATGGCCGTTCTTCAGCGGAATGAAAAGGGAATTCCTGTCAGTTCCGCAGCACGCAAGACACTGGAACGTGCCGGACTGATGAAGGGCCATGATGCCGATGCCGGTGAATATGTGCTGAAACATCTAGATGACATGGATTCCATGATCCCGTCGATGGAGAACGGCGATGTCCTTACCGCTGTGACGGATGCGGCCGACAAATACTACTATGGCCAGGCCGCCCTTGACAGCTGTGCCACGGAGCTTGATGCCAGCCTTGAATCTCTGCTGAACTCATGAATGTCCTTACGGGCTTCGGGCATTTTTCTTGATATTTTATGTTAATGTACTATAATCTGGACTGAGAGAAAGAAGGTGATTCCGTTGGATCATGCAGAAAATGCTTCACAAACGGAAACAAATTCCGAAGAAGCCTTCAACAGCGCGCTGAACCGTCTGATGAACGATGAAAATATTCTGAAGATGAAACAGTTCGGACAGCACCACGGTAATAACACCTATCAGCACTGTGTAAATGTCGCGAAGTGCAGTTTCTATCTCGCACAGAAGATGCACATCCGCATCAACGAGGAAGAACTCGCGACAGGTGCCATGCTGCACGATTATTATCTGTACTGTACGAAGGATGTAACGATGAGCGGATTCCGGCACGGCATCAGCCATCCGAAGACCGCCCTGGAAAATGCGGGACGGATCTGGCCCCTCGACAGAAAAGAAAAGAACATCATCCGTACCCATATGTTTCCGCTGACACTGGTTCACGTTCCCCGCTGCCGTGAGGCATGGCTGGTAAGCCTCGCAGACAAATACTGCGCGGCACGCGAGTTTACCGCTGTCGGCGAGGAGAACTGTATTGAGCCCGGCGACGGATCGCACTGGATCTCCAGTTATTTTCATCATGTCATCGAACAGAAAAGCGTTCTTGTAAGCTGAAAAAAAAGGGCGGCAGGCCGGAAGGTTCCGGTCTGCCGCTTTATTATGTTCTCCCACGTTTATTTCACCCTGGTGAGAAAGGTCATATCCTCCGCTGCACCGCCCGTCAGCATCAGATGAAAATCCGTCAGCAGTTTTCCCACATGATCTGTCGACTGATACCATGACCTGTCAACCTGCCACACATTTCCTTCTTTAACCGCTCTGAAGTCCTTAAAAAGCTTATTCTTCTTCTCCAGATCCTTTATGCTTCTGACAGGAGATTCAATCGTCGCATTATAGATCAGATAGTCCGCGTCCTTTGCATCCGCATAGAACTGCTCCATCGTGAGATTGACCGAGGCAGAGCTGCTGCCCGGATTTTTCAGGTCTTTAAAGGCATAATTTCCGCCGGCCATCCGGATCAGATTCGGAATAAAGTCATCTGTTTTTCTGACCGTGACCTGTCCGTTGGAATCCACGGCAAAGAAGGCGACCGTCTTTCCGGTATCCTTATACTTTTTATCTCCCAGAGAATCCAGCTCTTCAGAAAAATAATCCGCGGCCTCTTCTTCTTTGCCTGTCAGCGCGCCGTAAAACTTAACCCATTCCATTCTTCCGAAGGGATCACTCTCATAGCTGCACAGATCGATCATCACAGGAATCCCGAGATCCTCGAGCATCTCCTGCACTTCCGGCACATGAAGAATCATCGTTGACTCGATGGCCAGGCCGCATCCTTCATTCACCAGCATCTCATAGTCGGGCTCGCTGTACTTCCCGGCAAATTCCATTTTGCCGGATTTCATCGCCTTCACCAGCTCCGGAATAGTCCAGCCATCGGTATCCAGTGAACTCAGGGTGACAAGGTCAAGGCTGTCGATCGCCGGGAAAAAGCACATGGATCCTGTCGCCGCCATATAGATATGATTGACCGGCTGCGAGACCGCAGTGATGTCATCAGAAAGGCCGGACGGCGTTTTCTCCCCTTCCGGCACAAGCAGATAAGATCTGCCGTCATCGACACACAGCACCTTCCAGTCCCGGCCTCCGTCATAATAATAAACCCGGAACTTCTTCGCATACTGTACATTCAGACGGCCGGTGCAGGTATGTCCCGGAATCTCCGGCGCATCCTCAAGCCCGTCCGAAAGGATCAGCGTCTCATCACCGTCAGTTTCATCTCCCGTGGCTGCCGACGTATCGCTGCCGGATTTTTCACTGCCGGTTTCCGCGCTGCCGGATTCGCTGCTCCCGGATGTGTTGCTGCCGGATCTGCCGCCGCCGAAAAGAATCTTATATACCGTGTTCCAGGCTTCCTGACCCTTCTCTGTCTCTTGGCTGCTTTCATCCACAAACAGCGGAATATTCAGCTCCGAGGCTTCGGAGGACATCTGCGCGTAACCGCCGTTTTCCGCCAGCATGTCAGGAGATATGACAGCCAGATCCGCCTGATCCTTCACCAGCGCCGTCCAGTCCCATCCGTCACCCGCATCGGCATCGGTCGAAAGAACGGAACCTTCATAACCGAGATCCCGAATCCGTGCCAGGCCTTCTTCCGATGAGACAAAGGCTTTTTCCGCCGGCACGCGCACAACCGTGGCCAGCCTGTCTGTTCCCGCCGGTATCTCCGCATCTTCGGGCGCCGCCAGGTATCTGACCGTTTCACCGGATGAACTGCTCTGCTGACCCTCACCGTCCGAACTGCTCTGCAGATTTTCGCCGCCTGTACTGCTCTGATGATTCTCACTGTCTGAACTGCTCTGCAGGGCTCCGTCGCCTGTACTGCTCTGCTGATTCTCACCGTCTGAACTGCTCTGCAGATTTTCGCCGCCTGTACTGCTCTCATGACTTCCGGACTCTTCTGCATTCAGACGGATTTCAATCAGGCTGATGTCATCTTCATAGGTAAAAATCCTCACATAATCTGATCCGGAACAGTCCACTTCACCTGTCGCCACAAGGCCCGTGAAACCCGGCGCCTCCGTATCAAATTCCAGTTCATCGACGGAGCCACCCGACACCGGCTGTCCCTCAGTCCCCACATAGATGGTGTAATCAATCCAGTGGTCACTTGACATGGCTGTGGTCAGGGCCTGAATCTCCGTATTCTTATCCCGGTTGACAGGTATTGTAAAGGTATTCGACCCGGAGACCGTCTCTCCGAGCGATTTTACCTCGGTATACGAGCTCTCACCCCCGTTCGCTCTGGCAAAATGGATCGTCGCATACAGCTGTCCTTTTCTGTCGGTAACTTTCGTGCAGGTAATCACTGCCCGGCCGGAGCCGCCTGACCACCCGAAAGAAAAATCACGGATGTCCTCCGATGCCGCTGTGACCGATTCGCTCTCCACGCTCTGAGAATCCTGCCGTACCGTTTCTGCGGTTTCTGCGTTACCGCAGCCGGAAAGCATCGCTGCCGCCCCTGTGCCACCTGCGGCAAGCGCCGCCGTAAGAACACCGGTCATCAGTTTTCGACATAAGCTGTTCACATGAATGTGTTTCATCAATACCCCGCCTTTCCTGCTGTCACATCCCGGATCCCGTGAGCATCCGTACCAGCTAACATCATACACTGTTCCGGTGCCTCCCGCCACCCGATCCTGCAGATTCTATACTGCGCCGAGGACAGGCGAGAGCGCGTCGCATGCCAGTGAGTTCAGGAGCCGCCGCACAGATTTAATTTACTTTTCACGCTTTCTTCAGATACAAAATCTGAGTTTAACTTTATGTTTCCCGATTTACATACCGTTAACATACGCATTACATGACATGGATAGCTGGCACGGCCTGCGTCAGCTAGCATGAGTATGATACAGCCGTACTGTATAAGATAAGTGGAAGAATGGAGATTTTATGAACGAAAACGTGCAGATTGTATTTGGTCTTCTCGGGGGACTCGCCATCTTTCTTTTTGGCATGAATATGATGAGTGAAAGCCTTCAGAAAGCCGCCGGAGAGAAAATGAAGGCGGTGCTGGCCGTGCTCACAAAAAATCCGGTCCTTGGTGTCCTTTCCGGCGCACTCGTCACCGCCGTGCTGCAGAGTTCCTCAGCCACCACCGTCATGGCGATCGGCTTTGTCAGTGCCGGACTCATGACGCTGCCTCAGGCCATTTCCATCATCTTCGGTGCCAATATCGGCACCACCATGACGGCCCAGATCATCGCCTTCAAGCTGAGTGATTATATTTAGTGTCTGCTGAACAAACGTAAAAAGTTCAATTTTTCCAGTAAATATGCGGCTTTGCGGCACCTATAGGAGTATAATAACTGTAAGGATTTCAAATCTTTCCTTTCAGTTTTCGTGCAGTTT
>Ga0256406_1006984_pt1 | contig 10987 bp, 9 predicted proteins | sample RumenRJG_03DNA_FD_185986 | JGI IMG/M metagenome (GOLD analysis project Ga0256406, IMG submission 185986) | Bovine rumen microbial communities from Lethbridge, Alberta, Canada - RJG_03 | ecosystem: Host-associated > Mammals > Digestive system > Stomach > Rumen | place: Canada: Alberta | collected...
GAACCGCGCAGATAATTCAGCGTCCCTTACGTTATTTATTAATGTAAGGGATTCTTTTTTTATGTGATAAGTCCAGTCCCTGATCGCAGCCATGCGGTCTGCTTGCAGAACCGCATGGCCGCGATCAAGGGACGACAACAGATATGAGCACGCAGGTGCGCAGCACCGCAGTGCGAATATCTGTTGGCGGCAGGGCGAAAGCAGCGAAGCTGCGGAGCCCTGCCGGTGGACTTATATAAGCCACGACAACAGATATGAGTGCGAAGGTGCGTAGCACCGCAGTGCGAATAGCTGTTGCCGGCGGGCGAAAGCAGCGAAGCTGCGGAGCCCTGCCGGTGGACTTATATAAGCCCAAATAACAGATATGAGTGCGAAGGCGCGAAGCGACGAAACGCAGATGCGAAGCAGATGCACGCAGGTGCGCAGCACCGCAGTGCGAATAGCTGTTGGCGGCAGGGCGAAAGCAGCGAAGCTGCGGAGCCCTGTCGGTGGACTTATATAAGCCACGACAACAGATATGAGTGCGAAGGCGCAGAGCGACGAAACGCAGATGCGGCAGGCACGAATTTCGCTGGGCGGACTTATCACAAATGACAAAAAGAATCCCGGTTTAACCAAGGAGGCACACAAAATGGAAAGAGAAGAGTTTTTAAAGGTTTATCGCCATTCACTCTCTCACATTCTCGCAAAGGCCGTTATCGAGATTTTCGGCAAGGAGAATGTACAGTACGCAATCGGACCGCAGATCGCAGACGGCTTTTATTATGATTTCATGCTGCCGCGTCCGCTGACACAGGATGATTTCAAGCCGATTGAAGATAAGATGCATGAAATCCTGAAGAGAAAAGAGCCATGGACCCGCAAAGAGGTCAGCAAGGAAGAGGCTCTTGAGATCTTCAAGGATCAGAAATACAAGACAGAACTGATCAAAGATCTGCCGGAAGGCGAGCTCATCACAACCTACAGCACAGGCGATGACTACATCGATCTCTGCCGCGGACCGCACGTTGACAACTCTGCGGAACTGCTCGGCACAGCCTTCCAGATCAAATCAGCTTCCGGCTCCTACTGGAGAGGCGACGAGCACAATGACCAGCTGCAGCGTATCTATGTTTACGCTTTTCCGGACAAGAAGGCACTCAAAGAGCACCTTGCCTTTGTAAGAGAAGCACAGGAGCGCGACCACAAGAAACTCGGACCGCAGCTGCAGATGTTTATGTTTGTCGACACTGCACCGGGCATGCCGTACTGGCTGCCGAGAGGATGGAGAACCTACAATGCTCTCCTCGATTTCTGGAGAAAGATTCACGATCGCCACGGCTATCAGGAGATTTCCGCACCGGTTATCAACAACCAGAAGCTCTGGAAGACCTCCGGCCACTGGGGTCATTATAAAGAAAACATGTTCATCATTCCTGGTGTAAAGGAAGATGAGAGCGACTACTATGCGGCTAAGCCGATGAACTGCCCGAACGCCATCATGGTTTATAAAAACGACCTGCGTTCCTACAGAGATCTGCCGTTCCGTATTTCCCAGGTCGATGTCATTCACAGAAAAGAGAAATCCGGCGAGCTCAACGGTCTTTTCCGTGTACAGGAATTCCATCAGGATGACGCGCACATCCTCGTTTCCGAGGATCAGATCGCAAGCGAGATCTCTGATATCATGGATATCGCAAGCGAGATCTACGGCACATTCGGACTTTCCTACCGCGCTGAGCTTTCCACCAGACCGGATGACTATATGGGTGACATCAACGTCTGGAACAAGGCAGAAAAGGAACTCAAGGAGATCCTCGACAGCAAGTACGGCGCAGGCAATTATGAGATCAACGAAGGCGACGGCGCATTCTACGGCCCGAAGATCGACCTGCAGATGAAGGATGCGCTCGGCCGTGAATGGCAGATGGGCACCATTCAGCTCGACTTCCAGCTGCCGCTCAACTTCGAGATGAAGTACGCGGCGCAGGACGGCAGCGTAAAACAGCCGGTTATGATCCACAGAGCAATTTTCGGCTCCATGGAGCGATTCATCGGCATCCTGATCGAGAACTACAAGGGTGCATTCCCGTTCTGGCTTTCTCCGTATCAGGTCGGCGTTGTTCCGATCCGCCAGAACCACAACGAGTATGCGCAGAAGGTTGTCGAAGCGCTGCGTGATGCAGGCATCCGCGTCGAGGTAGATTATTCCGAGAAGAATATGAACGCGAAGATCAAGAATTTCCGTACATTCATGGATCCGTACACCGTGGTTGTCGGCGACAAGGAAGCGGCAGACAATACCGTTTCTCTGACAATCCGCGGTCAGAAGAAGCAGCTGCATGATGTACCGCTTGAGAAGTTCGTCGAAGCCTGCAAAAAGATGAATAAGGAATACATGAAAGAACTGATCACAGAAATGTAATCATGCATCGATGATGATGCCGGGACCGGGGACTGCGTATTCAGTTCCCGGTCCTTTTTATATGGAAGGAGAGAAAATCATGCCTTGTACAACAATTCTTGTGGGAAAAGGAGCCAGCTATGACGGCTCGACGATGATCGCCAGAAACGACGATTCCCCGTCCGGCGTTTATACGGCCAAGAAGGTTCAGGTGACGATGCCGGCGCAGCAGCCGCGCACCTATCAGTCGGCGATTTCCCACGTAACGATCGAACTGCCGGATAATCCGATGCGCTACACCTGCGTGCCGGATGCGGTGCGCACGCAGGGAATATGGGCTGCCTGCGGTGTCAATGATGCGGAAGTCGGCATGACAGCGACCGAGACGGTAACATCCAATCCGCGGGTGCTGGGTGCGGATCCGCTTGTTTGTCTGCAGCCGGCGAAAGGAGAGCAGCCGGAGATCCCGGGCGGCATCGGCGAGGAGGACATCGTCGCGATCGTGCTGCCGTATATTCACAGTGCGCGGGAAGGCGTGCTGCGTCTTGGCGGACTGCTGGAGGAATATGGCACTTATGAGATGAACGGCATTGCCTTCTCCGACGCCGATGAGATCTGGTGGCTCGAGACGATCGGCGGCCATCACTGGATTGCAGCCCGCGTGCCGGATGATGAGGTTGTCGTGATGCCGAATCAGTTCGGCCTCGATCATTTTGACTTTGACGATGCCTTCGGCGAGCGGAAATCTTTCATGTGTTCCGCGGATCTGCGCACATTTATCGAGGAAAATCATCTTGACCTGACGCTGGACGGGGAATTCAACCCTCGTGAGGCGTTTGGCAGCCACGATGATTCCGACCATGTATATAACACGCCGCGTGCATGGTACGCATGGCGTTATTTTCTGCCGACGTCCTGCGTGTGGGACGGCCCGTATGCAGATTTCCGGCCGGACAGCGACAACATTCCGTGGTCGGCGGTGCCGGAGCGGAAGATTACGGTAGAAGATGTAAAATACATCCTTTCCGCTCATTTCCAGGGAACACCGTACGACCCGTACCGGACATGCGGCGACACCTCTATGAGCGGCGCCTATCGCTCGATCGGCGTCAACCGTACCGATCATATGGGCCTGATTCAGATCCGTCCGTATGCACCGGCAGGATGCCGCGCACTCGAGTGGATTTCCTTCGGCTCAAACATGTTCAACGCACCGGCGCTGCTGTACGCCAATACCGATGAAATCCCGGCTTACCTGGGCAGCACAGCGGGAAAAGTGTCGACAGATACGTATTACTGGAGCAGCCGCCTGATCGGGGCAATGGCAGATGCTTCTTTTAAGAAATGCCAGATACATATTGAACGATATCAGCAGATTGTCATGTCGAAAAATCACCGTTTTATCAAAGAATATGATAAACTGTTAACAGAGGAAACAGATTCGGAAAAGAAGAGAATAATCTGCAGAAAGGCAAATAAAGAGATGGCGGAAATGCTGCAGGAAGAGACAGATAAGCTGTTGGACCATGTCCTCTATGAAAGAAGCAATCAGATGAAAAATTCCTACGCGCGTTCAGACGCGTAGAGGTTTTTTGCCTGCATGGCAGGCAGCGGAAAGGCAGGTATGCATTATGGGGTATGACGTTGTTACCTTTGGTGACATTTTAATTGATTTCACGGATTTCGGCGACCGCGACGGCATTACTTTATTTGCCCGCAATCCGGGCGGCGCGAACGCCAACGTGGCAGCAGCTGTAGCCAGACTCGGCGGCCGGACAGCATTTATAGGCAAGGTCGGAACAGACCTGCTCGGCACCTATCTGAAGGAAGTCATGGAGAAGTACAATGTGGATGTTTCCGGACTTGTCATGGACGGGAATTATTTTACCACCATGTCCTTCGTAAAGCTGGCACCGGACGGCGAGCGCGTGTTCTCTTTCGCCCGTAAGCTCGGCGCGGATACGCAGATCCGCAAGGAGGAGCTGAACGGGGATATCCTGGACAATACGAAGATTTTTGCGACCGGTTCGCTTGCACTGACGGATGAACCGGCCAGAAGCACATGCTTTGCGGCTGTACAGGAAGCAAAGGATCACGGCAGCATCATTGCCTATGACCCGAATTACCGTGCGTCTCTGTGGCCGGACGAGAAGACAGCTGTGCAGCATATGCGCAGCATGATTCCATATGTGGATATCATGAAGATTTCTGATGAAGAGACACTTCTGATGACAGACCATCAGGACCCGGCAGAGGCAGCGAAAGTGCTGTTTGATGAGGGCGTCAAGGTCGTTGCGGTGACGCTTGATAAAGAAGGCGCCTATGTCTGCACGAAAGAGGGCGGCGCAGCGGTGCCTGCCTTCAAGGCCAACGCAGTTGACGCGACGGGCGCCGGCGATTCCTTCTGGGGCTCCTTCCTGCTGCAGGTTGCGCAGTCCGGTAAGAAGCCGGAAGACATCAGCCTTGACGATGCCATTTCGTTTGCCCGCTTTGCCAATGCGGCAGCAAGCATTTCCGTGGAGAATTACGGCGGTATTCCGTCCATGCCGACCCTTGATATGGTGGAGAAGCGCCTGAACGGCTGATCCGGAAGACTGTAAGATCGGAACGTGATAACAGATGGAGATTAGTCAGGTAAAGGGAAATACCTGGATGATAAAAAGCTGGGAGCTGATTCCGTTTTACCGGCTGGATGCACATCGTATCATTCTGCTGGATTCCGGTCAGGCGGACCAGCGCACGGAGCTGGAGGAGCTGCTGCAGAGAGAGCAGCTGGTGCCGGCGGCCGTGCTGAGTACGCATGCGCACATCGATCATGTCGGCAATAACCGGTTCCTGCGGGAGAAATACGGCGCCAGGATCGCCCTCCCGCTGGGAGAGGCCGGCACGATTGCTTCGAAGACGGGCATCATGTTTCAGAACATCCACCAGAGCTTTCAGGATGTCAACAGCGATATTCTGCGGCGGGATCTGGAATGTGTGACGGACCGGATTATTCTGCCGGAAGAGACACGCGTTGAAATCTGCGGTGTCCCTTTCGGCATTATCCATACGCCCGGGCACAGCGTCGATCATATCTGTATCCGGACACCGGATAATGTGCTGTATGCCGGCGATGCGCTGATTACCGCACGCACGCTGGAGCATGCGAAATTCCCGTATGCGGTGCATATGCAGGCCTATTTCGATTCCCTTAACGTACTGCGGCGGGAGAGGGCGGATATCTATATCGCGGCGCATGAGGGCGTCTATACGGATCTGATTCCGGAGATAGACAAAACAGAGAGAAAGATCAGAACGCTTCTGAACCGGTATCTGCTGATGCTGGAGGAGAAGATGACGGCGAATATGCTGACGGCCAGAATCTGCCGGACGTTCGGCATCGATTCGCACGAGATATTTTTCCTCGCGTACCTGGAACTTTCGGTGCAGGTATATCTGAACTATTTCAGAGAGCACGGACTGGCGGAATGCTGGGTGGAAGACAATATGATCTGGTACAGGAGAAAAGACAATGAGTGAAGACAGAAGAATGCCGGTCATCTTCGCTGGACACGGCACGCCGTTAAACGCGAAAGGTGACAACAGGGCGAATGCCAGCTGGAAGCTGCTGGGCCGCAAGATCCCGAAGCCGGACGCGGTTCTGGCTGTCTCTTCACACTGGCAGACGCTGGGAACATTTGTGAGGACACTGGATGACAACCGTAAGATCAACGATATGTACGGCTATCCGCAGGACCTGAGCGATCTGGAATATGCGCCGAAGGGCAGTCCGGCACTGGCTAAGGAAGTGCTGCAGCTGCTCGGCGACAGTGCGCAGGCCGGCAATACCTGGGGCATGGACAGTGCCATCTGGTCGGTACTGTACAATATGTACCCGGACGCAGACGTGCCGGTTGTCATGATGAGCACGGATGTGGATGCTGCGCCGGATGCGCTCTACGCGCTCGGCTCCAGGCTGCGTCCGCTTCGCAGCGAGAACGTACTGATTCTCGCGAGCGGCAATGTGGTGCACAACCTTGTTAAAAATGATTATTACACGGAAGGGGCGTTTGACTGGGCACAGCGCTTTGATGACAATATCCGCAAAGCCGTCGAGGCCGGTGACAGCAATAAGGTGATGCAGTATGCGAAGGACCCGGACGCGGCACTTGCCGTACCGTCGACGGATCATTTCAATCCGCTGCTGATTGCGATGGGCGCCGCTTTTCCGGATAATAAGGTAACGGTATTCAACAACTACTGCGAATACCGCGCAACGTCCATGACGTCCTATATCTGGGGCGAATTTCAGTAATTCTGATATCAGGTGATCAATTTGGAAATTCAGACAAATAACGGCCGGATTCTCGGAGAAGAGAAGGACGGCTTCATCCGTTTTCTCGGTATTCCTTACGGGAAAGCGACAACAGGGCGCCGGCGTTTCACACCGCCGCGCGACCCCGATATGTGGTTCGATACATTGGACTGCACAAAATGGCACAAAGGCACGATTTCTGATCCTTTTGATGAGAAATTCAAGGGAGAGGACAGCCTGCGTGTGAACGTATGGGTGCCGGCCGATGCCGGTGAGGATATACCGGTCATGGTGTGGCTGCATGGCGGCAGTTATCTGGATGACGGCATCGATACGAAATATGCCTACGGAGATGACATGCTCTATGATATGAAGACGCTCTGCAAGGATACAGGGTGTATCATCGTCGGCGTGAATTTCCGGACAAATGTCTGCGGATTCCTTGATTTTTCGCAGATCATAGACGGCTATACCAACAACAACGGCCTGCGTGATATCGTGTCCGCGCTCCGCTGGGTGCACGAGAATATCGCCTGTTTCGGCGGCGCGCCGGATAAGGTTACGGTATTCGGCGAGGGCAGCGGCGGTGCGCTCGCACTGGCGCTTCTGCAGATCGATGAGGCGCAGCCGTATTTTGCCCGCATTATCTGCCAGGACGGCGGCATGATGGGCTATACCGATCTCGGTGAGGCTAAACACCGCGGCCTGATCTGGCTCGATGGCAATATGAATCCGACGGAAGATGTACTGGTGGCGGCGACGTCGGAGTCGCTGATGCGGCTGAACGGCCGCCTGAACAGCGAGTTCAATCTCCATCAGATTGACTGCTTCTACGGTCCGGTCGTGGACGGTGACTATCTGAAGGAATACCCGATCAGGGCCGACCTGAGCGGATCCGGCAAGCAGCTGCTGATCGGCTGGAACAAGGACGCCGCGGACCAGCTGTTCGGACAGATCCGGCTTGGCATCATGTACAAGTCGCGCCGCTTCCTGAAACCGGTCATGCCGTATCAGAGCGAGTCGGTGCGGGAGACGGTCGCCGGGCAGACACCGGGCTTTCCGTCAAAGAGCGCGTATTCACAGATTCTGACGGAGCGGCAGTACGCTGTGCCGTCACTGCTGATGGCGGATGCCAATGTCCGCGGCGGCAGCGGCACCTATGTATACCGCCTGGATTACGTGCCGAAGGCGCTGGCGAAGAAGAAATACGGTGCGATGGCTTCGTCGGAGCTGCCGCTTCTTTTCGGCAATGCGGCCGTGATGAACGGCATCCGCATTGACCCGCAGGAAGACGAGGAGTCGGAGAAGATCGGACAGCAGCTGCGCCGGTACTGGGGCGCTTTTGCGCGCACCGGTGTGCCGTCTGAGGACTGGACGCCATATGATCCGGACAGGCAGCCGACCATGCTGATCGGCGGCAGCGGCCGGATGACAGAGCATCCGCTCGGCGGCAGGGAAAAATTATATCTTGAGGATAACGGAAAACTCAGTCTTGGTTTCTGACAGAGGATAACATCATGCGTGAGATCAGGCAGCAGCCGGAATCATTTGAGCACGAAGTGCTCGATACGGCTATGGATGCGGGCAATATTCTTCTTGAAAACGGCGCGGAACTGGCGCGGGTGGAGGATACGATGGACCGCATCTGCCGGCATTACGGTGTCGATGGAAGTTTTTTCATATTAAGCAATGGCATATTTACCACGGGCAGCTGCCGGATGGATCCGGGGTTTGCCCGTGTGCGCCATATTCCCGTCAACAGGGCGGATCTGAGCCGCGTTGTTGCCGTCAATCAGCTCTCCAGAGATATCGAGAAGAAGGATCTGTCTCTGGAGGAAGTGCAGGCGGAGATCATCCGGATCCGTCAGATGCCCGGCAAACGGCACTGGCTGCAGATTCTGGCGGCCGGTATCGGCAGTGCCGGGTTCTGCTATATGTTCGGCGGCTCTGCCCGTGACTGCGTGGCATCCGGCATCACCGGCCTGCTGCTGTGGATAATCTGGCTCTATATCTGCATGCCGCATCTTTCGAGAATTCTGGGGCATCTGACCGGCGGCGCGGCGGCAGCCTGTTTCTCGCTGCTGCTGTATTCGATGGGCATCGGCGATTCGCTGAGCCATATTATCATCGGTGCGGTGATACCGCTCGTGCCCGGTGTTCCGTTTACGAACGGCATCCGCGACATTGCTTCCGGTGACTATCTGGCGGGCATTGTTCGGCTGCTGGACGCCTTGCTGGTATTCATGTGCATTGCGATCGGCGTAGGCTTTGTGCTGACCGCCTATTATCGCGTGAGCGGAGGTGCGCTATGATTCACGGACTTATCATACAGGGAATCGCGGCGTTTTTCGGCACGGCTGCCTTTGCGCTTCTGTACGGCACGCCCGGCAGATATTATCCGCTTTGTGCGCTGACCGGCGGTGTAGGCTGGGTGCTGATGCTGTTTCTGCAGGAGGCTTTGCATCTGGGGGTCGGTACCTCCACGATGGCGGCGGCAGCGGCCGTGACGGCACTGGCCAGATGTCTGGCGATCTATCAGAAGTGTCCGGTGACGGTTTTCCTGATCAGCGGTATCATACCGCTTGTACCGGGCGCAGGTGTCTACTGGATGGCATATTATCTGATCATGGGTGATCTGAATCAGGCGGCGGCAAATGGCCTGTCGGCGACGAAAGCAGCAGTAGCGATCGTTCTCGGCATCAGTGTGATCAGTGAGCTGCCATATCTGCATATGAAAAAGAAACCAGACAAAAATCAAGAAAATACATGAAAAAAAGACCTGACAGGAATTCCTGTCGGGTCTTTTCGTTACATTCTATCTGATTACCAGTTGGTGGCAATATCAAGCTGATAAGCGTTGCTGGAAGCAAATCCGCCGGTGTCGCAGACAATACCTGCGCCCAGGCTGGTCTGTACGATGGTACCCTTCGGCCGGATGCTAAGGTTGGCTGCAACCATGATGTAATTGCCCAGCATCTTGCATCCATCGCTTCTTACCCAGTACGGATATTCTTCTGCACTGTAGCCGAGGCTTCGCATGATGCTGACAACGCCGCCCATGTTCAGATTATAGTAGGTCTCCTTGCCGGATGGTCCCATGACAGAGCCGCGGCTCTTTGAAAGAACCGTTCCGCTGTAGGATGAACCGCTGGAAGAAGATGTATCTGATGATGAGGAGCTCGCCGAAGATGAGCTGCCAGAGGAAGACGTCTGCGAAGAGGAACTGCTGGAAGATGTGTCTGCAGCGGATCCGGAAGACGTACTGCCTGAGGATGCGGTCGATGTGGAAACGGTCTGTGCCGCGGAAGAAGAGGAACTGCTGGCAGCAGCGGCCTTGGCTGCGCTTGCCTGTTCTTCAGCCTGTTCAGCTGAATTCAGATCCGCGAGAACGGTCTTCTGTGCATCGAGCTTATCCTGAACAGTGGAAATATCATAGTTGAGCGAATTGATCTGGTCACCCAGTGAATCCAGCTCTTCCTGTCTCTGATCAGCGATCTTCTGCAGAGAATCCATCTCTACCTGATAAGCTTCTTCCTGCTGCTCTTGGATCGCCTGCTGATTTTCAAGATCTGCTTCGTAGTCTTCGATCTGCTGGCGTGTATCCTTCAGCTGCTGAAGAAGATTGCTGTCATATGTATTAATCTGTGATACGTACTCGTAATTATTAAGTGTATCATTCAGATCGGCTTCGCCGAGGAACAACTCCAGATAATTCTGGTCGCCCGATTCATACATAGCCTGAATACGGGCTTTGAGGGCATTGTACTGTTCAGCTTCGTCGTCCTTAGCGGCCTGAAGATCAGCTTTGGTTACACTGATCTGATCGTTGGTCTCACTGATCTGCTGCTCTACGGTATCGAGCTCACTGAGATAATTATCAATCATCCCGTCAAGCTGTGAAAGATAAGCGGCTGCGTCACTCTGATTCTGCTTCAGATCGGCGAGCTGCTGCTCGAGATCATCCTGCTGATTCTGATAATCAGAGATCTGCTGCTGTACTTCTTCCTTCGTCGTATCGGCAAATGCCGGGAAAACGGAAGAAGCTGTCATCGCAGCTGCGACAGCAAGGCCAGCAATTTGTTTGCTGTGCTTCATAACGAAAATACCTCCTGAATAAAATTGATTCAGCCCCTGTTTCAATTTCATTTCTAAATTATTTCACATTTATTAAGATTTGTCAATGTCTATCACCCTGTTTACCACTTTAAAACCGGATTCGGGGCGCTTTTTGTGAAAAATGACCACAGATAATCCATATTAATCGCAAATTCCGGAGCTTGTCTCCCCATTTAAAGAAAGGCAGAAAA
>Ga0256406_1006985_pt1 | contig 10986 bp, 7 predicted proteins | sample RumenRJG_03DNA_FD_185986 | JGI IMG/M metagenome (GOLD analysis project Ga0256406, IMG submission 185986) | Bovine rumen microbial communities from Lethbridge, Alberta, Canada - RJG_03 | ecosystem: Host-associated > Mammals > Digestive system > Stomach > Rumen | place: Canada: Alberta | collected...
TCACCCGAGCAACGCGAGCAGATCATCCTTAGTAAGCCGGCTGATGGCGCTTCCACCGGTCGTCGACGCATCGTCCACAAATTTCGCCGCAAGATCGGACTTCGTATGCTGCAGGTTAAGGATGCGCTCCTCGATTGTATCCTTGGCCACAATCTGGTACACGTTCACATCCTGCGTCTGCCCGATGCGATGGGCACGGTCGGTCGCCTGGTTCTGCGCAGCTGCGTTCCACCACGGGTCGGCGTGCACCACCACGCAGGCACCCGTCAGGTTCAGTCCCGTATTGCCGGCCTTGAGCGAAATAAGAAACACCGGGGTGTCGTCATTGTTGAACTGGTTGACCAGCTCAAGCCGCTTCTTCTTCGGGGTTCCGCCGGTGATCACATCGTAATCAATGTCATCCTTGCGCAACCGCTTACCGATCAGATGCAGGTAGCTGGTGAACTGCGAGAAAATCAGCATCTTGCGTCCCGCATCACGGCAGGATTCCACAAGCTCCTCAATCGCATCAAGCTTGGCGGATTTCTTCCCCGCATTCTCGTACACCAACCGCGGGTCGCAACAAATCTGCCGCAGCCGGGTCAGCTGGGCAAGCACCTCAATCTTGCGCTGCCCGAAGTCGAAGTCCTTATCTTTGTTGATGGAAGCGCGCAACCGTTGTTCCATCGCAGCGTACAGTTTGCGCTGTTCGCCCTCCAGCTGGACGGTGATGACGTTCTCAATCTTGTCCGGCAAGTCACCCAGCACGTCTTTCTTCAGACGCCGCAGGATGAACGGTCCGACGAACACTTGCAACCGCCGTTGCACGATGTCATCGCCGCTGAGAATCGGCATTTCAAAGCGTGAGCGGAAATGCCGGTAACTGCCGAGCATGCCCGGCATGAGAAAATCAAAAATGCTCCACAACTCAGACAACCGGTTTTCGATCGGCGTGCCGGTCAACGCGAAACGGTGCTTGGCTTTGAGCGCGCGCACAGCCTGCGAGGATTTGGTCGCATGGTTCTTCACGTACTGCGCTTCATCAAGCGCCACGCATGTGAACTGGATGTCCCGGTACTCGTCAAGGTCACGACGCAGCAGATCGTACGACGTGATGAGCAAGTCGTAGTCACGGGCGCTGGACAGGATCGCCTCACGCTCGTCCTTACTGCCGGCAAGCGTGGCGACATGCAGTTCGGGCGTGAATTTTTCCGCTTCCGCAGCCCAGTTGTATACCAACGATGCCGGGCAGACGATCAGGTTCGGGCCGGTTTCACGCGTTTCATCCAGCCTGCTGAGCAGCAGTGCGAGCATTTGCACGGTTTTGCCCAAACCCATTTCGTCAGCCAGGATTCCGCCGAATCCTTTGTCGCACACCGCGTTCAACCAACGGAATCCTTCTGCCTGATACGGTCGGAGTATGGGTTTGAGGCTGTCAGGCACTTGGTAGCGGTTCGGGTCGATGACCTTAAGGTTCTCGACATACTGGTGAAAACCGTCATCCTTGTCTTCATCGTCGGCCTGTCCGTCAAGGTAGAAAGCCTGGAATGCGGGCACGTCAACGGCACCATCGTCGAACGCATCCTTGTCGATCCCCAGATCGCCGGCGACAGTGTCGATTTCACTGGTGTCCATGGCTGCGAGGTCAACGAACCGGCCGTCACGCAACCGATGGAACCGCTTGCGCTGATGGTAGCTTTGCAACAGCAACGGCACTTCGCTCGGGTCGACTTCGTCGGCGATCGGCGAGATTTCAACCAAATCCGAACGCATGGACAGCCCGATTTTGATGGTTGGCGACGGCATGGAGGTCAATCCGTCGAACGCCGGAGTGGAGAACACGGTTCCCAGGCCACGCAGTACAGGCAGCCCTTCGGTCAGCAACCGGTATATCGCCTTGTCGTCATCCTCGGGAAGCCGGGCGACCGGACCGTCCGGCCGCGGGAAGTAATGCAGGAGCGCTTCGACGGCAAGCCGTTCGGTCGCAGTGTCCCGTGCGACGCCGTCGTGCCGCCCGTTGCCGTTGAAAATGTGGAAACGCTTCTCACCGTATCGGGCTTGCGCATCGCACGTAATCCCATCGCGGTCACGGTCAAAATACAGTTCGATTGTGCATGGCTGTTGAATGGTGGCTAGGAGCGTGGCGGGGATATCGGCGATCAGGCCATGCAAAAGCTTGTGCTCATGCTGTTGTGCCGGTTCTGCTGATTCACCCGTTGCCGCAACGGCAGCGCTATCGCCAGCAGCACTTGCATCATCCGGCTCACTGACCGGCACCCCGTCGACGGCCCCGACGGTCAGCTGCGGGAGTACAGTACGGCTGAACGTGGTCACGTCGCGTGGGCTCACATACTGTTCGGTTTCACGGTCCTCCCCGCACAAGGCGAGCGCAAGCTGCTCACGGCTGGCAAACTCGCGTGAGCAACGGAAAATCATCGGCAGTCCGTCAGTAGCGACCGGTATCCAGTCATGGCTCGGCGCCATGGTGGAGCCGACGATCGCGTAGGAGCGCGGGTGACCATCAATCATCGCCAATACATGCGCCGTGTGCGTAATGGTGTACCCGCCATCAGGTTCCGAAGTGATACGCAAACCGAAATCAGGGTCCCCGTCCACTACGCGCATATCGCGTGCGTTGACGAACGGCTGCCCGTATCGCGCGAATCCGACGGTTTCTTTTCCTTCAACAAACAGGTCGAGCAGTTCCGCCATCTCATCGTCGGCAAGAAGATACCCTTCGCCTGACGTTTGACGGATGCTTGAATAGTACATGGCGTCGCCCAAGCTTTCCCGGACTTGTGCGGCGCGGTCAAGAATGTCAAGCATCTTGCGTGATTGCTCGTCGAACGTGTCGCGCGTGTGGACGAACGCGAGTTTTTGCCCGTACTGGTAGTATTCCTGATCGCGCACGACACGGAGCAGACCGGGAATGCTTTTGACCACGTAACTGAGTTTGAGTGACGGGACCGCGAGTTTGAGTCGAATCGTGCAGCCGGACGACAAGTTTTTCGCGAACGCGAGTTCCAGATGCACGCTGCCGATGGGCAGGTGGCGGCTTCCTTGCACTGCGGTCGGTACGCCGCCGTTTTGTTCTGCGGCGCTGACTTGTTTGAGCAGGTCAAGCTGCCGGTTTTTTGCCTGGTCGGCTTGCCGTCTGTCCTCGTCGAACATGAAGCGTTCCAGCATCGGCGATGTACTGCGACGGCGGCGCAAGCTTTGCTGGCTTTCATCCCCGTTCACCGTGAATGATGACGGGTCCTCGTTGTACGCCATGATGAGGGCGAGCACGTGTTTGCACATGCCGCCGAATCTGCCGAACGCCGGGCATGTGCATGAGGAATCGTTGAAATCCGAACGATTCTCGTCGATATGGGTGCTGACGTCGTAATCGCTCAGGAAATTCTCAGTACTGTGCACGGTTGCGTGCAATGTTTCGCCATCATCTGTGTATGTGCAGGTGAAATCGCGCATCCTGTTGCTGGAAAGCACGTCAAACGCGCGGAAATACGCAGCGCCGCCCCGCCGCTTCAGCTTGCTTTCCGGTACGACTTCATTGTGTGCCCCGTATGATGCTCCGGAATCCTCCTCATAATCCCGGTAGCTGTGATACCCGCCATTGCCTCGTCCCCCATATACCGACGCATGCCAGTCCATAACCACCATCCTTCATCACGCACGTATCCCATCGTAACGCAAGACGGGCGGGAGCACGATTGCGCGTTCCCGCCCGTCCATCACTCAGCGACGCTTCTTGCCACCAGCATGCTTATGGCCTGATTTCGCCTTTTTCCCGGCCTTGGTTTTCTTTGAGGCCTTCGCTTTCTTACCGGAAGTGGTGACGAACCGAACCTCATCGTGGCGATGATGCCCGCCTTTCTTGAACCCGTTCGCACGGTGGCCGAACTCGCGGTCACGACGCTGCTTGCGGTTGTGTGGTCCCTCATCGTACGAGGAGATACGGCGTCCGGTGTGGCGTTGCGGCATGTCATCTTCACGGCCGGAGCGATCGAAGCGTTGTGCACGATCGAAACGGTCAGTGCGGTCGAAGGTGCGTTCACCGCGGTCAAAACGGTCCTGGCGGTCGAAATCACGGTCGGAACGCTTCTTGTCGTGCTTATGGCCTTTGACATCCTTATGCCCGTGACGCTTGGCATCCTTGAACGCTGTGAAATCATCGGACGCGGCGAAATCCGCGGATTGCGGCTGGTCGAAGCGGTCGAACGCTTCGCGGGAAGCACCAGCCTTGCCGCCCTTGCCCTTGTGCTCGTGGCGATCGGCATGGTCACGGCGCCCTTTACGGTCCTTACGATCCTTACGCTTGCGACCACCGTCCTTCTTCTTGCCGTGCTTGTCGCCGAAGTCGACCTTGCCCAAATCCCAGCCTTCTACGACGGGCGCGACCTCACCGACAAGTTCAAGCAGTTCCGGGGAATCCGGTGTGACCGCGACCGGTTTCGCGTCAATGCCCGCGTTGCGGAACAGGCGGTGCGAGGACCGGCGCTGGTTCGGCAGCACGAGCGTCACCACATCACCATGCTCGCCCGCACGCGCGGTACGGCCGGAACGGTGCAGGAACGACTTCGGGTCAGCGGGCGGTTCGGTCTGGATCACCAAAGCGACATCGCTGACATCGATGCCTCGCGCAGCGACATCCGTAGCGACCAGCACACGGACGAAACCACGTTCGAAGGCGGCAAGATGATGATCGCGCTGCTTTTGCGACAGGTTGCCTTGCAAATCAACCGCGGGAATGCCATGTTTGATAAGCTTTTCAGCAAGCTCCTTGGCCTGGTATTTCGTGCGGGTGAAGATGATGCGCTTGTCCTTGCCGCTGGCGAGCGCACGGATCACGTCGGGCTTGTTGTCCTTGGTGACTTTGAAGACGTGTTGGGTGAGGGTATCGACTTGGGCGTCGGCGGCGTCGACCGCGTGGACTTTCGGCTCGTGCAGGAATTCGTCGACAAGCTTGTCGACACCGTGGTCGAGGGTCGCGGAGAACAGCATGCGCTGACCGTCCGGGGCGACTTGTGCGAGGAGTTTCTCGACGGACGGCAGGAAGCCCATGTCGGCCATTTCATCGGCTTCGTCCAGCACCGCGACGCGTACGGATTCAAGGGTGAGCAGCTTCTGGTTGAGCAGGTCCTCGAGACGGCCCGGGCAGGCGACGATGATCTGGGCGCCTCGACGCAGCCCGTCAACCTGACGGCCTTGCCGTACGCCGCCGTAAATGGTGACGGTGCGCATGCCGTACACTTCGGCCAGCGGGCGGACGACCTCATCGATCTGGTTGACCAGTTCTCGCGTTGGGGCGAGGATGAGTGCGCGCGGATGCGGCAGCATGGCTTTCTTGCGTGCGTCCTTGTCGTCGCTGTTTTTCAGTGCATGGAAGTCGCGGATCGCATCATCGGATTCGCTGGTTTGGGCGAGCTGCGCCACCAGCGGGATGGAGAAGGCGAGAGTCTTGCCGGAACCGGTTTGGCCGCGGCCGAGAATATCGCGTCCGGCAAGGGAATCGGGCAGCGTGTCCGCTTGGATGGGGAATGCCGTGGTTTTTCCGTCACGCGCGAGCACGTCGACCAGCTCATGCGGAACCCCGAGTTCGGCGAAAGTGCGCGGCGGCTCGTCGCGGTGCGCCGCGGAATCAGCAGCCGCGGCTTCAGCTGCGGCGACATATTTGCTTTCGTGGAGTTCTTCTTCGATGTTCTGGTTCTTGAAGGAGGAGGTCTTGTCGCCACGGCGTTCGAAGCGTTTACCGCCCTTATGCCCGCTCTTGCCGTGATGTTTGAAGGAATCGCTATGCCGCTTGCCGTCGTGCTTATGGGCATGCTGAGAGGATTTGGAATCAGTCACTGTGTTCTTTCGATCGTAAGTCGGCCGCGGGAGCGGCCCAGCCGCACTCCAGCGGCGTTATTCAGACACTTCAGTTTATCGCGAGGTGTCGAATTCGACGCGCGGCGCGTGGATCGACGCAGCGGCTCGGTATCGGCATGCGGTGCAAGTGACAGTCAGTATGTTTTGACGGCCAGGTCGACGGTCAAAATCACACCGGCGATCACAGCCGCCCCGCGCATGATGCGTGCGGGGATTTTCCTTGTGACTGCCGGGGCAATATAGCTACCGACGAAGCATCCGAGACACATGGCGATCGCCAGCGGCCAATCGACGACGCCGCGCATGATGAACACCACAGAGGCGCTCATATTCGCACCCCATCCGATCAGGGTTTTCAGCGCGTTGACTTGATGGAAGGGACCGATGCCGGCCGCATCGAGCACGGCGAGAACCAGCGTACCCGCTCCTGCGCCGAAATACCCGCTGTATATCGCGCAGCAGCACACACCGACCCACACCCACCATGGGTCTTCGGACAATGGTTCGGTCTGTGTGCGTATCAGTGGACGGGAATGGCGATTCCCTGCAGTATCGGCCATTTCATCGAGTCCCAGTCGGGCTGCTTGCGCCTGGGCATCCGCTGCGGCTTGTTTGGCTTCGGCACGACCGCGGGGATTAAGGGCGATGGCCGCACTGCTGAGCGCGATCAGCGGCGGGACGACATTTTCGAAGACTTTCGGATTGAGATTAAGCAACAGCAATGCGCCGAGTATGCCACCGACCACGCCGATGATCACATATATCGTCGCGCGGAGGCTCTGCCCCTTGAGCTCCTTGCGCGCGCCGAGTACGCCGCCGAATCCTGTGCCCAGTACACCGACCGTGTTCGACGCGTTCGCGATGACCGGCGGTACGCCCAATGCCAACAATGCCGGATAGGAAATAAGCGACGACGCCCCCACAGCGTATCCGACGAATCCTGCGCCCACGCCGGCGAGCACCACCAACAGCAACGTCAGTATGGAATATCCTGCAATCATCGTGTCTCCCTGCCTTGTCGGGCGCCCGTGACGATACCAATCATGCGCATATCGCCGCCTGCCCTTTCACGTCAATCAGCCATTGCAAATCTGCATCGCAACACCGTCCGGCATCACCGTGAACCCATGCTTCTCATAGAACGCGGCGTTCTTGCTTTCTTCCGGCATCACTTCAATATAGAAGAAATCCCTGTAGCGTTCCTTGACCATCTCGACCATGTGACCGGCGATGCCGTGCCCTTGGTATGCGGGATCGACCAGAACATAATGCATGTACGCCATCATGGCGAAATCGTCGAGCACTCTCACCAGTCCGACCAAACGGTCGCCGTCCCACGCGGTGAACACGGTTGATGAGCCCATCAAGGCCCGATACGGCCGATCGGGATATTTGCCGGACATCTAACGGACAGGAACAGATGCTCCACCTGCTGTTCGGTGAATCGTTTCTCGTCGGTATAGATGATGCCCACGGCGCTCCTTTTTCTTTCTGTCGATGCATTGATATGACTGAAGTATCGTGCGATTGATAGTATGATGACGAAATCGGGGTGTCCATATTTGTGTCCACATAATGAACGCGCGCGATGATGCCACGAATGGGTGACCGGCACGGGGCGCAGGCTCGAGCGATGCCGTCGTGGAGCCGTATCGCGTCGCGATGCGACCGGACCGTCGCACGGCGGGCAGATACCGTCCCGTTTCCCTGCCCGGGCCGGCGATATCCGCGTTCCATGCGATCAGCCAGTCACACCGCGGCCAGATACCCACCGGACTGCCGCAAAACCGGCAGTATCCGCCCGCCGTGCGATACGTCGGACACATGGCTCGCCGAAATTCATCAACCCCGCCCGCTGTAGACCGCATACGCCATAATGGAAGGGTTATTTGTGACCGATGACATTCCATATGCGTCCACGCGGCGCACATCAGGAGAACGGAACAACTTTGGCTGAATTCATCTATCAAATGATCAAGGCGCGCAAGGCCTACGGCGATCGAGTCATCCTCGACGACGTGACCCTGAGCTTCCTGCCCGGCGCGAAAATCGGCGTGGTGGGCCCCAACGGCATGGGCAAGTCCACGCTGCTGCGCATCATGGCCGGCCTCGACACCGTTTCGAACGGCGAGGCGACCCTCACCCCCGGCTACACGGTCGGAATCCTCCAGCAGGATCCGCCGCTGGACGAAGACAAAACCGTAGGCGAAAACATCAAGCTCGCTTTCGGCCCGATCGCCCAGAAAGTCGAACGGTTCAACCAGATTGGCGAAGAAATGGCCAATCCGGATGCCGATTTCGACGCCCTCATGGAGGAAATGGGCAAACTGCAAACCGAAATCGACGCCGCCAACGGCTGGGATCTCGACTCCCAGCTCGAACAGGCCATGGACGCACTGCAGTGCCCCGACCCGGACACTCCGGTCAGCGTGTGCTCCGGCGGCGAGCGCCGTCGTGTCGCCCTGTGCCGCCTGCTGCTCGAAGCTCCCGACCTGCTGCTGCTCGACGAGCCCACCAACCATTTGGACGCCGAATCGATCCTGTGGCTCGAACAGTTCCTGCATCAGTACAAGGGCGCCGTCATCGCCGTCACCCACGACCGTTACTTCATGGACAACGTGGCCGAATGGATCTGCGAGGTCGACCGCGGCCACCTGTACCCGTACAAGGGCAACTACTCCACGTACTTGGAAACCAAGGCCAAGCGTATGGAAATCCAGGGTGCCAAGGACGCCAAGCTCGCCAAGCGTCTGAAGAACGAACTCGACTGGGTGCGTTCCTCGCCGAAGGCCCGTCAGGCCAAGAACAAGGCGCGTCTCGAGCGTTACGACCAGATGGAAGAGGAGGCACGCAACTCCAAGAAGCTGGACTTCTCCGAAATCCAGATTCCGCCGGGGCCGCGTCTGGGCTCGCAGGTGCTGGAAGCCGAGCATATCCACAAGGCGTTCGGCGACCGTGTGCTCATCGACGATCTCTCGTTCACGCTGCCACGCAACGGCATCGTCGGCGTCATCGGACCGAACGGCGTCGGAAAATCCACCCTCTTCAAGACAATCGTCGGCTTGGAACCGCTGACTTCCGGCAGCCTGACCATCGGCGACACCGTCAAGATCTCCTACGTCGACCAGAACCGTGCGGGACTCGACCCGAACAAGAACCTGTGGGAAGCGGTTTCCGGCGGGCTTGACTTCATCGAGGTCGGCGGCGTGGAAGTGCCCACCCGCGCCTATGTGGCGAGCTTCGGATTCAAGGGCTCCGACCAGCAGAAGCTCGTGAGCATGCTCTCGGGCGGCGAGCGTAACCGCCTGAATCTGGCGCTGACGCTCAAGCAGGGCGGTAATCTGCTGCTGCTCGACGAGCCCACCAACGACCTTGATGTCGAAACGCTCGAAAGCCTGGAGAACGCGCTGCTCGAATTCCCCGGCTGCGCCGTGGTCATCTCCCACGACCGCTGGTTCCTCGACCGCATCGCCACGCATATCCTCGCGTGGGAAGGCACCGACGAGAACCCGGCGCACTGGTACTGGTTCGAAGGCAATTTCCAGGCGTATGAGGAGAACAAGGTCGCGCGCCTCGGCGAAGATGCGGCACGCCCGCATCGCCTGCACCGCAAGCTGACCCGCTAGTACTCGCAAACCTGCGGATCCGCAGTATCACTGCGTCGTGCAGTCATCGGGAAGCCTCCCTGCCGATTATCATGGGCGGGGAGGCTTCCGCGTATTCCGGTATCAGTTCATCACCCTGTCACCGAACATTCATCCGACGCCATGCCACGTTTACACATATGAGGGAGAATCGAATCGCACCGGAAATACACGACTGCTGTACTAGGTGCCAATACACGGCACGTGCGTAGCATGCGGATTCCGCGGCGAAATGGTGTTGTTACCACGAAATCCGAAGGTCTTCCGTTGAACGGATTAGACTACACCATACGGCGCATGACGTCGATCGACCCGCCGATCACCGTGCTGACCGGCGGGCAGGCAGAAAAGAGCGATTATGACGCAGAACGAACCGATGACACCGTTGAAGCATTTGGTGAAAGTACTGAAGTTGGGCACACCCTCACCGCATCGTGACCACACGTATATCAATGGCGAAAGCCTGTACTTCCCCACCGGACGCGTGTACGGCGGCCAAGTGATTGCACAATCGGTTGTCGCGGCGGCGAAAACCGTGCCAAACGGCCGGCTCCCCCACTCCATTCACGGGTATTTCATCGCCGCCGGGGATATTCATCAGGATGTGCTGTTCGACGTGGAAACCTTGCGTGACGGGCATTCATTCTCGTCGCGTCGCGTCAACGTCACGCAAGCGCAAGGGCCGATTCTCACCGCTATCGCAAGTTTTCAGGAAACCGGCCAACGTGGCGTCGAATTCGCCGACCCCATGCCGTCGGACGTGCCCGGACCGGAAGGTCTCACCAGTGCCAAACAGCTGATGGAACCGTATGCAGACCGTTCACCCTTCGCTGATTTTTACGCCAGTAAATCCCCGTTTGATATCCGCCATGTGACGCCGACCATCATGCTGGGCGCCGACCACAAGTCAGCGGACCGTGACAGCGGCCGTCAAATGGTGTGGATGAAAGCCGACGGCACCGCCGACGTACCGCAGGTGATGCATCGGGCGATGCTGGCGCTCGGCTGCGACCAGATCATGATGGAGCCGGTACTGCGCCGGGCAGGGTTGAGCATCTCGACACCGGGGATTTCCTACGCGTCCATCGACCATTCAATGTGGTGGTATCGCGATATCGATATCAATCAGTGGCATCTGTATGTCCAAGACACTCCGACCGCCGCTCACGGACGCGGTCTGGCGCTAGCGAAAGTGTATTCGCGTGAAGGCGAGCTCGTCGCCGTCATGGCGCAGGAAGCCATGATCCGCGTTCCCGATGAAACGCTCGACACGCTGCAATCCGCCGACAGCCCCGCCTCTGCAAACTAACCGACTCCTCCAAACCTTCTGCCGACACTAGTATGGCTCTGAGCGTCGGCAGAAGGTGGGAGGTCAGCGACGACGGTGAGGAGTCGGCAGGGTGTTCTCGCCGGGATTGATTTCTTTGGCGGCGCCACCGCGGGCCAGTTGTCGTTGCTCGCGCTGACGTTCCTTGGCTTTCGGGTTGTCCGA
>Ga0256406_1006986_pt1 | contig 10983 bp, 7 predicted proteins | sample RumenRJG_03DNA_FD_185986 | JGI IMG/M metagenome (GOLD analysis project Ga0256406, IMG submission 185986) | Bovine rumen microbial communities from Lethbridge, Alberta, Canada - RJG_03 | ecosystem: Host-associated > Mammals > Digestive system > Stomach > Rumen | place: Canada: Alberta | collected...
ATAATTGAAAATTCAGTCGCTTTTGGCGAGAATTGTAAATCGCCTACGGCGAGAAATCCTTCAAATCTATACAAATCGAACAAATCTATTTTTGAATATTTGAAAGATTTGTATGATTTCTGCGCAAGGCGCACTCCTGTTTTGTTGGAGAATTGTAAATCGCCTGCGGTGAGAAATCCTTCAAATCTATACAAATCGAACAAATCTATTTTTGAATATTTGAAAGATTTGTATGATTTCTGTGCAAAGCGCACTCCCGTTTTGTTGGAGAATTGTAAATCGCCTACAGCGAGAAATCCTTCAAATCTATACAAATCGAACAAATCTATTTTTGAATATTTGAAAGATTTGTATGATTTCTGCGCAAAGCGCACTCCCGTTTTGTTGGAGAATTGTAAATCGCCTACGGCGAGAAATCCTTCAAATCTATACAAATCGAACAAATCTATTTTTTGAATATTTGAAAGATTTGTATGATTTCTGCGCAAAGCGCACTCCCGTTTTGTTGGAGAATTGTAAATCGCCTACGGCGAGAAATCCTTCAAATCTATACAAATCGAACAAATCTATTTTTTGAATATTTGAAAGATTTGCATGATTTCTGCGCAAAGCGCACTCCCGTTTTGTTGGAGAATTGTAAATCGCCTACGGCGAGAAATCCTTCAAATCTATACAAATCGAACAAATCTATTTTTGAATATTTGAAAGATTTGTATGATTTCTGTGCAAAGCGCACTCCCGTTTTGTTGGAGAATTGTAAATCGCCTGCGGTGAGAAATCCTTCAAATCTATACAAATCGAACAAATCTATTTTTGAATATTTGAAAGATTTGTATGATTTCTGCGCAAAGCGCACTCCCGTTTTGTTGGAGAATTGTAAATTTCGCTTGAGTCACTTTCTTAAGGTAGGGCTTCTCATCATTCTACAGCAAAGGAGCTTTTAAAGTTTTTAGTGCATTTCTCCCGTCAGGCGTCCCCTCCCCAGTGGGGGAGGGTTAGGGTGGGGCTTCCCATCAAAAAAAGCCTGTCGCTCGAAAGCGGCAGGCTTTTTCCTGTTATCTATTCTTAGTGAACATGTTCTTAGTTGAACACTGTTTTTACACCGTTTACGATATAGATTCCTCGTCCCGGGTTGGTCACCTTACGTCCTTGCAGGTCGTAGATTTCCACTTTGCCGTCGGGCAGCGGTTGGTTGATATCGGTGATGCCTGTCGGCTGGTTCACCACTTCGATGAAGTTGTCATCGCCTCCGACGAATGGTTTGGCGTATGCCGTATTATCTTCTTGCCTAATCATCTGCATGAAGGCATACAATCCGCGTGGGCATGGACCTACTGCACCTGTCGTGAAGTACATCTTTCCCCCAGCGTAGTAATAGGAGTTGGCTGGGATATATTCTCCTCGCTCATAAACACCCGTTTCTACCATTTTGTATGTACCCTGTTCAGGCTTGCCTTCAATCACGAATGCTTGAGAACTTGTGAACGGAGTGATCTCTGTCCAGATAGAGCCGTCACCTACAGCTTGGCCTCCTTCATACCTCATGTCAGGGAAGCTCTCTCTTGACTTAATTTCCACGTCGGTAGCAATCCAAATTGGTCCTTCCATACTGCGTTCCACCTGATAGTTGCGAGTTTCGTCCTCCAGGAACCAACCAGCCACACCGTTAGCAGTAGCAGAATATGCCTTTGAGAACGACGGACGATTGTATTTAAATTCCGACCCAGCTGATATTTCCGGATATTTAGAAGGTCTTACGATATAAGGCACACCAGCTTGCATCACGATTTGATTATCGGCTTTGCCAGTCAATTGGTTCTTATAGTAGATAGTACGTCCCTCAAACCGATCGAGTTTAGAAACATTTGCTTTTTCTCCGAACATCTCTTTTACGTGTTTGAGCGTCAGCGATACGGGCAGTACCACATAACTCCAGCCATCTTTCGGCATCGTGCGACGGAGGACTACCGTCTTCACGGTTGTAAAGTTGGGGTCGGTAGCAATGTTAGAAGGGTTGAAGAGGTCAATCCACTGCGTATTGTTCTTCATCTTTGTTTTAGCTGACATCTTCGGATTTCCGCCTTCCATGATAACTGAACCATCATTACCATTAATCATTTCAAATGGACCGACATCTTTGCTTCCGTCAATCTCGTCGATGACAAATTCATTAGGTTCTACCTTACCCATATAGAGCAGTTCGAAGTCGTCGAAGCATACCCACTCGCTATCAAAACTTCCATCGACCTTGCTGTGGTCCACACCGATTACCAATTCACCGTCTGGACCTACATATACTGGCAGACCGATACGGTAGTTGCTGGCGTTTTTATGGGTGTCATCATTAGACGTTTGGTCTGACTCGCTCATGGCATCCACCGCGTTGAAGAAACGTCCTGCACCTGTCACCGTCTTGGGAACAACCCAGTTATAGGCTGCATCTGCACCAGTATTAAAGAAAGTTCCCTTATATCTTGCAAAAAGATTTTCATCTTTTACAAGGTACATCTGTGCATTAACTGTTTCTATCGCTGCATCAGTCATCGCTCTTCCGTCAGCATATTTATGATGATAATTCCATAGTCCGAGCTGTGTATATAGGAAGGTGGAGTCACTGATACAGTTGACGAAGTTGTATTTAGAGATTTTTCCGAGTTGGTTATGTCTGATAGCACCTTCATAGATAGACGGCAACATACGGCGTACCTCTTGTGCAGGTAAGTCAATCTCTTCATTCTGATCATTCAAACCTGTCTTTCCTTTAGGATAGCTCCATGCGAAGAGGTAGCTGTCGTGGCTACGACGCCACATCCATTCGCCATCAATTTGTACGCGGGCTTGGTTAAACCAAGTGTCAGGAGCATTAGTGTTTGTATTGTTCTCGCCCATCTTATCTCCATTGCTTGCACTCAAATCGTTCCAATTGGCAATAGTGTATTGCGTCATATCGTGCGGTGCATAGAATCCACGTACATAAACCACATAGAGACCTTCGCGCAGACCTGTGATTTTCTGCTGAATGTTGGCAGAACCCTTGAAGATGGAACCACAATAGTTTGCCTCTTGTCCTTCCGTCATCATAAATTCCTGAGCATTTACGTCAGTACCTTCATGTCCTGTACGCCAGAAGTGTCCAGTACCCACTTTGTGGTGCTCTTGCTTGTTGTCCCAGTGGGCACTATAATCTATATTGTATGGGTGTACATGGTGGTGGCCTGAAGGATGCGTTTCAGTATTGCGGTCGAACCATTGCCATCCGAATTTGGTATCTTCATTAGGATGAGTGTAATGTCCTTCAGCGTCAGGACCTGAGCAACCCTCCTTTGCCCAGTTATAATTAAATGAGGTATAGAACTTCGGATTCACAATTCTTGAAGACATGTCCGCTGGCTGTGTTTCAGATGCCACCAAACGGAAACGGTCACGTTCTTTCTTGGTCACCAATTTCCAACGGTTGTTCTTGTATTTAGCTGCTTCTGTCAGTCCATCATCCAAACTTATGAAATACTTGCCTTGGTCGTAGTTTTTCTTCTCGTCGCCGAGTGATTCGTTCCATTCGTCATTACTATAGAGTGGCACAACATTGGAATCACCAGCACCAGTGCGTTCAAGAACTACGTTGAAGTTAGTGAAATAAAGTCCATTAGTAGAGCTATGATTCGTTGCCTCTGGATCTACTTGAATCGTGAAAGTCGTTGTACGGCTATTGATATTGTCTTTTGAAATCTCGCTCATATCAGGAGCGGTAAACTTCTTTGTCACGTCACCTGCTTTTACAATAAACTTTCTATTCATAGTCCCTGTTAATCCGTTGAAGTAATAACTTTTGATGATATAACCTTCGGGAACGGTAATTGTGATGGTACGTTCACCATCTTCGTCAGCGGGGTAGAAGCCTAATGCATTGTGATAGTTGTCATCTGAAGTAATAGCAGTAGTAGCATTACTTTCTCCCATGAATGCGCCATCAGCCGTTACCGTAACAGGCACCGTTGTTCCGTTGCTGAGCGCCAAGTTGGCTGTGAAAGTGCTTGCAGCCGTAGTGCTTGGAGAAAAAGAACCAAGAGTGGTAATGTCAATTCCTTTTTGGGCGATTGCCACGGTAGGTTTGTCAGCACCATACATCTGTCCTGCAAACTTCACGAAACGTACCGCATTATAGTCAGCACTTACCTTACCAGCATTGGTAAGCAACAGGTAAGAGTCGCGGTTGTAATATTCCGATTTTATTAAATCGCCATTACTATTCAGATCTCTATTTGTCTGTCTGTGTGTATAGATGATATATTCCACTTCGCCTTTTTCACCTTCCACCTCATGGAACTCAAAGAAGAATCCACCAGGATGGTCACCGTCATTGACACCATCATGATATTCATCTTTATAACGCAATGCGAGGAATTTATTGTATTCAAAGTGACCAAACAGACCATCGTTCACATTCATACGTCCAATAACCCTGTCTTCACGCACACCTACTGGCTGAAACCAATAGCCTGTTTGCGTGAAAGTAGGACGGATAGGACGTGAAGTCTCCTTATATAAGATATATGGCAGTCCCATTTGGTTGACCATACCGGTTTCTCCCCAGTAGTCACCAATCTGCAGATATTCGCCAGTGGCTACGTTACAAAGATAGAGAGTGTCACTTTCCACCTCAGAAACACGATGTCCCTTCCAGTGGAATCCGAGACGAGCACGACTGTTACTTCTAAAACCGTCAATCAAGTCAGAGCCCTTGAAATAGTCGTACTTTTTATCTCCAAAGACAATTACTTCCCATTCATCTCCCCTTGGGCTTGTTTCCTTCTGAGCGTAATCACTTCCGCCCGTTCCTTGTGCGAAGGCGCTGGAAACAGCAAGCAACAACATTGCTGAGAGCACGATAAATTTTGTAAATGCTTTTTTCATTTTTTCTTTTTTTGCTTTTTATTTTTTTTCTTTGTTTTCTCAAGTTCTTAATCCCACATAGAGCTCCAATCGTTCACGCCACCGAGGTCGTCATCGTCGTCGAAGTTCCAGCCTTTGCCCGGTGCGGGAGGACCACCTGGAGTATTTGGATCACCACCATCAGTAGTACCAATGCCACCAGGACCATCACCACCATCTTCGTCAACATACGAAGGGTTAAGCAATTTTTCCACCTCCATCGGAATGATTTCCAATGAAGGGCAAACATAAGTCATTTTCTTTTTCATGTTCATGTCTTAAATTTGTTATATACTTTATTGTTATTATTATTGTTTCTTTACCTACATCATTGGTTGCATAGCGGACGGTGGTTGCTTCTTTCCCAATACACATTATTATATATATAAGGGACGCATCGCGCCGTTTTACCGTCTTGCCCGTCACCAGGCGTGTATGTTTAATACGCAGAAGGTCAGTAATGTTTTCTTTATGTCGCGGATGTTGGGATTATATAGACTTGCATGGGAGGTTTCGTGCTACTTACTTTAATTCTTCATTTTTGCTTTCTTCTTTCATTTTTTTGCGCATATCTCACCTTTTCCCATGTGTCATTCGCTATTCTAACTTTATCCATTGTCCGAGGCTTACTTTCAGGCTTGCACTTGCCACTTAATTTGTAATAATTTGTTATTGTTTAAATCGTTTTTATGTGCAATTTGTTACTTTCCCGCCGTTGTATCAAAAAAATCGGGTGCAAAAGTACGCATTTATTTTCATTTGTCACTGTCTTTGTGTGTTAAGAATCCTTAAATTTTTGTTTTTTCTTTCGGCGTGTATAAATATACAAAAAGGTATTGTATATTCATACGTCAACTTTCGTTTTCCAAAAGTGGCACTTTCAGGTTGCAAAAGTTCCCCTTTTAGCTTCTAAAAGTTCCCCTTTTGGAGTGCGAAAGTGGCACTTTTGGGAAGCACTTCCTAACGTATTGAAGTACAAGAGTTTATAAATGTGCTTTCCAAAGCGTCGCGGTGCATAAATATGCGAAACCCCTTCCTGTCGGATTGGTGGTCTGGCAGAAGGAGGGGCTTGAAGCTTTTAAGGGTTTTTAAGGACTTTAGGGTCTTTAAGGTCTTTAGAGGCTTTAAGGCTTTCCTCCCGCCAGGCGTTCCCTCCCCATTTGGGGGAGGGTTAGGGTGGGGCTCATTCCTCCCCCATTTGGGGGGAGGTCAGGAGGGGGCCCCCTTTACGCGTCGATGTTTGCGTAGGTGGCGTTTTTCTCGATAAATTCGCGCCGCGGCTCTACGTCGTCGCCCATGAGCATGGAGAATATCTCGTCTGCCTGGGCAGCGTTCTCGATGGTCACTTGCTTGAGCAGTCGGTTTTTCGGGTCCATCGTCGTCTCCCAGAGCTGGTCGGGGTTCATCTCACCGAGACCTTTGTAGCGCTGGGTGTGCAGGGCGTTGCTGTTTTCGTCGCCTTCCACGTATTTGTCGATGAATGCCTGTCGCTGCTGTTCGGTGTAGCAGTATTCGCTCACTTTCTTGTAGGTGCACTTGTAGAGTGGCGGTGTGGCGATGTATAGGTGTCCGTCTTCGATGACTTTGGGCATGAAGCGGTAGAAGAGTGTCATGATGAGGGTGTCGATGTGTGAACCATCGACGTCGGCGTCGGTCATGATGATGATTTTGTCGTAGCGGAGTTTTTCGATGTTGGCTTCGCGGTCTGCCTCGCCTTCCACTCCGAAGCGCACGCCGATGGCTTGGATGATGTTCATGACTGATTCTGCCTCGAACACGCGGTGCCACTGCACTTTCTCGACGTTGAGGATTTTTCCGCGCAGGGGGAGGATGGCTTGGCGCTCACGGTCGCGTCCTTGCTTGGCTGAGCCGCCGGCTGAGTCTCCCTCGACGAGGAATATTTCGGTTTCTTTCGGGTCTTTGATGGAGCAGTCTGCCAGTTTTCCGGGCAGTCCGCCGCCGCTCATGACGCTCTTGCGCTGTACGCTCTCGCGTGCTTTTCGTGCGGCGATGCGTGCGGTGGCTGCGAGCACCACTTTCTCGCAGATTTGCTTGGCTTCCTTCGGGTGTTCCTCAAGGTAGTTGGAGAGGGCTTCGCCCACTGCCTGCTGCACGGCTCCCGACACCTCGCTGTTGCCGAGCTTGGTCTTGGTCTGTCCTTCGAACTGCGGCTCTGCCACCTTGATGGAGATGACGGCGGTGAGTCCTTCACGGAAGTCTTCGGGCGCTATCTCGATTTTCGCCTTTTCTATCTGCTTGGCGATGGCAGGGTCGTTGTCGGCATATTTCTTGAGTGTTCGCGTGAGTGCGATGCGGAAGCCGGTGAGGTGGGTTCCTCCTTCGATGGTGTTGATGTTGTTCACGTAGGAGTGGATGTTCTCCGAATAGTCGGTGTTGTACATCACGGCTACCTCGATGGGGATGTTCTGCTTTTCGGTCTTCAGGTAGATGACGTCGTCGAAGAGGTGTGTGCGGTGACGATCGACGTAGCGCACAAACTCTTTCAGTCCGTCCTTGGCGTGGAACACTTCTTCCTTCGTCTTTCCTTCTTCATCGGGGCGCAGGTCCTTCAGGGTGATGGTGATGCCGGCATTGAGGAATGCCAGCTCGCGCATGCGCCGTGCGATGATGTCCCACTGGTAGGTGGTGGTGGTGAAGACGGTGGGGTCGGGCCAGAACTGCTGGCGTGTACCGCGCAGTTCGGTGTTGCCGACAATCTTGACGGGATAGAGTGGCACGCCGCGCTCGTATTCCTGCTGGTAGATTTTTCCGTCGCGGAATACTTGTGAGAGCATGCGTGAGGAGAGTGCGTTCACACAGCTCACGCCCACACCGTGCAGACCGCCACTGACTTTGTAGGAGCCTTTGTCGAATTTTCCGCCGGCATGGAGCACGGTCATGACGACTTCGAGTGCCGACTTGTGCAGTTTCTTGTGCTCATCGACGGGGATTCCGCGTCCGTTGTCCTGAACGGTGATGGAGTTATCTTCGTTGATGACGACTTCGATGTGCGTACAGTAGCCTGCCATCGCTTCGTCAATAGAGTTGTCAACGGTTTCGTTTACGAGGTGGTGCAATCCTTTTTCGCTAATGTCGCCGATATACATGGCGGGACGTTTGCGCACAGCCTCCAGTCCTTCGAGGACCTGAATGTTACTGGCTGAGTAATTGCTTTGATTGTTCTTGTTTTCTGCCATATTTCTATGTGTACGTTATTAGTGTGCAAATTTACGAAAAATCTCGCAAACAGCGAAAAAATAAATGAAAAAAATCTGGGGAAAATTGGGAAAATTGGGAGGGCTGAGAACACTGGGAGGACTGGGAGGACTGAGAGGACTGGGAAAGCTGAGAGAACTGGGAGTTCTGGGAACACTGAGAACTCTGGGAACACTGGGAAAGCTGAGAGAACTGGGAGTTCTGGGAACACTGAGAACTCTGGGAACACTGGGAAAGCTGAGAACTCTGGGAAGGCAGGGAACACCCCTAACCATATTTATCAATTCTCAATTTTCAATTATCAATTATCAATTAAAAAAGGTTCCGTCCTTTTACGGACAGAACCTTTTATTATCTTTGTGGCGTTATGCTTAGCCGAGGCTTGCAATATGCTTGCAGAGGCTCGACTTGAGGTTAGCCGCCTTGTTCTTATGGATGATGTTGGTCTTTGCCAACTTGTCGAGCATTTTCTGGATGCTCGGATAAAGCTTAACTGCTTCGTCCTTGTCTGTCATAGCGCGCAGTTTGCGAACAGCATTGCGCATGGTCTTTGCATAATATCTGTTGTGCAAAGTTCTCGTCTTTGTCTGACGGATTCTTTTCAGAGCTGATTTATGATTTGCCATCTTAATCTCTAATCTTTTTAATGTTTACTTTTATCTTGTTTTTAGTAGTCCCTAGGAGAGTCGAACTCCTCTTTAGAGAATGAAAATCTCTCGTCCTAGCCGATAGACGAAGGGACCATGCAACTTTTATTGCGGGTGCAAAGGTAAGTGTTTTTCTTGACCCCACCAAATTTTTCTCCAATAAATTTTCTCTAAAGGCTGTTTTTTTGTATTTTTGCACATATTTTAAAGATGTTATGCTGACTTGTACGGAAGCCGTCGTGCTGCATTCGGTGAAGTATGGCGACGGCTCGCTCATCGTTGAGATGCTGACGGAGGAATATGGGCGCTTGTCGTTTATGGTTCGTGTTCCGAAGACGTCGAAGGGAAGGCTGAAGCGCCAGTTGTTTCAGCCCCTGTCGGTGTTGCGCCTGGTGTTCGACTACCGGCAGCGGGCAAATCTCCAGCATCTGCGCGATGTGCAGGTGGCACTGCCTTTCTCGTCGATACCTTTCGAGCCGTTGAAGTCATCGGTGTCTCTGTTTCTTGCGGAGTTTCTCTATCATGCTACGCGCGGCGAGCAGCGCAACACATCTTTATATAATTATATAGCGAAGAGTCTGGAGTGGTTCGACGGTGTGGAGCACTCGTTTGCGAATTTCCATCTGGTGTTCATGATGCGTCTGACGCGTTTCATCGGTTTCTTTCCGAATGTGGAGGGTGGGGCGGAAGGCGACTGCTTCGACCTGCGCAACGGTCGTTTCTGCACGTCAGCACCGATACATCCCGACTTCCTTCAGCCTGTAGAGGCTGGGCGCATTCACACGCTGATGCGTCTGAATTACGCGACGATGCACCTTTATCGCATGAGCCGTCAAGACCGTCAGCGCATTGCCGACGTGATTTTGCACTATTACGCCATCCACGTGCCCTTGTTCCCTGAACTCCGCTCGTTCGATGTGCTGAAAGAGGTGATGGGGGCGGTTGTCGAAAAGCCGTCGGAAGTCCCTTCTACTGATTCGTGATGTGGCGTCCGCTTTGTATGATGAGGTCTGACACCTGCTCTTTATAGTCTTGATTTTCCAACAGTTCTTCGATGTTCAAGTGCATCCGGTAGCGCCAGTAGTGCTTCGGGTTTGCCGGCTCGTTGATGCGTTCGTGCGAGTCGTCCTTCAGTCGCAACTGCTCGTCGATGGCGAGCCAGTCCTGTATGGCGATGATGCAGAGCATGGATGGCGACATGAGGTTGCGGAGGATGATGTCGCTGGCGAGCCATCCCGGTAACGGGTGGGGTGCCGGTCCCTGTCGGAAGAGCATGGTGTTGAAATAGGTCTGCGCCCGTTCCCAGTCTTCCTCCCACCACTGGCGTAGCGTCGGCATGTCGTGGCTGGAGATGGTGCACACGGAGCGGTAGGGATTTCGGGCGAGGTCGCCGAAGCGGTCGCGTGCGTCCTTTGGCATTGCCTGTATCTCGAGGCTGAGGATGCGCAGCTGGTCCATGACCCATGCGACGCACTCAGGCACCATGCCGAGGTCTTCGGCGCAGACGAGCATACGTGTGGCTTGAACAAGTTTAGGCAGTTTTTTCATAGCTTCTTGATACCAGAAGCGGTCGTTGCGCTGATAGAAATAGTCGTGATAGAGGCGATTGAAGGCTGCTTTGTCGTCGTCCCACAGCGATTCGTAAATGAAATCGCCATGCACGGAGATGCGTGGATGGAACTTCTTCGGGTCGCGGTGGTCGCGAAGGAACAGCACGTCGCTGATGAGGGCATAGAGTCCGTCGCGCAATCGCCGCTCGGTCTCCGATGTCTTGCCAGCGAATGCCCGTTCCACTTTCCGTTGGGTGTCGAACGCCTCTTTCATCCGGTAGCGCCCGTCGGACGTGGGGGTGAGGTAATTGTCGCGCACGGTCGGTGCCAATTCGCCGAACAGTCTGTCGAGCACCCAGTCGGTGATGAAGGGTTCGGTCAACAATTCTTCCTGCCAGTAGAGTCCGTAGCGCTCGATTTCCTCCCGTGTCATGCCCAGTGCCGGTGCGAAATGCCCGATGACGCCGTGCACGGCATGGGCTGGAATCTCCCAGATGCGGAAGAATCCCAGTACATGGTCGATGCGATAGGCATCGAAAAACTTCTGCATGTGGCGGAAGCGGCGTGTCCACCAGGCGCAGTCGTCTTTCAGCATCTCCTCCCAGTTGTAGGTGGGGAATCCCCAGTTCTGTCCGTTTGAA
>Ga0256406_1006987_pt1 | contig 10982 bp, 10 predicted proteins | sample RumenRJG_03DNA_FD_185986 | JGI IMG/M metagenome (GOLD analysis project Ga0256406, IMG submission 185986) | Bovine rumen microbial communities from Lethbridge, Alberta, Canada - RJG_03 | ecosystem: Host-associated > Mammals > Digestive system > Stomach > Rumen | place: Canada: Alberta | collected...
AGCCCCTCCGCCGTATAGCCGATCTTCTGGAAGAGATCCGCCGACAGCCCGAAGAGCTTCCCCTTCGGCAGCGCCACCGTCAGATATTCCGAATCGCTTGTCTGCATAATATTCTTCCTTTATTTTGGTAAAGTAGTAACGTATGAACATGCCACTTATGATAACATGTCAACCTGTAAACGTCAAGGATTAATTCGCTTCATCGGCTAAACGAAGCAGTCGCAATTCCAATGAATCATCTACCCGAGGCACCTCATGATGCCGCTCGATGATAGCTGCCTCTTCCAAAAGCCCGATGTCACGCAAAAGCGCAGCTCCGATCTTCGGATGATGAAAATACACCGCAAGCATTTTGCTCGTTCCATCCTCCGCCCACGTCCGCGCACGTGCAGAGAAGAAGTGCACAGCCAGCACGCAGAACACTTTCCCGAAAATATCGAGGTCGCCTTTGCGGCGCCCGACATCATGCAGGAGCGCACAGCGCTCGAGCAGGCGTCCATCGACCGGCGTCCCCTCCGCACGGCGCTCTTCTGCCAGCTGCATCGCCGTCTGCGCGACATTGAGCGCATGGCGCTGGTCAGCGCGGTGCATGCCGTAAAACAGCGGCAGTGCCTCCTTCGACAGCACGCTTTCGATATAAGCCCGGTCTTTCTCCGTGACCTGCGCCGTGATGGCCCGCACGAACTGCCGGACGCGCCCGATCATCCGATTCACCCGAGATAGACGAGCGCGGCATAGCCTTTTTCCTGTTGCGCGGCCGCCGCATCCTCTTTCGTCATCGGCATGAGCGCAAGCTCCGCGACCTTGCCTTCGCTGCGCAGGCTCGAAGCACGGTTGACAGCTTCCGCCTCCTTGCCCGCCGCATAGGCGACGAAGACGTCTTTCGCCTGCGCGGGCGCACCGATGCCCTGCCGCTCGAGCGCGAGCAGCACGCGCTCGATGCCGAGCGCGAAGCCCGTCGCCGGGCAGGCGCAGCCGAAGTCCGAAAGCATGTGGTCATAGCGGCCGCCGCCCGCAAGTGGGAAGCCGAGCCCTGCTGTATAGACCTCGAAGACCATGCCGGTATAATAGCTGAAATCGCGGATGAGGCCGAGGTCGAACCGCACGAACCGCTCGACGCCATACGCCGCGAGCAGGCGATAGACCGCGCTGAGATTGTCGAGCGCGCGGCGGCTCTTTTCGCCGAGCGCGAGACTGTACGCCTTCGTCAGGACTTCCTCGCCGCCCGAGAGCACCGGCAGCTGGCGCAGATTCTTCTTTGCGGCCGCCGCGAGCGGCAGCTCTTCGATGGCCGCATCATACGCCACGAGATCATGCTGCTCGAGCGCGTCCTTGAGCGTCTGCTGATCGTCCTCGGAAATCCGGTACTGCTCCATGATGCCCGCCGCAAATTCAACCTGGCCGAGGCAGACCTGGAACTTCTTGAGCCCCGACCGCAGCAGGCTCTGGATCGCCAATGCAAGTACCTCGGCATCCGCCGCTGCCGACGCGGAGCCGATGAGCTCGACGCCCGCCTGATAGAACTCGCATTGCCGTCCCATCTGGCTCTGCTCCGAGCGGAAGACGCTGCTGATGTACGAGAGCTTCAGCGGCAGCGGCGCATCCTTGAGGCGGCTGCCGACGACACGCGCGATCGGCGTCGTCATCTCATGACGCAACGCCAGCGTACGCCCGCCCTTGTCAAAGAGCTTGAAGAGCTGCGGCGAAAGGCTGCGCCCGCTGTCCATCGTCAGCGTGTCGAGATACTCGATGGTCGGCGTCACGACCTCGTCATAGCCCCAGAGCGCAAAGAGCCGCGCCAGCTGCGTCTCGATGGCCCGTTTGCCCGTTGCCTCACCAGGCAGGTAGTCGCGCGTGCCGTAAGGGATTTCCAAAACCTGTTTCTCATTACCCATCTGCAATTCTCCCATTGAATTCATTTCTCTTCCCGCTTCGGCAGACGCCCGAGGATGATCTTGTAGCCGTCCGCGCCATAATTCAGGCAGCGCTTCACGCGGCTGATCGTCGCCGTACTCGCGCCCGTCCGCGCGACGATGTCATCATACGTATGCCCCACGCTGAGCATCCGCGCGACCTCGAGCCGCTGCGACAGCGCCTTGAGCTCGCTGACCGTGCAGATGTCCTCGAAGAACTGATAGCATTCCTCAATGGATTCCAAAGACAGCACCGCCTCGCACAGCTGCTCGCTGAGCTCATCCCGCAGTTTCGGATTCGTCATGTTTCTCTCACCTCTGACTTTATTCCTTTACTTTGCGAAATTTGTTTCATTGTAACACAGTCTCCGCCTTCATGCAAGAAAAAGAGGCGGCCGCAGCAAAAAACTGCGACCGCCCCGCTTCAAAATCCAAGAACGCTGATGTTTACTTCTTCTGCATATTGACCTTTTGCAGCAAGGTCTGAACGGAATTCTCTGCTGCATTGATGACAGCCTGGTCGACCGTCTCCTGCGACAGCTCATAATTTCCCCATTGGTACATGCCGACCGTCGTGTTCATCGGCAACACAACGGATCCTGTCATCTGGCGGGAACTGCCCCTGCCGCGTCCCGTGGACACGACGCTGCCAGTACGGGCATCTGCCATCTTCAGCATGATTTCCGTATTGGCGATCTGCGAATCCGTCTCTACAAAGATCGCACCCGTCGAATCCGTATTGCGGGAAAGGCTCAGGATGTTGCCATAAACAACATAATCCACATCCAGCAGCTTGCCGATCTTCTCGATATCCAGACCGTCGATATTGCCTTCCACATCGATGCCCTGCGCCTTCAGCATCGGCAGGTATTCTTCCATATTCCGGACTTTGAACTTCGAATCCTTGAACATGCGCTCGCCGACGAACTCCGTCGCCTTGCCCGCCAGCACTTTGCGCGTCGCCACATCATTCTGGCCATAGAAGCCCACGGCAACCACCGCGACGGAAGCTCCCGGCCGGACCGCTTCCGCCGTCTGCACGGAAAGCAGCAGCCAGGCGCAGAGGCAGAGAGAAAGAACGGCGCATCCCCATTTCCTGATCATCCAGCATCACCTCGCTCAGTACAGGAACAGCTTGTTGCCATTCAGATCATCCAGCAAGTCGTCCACCAGCTTCTTTGCTACATTGTCGAGTGCCTTCGTCAGTTCTTTTTCCGATGCTTCCGTGCTGCCCGTATGAATGCCGCCGATCGTGAGGTTGCTGACCCTGCCACGGCCCGTCTCGCGCTTCGACCAGACGACTTCGCCCGTGTCCGCCTTGATGATGCGCATGTCGGCAATGACACCAACGCCGGCATCTTCCTGCGAAGAATTGCCGATCGCACTGCCCAGAATGCCGCCGAACATGCCGAGGCCGGGAATGTTCTGCAGCACAGAACTCACAATCGCCTTTCCTGTCTCGTAATCCGTATCCATCCATGTACCTGTGCCGATGGACTGGATCGTGCCCTGCAGCAGGTATTCGGCATCATGCGCTTTGCCGATCTTGGACGTCACGGACGGTACGACGGCCTGTCCGACCTCTGCCGTCGCGATGGACTGTGCCGCCTTGTCCGAAAAGGCCGGACTCTCGAAAACCGCATTGAAATCGCCGCTCTCCATCGCCGTCTTCGCGGCCGCATATTCCGGCTGATGCTCATCATAAAGCATCTTTTCCATATCCTGGTCGATGGGCTTCGTCTCTTTCAGATTGAACTTCTGGCTCGTAACCATCCTGTCCATGACGAGGTCGGAAAAACGGGCAGCAGAGTCCAGATTCTGAAAACGCGTATCATCCGTGAATTTCATGAGCACGCACGTCGGATTGTGATGCAGGGAAGGCGTCTGCGCTGCCGGAGCATCTGCCGCTTCGGCGCTCGAAAATCCCAGTACCATGCACGCAGCCATTGCCGCGAGGAGCTTCGCGTTCTTTTTCATATCCATATCCCTCACTTCTTGTCCGCGACTGCCTTCATCCCTTCGGGAAGGTTCAGGCAGCTGCTCTCCGGCGTCGCGGAGAATTCATCAATCTTGAGGATGCATTTCTGGCCGTCCAGCGAGCCATCGGCACGGCGCTGATACCGCGCCGAAGCAATCTTCACGAGCTGGCCGCCCTGGAAATAATAACGCACGGCTCCGAGGCCGTTGTCGAAGTCGGCGCGATAATCCTCATACGTCATGCCGCCATCGAGCGAGCCGCTATCGACATAATAATAGTACGGCGTACCGGCTGGCTTCTGCTCCGGCTTCAGCATGACGCTGAAGAGCTGCGACACATCTGCAGGGCCGAAGTTCTCGCCATAGAGCAGCTGGCTTTCCAGGTCGGCCTTGTCCGCCCTGACTTTGCCATTTCCCGCATCCGAGTGATATTTCACGGAATTCTTCTTGATATCGCCCTGATAGCGGTAGACATCCTCGCCCTTCGTCAGTTCGCAGCGGACATAGTCCGGGTAGCGGATCTCGATGTATTTTTCATCGCCATTCAGCACCAGCACGCCCTTGTAGGACTGGTTGGTATAGAGTTCTGGCGTCTGCATCTTGCCGAAGCTTTCCGTGAGGCTGACCTTGTCGCGGTTGTGGATCCGCTCGGCCGGCGTGATATTCTCATACTTCACGGTGCAGCTGTGCTTCACCAGCATGTCACGATAGGCATCCGTACGCGCGGCGGAAGCCGACGGCATGGCAGACGTCAGCAGGACCGCTCCCGCTGCTGCAGCAAGAAAGAAGTGCTTCATGTTCATTTCGTCGTTCCTCCCAGTTCTTCTACCTGGACCTTGTTGCCGAGCAGTTCATCAATATCGCCCTGTCCAGAAGCATAGACCTTCACCGGCTTGCCGAATTCGAATGCCCCTTGCGGAATCTGGTCGGTCAGCTGCACAACGGTCACCGTATCGACGGGAATCTCCTTGCCCTGGGCGAGCAGGATCTCCTGCACCTTGGCGAGCTTGCCATTCTGATAGAGCATGTTATAGGCAATCTTGCCCGATACCGTATCCGCCTGCGTATGGATTTCACTGAGATACTGGTCGCAGTCATACGTCACACCATCCACGGTGCGCTGAGAAGAACCATTGTATGTCGGCTGCTTCTGGCTCGCTGCATGCGTCGAGAACTTGTCCGCCCAGTCAAATGCCGAAAGCTCGTCCGGGATGGCCAACTTGAACTTCACATTTTCCCAGTGCTCTGTCGGATTCAGCTGCGTGCTCCCCATCTTCTCTGCCGGCAGACGGAGGAATGATGCGTTCTTCCCATCCTGCTGGTATTTGTAATAGGCCTGGTTCTTGAAGATCGCATCCGTCTGCCAGCTGTCTTTTTTGCCGCTGCCTTTCGATTTTGCCTGGCGCTCGCCCGCCTGCTCCTGCAAGATATAGTTCATGTCATCGCGCTGGTATTCCAGATAGAACGTGCCCTGCTGGAGCATCGTCCGGTACGACTGCGCAGCTGGCTGTTCCGCTGCGGCAGCCGTGCTGCTGAGCATGCAGCCGATCATGGCCGCTGCAACAAGGATCCCTTTTTTCTTCATATCTTCCTTCATCCTTTCCCGAGCAATGTATCTTTCAGTCCCTCTTTGCCGCCGACGACATTCTGGACTGCCTTCATGATAGCATTGTTGCATTCTTCCTCCGGCGCCGCTTCTGCGCCGAGATGGATCATGAGATCGTCTTCCTTGAGTTTGAAGCTCCTCGATGTGCCCTCTCCATGACCCCAGAAAATGTCCTCTCCTGTCTGCCGATCGACAACTTCGACAGAAATCATCGCCGTCACCTTTTCTGACGTGCCCGAAGCGGAATCCGACCCGCCCGTGTTTGCCACGGTGACATGGCCTTCGCTATGCTTGACGGAAAGCCCGACGAGATTGCTGTAGAGGACGTACCGGGCCTTCATGCGGTCTGCCAGCGGCACAGACGTGCCTTCCTGCGTGAGCCCCGTCTGCTGCAGGGCTTGTTCGTCCAGCAGCTTCTTTGTATCGCGTTCCGTGTACACATGTGAAAAAATGCCGGCATCCTGCAATTCAAACAGGAAATTGTCTTCCGCAGAATCGAGGTATGTCCCAAGGTTTCCGTACTCCGTCTTGTTCTGCATCGGCATCACGAGGAGCAGCGCCGATGCATCCGGCCGTGCTGCCTGCCCGATCCCGCAGGTACCCAGAAGCAGGCAGCTGGCAGCAAGGAGGATGCCGAGCATCTGATGAAGCATGCTTCTCATCTTCCTTCCCCCCTTATTTGTGCGTCTTGCGCCCTTCCATGTGTGCCACGATGCCACGATCGCCCGTCACGGCATCTTCTGCGGCATTTTCGAGAGCGCTGACAACCTGCTGCTTATCAGCTTCATCGGTACCGATGCGGATGATGTTGAACGGAGCGCGCGTGAGCTTGTTCGTGTCCGTACCGACACCACGGGCAGACAGCACGATCTCGCCGGTCTCCACATCGACGATGCGCATCGTGATGGTTGCCGTCACGCGGCATTTCTTCTGTCCCGCGCCCAGGACGCTGCCCTGGGAACGGCGCGTCGTCAGCCCCGTGACGCTGCCGATCACAAGGTACTGCGCCCCGAGCTGCTTGCCGATCTGGGCATTCGTCGAAGCATCCGTCATCCCCGTCATCTGCAAGTGCAGCTCATCGAACAGCTCCTTGATCTGTGCGCGCTCCACCATACGGAACTTGTGCGTATTTGACAGCTCATCCGAAACATAGTCCAGAATTGAGGACGTATCCTCATCCTTCCATTCCGAAGATGTGATGGCATGGTTTTCAAAACTCACCACACCGACTGTTGGATGCTCCAGAATGCTGACGGATGCTGCCTCTGCCTGCATGGGTGCCAGCAACAGGAAGCACAAGACGCCCAGCAGCCCAAGCCACTTTGCCAATCGTTTCATCAAAAACTCCTCCCTGAAACCTCTTCACTTTCAAATAAGATGTTTGAAAGCGTTTCCTTAATTTATGTGTCTCAGTATAGCACCTCTGTCCTTTTTCAGCAAGATATTTTAAGCTCCATATAATTTGCACGATGTCAGGGATGCATCCGCACAAAAAAGCTGGCACATGCATGGTTTCCCATGACCGTGCCAGCCTGTTTGCTGGAATCCTGATCTTTATCTCGTTTTATTTGTTCATTGCAAACTTCACGACAGCTTCCATGCCGGGACGCAGCGTCGAGGCGTCATCCTTCGGCAAGGAAATCTTGACCGTGATGCGGCCGTCGTCGTCATCAGCGCTGCCTTCGGTCGCGGTCGGGGCAGATTTCTGCACAGCGGTACCGCTGCTGTTCTCTGCGGAGCTCGATGCATCAGAAGATGCGCCGTCCTGCGGGGCAGTAGATGCATTGGTGTCGCCCGCCGTCGCATCCTGCGTGCCGGTGCTCGCGTTCTCCGAGCTCTCCGCCTGGCTCCCTGCATCGGCCGGGTCCTTGATGTCAGTGACGGTTCCCTGATATTTCTTGCCGTCAATCGTATAGCTCACGAACTGGCCGAGGCGGATGCTGCCTTTCTGATTTGGTGAGAGCTTGGCCTCAACCCAGACGTCGGCATCGTCGCCGATGCTTGCGATGGTCTGGCCAGCCTTGAGCTCCGTGCCTTCCTGCGTGTCATCGCTATAGTAAACCGTGCCCGCGACAGGTGCGACGATGTCGGTCGTCTGGGCATCCTGCTTCGCGTTCTCGAGCGCGGCTTCCGCCTGCTTGACGGCGAGCTCGGCCTGCTTGACAGCCTCGGGGTTCGGCGCCTGCGTCATCGTGCGCGGCGCGACGGATGGCGTCGGCGCAGAAACGACAGGTGCAGGCGTCGAAGCAGAAGCTTCTGCCGCCTCAAGGTCAGCAGCTGCCTGGTCACGCTGCTTCGCGCTGACAGCGCCCATCTCAAAAAGCTCGTTCATGCGGTTGAGGCGCGCGCGCGCATTTGCGACGGCCTGCGAGTTGCCCGAAGACTGCACGGGCGCTGGCGTCGGCACGGGCGCGGCGTTTGCCTGCGGCATCGTGATGGTCTGGCCTTTCTGCACCTGCTCGAGGCTCTGCTTCGCGAGTGCGGCATTCTGCTCGAGCTGTGCGATGTCCTCGTCCGTGACTTTCGCCTGCACATGCGCGATGACGTCGCCCGCTTCGACATGGTCACCGTCCTGCACGACGAGTTCCGTGATCGTGCCATCGGCTTTCGCCTTGACGCCGACCATCGTGCTTGCGACTTTCGCGTCATAGACTGTCAGGCCCTTCTGGCTGTGCTGGTACGCCCAGACGCCGCCTGCGCAGAGGATCGCGATCACAATGAGCGCAACGGGGCCGAACTTCATGACTTTCTTGACTTTTTCTGTGATATCGACTTCCAAAATGGAAACCTCCTGTGCTTTGGAGAAGCGTTGAAAAAGCCCTCCCACGAGGGGAGGACTCATTCGTTTTCATCAAAAGCTCAGCCGAGCTGTGCTTTCAGAACTTCGACCGCCTTGTCGAAGGCTTTCGGCAGGGCATCCGGGTTCTTGCCGCCCGCCTGTGCCATGTCGGGACGGCCGCCGCCGCCACCGCCGACGATGGCTGCTGCTTCCTTGATGACTTTGCCTGCATGGACGCCCTTCTTGACGGCGTCCTTCGAAGCCTTGACGACGAGGCTGACCTTGCCGTCATTGACGCAGGCGAGCACGACGACGCCGCCGTCGAGCTTGTCCGCCGAAAGGTCGGCGACTTCGCGGAGCTCGTCCATGTTTGCAGCATGTGCCACGCCGCAAGCGACCGGCACGCCAGAGATGTCTTCGACGGAGGCGAGCAGCTTCTTGGCATCTGCTTTCTCGCGCATCTCGGCGACTTCGGCGAGCTGTGCGTCTGCCGCTTTCTTCTCTTCGAGAAGCTTGTCGATGGCAGCCGGCACATCATCTTCCGATGATTTGAGCTTGGCCGCTGCCTCGGCGAGCTTCGCTGCCTTTGCATTCATGTAGTCGAGTGCCGCTTTGCCCGTCAATGCCTCGATGCGGCGCACGCCCGAAGCGACGCCCGTCTCAGCGACAATCTTGAACGCACCGATCTGGCCGATGTTCTTGACATGCGAGCCCGCGCAGAGCTCCATCGAGAAGCCCGGCACCTTGACAACGCGCACGACATCGCCGTATTTCTCGGAGAACAGCGCCATCGCACCCGCTTTTTTCGCCTCGTCGAGGTTCATGTGCGTGATTTCGACGTCGATGCCCTTGAGAATCTCGTTGTTGACGAGCTCCTCGACATCAGCGAGCTGCTGTGCCGAGACCGGCTCGAAGTTCGTGAAGTCGAAGCGCAGGCGCTCCGGCGTGACGGACGAACCAGCCTGGTTGACCTGGTCGCCGACGACGCGCTTGAGTGCAGCCTGCAGCAGATGCGTTGCCGTATGGTTGCGAGCCGATGCAAGTTTCTTCGTCTGATCGACCTCAATTTTGACCGTGTCGCCGACCTTCAGCTGGCCTTCCTCGACATACGAGATGTGGTAGACCGTGCCGTCCGGCAGCTTTTTCGCATTCGTCGCATGGATGCGGCCAAGCTCGGAAAGCAGATAGCCCTCGTCGCCGACCTGTCCGCCGCCCTCTGCATAGAACGGCGTCTTCTCGAGGATGATGCCAGCTTCTTCGCCGTCATGGATTTCGGAGGCCAGCTTGCCGTCTTTCCAGATGGCGACGACCTTCGACTCTTTCGCCTCGGGATCGACTGCGAGCTTCGAGACATCGATGCCCGAAAGATCCGGCACCTGCACGCGGATGTTGGCCGCACGAGCGGCACGTGCGCGCTGGCGCTGCTCTTCCATCGCCTTGTCAAAGCCGTCTTTGTCGAGGTCGAGACCAGCTTCGTGGAGGATCTCCTCCGTGAGCTCCCACGGGAAGCCGAACGTATCGTAGAGGCGGAAGCCGATTTCGCCCGGCAGCGCCTTCTTGCCGGCCGCCTTGAGCTCGTCAATTTCCTTGTTCAGGAGATCCATGCCCTGGTTCAGCGTCGCGGCAAAGCGGTCTTCCTCGATGCTGATGACCTTCTTGATGTAGTCATGCTTCGCGACGAGCTCGCCGAAGTCGCTGGCATCCTTGTAGATTTCAACGACCGCATCAACGGCGCCCTCGAGGAACTTGCCCGTGATGCCGAGCATGCGGCCATGACGGATGGCGCGGCGCAGGATGCGGCGCAGCACATAGCCGCGGCCTTCGTTCGACGGCAGGATGCCGTCCATGATCATGATGGCCATGGAGCGCGCGTGGTCGGCGATGACCTTCAGCGAGACGTCCTTTGCCTCGTCCTCGCCGTATTTGACGCCCGAAACCTTCGAAGCGTATTCGATGATCGGATAAAGGAGGTCGGTCTCGAAGTTCGTCTTCTTGCCCTGCACGACGGAGGCGAGGCGCTCGAGGCCGCAGCCCGTATCAATGTTCTTGTGTGCGAGGTCTTTGTACGAGCCATCTTCCTGGCGGTCATACTGCGTGAAGACGAGATTCCAGATTTCGAGGTAGCGGTCACAGTCGCAGCCGACGCCGCACGTCGGCTTGCCGCAGCCGCGCTCGGGGCCGAGATCGATGTAGATTTCGGAGTCCGGGCCGCACGGGCCAGGGCCGATTTCCCAGAAGTTGTCATCGAGCTTCACGACATGATCCTGCGGGAAGCCCGGCTGGGACTTCCAGATCTCGATGGCTTCGTCATCGTCCGGATAGACCGTGACCCAGAGCTTGTCTTTCGGCAGCTCGACGACTTCCGTCAGGAACTCCCATGCCCAGGGGATGGCTTCGCCCTTGAAATAATCGCCGAACGAGAAGTTGCCGAGCATCTCGAAATACGTCTGATGGCGCGCCGTGCGGCCGACGTTCTCGATATCGCCCGTGCGCACGCAGCGCTGGCTCGTCGTCACGCGCGTGCGGGGCGGCTTCATCTTGCCCGTGAAGAACGGCTTCAAGGGCGCCATGCCTGCACCGATCAGCAGCAGCGTCGGGTCGTCCTGCGGAATCAGAGAGAAGCTCGGGAGACGCAGATGCCCCTTCTTCTCTGCGAAGAACTGCAGATATGCTTCCCGCAGTTCGTTGCCTGTCATGTACTTCAAAA
>Ga0256406_1006988_pt1 | contig 10981 bp, 11 predicted proteins | sample RumenRJG_03DNA_FD_185986 | JGI IMG/M metagenome (GOLD analysis project Ga0256406, IMG submission 185986) | Bovine rumen microbial communities from Lethbridge, Alberta, Canada - RJG_03 | ecosystem: Host-associated > Mammals > Digestive system > Stomach > Rumen | place: Canada: Alberta | collected...
TGGGAGAAATGTTCCATGTACCTTCAGGATACATTATGATATTGCCCCCCAGGCTGAGCACTTTCCTCATTTTGTCTTTTGATGCCGCCCTGCTGTCAGGGTCAGTTCTGTCTACAAGTACTGTACCATTTATCCAGGCATATATACCTTCCTTTGCATGAAATACCTGTTTCAAACTCCCTATGAGAATATAGGCATGCTTGTTTTTGCCTGCTGCAACCACCGCCGCCTCCACGTCCTCACGAAAGCCATGGGTTGAGGCAAAAATGATCGGTCTGTCATCAGGCATTTTAGCTCTGGACTGAACTTTTATTTTCTGTCTGATACTGAGAGGAATAAGACTTTTAAATGCCGGATTGATCAGTTTCCTTAATTTCATACCCTTCTCAGAAACTGTTTTATCAGGGTCATTGCTCAGTAAATATTTCATAAATCCGTTATACATAATCCCCTCCTTCAGGGCACTGCCCCCCGCGAAAAACCGCTTCAACTATACACTTTATATAATACCATATATTCATGGAAAAAGCTCTTAAAATATAATAAATACAGAGCTTCAGGCGAATATATAAAGTCTTTATCCCATCATGTTGAAAACAATATTTTCCCATAAAAAAAACTGTTGCAGTTTTATGCAACAGTTTCAGATCTCAAGATCCACACATACTATCTCACTGTTTGTACCCACTCTGATAGGCAACTGAAAGGATCCTGTCCCTGATGATATAATACTTGTGGTTTTTCCAAATTCTATGCGTCCGTAAAAGTAATTCTTTCCATTAGCATCTTTAGACATAAGGATAACCGGGAAAAACTGCCCTCTGTGGGTATGTCCGGAAAGAATAAGATCCGCTCCGATATCTCTTGCATCATCGGCACCTCTTGGATCGTGGTCCAGTACGACCATGGGTTTTTCCGTGTCCACCCCTTTCATAACCTCATTCACCGGCAACCTTAAAGTCCTGTCCGTAAGCAATCCTGTCCTTCCAACAAGAAGAAGTTTTCTCGTATCACAGACACTGTTATCTATGAAATTCATTTTTGTATCCCGTACAAACTCTTCCATACCGGGATCAGTTAAATCCGGGTCATGATTACCCAGAACAGCATATATTCCGTCTGTAGATCTCATGTCCTGAAAGGCTTTTATGACTTTTTTTATGTCACGGCACTCATCCACTCCTCCGTGGTTGAATACATCACCCGTAACTACTACCATATCAGGCTTAAGGCTGTTTACCTTTTTTACTACACGTCTTATATATGAAGGCCCTATGACACTTCCGATATGCAGGTCCGAAAGCTGTACTATCCTGTACACTTCCTCCGGAATCCTTCCTGTTTTTTCTTTATAAGCCCTGGCTTTTACCTTGTAATATTTTACAAATAACCTTCTTGCGTGTATCAAGCCGTAAATAACCGTTATCACCGAACCAACGGTTATTATAAATATTACTACAGGCTTTGCCACTCCCTTCCAGGACTGTCCGCATATTGCAAGTACAATACTGGCTGAAGTCATGGACGGGATAAAATATGCCAGAACACAGGCGTGCAGACCAGTTATCCATGTAAGCAGCCTGAACAAAAAGTTCGGATACTGTTTCATCATAGAAAAAGCTATGAAGAGTATACTGAAAACGGAAAGAATCACAAGAGGTATGGATATATCAAAACCGCATACACGATGAATGGCCCACCCCATTCTAAGCGTGCCTATCCCAACAGGAATAGTGCAGATCAGGGCAACGACAAATGTGATGACCAGACCTTTTCGCAGCTTAACTTTTTCTTTTTCCATCTTTTTATCTCCTGAAAGATAATCTTATGCACCTGTGGCAAAAACCTGAAAGATAACATATGCATCTTTTCCGCTTCTGTCCACATACTCTATCCTCACGCTGTTTTGTGACAGTTTTTTGATATCTATGAGGTTTCCTCCTTTTTTGACGCTTCTGATGAAATCCCTGGCTGCATCTGCCATAACATCATGAGCTTCTTCTTCCGTTTCGAATTCCTCCTTGGTCACAGGACTTATTCTGTTGTACTCCTTTATGGAATCAAATCTTTGAACGCTAAAGTTGCCTCCCGGAAGCACCTTGATCGGTTTTAATGTTTTTTCGTACTTGCTTTCTTTTTCAACCCTCGGTACTTCATCGGCATTTTCGGCCTCTTTTAAAATCTGGGCTTTCGATGAGTTGTCCGTTTTCTGGGATTCTTTTTTTCCACCGGTGCTCTCACTGTTCTTTTTCGCTCCCGCAGACTGCCATATCTCCCATTCCAGGATCGCTGCAGCATTTTCCACCAGAACAAACTCATGTTCAGACCATGGCCCTGTACCTCCAAGCTCATATCTGTCAAAGTCAGCCGCACCGATGAAGGCCTTTTCCGTAGGTATTTCCCATAACTGCCCCTCAAAGCGTCCCTCATCTATCCTCACGCAGATGCTGTCATCGGTTTCTTCTACAACCCCCGCATTCTCCATGGTACCTATGTATGTGCCGTTTGCAGCACGCACCATTGTTTTAATTATTATCCTCTTTCCCCTTAAACTACTTATATCCATATCGTATTATTTAAATACTCCTTACATTTATATAGACAATTAGGGTATATTATAACAATAATATACCCTAATGTCGAATGAATTTTATTTGTCTTTTCCCTTGTTTTTTATATTGTCACCCATTTCCTTTAATATCTCTTCAGATCTGATAATAGTTTCATACATATCGTATAAAATAAGGACGGAATAGACGGTTTTTCCCGATAACTGACCTGTCAAACCCGTAAAATCATTTTCTTCAAGGCACTTTCTGAATATCTCTCCTATGTATCCGGCCTGACCTTCATCATGAACCAGAAATTCTGATGTCACATTATATGCCCTTGTAAGGATCTGCTCGTTCAGAATGTATTCATCAAGCAAAGGATCCTGATAATATGCCCGCATTTCGGTTATACGGGCATTTATATTATATTTTGTTTCAAACTGCTTTTTAAGCCTTCTGCCTGAAAAATCCGGCGATAGAATATTCTCTAAAATCGCTCTGTTTATTGTATCGGCATTTTCCACCACTGACAAAAACGAAGTCTTGATCTTTCTGCGTGATACCAGTACATCCACCAGCATAACAAGAGCAGATGTACCCGCCACATATAAGATCCTGAGTACAGACAACTCCGTAATACCGCCCTTACCTGCAGAATAAGCCAGAAGAAGCGCCATAAAAGCAGAATATATCGTGTAGAAATTAAACTTAAATAGAAAATCTCCCAACACCACCAGAGCCACCATAACCACTATGTGAACCCATAACAGATCGGTAACATGAAATGCTATAAAAAGAATGCCTGTTGCAAGAACTGTATTTATCATCCTTTCAGCACTCTTTTGTCTTCCGAACTCTGAAAACGGCTGCGAAAGAACGCATACATTTATGGGATACCAGTACTCGTAAGGAAGCCCTATCAGCGCAATAATAACAACACCTACAGCACACATTAATGCAGTTTTAAGAGAAAACAAAAATCTGTATTTGTTGAATCCTCTTTGTACATTGATCGTTGCCATACCGGTATCATCACCATCTGACTCAAAGATCTGCAACTCGTTGTCTATAAATAGTTCTTCTGTTTCCTCAACACTTTTCTGTCTCAGTCTTCCAAAATCTTCTATAAGTTTTTCGAAGGTTCCTTTTTCAAAGTTAAAATCGTCTATACTTTTTATAATAGCTTTTATCTTATTGTAGGTTTGCTCATTTAATTTCGTGCCTTCTTTGTTGAATCTGTATATTATTATGCCCAATCGTTTAAGAACAGACAGCAACCTGAGATACTGCCGACCCCTGTCCCACTGTCGGATCTGGTCAAACTTTATAAAAAAAACAGAACTTACTGCCGTTATGTTCTTATCTATATTTTTGTGGATCAGGCTGTTTTCATTTTTGCTTATACCTTTTCTTGAACGGTCAGCATAAGCCTCTATCTCGTCACTAACCCGCCGTACACTGGCACTCACTGTCCTTCTGTATCGCTTTCTGTTTATTATCCACTGGGCGATCATCATCGCGACAACACTAGCCTCAAGGATAATAAGCCGGATAATCACATCCATGCCGTAAACCGGATTATAAATCATGAAAATAAAATTTATCATGAACTGGGTATACAGCATTTTACGTTTACCTACATTTAATGTGTAAGTTAGAAACAATATTATCAAAAGGAAAACTATACCTTTTGTTACAACATTAAAATCTGCAAGCCATGCTCCAATACCCAGCGACACATAAACCAGACTGAAAAATCTGAAATTGTATGCAAATTTTGTAGTATAATCATTGGAAAGCGACATAGGCACGATCAGAAAGCTGTTGCTTAAGATCATGGCGTTGGCTGTCCCAAGTAAAGGAGTCAGCAGCAAAAGCAGTCCGATCACAATGCCAAAATATATTGCCAGCTTTATCATTTCCCTACGAAGCTCTATCTTTGGTTTTTTTATAGGGATGCCCATTTTCTCACCTCCCTCCAACCCTCAGTATTTAACTGTCTACTCCAGATACATGTCTCTCAGCCTTACCAGAGCAGACTCGTTCATTCCATATTCTTTATCAAAAAAATTCTCATAGGTCTCATACTTTTCTTTAATCTCCTCCAGGAGCATATGAACCGATTCAGGAATAACACCCTTTGTAGCCATAACCATGGTTTTATAATTATCGCTTATCTTAACCAGAAGTTTTCTGTCATCCAGCTTATCTTCTATATATTCCTCAAGATAAGTATTAGACAGCATATAATCCTGTTTTATGGTCTCCTCCTCTGCTCCCAGCGCCAGCAGTATAAGCGCAGCTGCCACTCCGGTCCTGTCCTTTCCTCCGGAACAATGAAAAAGCAGCGGTGCAGCTCCCTCCTGCAACTTTTCAAACAACTGCTGATATGCTGAATTTGTAAACGCGATCGCTGCAGTAAGACTGGAATAAAGCTTTGTGGCTGTATTCCCCTTATGATCCTCATCTCTTAAAAGATCAAGAAGCATATGTGGTGAGTAGTCAAAATCCTCCACCAGACTTCTGAATGCCGCACATGAATGTATATGTTCAGCCCCTTCAAAAACAGGATCCGGCAATTTTTCTCTCTCTTTGTCATTTCTGAAATCAAAAACAGTTTTCAGCCCCAATCCTTTGATATATTCCAGTTCTTCCTCATTACATTCACCAAGAGCTCCGCTTCTGTATATAGTACCCTTTTTAATTTTTCTTCCGTCTCCCATAACATATCCGCCGAGACCGCGAAAGTTCAATTCCTTTCGCATTAAATCCTTTAAATCATTGTTATCCACTGTTTATACCTCCCTGCGCCTGTATATTTTCTATCAGATCTTGAACTCACTTAATGTTTATTATATTATAGGTCACTTACTACAATTGTCAAACTTATAAAAAGAAGTATTATTTCAGTAATAAAAAAATGATATCACAGAATGATATCATGCATTAAAAGTCATTTGTCCGGACCGGCCGTCAGATCAGACTTGTCCTTAGATCAACTTTCAATATTAATTTCTTTACCGTCTTTCCATATGCGTTCCAAATCGTAAAATAAACGGTCTTCTTTAGAAAAAATATGTACAACAAAATCCGTATAATCCAAAAGTATCCAGGATGCCTGAGGATAACCTTCTATCCCTGCCGGTTCAATGCCTTCTTTTTTTAACTTTTCTTCTACATTATCAGACAATGTCTGTATCTGTCTTTCATTATTTCCGGCAGCGATAATAAAATAATCCGCCACAGATGAAATGTCATGGATATCAAGAACTCTTACATCCTCACCCTTTTTTTCCTTTAATGCTTCCACAACTGTTTTAACATGCTCATAAGTCTTTTCAGACGGTGTATTATTCATTTATCTTTCTCCTAAAAATTTTATCTGCAAAGAATAAACGCTTTGTGTTTTCCTGTATAAAATATATAACAGACTACTTTGTATAATACTCATGTGCCCTCAATGCCATAGGATCTATGGGCCGGTTATTTGCCTCAAGCATCCTAATGGTATCACTTAAAATCTGCGTTACACATTTATCCAGATCTTCGAAAGCGAGTCTCCTCACCATATCCAGATTGTCCGCGTGATGACGCATAGGCTCAATATAATCGGAAATAAAAACTATGGATTCCAGCATATTCATGGATGGTTTGCCCGTCGTATGCCACTTAATGGCTTCACAAACAGAAATATCCTCTATGCCGTATTTCATTTTTGCAAGAAAAGCTCCCAGTTTTCCGTGTATAAGATACGGATTGGTCATTTCAAGAGGACTGAGTTCTATCTCAAAACGTCTGCACATGGCTTTCTGTTCCGCATAATCAATACATTTTGCATTATCATGCAACAGACCTGCTATATAAGCATTTTCCAGATCCGCACCATGGCATGATGCAAGACACATGGCGGTGTTTGCTACCGCAACGGAATGAACGTATCGTCTCTGATCGGCAGCAAGTGCTTTTTTTACTTTTTCATTTATATTACATATCCTATCATGATCCATAAGTCTTCCTTTCCCGATAGGTCAAATAATCATCCCGCCGCTTTATATAGCCCGTGTTCTTTAATATAATCATACACTCCCGGCGGCAGATAATCTCCTACATATTTTCCGGCAACAATCCTTTCCCGTATCAGGCTTGAGCTGTAAGGATGGACTTGCGTTTTTAACATGTGTATATTGGCTGCGTATCTTTCTTTCAGAAAGTTGATCTGTTCAGTAGTATCTTTATCATACTCTCCTGCACGATCCGCTACAAGCAGTATACACTTCGGAAGAAACTCTTCTGCTTTAACCCAAGTATGAATATACATAAGTGAATCCATCCCTATTATAAAATAGATCTTTTTATACTCTCTTGATAAATCATTTATCGTATCATATGTATAAGTGGTCCCGCCTCTGTCTATATCCAGAGATGATGCCTCAATGATATCCCTTAATGGTCTGCCAAGAAATCTGATGGCTTCCCTGACCATGTTTAAACGGTCTTGCGCAGGTGCCAGCATATCTTCACTTTTATAATATGTACCCGAGACAGGCATAATTAAAAGCTTCGACAGATCAAACTGCTCAACAGCTCTTACCGCCAGCTCTATATGACCCTTATGTATAGGATTGAAAGATCCTCCCAAAACTGCTACTTCATTTGCTTTTTTCATCACTTTTACCGGTCAGAAATTTTCTTTTTTTCATATCCTTATTTGGCTTGTACAGTACAATTTTTTTCCCAATGACCTCTACGATCTGGGCTCCGGTTCTTTCCGATACGATACCGGCAAGCTCTCTTGGGTCGTCAGCACAATTCTTAAGAACACTTATTTTAATAAGTTCTCTTGCTTCGAGGGCCTGGGCAACTCCTTTTGTAAATTCCGGAGTTATACCGGTCTTTCCAAATTGAAATATAGGTTTTAACTTTGCCGCCTCTTTTATTAGTTCTGCTCTTTCTTTACTTGTCATTCAAAATCCTGCCCTTCAAAATATTCAAATTCAAGGTAGTCCCCCACCTTTACAGTGTCTCCTTCAGCAAGCCCAAGCTTTTTCAATTCTTTTATCACGCCGTTTTTTTCCATAAATTCCTGAAAAAACAAAAAACCTTTTTCCGATTCCAGGTTGGTATAACCCAGCATCTTGTCCACACGGGGACCGGTAACCGTAAATGTATGCCCGTCCCCTTCTTTTCCCGTATATATAGGTTCATCAGGTCTGTCAAAAAGCTCACGTGTATCTACTTCCGGTTCAAATCTCATGTCGGCCTCAGGCAGTTCATCAAGCATCTGCTTGACTTTATACAAAAGAGGCTTGACCCCGTCTCCCGTTGCCGCAGATATGGGAAATACCTCCGTTTCAGGAAATGTCTCCTTAATCTTTGCGATCACTTCTTCAAGATCCTCCGGCGTAAGACAGTCGGTTTTATTGGCAGCTATAACCTGAGGCTTATTTGTAATAGAAGAATTGTATGCTGAAAGCTCAGTGTTTATCTGCTTTATATCCTCCACAGGATCCCGTCCCTCAAGCCCTGCAACATCCACCAGATGTATGATCACCCTTGTACGCTCTATGTGACGAAGAAATTCAAACCCAAGCCCCACTCCTTCAGACGCTCCCTCTATAAGACCGGGGATATCGGCTATAACAAAGCTCTCCCCACCATCCAGGTAGGCCACCCCCAAATTAGGATTGAGTGTGGTAAAGGGATAATTTGCAATCTTTGGTCTTGCTCTGGTAACTGATGCCAGGAATGTAGACTTACCTGCATTGGGAAATCCCACAAGCCCTACATCTGCTATAACCTTAAGCTCAAGTCTTATCCAAAGTCCCTGGGCTTCCTGACCGGGCTGGGCATACTGGGGTGCCTGCATGGTGGAAGTGGCATAGTTCATATTGCCTCGTCCGCCTTTTCCTCCATTTAAGATGAGAGCCCTCACCGTGTCACCTGACATGTCCTCTATGATCTTGCCGGTCTCATCATCATATATAACAGTTCCCTCGGGAACTTTTATTATTAGATCCTCGCCGTTCTTTCCGGCACACCGTCTCTTTCCGCCCTCACATCCGCTTTCAGCCACATATTTCTTGTTATATCTGAAATCTCCCAGGGTGTTCTGTCCCTTGTCCACCTCAAATATAACATCTCCGCCCTTACCGCCATTTCCGCCATCCGGTCCGCCATTTGGTACGTATAGCTCTCGCCTGAAGGAAACGTGACCGTCGCCGCCTTTTCCTGATTGTATATAAATTCTGGTTCTGTCAACAAACATAACTTTTAAACCCCTCAGACAGATCTGTATTCTGTCACTAAATTATCCGGATGGGCAAATGCAAGATCATCTGCAGAAGACGCAAAGGCTTCCAGGAGCATCCCGCTTTCCTTTGTCAGCTCGTCATCCGGTGCCGTTAGTTCAAAAACCACTTTGGGTGCCTGTTCGTCCACCGTATTTATGCAGGGTTCATTTGTAAATTCCTGCACGGATCCAATGGTATGGGAAACCAATGTGGAAACAGCAGCACAAAGTACATCAGTGCCGCTTAGATCAAAATCCGTATGACCGGTTATTTCAAACTTTTTAATCCGTTCATCTTTATTTCTGTAAAATACTATCTTTGTCATTATCCGTACTCTCGTATCACAATATTACTTTTACAAATTTCTTTTTTCCACTCTGATAAATGACTTCGTCTTCAAACAATTTTTTTTCAAACTTGTCATCTATTGTTATTTTTTCTTTATTAACCGATACTCCGCCCTGCTGTATGGTTCTTCTCGCATCAGATCTGGATGAATACAATCCTGTGGAAAACCCAAGGGAAATGGCATCGATCTGCCCGTTTTCATCAAAATTATCATCTGTAAGTTTAACTTCAGGCATATTTTCAGACAGTCCTCCTGAAAATACTGCTCTTGCAGCCTCAAGTGCTTTAGTCGCTTTTTCCTCACCATGTACAAGCTTTGTCACTTCAAAAGCAAGGATTTCTTTAGCTTTATTCAGTTCAGCGCCTTCCCATTCTGACATCTTGTCTATCTCTTCGAGAGGCAAAAAAGTTATCATCTTCAGGCATTTAATGACGTCTGCATCATCCACATTTCTCCAGTACTGGAAGAAATCGTAAACAGGAGTCTTTTCCTCATCAAGCCACAGAGCACCTGAAACTGTTTTTCCCATCTTAACCCCTTCGGAATTGGTAAGAAGAGGAATGGTCATGGCACTGGCATCCTTACCGAGCTTCTTTCGGATCAGCTCTGTTCCCGCAAGCATATTACTCCACTGGTCATCTCCGCCAAACTCCAGATTGCACCCGTATTTCTGGTACAGGATATAAAAATCATAAGCCTGCATTATCATGTAATTAAACTCAAGAAAGCTTAATCCCTTTTCAAGTCTTTGTTTATAACACTCCGCACGGAGCATTATGTTTACATTGAAATGAGGGCCGATCTCACGCAGCATTTCTATATAATTTAAATCCATCAGCCAGTCAGCATTGTTTACAAGAATGGCCTTATCATCGTTAAAATCTATAAATCTCGAAACCTGTTTCTTAATGCACTCTACATTTTCCTCGATGGTCTCACGGGTAAGCATTTTTCTCATGTCCGTCTTTCCGGACGGATCTCCGATCATAGCTGTTCCTCCCCCCATGAGACAAACAGGTTTATTCCCCGCCATCTGAAGTCTCTTCATAAGACAAAGAGTCATAAAATGACCTATATGCAGACTGTCTGCCGTAGGATCGATGCCAATGTAAAAACAGGCTTTTCCTTCGTCTATAAGGCTTTTTATCAGTTCCTCATCTGTCACCTGCGCTATGAGACCTCTGGCCTGCAGTTCTTCGTATGTAGTCATATTTATACTCCTCTCCTGTAAAACAATTTATTTAAGATCGCGTGTAAGATTACCATTGGCATCCCTGTGTACATGAGGATGCTTGTGTATATGTCTGCTGCAATATTCAAAAGATCCTTCACAGCTTGTACAATATCTAAACTCTTCATTGGGGTCATCAAGATCGGTACGCCCGCAAATAGAACACCTGTGACGGGGTACTGCACCGTAAGCAGCACCTCCCCCGTATGCGTTGCCGTTTGCACCGCTCCCATACCTGTAATAACCGCCTGAGTTTTGTCCTGAACTTGAATTTCTGCTCTTTCTGCCGGAACGTTTTCTTGACAGTACAATAAAATAAAATATCACAAAATTCAGCATGGATATAGCTGCAGCCGTAGCATTGGTGGGACTCGGCCTGATACCCATTGATGACATAACCGACTGAAACTGGTATGGAAATGTAACAGCAATAGATAAATATCCCAAAACTACCGTAAGCAGGATATATGCCGCATCAATATAGGCAAGCCATTTTGTTTTAAACGGGATAATAAAAAACAAGAGAATGGTATTGTCGGGCATTTCCAAAGCATATGCC
>Ga0256406_1006992_pt1 | contig 10974 bp, 13 predicted proteins | sample RumenRJG_03DNA_FD_185986 | JGI IMG/M metagenome (GOLD analysis project Ga0256406, IMG submission 185986) | Bovine rumen microbial communities from Lethbridge, Alberta, Canada - RJG_03 | ecosystem: Host-associated > Mammals > Digestive system > Stomach > Rumen | place: Canada: Alberta | collected...
CCAGATAATCGATGAGCTGCATAAGGTATCCGAAGGGGATACCGATGATATCATAAAGTGCGTTCAATATTCATCCCTCTTACATTCTATTGTCTTCATCACTGCTCATGCTGTTATTATGGACAGACAGATAGTCTATCTTTTTATATCTGAAAGTGAATTTTTCCGGGACCGGGTCTATACCGCCCATTGACCACGGATTGCAGCGGAGTATCCTCCAGCCTGCGAGGAGAGTACCTCTGAAGAAGCCGAATCTTTTGAAAGCTCCGAAAGCATAATTGCTGCAGGTGGGATAGTACTTACATTTGGCAGGAAAAAAGGGAGATATACATTTCTGATAGAATTTTATCAGACCAAGAGCGATATATCTCATTTTCCATTGCCGGACGGCCTGAAGCTGCAGAACATCTTATTGATCTCTGCGATGCCGTATTTCTCCATATACCCGCAGTACTCCTGAGATCTTATCTCACATATCATGCTTCTTGCAACAATGACAATATCCATGCCGATAGGCATATCCTTCTCGAAGAGGCGGTAAGCCAGCCGGATAAGTCTTTTAGCTCTGTTGCGTGAAACGGCATTTCCCACCTTCTTGCCTGCGGTTATGCCGAGGCGGTTGAAGGGGCGGCCGTTTGGTCTTACATAGATGACCGAATATTTTGAAGCGGAGTATCTGCCCTTCTTATAAAGTAAAAGAAAATCTTTATTATCGTTCAGAATTTCAGTATAAAGCATAATAATACCATAAGCACACTATACTAACAAAAAAGACCACAAAATTTTATAAATTTTGTGGTCAGCCTCGTCAGTGAGTTAATCTTGCTCTGCCCTTAGATCTTCTACGAGCTAAAACCTTTCTGCCGTTCTTAGTAGCCATTCTCTTCATGAAGCCGTGCTCCTTCTTTCTGTGGAGCTTCTTAGGCTGATATGTTCTTTTCATTATAAGATCCTCCTCTCTTCTCAAATGATATGTTAAGGACATACATCTCCGAAAGAAGAGCAGTCCCGATATGCATATTTCTGCATTACACTAAAACATTATATAATAAAAAAGCGGATATGTCAAGGGCTTTTGAAAATTTTTTCGGACAAGGGCTCAATTTCATGCTATTTAACAATATCAATATAAAGATGATCGGATAATTTTCACTAATTTGTCAGGAAAAAGCCTGTTTAACGAGGAAAATCAAGATATATCACAAAACCGGCCATGCGGTCTTATTTTTCTCAACACAGTGTTGAAAACTGCTGTTTAAAACTTTTATCCCCGTTGAATAATGTGGAGGAGATCCATGATAAAAATGTTGATACCACAGGATCAATGACCGGAAATGATGATTTTCAACAGGTGAAAGTCTGTCTGGCATAGCTGAAAAGCGGTAATTTTCCCCAGACGGAAGTGGATTCAACACAGTTTTCAACAATATGTCAATTTGTGTGTTGAGAAAAGGTGTTTTTTCTCAACCTTTGATATATAAAACTGCTTGCATTTTAAACACCGGTATGTTATAATATACTATATATTAATATAGGAGAGTGTTGTTTTTTCACTCATTTCATTTTTTGTACGGAGGTAAATCATGAATTCTTTTGAGGAAGTTTTTGAAAAAGTAAAGAAATACTGCCTTGAAAACGACAAGATACCGGAAATAGGCATTAAGACATGGATAGATCAGATGAAGCCCGTAAGCTTCACCCCCACAGAAGCAGTTTTCACCATCCCCACAGATTTCCAGAAAAATATAGTTGTATCAAAATACGTTGATATTCTGAAAGATGCATTCCTGCAGATCCTCGGATTCAATATAGATCTTGTTATAAATGTGGAAAATACAGAATCCGAAAAAATAAAGGTCCCCACAGACGACGAGCTTGAGAAAAAGCACGCAGAGCTTGAAAAATCCTATAAATTTGCTAACTATGACTATACCTTCGATACCTTCATTGAGGGACGCTCCAATGAGTTTGCCCTTGCCTGCAGCAAGTCAGTCGCAAAGAACTGCGGAGAAAAGTCTGTTCCCGATTATAACCCGCTCTTTATATACGGACCTTCAGGAATGGGAAAAACTCACCTTATAACTGCTATTGCCAACGAGGTAAGAAAGAATCACCCCAATTTCAATATAGTATATGTTACCAGCGAGACCTTCGGAAGTGACCTGGTAAATGCTCTTAATACCAGCCATATCTCCAATTTCCAGGATAAGTACCGCAATGCCGATATTCTTCTTATCGACGATGTTCAGTTCTTCGCCGGAAAAGAGCGTATGCAGGAGGAATTCTTCCATACCTTCTATAAGCTCCACCAGGAGGGCAAGCAGATAGTTATCACATCTGATAAGCCGCCAAAGGAGCTCCTCACCCTTGAAGAGAGACTCCGTACCCGCTTTGAGGGCGGACTTATCGCAGATATCTCTGCTCCTGACTATGAGACAAGACTTGCTATCATCAACAGAAAGTCTGAGCTTTTAGAACTCAAAATGCCCAGTGAAGTTGCAGAATTCATGGCAAACCGCCTGAAATCAAATATCCGTCAGCTTGAAGGTGCAGTAGTCCGTCTTAAGGCTCTCAATCACTTTGCAGGAAGCCCGATAACCATATCTATGGCTCAGAGCGTTATCCGTGACGTACTTACCGATGAACAGCCTATACCGATCACTGTAGAGAAGATCATTTCAGAGGTATCCACAGTTTACGGCGTATCTGCTGATGATATCCGCTCAAATAAGCGCTCTGCACAGATCTCCATAGCACGAAAAGTCGCTATATATGTAGTAAGAGAGATCACACAGATGCCTCTTGCCTCTATCGGTACTGAATTCGGCGGAAGAGACCACTCAACTATCGTATATTCCGTTACAAGCATATCCGAGGGAATGGAAAAGGATTCCAACCTCAAAAATCTTGTTGAGGACATTATCAAGGACATAAAGGACAAGAGCAAGGTCTGAACATTGAAGGTTGAAAAAGTTGAAAACTCTGTTGAAAGTGTTTGATTCCACACAGTTTTCAACAGTGTGTTAAAAGTGGTATTGAATCACTTTCCGGAAGTTTTTTCCTCTTTATCACGAATGATGGACCGTGAAAAAAATGTCATTCAGATAAGCTGTTAACACATTCCGGTTATCAACAATCAACAGCATTTTTGAAAACTTTTCCCGCCGGGAACGGTTTCCACAGATCTGTCCACTTTTCACGGCTTTCAACTCCACAAACTTCAACCTCTTCAACACCTCAGAGAACGCTCTTCAGAGCTTCCAACAAATTCAAGAATTTCACAACAGCTCCCTGTGGACGTCTTTTTCCAGGAATACAGGGAATAAACTGCTGTTTCAACTTTTAGACCGCCCCAACAACAACAACAATATTATATTCTTATCTTATCATACATTATTCTCTCTTTCCTTATCTTATGAAAGACTTACCATATCTTGTTGCGGGAGGCATTGACCTGCCCATGTGTGAAGGACAGGTCTCATATACATTTTTATATATCCGGAGGTATTTATTAATGAAATTCATATGCAGCAAATCAGAACTCAGCGAAGCTATAGGCAACGTATCCCGTGCAGTATCTCCAAAATCTACTATTCCTGCTCTCGAAGGAATAAAAGTAAGAGTAGCAGAGGGTCAGGTAGAGCTTACAGCCTATAACCTTGAAATGGGTATCCGTACATCCATCAAGGCAGAAACAGAAGGCTCAGGTGAGTTCGTAGTCGGCACAAGACTCTTCAGTGAGTTTACAAGACGTATGTCCGGAGAAGATATAACCTTCGATATCGACGAGAATCTCGTTATCAATATATCCTGTGATGCCACACAGTGCAGCTTCTCAGCAATGTCAGCTGACGAATATCCGGAGCTCCCTGTTGTTGATTCCGAAAGAAGCTTTACAGTAAAGCAGACTGTTCTCCGCTCTATGATAAATCAGACAAGCTATGCTACATCTACAAATGAGAGCAAGCCTGTACTTACAGGAGAACTCTTCGATATAGAAGAAGGCAGCTTCAATATGGTGGCTATAGACGGTTTCCGCCTTGCTATCAGAAACGAGCTGACAGACTGCAAGGAGAAGTATCACTTTGTAGTTCCTAAGAAAGCCCTCATCGAGGTATCTACCCTTGTAAAGGATGACGATGAGAAGCTCTGTACAGTATGCACCAATGACAGACATATCATTTTCCAGATAGATAATGTTGTTGTCATTTCAAGACTTCTTGAGGGAGCCTTCCATAACTATAAGCTCAGCATCCCCAACGGCTTCAAGACTGAGGTCATTATAAGCAAGAGAGATTTTTCTACCTGTCTCGAGCGCTGCTCACTTCTTATTGACGACAAGAATAAATCTCCTATCCGCTGCGAAGTAGGCAACGGAGTAATGAAGATAAGCTGCAAGACCGGTATAGGTAAGATAAATGATGCTATATCAGCAGACATTTCCGGGGAAACAGTTACTATCGGATTCAATAATAAGCTCCTGCTTGAAGCTCTCAGAGCTGCCGAGGGAGATAAGGTCCGCATACGCTTCAACGGCGCAATGAAGGTAATAGAGATACTCCCTCTCGAAGGTGAGAGCTATATCTTCCTTGTAATGCCTATACAGCTCAAGAACTGACATGATCTACAGGATATATGGCCACGCAAAGGGTGCGACCGTCTTTTCAGTAATGACGGGAGTAGTATCCTCAGTATGTCTGCTTGCCGGAGTTCTTCTGGCATTGTTCCTGATTTTGTGGAAGTACATACCTGAGAAGATACTTGATATCATAGATTTCAATTTCAATAAGTCGTGGGTGTGGGTAGATGTCCTGCTCATAGCCATAGGGATCATGTCGGCACTGGCTTCAAAATATATCTCAAAGAAAATCGCTGAAAAGATAATCGCCCGCAAAATAAAGCGGAGCGTAGGATTTGCCTACAGATATACCCTTGAAAATCCCTATCTTTTCAGATATGCAGCGTCTCTGAACAAGGAATTTGCCTACAGCTATTACCTTGACAGGGACAATATAGTCAGAAAAAAGGAAAGAAAAACACGAAAAGTTCCAAGGGAGCGTTGATATGGCAGAGAACAGGATAAAGATAACCACTGAATTTATAAAGCTGGACGCACTTCTGAAATTTGCGTCAATGGTAGGTTCAGGCGGAGAGGCTAAACAGCTCATTCAGGACGGACAGGTGCTGGTAAACGGCGAAGTCTGCACTATGAGAGGAAAGAAAATACGCCCCGGCGACAGAGTTTCTCTCGACGGAGAAGAAGTGGTAGTAGAGTGAGGATAACCTATGCGGATATAGACGGATTCAGGAATCTGTCCGGAATATCCTTTGCTCCCGACCCGAAGTATAATATCATCGCAGGCCCTAATGCACAGGGCAAGACAAATCTGCTCGAAGCGATGTGGATACTCTCAGGCTGCCGCAGCTTCCGTGGTTCAAAGGAAAAGGACTATATCTGCCTTGACGGCAATCGTATGTCCTCAAAGATAAAGCTCCGTGACAGCGTCAGGGAGCAGAAAATAGAGTTTGAAATGACAAGAAGTGCCTCGTCGCCTAAGAATATCCACCTTAACGGCGTAAAACAGAAGGGGACGAGAGCTCTGTTTGATGTTTTCAAGTGCATAGCCTTCATCCCGGATGATGTGGAGATAATAAAGGGCTCTCCCGAAAAGAGGAGAAGCTTCATTGATATGGCCGCTTCTCAGCTGAATCCGGTATTTGTAGTGCACCTGAACAAGCACAATGCCATAATGAACCAGAGAAATGCCCTTCTTAAGGACATCTCCCAGGGCAATTCACCTGCCTCAGTCCTGGAAATATGGGACAGACAGGCTGCCCGTGAGGGAACTATAATCTCATATATGAGAAATGAGTATGTCTCAAAGATAAACGAGATATGCGGCAGGCTCTACCGGACTATATCCGGCGGAAATGAGGAGCTTGAACTGGAGTACCGCTCAAATGTTTTCCGTCCGGAGGATTTTGATTTTCCTGCGGACAGTCAGGCAGAGGAGCAGTACTACAGGAAATTGCAGGATACCTCAGAATATGACATCCGCACAGGCTCTACCCATTCCGGCGTCAACCGTGACGAGATAATCATAAAGATAAACGGGGTAAGCGCCAGGGACTACGGCTCACAGGGACAGATAAAGAGCGCAGCCCTTGTGATGAAGCTTGCACAGGCGGAGATATTCATGAAGCGCTCAAAGGATGCCCCGGTAGTCTTTCTGGATGATGTAATGGGCGAGCTTGATGAGAACAGACAGCGATTCGTGCTGGATATGATAAAGGATATGCAGGTATTTCTGACAACTCCAAACGAAGCCGCACTTCTCCCCGAAATAAAGGGAAAGCTGCTGTATATAAGCGAAGGCAGGATAACTGATGAAAAAAGCAATATATCTTCATGTGGGGAATAATTACTCCGTTGATGTGAGAGATATCGTGGGGATTTTCGACATTGAGAATACAACTGTTGAAAAGTGCACGAAGCTCCTGCTTGACAGAGCCGAGAAAGAGCACAACTGCATCTATACCACCTATGAAATGCCTAAGAGCTTCATAATCGCAGTAAAGGACGGCAGGGAAAGGATATATATTTCACAGCTTGCTGCTTCTACTCTGAAAAAGAGGCTTGCTGAGGGAGGCGGGATTTAGTGGAATATTATGAGGATGAAGATGTCATTGAGGAGAGGAAAAAGAGAAAACGGCTGCTGAAGAGGCTGCTCATTGCCGCTGCTGTTTTATTTGCTCTCAGCATTATAATATACAAGATCTTCATTCCGGTGGATTACCGACATTTCAACAAAAAACGTATAAGGAAAATAGAGGAAGAATACAAGATAAGCCTTGACGATACAGAGCCTGTACGCTACTGGAAGCCTGCTCTTGCACAGGATACTATATCATGCTTTGATTTCTATACTGATGACTATGAGAAATTCATGGAAAGTTTTCATGGCGAAAAGATAACATCCTTCAGGGAATATGAAGACAGCGGAGCTGTCGAGTATGAATGTCATGTTGAGGACGATCATTACTTCAAGGTGACATTTAAAAAGTCGGATGGCAGATATAAAGGGAAGCTCACATATTACAGAGATGATGTCAGACCTCATCCGGCAGAACAGACTGAAACAACATCAGTGAGCGCAAGCCACAGAAGCTCTTCCGGCGGAAGACGATGACAGATATGTATGAGAAAAAATATCAGGCTCATAGGTTATGATTATTCCTCAAACGGAAGCTATTTCATAACCATATGTACGAAGGAAAGAAAAAATTGTCTTTCAGAAATATCTGTAGGGGAGGCCTCACTCCCCTACAAAATCGGTCCCGCTGATAATCAACGGACTGAAAACGATATCTACAAAACAGATCGGTTATTCTGTTTGGCAAAGATCCTATTATGACCATATCATACGCAATGAAAAAGAATTTTTGCAGATATATGATTATATCGAAAATAACCCTGTAAATTGGGCTAATAATATATACAACCAGAATATTTGGAGGTAACTTCATGAGTCAGCAGAACAATAACTACGACGAAAACGACATACAAGTCCTGGAAGGACTTGAAGCGGTGCGTAAGCGTCCCGGAATGTACATAGGCTCGACCGGTCCCGGAGGACTTCACCACCTTGTATACGAGATAGTGGATAACTCCATTGATGAGGCTCTTGCAGGATACTGTACAGAGATAACCGTTGAGATACTTGAAGGGGATATAATCCGTGTATCAGACAACGGCCGAGGAATCCCTGTAGGTATACACCCCAAGGAGGGAATATCTGCGGCTACAGTAGTATATACCATACTCCATGCAGGCGGTAAATTCGGCGGCGGCGGATATAAGGTATCCGGCGGACTTCACGGTGTTGGCGCATCTGTAGTTAACGCACTTTCAGAGTGGCTGGAGCTCACAGTCAAGGACGGCGAGCATATCTGGTTCCAGCGTTTCCAGCGTGGACATTACGACGAGGAGCTCAAAATAATAGGCGATACCACAGAGACAGGTACCAGCGTAATGTTCAAGGCTGACGGAGAGATATTCGAGAGCACTGTTTATGAATATGAGGTGCTTCTTAAGAGACTTCGTGAACAGGCCTTCCTCAACGCTGGAATAAAGATAGTTTTCAGCGATAAGCGTGACAAGGAGAATATCCTTGGCGAGACACTCCACTATGAGGGCGGTATCCGTCAGTTCATTGATCATATCCACACCACAAGAGGTCTTGAGTCAATAAGCGGAGATGTTATCTATATCTCCGGAATGCAGGGTGATTCCTTTGCTGAGATAGCCCTCCAGTACAACGACAGCTACAATGAGATAATACTCTCATTTGCAAATAATATCCATACCAAGGACGGCGGCTCCCATGAGACAGGCTTCAAGAATGCCCTTACAAAGGTCATCAACGAGTACGGCCGTAAAATGGGACTCCTTAAGGATAAGGAGAAGCTCTCCGGCGACGATGTAAGAGAAGGTCTTACAGCAATAATCTCCGTCAAGCTCACTGAGTGCGAGTTTGAGGGACAGACAAAGGGACGTCTCGGAAATCCCGAAGTAAAGCCTTTTGTAGAGAAGCTCGTCATGGAGAAGCTGATGAACTTCCTTGAAGAGAATCCGGATGTTGCAAAGCTTATCTTTGAAAAGAGCGTATCTGCACTCAAAGCCCGTGAGGCTGCAAAGCGTGCAAGAGATGCTGAGAGAAACAAGAATGCCTTCGGTAAGGCCTCAATGCCGGAAAAGCTTGCAGACTGCGCTGAGCGTGATAACCGCTACACCGAGATATACATCGTCGAGGGAGATTCTGCGGGAGGCTCCGCAAAGCAGGGAAGAGACCGCCGCTATCAGGCTATCCTTGCTCTCTGGGGAAAGATGCTCAACGTTGAAAAGGCCCGTATCGACAAGATTTACGGCAACGATAAGCTGGAACCTGTGGTAACAGCTCTTGGTACAGGTATCGGCGAGGACTTCGATATCGAGAAGCTCCGCTACGGCAAAGTTATAATAATGGCCGATGCCGATGTTGACGGTATGCATATCCGTACACTTCTGCTCACATTCTTCTTCCGCTATATGAGACCTCTCATAACAAACGGAAATGTCTATATCGCACAGCCTCCGCTTTTCAGAGTAGAGCGCAAGAAGAAGATATATTATGCATTCTCCGATGAGGAGAGAGACCGCTATATCGAGGAGCTCTCCGAGGGCGGAAAGTATAAGGACGTTGAGGTACAGCGTTACAAAGGTCTTGGTGAGATGGACCCCGAACAGCTCTGGGAGACTACTATGGATCCTGAGCGCAGAACTATCGTTAAGATAGGCATGGAGGACGCTCTTAAAGCAGATGAGGTATTCACTATCCTCATGGGCGATAAGGTAGAGCCAAGAAGAAACTTCATAGAGAAAAACGCAAAATTCGCACAGGATCTGGATTTCTGATCCTGTTTTGGAGGATAAATGGAAGAAACATACAAGCTTGAAAAGGAATATACCGTAAAACCTGAGCTCTTCTCTGAGGCATACAAGGCATATCAGAAAAAATTCGTTATGAAGAAAAGCTATATTTTTATGGCACTGTTCCTTATACTTGCAGCAGATTTTGTATATGCAGCAGTAAAGGCTCCGGATAATCGTCTGGTGTACCTGCTGATAGTAGTCTGTCTGGCATTTGCTTTCAGAGAATGGCATAATCCCAGATTTGTCCGCAGAAGGCTCACAGATACCGTGAGAGACCTTGGCGAGCCGGTATACAGCATCGGTGTGGCTGAGGATTTCATAGAGATATCTACGATAAAAGAGCCTGAGTATGAGAGCGAGGTCACTGACATTTCAGAAAATGCTGAATCTGAGGAGAATGAGGCTCCGGACCTTACAGATATACCGGAGGAACTCGATCCCCTTCCTGAAAAAACGAGAATAGATATCAATGAGGATTATCAGCCTCTTGAATATGATGATTTCTTCCTGCTCATGCAGGGAAAGCAGATGTTCTATATAATCCCGAAAGAGGGATTTACAGAGCCTGAGATCGAAATAATAAGAAATACCGGAAAAAAAGCTGAAGCTTGAATATATACCGCTCCGCACAGAAATTATGTGTTAAGGCGGATAGCAGATATCGGCGATATTTGCCGTATGCTGCGGAAACAATCTCTCACAGGAGGTAAAAATTTTGTTATATCAGGACAATTCAAAGATAATAAATACCGAAATAGTTGACGAAATGGAAAATTCCATGCTCAACTATGCCATGTCGGTAATTGTATCGAGAGCGCTTCCGGATGTCAGGGACGGACTAAAGCCTGTTCACAGAAGAATACTCTATACTCTTCATGAAAACGGACTTACTCCGGATAAGGCATACCGTAAATGTGCTGATACAGTTGGTGCCGTACTCGGACGTTATCATCCTCACGGCGATGCTTCGGTATATGATGCACTTGTAAGACTTGCACAGGATTTCTCTATGAGATATCCTCTTGTTGACGGCCACGGAAACTTCGGTTCTATCGACGGCGACGGCCCTGCTGCTTACCGTTATACTGAGGCTAAAATGGCTAAGCTCACACTGGATATGCTTACGGATATCAATAAAGAGACCGTAGATTTCATGTCCAACTATGATGACCGTCTGAAGGAGCCTGTAGTCCTCCCCTCACGTTTCCCGAACCTTCTTGTCAATGGTTCAGTGGGAATCGCCGTTGGTATGGCTACAAATATCCCTCCCCACAATCTGGGAGAGGTTATCGATGCGCTTGCCCTCCTTATCGAGGACCCGGACTGCACCCTTGAACAGCTCATGGAGCACATTCAGGGACCTGATTTCCCGACCGGCGGTATAATCATGGGCAGAGCAGGTATTCGTGCTGCATATGCTACCGGAAAGGGAAAGATAACCCTCCGCAGCCGTACTCACTTTGAAGAGATAAAGGGCAGAAACTGCATCATCATTGACGAGA
>Ga0256406_1006993_pt1 | contig 10972 bp, 8 predicted proteins | sample RumenRJG_03DNA_FD_185986 | JGI IMG/M metagenome (GOLD analysis project Ga0256406, IMG submission 185986) | Bovine rumen microbial communities from Lethbridge, Alberta, Canada - RJG_03 | ecosystem: Host-associated > Mammals > Digestive system > Stomach > Rumen | place: Canada: Alberta | collected...
ACATTCTTATCAAAAGTGCCGTCTCTATGAGCTATCGGGACTCATACGCCCTGCTGAACCGCATCTGGGATCTTCCGGCAGAGGATATGATCAGGGAAAGAACCCTGTGGGACAGAATCGACGCAGACGGAATAAAAGCGATAAAAATCGTAGATAAAACCGCTGAGAAAGCATTGCACCAATACCACTATGAACAGGCCGGCGATCTTGTGAGACTGGTTCAGCAGGATCCGGCATATGGCATGGGCAGCCAGCAGAATCCTGACAGGGAACAAATGGTACGCACAGCCATAGCCCAGCTTAACAGTATTCCAGGGCGGCCTGACTGGGCAAAGATTGACGCTGGAGAAATCCGGCTTGAGGCACCAGAAAGCAGTGTCTGCATTGCCATTGATGACATCGGTGTCAAGAAACAGAAAGACAAACGGCAAAAACCGGAAGCTGGGAAACAGAGAAACAAAGACGATCCCGAGTGGTGCCATAGCACTGCTGCCAAACTAACAGATTCCGGCTGAACAGAAAAGCCCCCGGGAAGAAGTACGTTGAGACCACTAACGTTCATATTGTCGCTGGCAGCAGGCATTACGTCATTACAACTGCGCAAGGGCTTGAGCATGCTTTCATGCTGCTGATGGCGTTCCTGCTTCAAAACGATCTAATCCGCAATCACGACATTGTCTTCTTCACGGATGGAGCAAAGTGCATACAAAGCTGCATTGAGAAGTACTTCCGCGGACACAAGTATCTTCTGATTTTGGACTTTTATCATCTCATCAAGCACTGCGAGCAGGGACTTTCCATGGCCATATCCAAACCAGCCATCCGCAATCAGGTCCTTTATGGAAATCTGTCCGGAATGCTGTGGAATGGCAAGACAGACCAGGCCATCAAATATCTCAGTGAGCTGCCTGATTCAGCGGTTAAAAACAAAGCTCAGCTACAGGATGTCATTGACTATCTTGAGCGGAAAAAGGAAGGAATAACAACACTGTCAATAAGACGCTGGCTGGGTATGAAAATCGGTTCCAGGGATGTGGAGAAGGATAACGACATAATCGTTGCCAGCAGGCAGAAGCATAACGGGATGAGCTGGAACAGGGAAGGCAGTTCCAATCTCAGTGCATTGACAGCAATGACCAGGAATGGACAGATGAACAGCTTCCTGTATGGACGGAAAATCAACTTTGCACCATGCATCCTGCAATGCTCCGGAGGTTCTGCTGTGGCATTTGCCTAGGCGGCCAACCGCCGTTCAACCGCACAGGTTGAAATTTTTTCTCATAATCAGTACCTGTTTGTAAGTTTCCGGCAGTTCTTTATGATCTGCCGGACATGAGCCGGAAAAAACGTGCCGCGCACGCTGGATTCCCATTAAAGAACCGGAATCACCGGAGTGCCGCCAGCCGGCTTTCCCTCAGACTTGTTTCACTAACTGTTCCTGCCGCAGCTGTACGGCCGGAATAATGCAGAAAGCCGGTATCAGGCGCATTGCCCATTCCCGTGCAAAAAGGCAAAACCTTGGTGATGCCCCGCAGAATTGCAGCCCGGCTGCGTCCTGCATCGCCTCGTAGTGTGCCTGCAAACGGCCGGTGTGTAAACCACACCAAAGTGCGGCAATGCTCCAAATGCAGTGAGGTACATTGAGCAGCCTCATTCATCCCCTGGAAAATTCCGCTGACCGGCTGACATACACCGGTGTATTTTTATTTCTGAAAATGCTACCTGTGAACGTTCTTCCGGTATCTCCTTCTGCTACAATGTAGCGCCCTGTCTGACTGCCAGGTTGCAGAACCGGCAGCGCGACGGGATCCCGAAAAGCAGCACGGAGTCAATCCAGATGATTACCTATGTCAACCCCACCGGCCTCATGAGCATGCTCTCGCAGGCAGAGGTCGACATGCTGAAAAGCGCGGCCTCCGGAAAAATCTATGATCTTTACAGGCGCTGCTCCCTTGCCGTCCTCAACTGCGGAAGCGTGACCGACAGCGCCGAGGATCTCCTGAAGCAGTTCCACAACTTCGGCATCAATGTCATCAGGCGAGAGCGCGGCGTGAAGCTTGAGATTTTCAACGCCCCGGAAAGCGCCTTTGTCGACGGCGAGATAATCCAGGCTATACAGGATCACCTCTTCAGCGTCCTCCGGGACATAGTCTTCATGCACTCCTTCCCTGCCCTGCCTCCCAGCGCGCCCGGAATGGATGAGAGCACCGGCATCACGAACCTTATCTTCAGGTCGCTCAGGAATGCGGGGGTCCTCAGCACCGGCATCGAGCCGAACCTCGTCGTCTGCTGGGGCGGGCACTCCATCGGGGAGAGCGAGTACCGCTACACCGAAGAGGTCGGCAGGCAGCTCGGGCTCAGGCATCTTGACATCTGCACCGGCTGCGGGCCCGGAGCCATGGAAGGCCCCATGAAGGGAGCGACATTCGGCCACCTCCTGCAGAGGGACAGGAACTACCGGTTCATCGGCCTCACCGAGCCGTCCATCATCGCGGCCGAGCCGCCCAATCCCTTTGTCACTGAGCTCTGCATACTCCCAGACATGGAGAAGCGCCTCGAGGCATTCGCGAGGATCGGCCACGCCATGGTGATCTTCCCTGGAGGTCCAGGCACCGCGGAGGAGCTCTTCTTCCTCCTCGGGCTCAAGATGGACGAGAGGAACGCCGGGCAGCCGATGCCGCTCGTCCTCACCGGCCCGGAGGAGTGCCGCGGGTACTTCGAGGCCATTGACCGCTTCATCAGGGCCGCTGTGGGCGACCGCGCGTCACAGTATTACGAGATTGTGGTCAATGATCCGAAGCGCGTCGCCGACATCTGCGCCGAGGGCATGAAGCGCGTCACGCAGCAGAGGATCTCGAGCGGCGACTCGTTCTCGTTCAACTGGACGCTGCATATCGATCCCGAGATGCAGAAGCCCCTCGAGGCAACGCACCAGGTCCTCGACAATATCGTGCTGAAGCGGGACGGGCATGACAGCGAGCTCATCGTGAACCTCCGCAAGGTGTTCTCCGGAATCGTCGCCGGCAACGTCAAGAACCAGGGACGTGAGGAAGTCGCCAAGTACGGCCCGTTCAAGATCCACGGCGAGAGGCAGATCATGGCGGAGATGGACAACCTCCTCAGGAGCTTTGTCGCCTCGGGAAGGATGAAGCTAGGAGGCGAGGAGTACACTCCCTGCTACGAGCTCGTTGAGACTGACTGAGTCAGGATCGCCACGCTCTGAAAAGGGTCCGGTCGGATCGTGGACAGCTGGTCCCGGTCCGGCCGGATTTTCATTCATGAAAAACCGCGTGTCTGATTTTCCGCGGCCTGCTTAAACTGGATACCCAGGCTCTCAGCTGAACGCCTTCGAGACGGATGCCATCATGGCAATATAGAAGCAGGAGGCGAAGGCCATGACCACGATGTTTCCGATGGCCTGCAGCCAGTTGCGGAAATGATCGAATATCACGGTGACGATGTTCATCAGCGCGCAGGCCCAGGCGGAAAGGAAGGACCAGAGCCACACGGCAAGCGCTATCTGGAGGACATTACCTGCAGCGTTCCCGAGCTCAAGCACGGCTCCCGGGATCTCGCTCGAGAAAGTGATGAACGCGCTCGAAGGCCAGATGCCGGAGAGGTAGTAGACCGCGACAGAGAGCCAGGAGTTCCACAGGCATACGACGAAAAGCCCGACGAGGAGCACTATGTGAATCGCGAGGAGCCAGTACACCCCGTGGAAAACGATGTCGCTCAGCCTGCTGAAATCGACAGGCCCCTTTCTCTCGCTGCGAAGATCTTCCGCCATTCTCTCAATCCCTGCTGCCGCGGATGACCGCGCAAAAAACAAGCACCCGGGCACTTCCGTCCCCGGAACCGGATTGTACAGCGTGACAGCCGCAAAACCAAAGGAAGCGGGAGTTTTTTTGACGGCATTCTCAATTTGGAGGCCGGCCTGACCATTGATGCGGCACGGCATCTTCAGATAAAGCCGGCGGTTGCAGCAGTCACAGCAGGAAAGTTCCGGCAAAGGAGAAGGAAAAATAAACATAAATCAAAAATGGCGCATAAAAACAGCGAAAAAAGCGCAGATATCCTGTGCAGTCATGCAAAAGTGTTAACTTGATCATATAATTCCGGCACCGGCTCAGTCCGGCGGTATTTATCAGAGGATTTTATGAGTATCTACAACAGTTTCCTGGCTCCCTGCAAATGGCTGAGCGGAATACTCGCCAAAGGGACCGCCTTATTCGTAATTCTTACGGCAGTCATCACTTTCTTCGTTCCCGGTGCTTTCAAATGGGTCGAAGGCACTACTCAGACCATAATCCTCGGCGTGATTATGCTTTCCATGGGCCTTACCCTTGGAAAGCAGGATTTCGTCATCCTGGCAAAGCGCCCGTTTGATATTTTCGTCGGCGCTATCGGGCAGTTCACCATCATGCCCTTCCTTGCGTGGATCATCACCAGGATTTTCAACCTGCCCTCCGACCTCGCTGTCGGACTGATCCTGGTCGGCTGCGTTCCGGGCGGCGTCTCATCCAACATCATGAGCTTCCTCTGCCACGGCGATCTCGCGTTCTCCGTCGGCATGACCACGGCTTCAACCCTCATTGCGCCTGTAATGACCCCGCTCCTCATCGGCTACCTCTGCAGCGGGCAGCATGTTGACGTTGATCCGATGGGCATGATCATGTTCCTGCTCTATGTAACCATCATCCCTGTCGCACTCGGCGCGTTCCTCAACATGACGATGAACAAGAGGAAGAGCTTCGCCGACATCAAGGCCTGCATGCCCGGAGTCTCGGTTATCGGCCTTGCCTGCATCGTCGGCGGCGTCGTTGCACATCACGGCGACAAGTTCGTCAGCATGGGGCTCCTCGCATTCTGCTGCATCTTCTTCCACAACGCGCTCGGCTACTGCCTCGGCTACGTCCTCGGCATCATCTTCAGGTTCAACACCGCGAAGAAGCGCACCATATCGATTGAGGTCGGCGTGCAGAACGCCGGGCTCGGCACCGGCCTGGCCGCAAAGTTCTTCCCGCAGCTTCCGGGAGCTGCCGTTGCAACAGCGGTTGCATGCGTCTGGCATTCGATCTCAGGAACCATCCTCGCTAACCTCTATGCCCTTTCGGACAAGAACGGAGCTCCTGCAGACAGTGCCGCACCTGTTGAAGGGAAGCCTGCAGAGGAGAATATGTCTGAGGAAAAGCCCCTCAACGCTTAAGCCTTAGTTCCTGACTGAGGCAGATTCTTAGGCTATCATAACGGGCGGATATCAAATCCGCCCGTTTTTTATTTTCTTTTCCGCACCGGTCTTGAGGAGACTTTATGAGAAAGCTTGCAGTGTTCGACATGGATCAGACTCTCATCAGGCGTGACAGCAATGATCAGTTCTTCCGCTTCCTCATCAGGAGAAACCTCCTCACCGAAAGCTTCCTCAAGGACGAGAAGCGCCTTGCGCGCGAGTACTTCGACGGGACGCTCGACATAAGGAAGTACTACGAGCACGCCCTTGAGCCCCTCCGCATGATGCCGAAGGACAGGTGCGACGCTCTCCTTCATGATTTCGCGGAGAATGTCCTCGGAAAGCTCTTCTACCCTGAGATCCTGGAGCTTGTCCGTAAGTTCCGGGATGAGGGACGGGCTGTCGTCATCGCCTCCTCAACCTGCGAGCATATCGTGAGGCGCGCCGCCGCGCTTATCGGCGTTGAGCACACGGTCTGCACCGGAATCGAGTATGACGGCGAGGGGAGGATCACGGGGCGCGTTGTCTCGGATCTCTGCTACAAGGAAGGAAAGGCAAGGATGCTCCGCGCCTTCGCGGAGAAGAACGGCTTCACCTTCGAGGACAGCTATGGCTACGGTGACAGCATCAATGACTTCGAGATGCTCTGCCTCATGAGTCATCCCTGCTGCGTCAACCCGCAGCCGAACCTGAAGGCGGAGGCGGAGAGGCGGGGCTGGCAGATCCTGAGCCTCAGCTGAGAAATCTGTCCCGTGCCGGGTCAGTTCGGCACAAAGGCGTGCGGCACCGCGCGCACCGTGTCATCGCCGAAGAGGTAATGCGATGAGTACGAGAACCCGTCATCACACCTGAATATAAGGAGATCCCTGAGGCAGAGCCTCCCCAGGATCTCCCTGATTTCACCAGTCTCGTCCTCCCCGCACATGACGCAGCAGAGCCTGACCGATCCGAGCCTGAGCCCTGATGACTTCCTGACAAGCTCCCTCAGCATGCCGCTCTCAGCTATGATCACATCAGCCTGCTTCTCGTAAAGAAACGCGTCTGCCCTCGATGCGGAGAATTTCCGGAGCGTGAGGAGCAGCGCGCCGGAGAGGAAGCAGGAGATGAGCGCGGCTGACGAGAGCGCATCGTCCTCCGTGAGGAGCGCCGCTGAGTCACGCACCGTGAGCCCGGCCGCCGCATGGAGGAATGACGCCAGATCAAGTATCAGAGAGCCTCCGATCATCCCGTCTGCGGTGAATTCGATTCCCTTCCGGTAAGGAACGGCAAAATACGCTCCCCTGAGGCTTTTCCCCTTCTGCGCTTCCACGCCGGATGCTGGGATGAGCGGAATTTTTTCCCCGGGCTCAGCGCCTGACGAAGCGGCGAAGACATTTTCAGTGCCCGCCGAACTTCCGGTCCAAATGTCGCCGCCCCCGAAAAAGAAGGCTGACATCGCGATCATCCGGATAAAGGCGGAATCTGCAGAAACCGCCGATCCGCCCTTCATCAGAGGATCATAAAAGGAATTTGCCGCAACCGCGGCCATGCGCCTGAAATAAAGCATGCTGCAGCAGGATCCGTCGTTCCGCTCCGCAATGACATGGCTTTTACCGAACCTTTTCTCCATGAGGAGTGCAAGCGTCTGGGGCCCGAGGGAATCATGGAACGCGGCGTCAGACTCGACTGCCGCGCGGAGCATTGCCTCCCTGATGAAGGAGCACCGCGCCTCCCTCGGCGCGTTCTCCGGATATTTAACGGGAGCGCCGGCCCCGAGCGAGATGAGGACAGAGGCTTGCTTTCCGGCGGCCTTCCTGAAATGCCCGAACGCGGAGTACTCACCTCCTGTTATGTGAAGCGGGATTATCACCGCCCCAGTCCTCTCCGCGGCGGCTCCGGCACCGGGGTAGATGTCCATGAGCCCGCCTGTCACCGTAATCCTGCCCTCCGGGAAAATCACAGCATTCTTTCCGGATTCGACAGCCGCGGCAAGTGAGCGCAGCGATGCGGCGTCACCGGGCTCGAGCTTATAGAAGGAGGCAAACGCGAGGAAAGGCTTCACCCACCAGATCCCGGTCATGGAGCGGTCGATGGCGAATGAGGTGTTCTCCGGAAGCGCGGCCCAGAGGATGGCGCCGTCAAGGAGCGAGGTGTGGTTCGAGATGATGAGGTTTCCGCCCTTTTGAAGGAGCTCTTTGGGGATGCCAGAGATGCTGAGCCCCCAGAAGGTCCGGAGGAGGAAAAGCGCCGCCTTCCTCGTGAGGCCCTGATGGATGAAAAATCCTGATGATACGGCGATGAGGAACGTCACGAGCGACACGGTGATGAAAGCCGGTCCAAGATTTTCCCGGACCATTGAAAGGGAGCAGAGGAGTGATCCAGCAACCATGAAGAGCGCGTTCCAGATATTGCCGGAGGCGATTACCCTCGCGCGCGCGCTCTCCGGAGGAAGGGACTGGAGGCAGGTGTTGAGCGGCACCATGAAGAGGCTCCCTCCTGCCGCCGCGCCGAAGAGATCAAGCGACACCCGCCAGAACGTGAATGACCTGAGCGCGTCATGAAGCGAAACGGCCGCGCCGTCATGGCTTCCCATGCACACGAGCGCCGCGTCAAGGAGGAATGCCGCGGTGACAAGGGCCGAGACCGGCACCAGCCTCACGGAAATCCGTCCCTTGAGGAGGAGCGCTGCTGACACGGATCCGGCTGCCACTCCGGCCGCGACAGACACGATAAGGATGCATATTGCCGCGGGCGTCTCCTCAGGCGCCATGGAGAAAATCAGGGAAGGCGAGGTCTGGAACATGACGGAGAGCACCGACGCGACGAGCCAGAACCAGGAGCAGCCGAGTATGGCGAGGAAGATCCGTCCGTCCCTCCGGCCGAATGCGAGGCCGGTAAAAAGTGTCCGGATGAAGTTCGCATGAACGCGGACCGACTCCGTGCCGCTGCCGCTCCTCACAAGGAACGATGCCGCCGCTGAAATCAGAGACACAGCGGGAAGGACCAGCAGGGCCCTGAGCCTCAGCGTCTCATCCGAGGCAAGGCTCCCGATTACAAGGCCGAGGAGGATTGAGACATAGGTTGAGGCGCTGACTGCCGCGTTAGCCTTGAGGAGGTTTTCCTTTCCGGCGTTGTCCTGGATGAGCGAGTACTTCGCCGGGCTGAAGAACGTGGCCGCCGTTCCGTAGAGGAACACTGATATGAGCATCATGGCGGTGTTCCCGCTAATCGCGGACCACACTGCCATAAGGGATAGCGGTATCTCAATGAGCTTCACGGTCCTCACCGCCTTCCTCCCGGGAAAACGGTCGCAGAGCTCCCCGGCGAGGGCTGAGAAGAGGAAAAACGGGAGGATGAAGAGTGCGTTCACCCAGGGGACGAGCCCCGCGCCGTTTCCGGATGAAGAGGAAAGCAGGATGGCGCAGACGGCCATCTTCAGGATGTTGCCTGACATTGCCCCGATGAACTGCACGGCAAAGAGCGCATCGAATCCGGCTCTCAGGAAAATACCACGGGACACTGCAGGAACTCCCCAATGAATTTCAGGAAAAACGCCATCCGGCTGAGGCCGGGACGCTGGTCTGTACCTCCTCAATTATACGAAAAAGACGCCCGGCGGCGCTCACCCGGCAAATCTTCAGTCCTCCGGAAGAAGCCGGATATAAAAAATCCCCCGGGGATTTCTCTCCGGGGGATCTCATTCTCAGTTCACGGGGCTGGCCTGTCAGGCCTTTGCCTCTCCGGCGTCCGCGTGATCCTTATCGGTAGAGAGGCGGCTCAGGACCTTCGACGCCTCAATCATCTCGTCAGAGCTCTTGATGCAGACATTGATGGTCTCAATGAGCTTCTGCTGGGCGGTGACAACCTCGCCTGCGGAAGCGGTGATGCCCTCGAGCTCCTCCTTCTGCCTCTGCGACATCTCGGCAACCTCGCCGGCCTTCTTCGCGGTCTCGGAGATGCTGTCAGACATGTTCTTCACATAGTCAATCGCGTCATCGGTGCACTTGATGGAGTTGGCGCAGGCGTCGCTTATGACAGTCGAGAGCTCGGTCGTGACCTCCATGCTCTTGAGCAGGGACTCGATGGTCTTCTGGATTTCCTCTGTCGAGCCGCGGGTCCTTCCGGCAAGGTTCCTTACCTCGTCGGCAACGACCGCGAAGCCCCTTCCGTGCTCGCCGGCCCTCGCTGCCTCGATGGCCGCGTTGAGCGCGAGGAGGTTGGTCTGCTCGGCGATCTCCTTGATGGTGTCAGAGAGCTTCGAGATGCTGTTGACATACCCTGACACGGTCATGATGGAGCTGTTCGACTTGTCGATTGACTCATTGAGGGTCTCGATAGACTGCTTCGAGCTCTCAACGAGAACCCTGCCGTTGGCGGTGCCCTCAAGCATCTTGGAGAGATCCTGCAGCGTGTCGTTCGTATGAATGGAGAGGACATTCATGGAGGAGTAGACGGCGTCAATGGAGCCGAGCATTCCGTCGATCGCCTCCTTCTGGCTGGCAGCGCTGCTGTAGATCTCCTGGTTTCTGCTCCTCGTCTGGCTCGTGTTCTCGTCAATGAACTCGGAGACAGAGCTTACCTGCTTCTTCTGGCTCTCAAGGACCCTGTTGAAGCTCTCCGCAAGCGTCTCGAACTCGTCGCCGGTGTGGAGCTCCATGCAGTCAGACATGTCGCCCTTGGCAAGGTTGTCAAGATACCCGCTGAAGGCAAAGAGCGGTCTGGTGATGAACTTCCTGACAAACCTCATGATGACATAGAGGGTTATGAGAGCAAGAATGACGATGATGAGCGCCTCGGCGATGAGGCCGCCTATCATGCTTGAATATACCGTTGAGACAGGGACAAAGACGAAGAGCTTCCAGTCGGTGCCCTGGATGCTCTCTCCCAGCGCATAGACGCTGCCCTGCCTGAGATCAAGCGGAGTCAGGCCGTTTTTCGTGCCTGTGGACGCGATGGCCTCAAGCGAGGCATTCTCAAGATTCTTGTCATAATCGGAGGCAGGCTTGTCGACGAATGACTTGTCAGGCCCTGCGAGGATCCGGTTCTCCGTGCCGTAGGTCAGGATCGCGTAGCCTCCCTCCGGGAGTACGATGTTCTTCAGGCAGTCCTCGATGGACTGGAGGGAGATATCGGCTCCCGACACGCCCTTGGCGTTAGCGAGCATGACAGTTATGACCATCGAGCCGGTATCAACGTCAGCGTACGGCGCAGTCTGGGAAATCATGCCCTTGTTGGCCTGGGCCTCGATATACCAGTCGCGCTTCCTCGGATCGTAGCCTTCCTTGTGGTAGTCCTCGGGGGTTCCGAGCACTGCGTACATGTCGCCCTTCTCGTCAGCGAAATATATGTCGATGAAGTTCTCCATCTCCCTGACCACAGCGCTTCTCGTGCGGTCGCGGAGCTGCTCTGCCGTGCCGTCGGCAAAGGTCTTGAGGACTCTTTCCTTAGAGGCAATCCATGACGAGAAGAAAGAAGCGTTCTGGTTGACGATGTTGCGCATCATCTGACCGGCGCTGCCCTTCATGCCGGAATATGAACTTATATAAAGACAGACAAGCGATACAAGCATGATGATGGCAAGAGGGACAGCCAGCATCCACATTATTCTTCTGCTAAGTGAAACTTTTACTTTACTGCTCATAACAAGCACTCCGCTTACAGGACATCCCTGCGGCCGCCGGCAATCTGTCAAGCCGGACTGCTCAAAAAACAGGCGGATTATTGCACAAATCTCCGCCGGAGATGATGCGAAAACTCACAAACAAA
>Ga0256406_1006994_pt1 | contig 10972 bp, 7 predicted proteins | sample RumenRJG_03DNA_FD_185986 | JGI IMG/M metagenome (GOLD analysis project Ga0256406, IMG submission 185986) | Bovine rumen microbial communities from Lethbridge, Alberta, Canada - RJG_03 | ecosystem: Host-associated > Mammals > Digestive system > Stomach > Rumen | place: Canada: Alberta | collected...
CTGTAAGGAGGGAGCAAAATGTCCGACGGTGCAGTAATCGCCATAGCTTTTGTTTGCATTGCCCTGCTCATGATCGTGGTTGGCTATATTGGCAACAAGATCGTAGATAAAGGATCGGATGCAATTCGCAACAAAGCTGTGCGCAAGAAGAATTTAGGGAATCCGAGCGAACCGGAAAGCCTTGCGGATCGCTTCGAGAACGGCCGGAAATTATGAGGAAACCTTAGATAAACATAAAAGTAGAACTACATGGCAAGGCCTAAAACGTCTTTCCTGAAATCATCTACCTTTACATGCGCCGGTACCTCTGTGCCAATTATTTTGTAATAGTCCTTAACCTGGCGCGATGGCGTCTCTACTGTAACCATCCCGGAATGATTTCGGAAGCACATCAAAGACTGTGTTTTTCCATACAGTTCGGATGTAGATATACCACTGCTATTCATCTTCTTCCTTAGCAGAAGGAGAACTATGGTGTCCATAATATCATGCAAAATCTTTCCTCGAACGGTTTCATCGGTCCATTTGGATATAGGAAGAAGATCAAGATATTCCTTGCTGGTCTTGAACACTGTTTCAATATCACACCGCCCAAAATAGTCGGTAAGCAGCTGCTCTGGAGTCGTATCGATGTTTGAAATCAACACGAAATAACCGTACCTGACTGTGGTCCAGTCCTTATCCTTGTCTTTCATAGCCTCGAATTCTTCGGCATGATTTACGAGATAATCGCTGTATCTCTTCAGGGCATTGTACTGATCTACATAAACATAAGCGTATTCTTTATGTCCGAACAGGGTGATCTCCTTGCGGTGACCGAAGTATACATGATGCTTCCGCGCAAAGTTGTACTTTCCTCTTCCGATCAATGGTTTTATTTCCCAGTACAGCTCTTTGAACGGATAACCCTTTCTGGCCGGCATCCTGCCAATCAATGTCTTTTCTGTTCCAATATGGAAAGCCTCGACAAGCTCATTGGAAACATAACCGGCATCAAGAACCAGGGAATCAATTACGATCCCGAGACTGTCGGCCACATCATTCACAACGTTCATGATGGTATTGATGTCAAGAATGTTTCCTGGAATGATGTCATACCAAACCGGCAGACCGGATTCTTCATCCAGAACCAAAACAAGCCTGACCATGACATCTGAGGATGAAACGCCATGGCATGACAGAGCGTTAAAGGGGTTGTTGTCTATGTCATTTGGCAGAGGAGTGGAATCAACATAGCATGCCTTGCCAAACGATGGATCAGAACTTTGCATGGTCTTTACAAATGCCTTGAAGAAGGACAGCCGCGTTTCATCCTGCCCCATCATGGAGAAGAACCGGGTATCGCATCGGAGCGTACTTTCCGGGACATCATACAGGACGTAGGACGCAAAAGATTTCGCTATGAAGTTGTCGCAGGATATCTTTGATCCGTCTTTCAGAACGCCGTGCAGCACATGGCACAGCACACGTTCATAGTCGGATTTTTTCGGAAAAGCAGCATGCAAAACCGATAGCAGACCTGCTTTTTCCAAAAACTTCAGAAGAAGAAATGCGTCGCCGAATACGGTATGAATCTGAGTATCCGGGAATGTGTTCGTTCCTTTCAGTCTGCAATCATTCTGATCGACAGGTAAAAATTCATCCTTTGTTGACGAATACTCGACGAGGCCTCTGGTTGGGGAAAGAAAAATGCCTTTTTTCTTGTCATCAGAGAGCCATATCACCTTTCCAAGCCTCTCTCTGACAGAATGCTTCGCGTGATAGGTGCCATAGTTTCCGTATTTCGTGTCAATGATGGAAGCGGACCCACTGATTATTGTTCCGCTTTCGTTGCGAACAATCTTCTGCGTTTTTATGAATGCCATAGCAATGCCTCAAAGTAGATTAGCAGTTCTGTATAGAACTACATCCATTATAGTTCTGAGAGCTTGCGATAGCAATATTTATCTGCAGATATGCGGGTTACCGCAAATGATTGTTGTCAAAGCATGCGTGTAGTTCTACTTATTCGTTCATCCAAGGAGAAATATACAAAAATTATTACCCTCCTATTGGCAGTGCTTATGGTACTGTCGCTCTCGGCATGCGGCAAGAAAATGAGTCAGGAAGAGATTGAAGAGGCTTGCGTCAAAGCAAGGCTATCGATTGTACCATCAATCCAATCAGGAGGTCTAATGCCATTAAAAGGCATATAATCGACAAACCATGCCTGATATATAGCTTGAGCTTGCTGAATTAAATTCTTTTCTCATTGAGAAAATATTATGAAATGGGGGTGAATACCATGAGGAAAAGATTTGGAATTGCTGTAGCGTTTATCATGGTCATCGTGCTCTGCCTTGCCCTCACTGGCTGTGGGCAGAATACGAGCAAGCCGGCTACGTCGAACAACGACGTCGTCCAGCCCGATGTGAGTGGTGGTGAAAATCACGAAGAAAACACCACATCCACTCAGGAACCAGTTTCCCCGCCTGCGGGTATCGACAATAAGAATCCGCAACAGGACGTCAACGGTTTGTGGGTCTTCGAGGTTCGCGGTCACGAAGTGAAGCTCCGCACGAACATCTGGGACTACATCGGCCGTGGCGAGACCAAGAACCTGTTCTGGAATCAGGTCTTGTCCAAGGATCTTGGCTACGAGGAGCCATACAATGCTGATGGCTTATATATGCGCAAAAATTCCAATGGAACTCTTGTGTATGTAGGCTTTCAGCATCATACGGAGGGCAGTTGCGATGTTATGGTTGGTACGGACAGAGGAACCGTTGCTTCCGTGAGATATGCCAACTTCGATGCGAGCCAGATGGAATACGTTACCGACACGATTAAATATCCGGTGAGCCTTGAGTTCTGTATCTTATGCACCTACGCACTGGAATACAACCAGGACCACCCGGGCGAGGATCCCTTCGCGGATATCCTGGCGGATTATCGTATGTCCGACTCCGGTTCGGCCTATCGACTTGACTATCCCGTGAAATAACTGCAGCAAAAACGCCCTCGGGCTTTTGGAGGTGATTTCTATGAAGCGTTTGTTAGTCATTCTCATTATGCTCGGTCTGATACTGACCGGATGCGCAGGCATCAAAGAGACTACTAAGGGCGAGGAATCGCCTGAGGAAGTCATTACTCAACAGGAAACCAAGGAACCCGTCGAATCCGAAACCGCGGAAACCGAAGAGCCCTCTAAACCAGAGGAAAGTACTAGTCCGGATGGCTGGGACGTAAGCATCGGATCCAAAGTTTGGGGAGACAAAACTCCTCTTAACGAAGCTGATGTTCCGGAAGTCTGCAGAGGCACAATCATCGACTGGATGTACACGGATTTTGGACTTGTCATCATCAGTTCCGACAAATACGTCGGTTTCATCAAAGATGGCAAGCTTGTAAAAACCTGGGATACCGAAGTCGACCCCGACAACTTCTTGTTTGACGCCAGCCTTTTCAACGAACATGCGAAGTACAGATATTATGGGTATGTTGGCAACTCTATTGTGAGAATTTTGGATGAGCTCGTAGAATACGAAACTCGTTCGCTTGCACAATACGAGTTTACCGGCATCAACTGGTATAGCTACTATATCCTATCCGACAATCTCTACTTCTGGTCGCCTAGCTGCAATGCGCTAGACACAATGGTCGTTGAAACCTACACCAAGAACGGCTATACATTCTACCGCAAGATAAACAATGATATCTATGTGGTGGACGCAAATCCGTTCACGATTGGAAGGCAGACACAAGAATACGTCAACGCACATCCACTTACACCAGTCTATCTCGGTAGCGGATCTTTGCACGACTATTACACGCAGCTAAATCCGAGGGCCGGAGAAAGCAATTCGCTGAACGCCTGCAAAGAATTCGAAGATCGTTATGGTCTCGATACTCTCATCTATGGTAATCCTACAGACACCATTGACGTGAGAGATTTCATTGATTATGCGACGGAGAGTAGAAATCACATTTTCGATCATTACAACATTCCGACCGAGAACACGGAAGAGATGTTCAAGTTCGACAATATCTATCTCCACGGCCATCTTGGCCATCTTCGCGTTTTCTACAAGAACGGCGCCATCGATTATCTGAGCTGGACCTGCTACGATCATTCGTGGGATATCTACGACGACCTACACGACTACTTCTTGACCTACGGTCCCGTGGGAGAAGCACGCACACCTCGTGATGGACAAATCGAAGAAAGCGCCATCGTTGATGGCTATAATGTCTTCGCCGGATATGAGGACAGCGACCACGGACAGTACACCTACGCATTCATCCTGTATCAGTGAGTAAATGAGAATTCTCGAGAGCAAAAACGCTCGTCTTCGGACGGGTGTTTTTCATGGGTTATTTTTGTTGAACGATGCTCAAGCTTAAATCCAGAGATTATTCCGTATCATTTACAGGTATATGTTCTGAGTGTGTTTCAGTGCGGCACATTCCAAGGTCATTCTTCGGTTGGAAGCTTTTTATGTTTTTGCGAGTTTGCGGATGGTCTTTCCATAATCCTTCACAATAAGCTTTACAACCTTATCCATTTCGTCCTTTTCAGACTTTGGCATTTTTTTCTTTAATTCTTCGGCTGTCATGGCTTAATTATACCATATCCTCTTTATTTCTTCGGATACTCCCAGCTCTTCCGGATATATATTCCGTTCTCTTTGAGGACTTTGCGGACGGTATCTCCGCCAATCCCCACGATGGCTCCAACTTCTTTTGGGGTCTTCATTTCGGCATATAGCTCAATAATCTTTTTGACCAGTTCTGGTTTTGTGGTGGCCTGATGGGATACTTCGACTCCATTGCGCTTCAGAGTGTCGCTGATAGTTCTGCGATGGCAGCCGAATTCCTTGGCTAGTTCGTAGCTCGAGGCGCCATTCTTATATCTTTCGCAAATAGTTTGAATTTCTAATTCAGAGAGATTTTTCTGTTGCTGAGTGATGGTTTTTACTGTAGAATTTGGGTCGTAGGATAAATCTGTGATTGATGGATCTATGGTCGGCTTTACAGAGGTAGGTTTATACCCCTTGACATACTCTCGAATTATTGAATAATTGTTTGAGTAGGTTTCCGATAGGTCCATTGATATAGCCGGTGAGATTGTCTCACCGGTTTTTTTGTGCCCGAAAACCAATCCATCCGGCTTCTTTCTGATTCCGGAACGTGCATTTTGTCACAGAGATGTCACATTTTTGCCCTTCTGCCCTGATCCGAATCAGCCTTTAAACCATAAAAATAGCCGGAAACCCTTGATTTTCAAAGGTTTCCGGCGGTCTGGAGCATACGGGACTTGAACCCGTGACCTCCACAATGCCATTGTGGCGCGCTCCCAACTGTGCTAATGCCCCGTGAACCGCAGAAATTCTGTACATCCTGCGGACAGAATCATCATACCGTATCCGGGCATGGCCGTCAACCGGAATTTTTTCGCCACTGGACATTCTTCTTCCGCTCTGCTATTCTCAGAGGGACAGTGCACAGCGTACACCGATATACAGGCGCGGCGTGCGGAAATTGACGGGACAACAGAGTGCAGGCGAGGACTGCGGAACGGCCGCGGAAAAGGCCCCTTCTGCGGAGCAGGGAGAACGCCAGCAGAAATAGAGGCTGACCATCGAAAGAGGTCTGTCGTCAGAACAGGCCCATCAGAAGGCGGGAGGAAACGGGATGACAGCACAGGATCTGGAAAAGCTGCTGCAGGAAATGTCACTGGAGGAAAAAGTCGGGCAGATGGTACAGCTGAGCCCGGCGGTATACGGGAAGGACAGCGTGATCACCGGACCGGCGGGGGAGGTCGCCCTGACGGAGGAGAAGACCGCCCTGATCGGCTCCCTGCTCGGGACGGGCGATCCCGAGGTCATCCGGCGCATCCAGAAGGAGGCTGTCGCGCGCCAGCCGCATCATATTCCGATGCTGTTCATGCTGGACGTGATCAACGGGGATCAGACGATCTTCCCGATCAACCTTGCGCTCGGATGCAGCTTTGACCCGGACATGGCGGAGAGAACGGCGTCCATCGCGGCACGGGAGGCATCCGCCGCGGGGGTCCATGTCACCTTCGCGCCCATGCTGGATCTGGTCCGCGACGCCCGCTGGGGGCGTGTGATGGAATCGCCGGGGGAGGATCCTTATCTGAACGCACGCATCGGTGAGGCGCTGGTGCACGGCTTCCAGGGAGAAAACGTCGGGGAACCAGGCAGGGTGGCCGCCTGCCTGAAGCACTTTGCGGGATACGGCGCGCCGGAGGGCGGCCGCGAATATGACAACGTCGAGCTGTCCGAGCAGACCTTTCGGAATGACTATCTGACGGCCTACCAGGCAGCGGTGGATGCCGGCTGCCGGATGGCCATGACCTCCTTCAACACGCTGAACCGTGTCCCCTCCTCCGCCAACCGGGTCCTGTGCCGGCAGATCCTGCGGGGGGAGATGGGCTTTGACGGCGTGCTGATCTCGGACTATGCCGCGGTAGAGGAATTGATCTCCCACGGCATCGCGGCAGACCGCCGGGAGGCGGCAAAGCTTGCAGTCGAGGCCGGCGTGGATATCGACATGATGACCACCTGCTACCTCGACAACCTGCCGGATCTGGTCCGCAGCGGAGAGGTGCCGGAGGCGCTGGTTGACGAGGCGGTCCGCCGCATCCTGCGGTTGAAGAATGACCTGGGCCTGTTTGAAAATCCGTACAAGGATGCGGATGCCGCGGCGGTGCAAAACGTCTGGTGCTGCGATGCCTTCCGGAAAGAGGCGCGTGCCTCTGCGCCCGAGACCTTTGTCCTTTTGAAAAACAAGGAGAACCTTCTCCCGCTGGATGCGGACACGGGGGATGGCAGCGGCGGCGGGGAGAAAATTCTCTTTGCCGGACCCTACCTGGACAGTCATGCGCTGTACGGCTCCTGGTCCTTCCCGAATCATCCGGAAGAAATTCCGACCCTCCGGGAGCGGCTGGAGCAGCGGGGTGACGGCCGGTTCCTTTATGCCCGCGGCTGTGGGATGCTTCCGGACAAAACGGTGCTGACGGATCATCCTCTTCCTGACCTGACGCCGGCGCAGAATGTGGAAGCCGTCGACGCTGCCTGCCGGCTGGCCGCGGAGGCGGACCGGGTCGTGCTTTTCCTGGGTGAGCACATCCGGCAGACCGGGGAGGGCGCCAGCCGCACTTCCCTCCGCCTTCCGGAACCGCAGATGGAACTGCTGCGCCGGGTCAGTGCGGTAAACCGCAATACCATCGCGGTCCTGTTCACCGGGCGGCCGCTGGTGCTGCGCGAGGTAGAACAGCTGGCCGGCGCCGTCCTCTGTGTCTGGCGTCCGGGAACCGAGGGAGCGCAGGCTATCCTGGATGTCCTGTTCGGTGAGACAGAGCCCTCGGGACGGCTTTCCATGAGCTTCCCCCGCGCGGAGGGGCAGGAGCCGCTGTATTACAGCCGGTTCCAGGGAGGGCGCCCGAGATTTTCGGCTTCGGATCCCAAAGCCTACCGCATTGGCTATATTGACGAAGATTACTGGGCGTACCATGCCTTCGGCGCCGGAGAGGGATATACCAGGTTCTCTTATTCGCCTGTCTCGCTTTCCGCCGCAAAGCTTTGCTGGGCAGATCCGGACCGGGCAGGAACGGATGCGTCCGGGGCAGCTGCGCAGATCACAGCGGCCGTCACGCTGACCAACACCGGCAGGCGCAGAGGAACGGAAATCGTGCAGATGTATCTGCGCGATCGGACCGGCAGCGTCGTGCGGCCCGTCCGCGAGCTCAAGGGATTCCGGCGCGTGACGCTGGATCCGGGCGAATCCCGGGAAATTTCCTTTGTCATTGCAGAGCCGATGCTCCGCTTCATCCGGCTGGACGGGACGTTCGGCAGCGAGCCCGGACTGTTTGACGTGTACATCGGCCACGACAGTACTACAGACAACAGCGCGGCATTCGCGCTGGTCTGAAACAGAAGAAGTAGTGATTGCCTATCATCAGGCCGGACAGAAAGAACGGACGGTGCGCCGTTGCTCTGCGAACCGGAACAGGCGGACAGGCAGCCGGCCGGCAGAAAGGAAGGAAACAGACATGAAATATGAAAAGAACACGGTGCGGAACATCCGCATCAGCTACATCGGCGGAGGGTCCCGCGGCTGGGCGTGGACCTTTATGAGAGATCTCGCGCTGGAGCCGGCGCTTTCGGGCACGATTTCCCTGTATGACATTGACCGGAAGGCGGCGGAGGCCAACCAGATCATCGGCAGAAAAATGATGGAAGACCCCGCCGCTGTCGGCCGGTGGGAGTACGAGGTGGCGGATACTCTGGAAGAATCTCTGCAGGGAGCGGATTTTGTCGTGATCTCCATCCTTCCGGGAACTTTTGACGAGATGGAATCGGATGTCCACGCGCCCGAGAAGTACGGCATCTATCAATCCGTCGGCGACACCGCGGGCCCCGGCGGGATGGTCCGTGCGCTTCGCACGATCCCGATGTTTGTCACGATTGCCGAGGCGATCCGGAAAACGGCGCCGGATGCGTGGGTCATCAACTACACCAATCCGATGTCCCTGTGCGTGAAGACACTGTACCACGTCTTCCCGGAAATCAAGGCGTTCGGCTGCTGCCATGAGGTGTTCGGGACGCAGGAGCTTCTGGCAGATATCGCCGGGAAGAAACTGGGGATCGAATCGATCGACCGTCACGACATCCATGTCAATGTGCTGGGCCTCAACCACTTCACATGGTTCTCGGAGGCTTCTTATAAGGGTGTGGATCTCTTCCCGGTCTATTCCGAGTTCATCGACACCCATTACGAGTCCGGCTATGAAAAAATTCAGAACAACTGGATGAACAGCACCTTTGCCTGCGCACACCGCGTGAAGTTCGACCTGTTCCGGAAATACGGGTGGATTGCCGCGGCGGGAGACCGTCATCTGGCGGAATTCATGCCGCCGATCTATCTGAAGGATCCGGATACGGTGCACAGCTGGAAATTTGATCTCACGCCGGTTTCCTGGCGCAAGAAGGATCTGGAGAGCCGTCTGAAGCACAGCCGCGATATGGTGTCCGGTGCCGAGCCGGTGGAGCTGAAAAAGTCCGGCGAGGAGGGCATTCTCCTGATCAAGTCGCTCTGCGGTCTGAGCCGCGTGGTCAGCAACGTCAACATCCCCAACACGGCGCGGCAGATTCCAAACCTCCCGGAAACGGCCGTGGTGGAGACCAACGCCGTCTTCGCGCGGGACAGTATCCGGCCCATCTATGCGGGACCGCTCAAGGAGGATATCTACCAGCTGATTCTTCCGCATGTGATGAACCATGAGGACGTGCTGAAGGGGGCCCTGACCTGCGACTATGATGTCATCTACCGCGCATTCCGCCGGGATCCCCTGGTCACCTGCAGTGCCGCGGATGCGGATGAACTGCTGAAGACGATGATCCGCAATACAAAGAAATACCTGCCGGAGGGCTGGCAGAAGATCTGAGTGCCGGACGGAGGGCTTCCTGCATAACCCTGCCGCGGCGGCCGCAATAACCGCAGCAGCGGCAGGTCATACGAAGCGCCCGGTGTGCCGGAATCATCCTGTTTGGATCCTGTATCAAAAAGAAAAGCCGTGATGAAGTGTTTCCCCCAGGCTGGACAACCGACCGGAGGGACTTCATCACGGCGTTTTTTTATACTGGAACCTCTGCCCGCTATGCCGCGGGCAGGCTGTGTTCTGCGCCTTTCCGGCAGCGTGTCTGGTTTGTCTGTCTGTCAGTTTCTCTTCCGAAGGCTCCCGAATTCCGTGAACAGGCGCGTCCGCTCTTCCGGCGTCAGGCGCAGAATTTCTTCCACGCGATCGATGCAGATGTATCCGACGGAGAACAGCAGTTCCGTAAAATCCTTTTTGGACCAGCCGTATTCCTTCTCCCAGGAGGTAAGCTTCTTCATGCCGTAGTAATAGCAGGTAAAGTAGCCCGGCGTATTTTCATGGGACTGCACCTGTGCCCGGGCCGTGACATCATCGAATCCAAGCTCACGCTGGTACAGGTCAATGACCTCCGACAGCGGTGCACCGTAATAGAACATTTTCAGGTCCACCGCGATCCGGACGGAGCCGTGGTGCCTGCGGTAGGCGACAAACAGCGGGAAGAAGGGATCCTCCGCGAAGGTATCCTCAAAGGCCTTCTCCGTGCGGAGGGTTGTGCCCTCCAGAACCGGGATCAGCTTGGTTCCAATCTTCACGGTCTCCGGCCGGATGTCCGTAGCGGTGCGCACATACTGGACATGATGTCCCGGGTATGCCTCATGCAGGGAATTGAGCTTGATCCAGCCGTCCGAGATATTCCGCACGTTGTACTGGTTCAGGAACATCTGGCCGCGGAAGGGACGATAGCGGAAATCCCCGCCTTCGTAACCGCCCCAGGGGTAGGAGCTGCGGCAGTATTCGGGGAGCGGAACGCAGGTGCAGATCTCGTCCTCCGGCAGGCGGACATATTCGTGGGCAACCTTCCGGGTGCGCTGCAGGTACTGGTTGGCCCGCGCATACATTTCCTCCGCCGAGCGGCAGGGCGGTTCGTATTTGAACAGGATGTCCGCGATATCCTGCATGGTCTCGGGCTTTTCCGGGATATCCAGGCTGCGTGCGATGCGGAAGACCTCCGCCCGGGTCTTCTCAATTTCACTCTGATACCACGAGAGCATGTCGTCCAGAGAGACGCCTAGCTGCCGGGAGAGAAGGGCCCGGTACTCCTCCGGTTTCATCTTCATGCGCCGGGACAGGTCTTCCGGCTGCGCCGCACGGTTCGGTTCCGCGGAACCCGGGCCGGGCGTTTTCTCCGGTGCAGGGGACAGGTCATCCGCCATGCGCTGCAGAAGGCCGGCATAGTTTCGGCAGTCCTCCTGCAGTCCCTGCACCTGCCCGGCGGAAAATCCCGGGAAATAGGAAGGAATCCGGGGAATCTCCGCCAGGACTGCCGGTGCGGAGGCGCGCAGGGACGCGGCAAGGTCTGGCAGATCCGCC
>Ga0256406_1006995_pt1 | contig 10971 bp, 8 predicted proteins | sample RumenRJG_03DNA_FD_185986 | JGI IMG/M metagenome (GOLD analysis project Ga0256406, IMG submission 185986) | Bovine rumen microbial communities from Lethbridge, Alberta, Canada - RJG_03 | ecosystem: Host-associated > Mammals > Digestive system > Stomach > Rumen | place: Canada: Alberta | collected...
GCATCGGCCAGATAAACGTCGGCGCATCCGCCGACCTCGCGTTCTTCGACGTACCGGTCGACGTCACGTCGCCTCAGGCGCTCGAGGAAACGCTGGAGCGCTTCGTCCGCCACGGCTCCGGCACCTGCCGCGCCACCGTCATCGAGGGAAGGCTCGCATATGACCGCATCTGGAACTGACCGCAACGCCGCAGACCGCACGTCCGCCCAGCTCAGCCCCTACGCGCAGGGCCTGGTAGCCGCGCTCGGCCTCGCGCCGCACCCCGAGGGCGGCTGGTACCGCCGCACGTGGCAGTCGGCCACCGTGGCCACAGGCGACGCCTCCGCCGCCGACCTCGGCGAGGACAGCACCTCCGCGCGCCCGCTGGCCTCGCTCATCTACTTCCTGCTGCCTGCCGGCGACGCGAGCGCCTGGCACGTGGTGGACGCCGACGAGCTCTGGCTCTGGCACGGCCCCGGCGCCATCACGCTCGAGCTGGCGGGCACGGGCGACGCACCGGACCTGGAGCACGCCACGCGTCACACGCTCTACCTGCCAGTTCCCGCGGGCGAGAAGGACGCGCCCTCCCGGCAGGGCGCCCCTCGGGACGCATGCACCCAGCTCGTGGTGCCCGCCGGCGTGTGGCAGCGCACCGTGCCCTCGACCGAGGACGCGCTCGCATCCTGCGTGGTGAGCCCAGGCTTTGTGTACTCGGGCTTCTCGCTCGCGAAGTAGTCACAAGAATGGCGGCGCCTGCGTAGTCGAACACGTAGACGCCGCCACTTTCGTTAACCGTCAACTTTTGTCGACGGTCTCTAGTAGCTCGAGAACCTAATTTGGAAGTTGAAGTCCATCATAAGCTGGCCATCATCCTCGTAGATGTAGCCGTAGTTGCCATGTTTGGGTGAGGTACTCGGATAGTCAATACAGCAGTGGTCGAACAGGTACGACTTGAACGCCTCGCCATCCAGTGCGTTGAACGCAACCAGTTCACCATCGGCGCCAACCGTAATCAAGCCACCGTTCACGTCGCTCCGGCCATCCCACAACGTACTTGCGGTAAGTCCGCAATACGACGCGTATAGGAACGCCTTCAGCATGTAGGGATACTTCACTTCAGGACGCGTAAGACCGCATGGGTTGTGCTCCACCAGCCAGTCGGAAATCTTCCGCATTGAAGTCGTGGCACCACTAAACAGCCCTTGGGAGAAGTGCGCGAAAACGACCTCCTGCCACACCTTGGGAAGGTACGGGTTGATGAGCTCACAGTTCTCCACAAACGCCTGGCAGCCAGCCCGAGCAGGTGTTACATAGTCAACAAACTCGAGAGTGCAGCCAGCATTAACGAGCGCCTTGACGCGTCCAGTTACATCCGCGTTCCCTCTGGCATCTACAAGCGAGTTGATTCTGAAAATCGTAGCATCGTCCAAGTTTCCCACGATCTTATAACGAGACCCTGAACCTGCTCCCGTGTTGAAGAGCGTTGACTTCTTGCTCCATTTAGTTTTGATGGAATAGCCAACGTCCTTACGAACAACTCCCGCACGTGAATCCGAAATATCAAGGAAGATGTCGCTCTTATCCTGAGACCTTGCCTTGAAATGCTCGACCTGGACATCAACAAGAAAGCCTGCAATCTCTTCACTCACTGGGAAAGGCGCGTGCAGTCCCTGCTGCACAAGCGCAAGGAGCTCATCCGCTTTATCTGAAAACTTCTCCGCTCCAACTTCGCTTGCAGGTGCACCATTAACGCTGACGATTATGTTCCTCTCGCCAGACGGTTCCCTTTCCTCTTGGTAAGAAACGGTCCGATCGAGCGATTCATGTCGGATGACACTCAAGATTTCAAGTGACGATCCGTCGAGCTTCTTCTCGTGAGCGTCCGACATCTGTACACGTCCGTCTCCAGTAAGGCGCAGAAACGCGTACAGCTCGCCCCACTCGCCATAGTTAAGTTTCGGAGCTTTCATCAAGGACCTCCTTGATTCGCATCGCTATTGCTTTGACGACCGGTACCGAGACACTGTTGCCAAATTGCTTATAGAGGTGTGTGTCAGCAAGTTCAAGTTTGTAACTATCGGGAAAACCCTGCAGCCGTGCCCATTCGCGGGGTGTCATCTTCCTTACATCCTCGGAATTGATGCGACCGTGAATATGAGTCGTCGGAACCATCGAGTGCTCTCGATGGTCTATCAACAAATTTCTCTCACGTCCCATGCCGCCCACAACGATTGTTCCAGCAATCCCATCAAGGTCCCGAATCTCGTATCCGAACCCGTGACCCAATGCCTCATGACGTGCGCGATGGCGACGCAGAGTCTCGAGATAAACATCGCTGAGATAGTACTTTGAGGGGATGGGAGCATCATCAAGAATGTCGCGGATTGTTGCGGTGCATTCCGACCCAACTGGAAACTCAAACTCGTCGGGTGCAATGTCATTCCTGAAGCAGACCAGGTATATCCTCTCACGATTTTGAGGCACACCGAAGTTCTTCGAATTCAAGACCTGGTCGAACACCTTGTATCCGATCTGCTCGAAAGCGCCCTTAATAATCTTGAACGTACGGCCCCTGTCGTGGTGTACTAAGCCCTTCACGTTCTCGCAGAAGATGACCTTTGGCTGGTGATACTTGCAAATGCGCACCACCTCACGGAACAGCGTTCCGCGAGTCTGACCATAATAGTCGTCATTAAATCCTTGATGCCTACCAGCTATAGAGAACGCTTGGCAAGGGAAGCCCGCCAAGCAAATGTCGAACTCAGGAATATCGTGCTCGTCAATTTTCGTGATGTCGCCTTCGACGGGTGGCTGAGCACCAAAGTTGGCTTCATAGGTCTTCTTCGCATACTCGTCCCACTCCGAGACGAATACTGTTTCATCATCGGGAAATGCCTGTTCAAACCCAAGGCGAATGCCACCGATGCCAGCAAAAAGATCAATAGTCTTCGTCACGAAATATCTCCTATACAACTCCTTGTTTCGGAGTGGATTATACGGTGCCAAAAGGACATCAAATCCGTTCGCGAGACAAGCCACGCATATTGCATGCAGTTAAGACTCATCTTCAGGCAAATCACCAGCAAGCATTCGTAGCGTTCTAGAAACCTCGGAAATCATGTCGTAGTAGTTCGACAGAGATTCCTGATCCTTCGTCGCGTATTCCGCCTGAGCAAGAGACCAGAGCAAATAGTCAAGACATCTCAGGGCATTAGTATTTCCCTTGCATGCGTACATAGCCCGTTGATAGAACGGATGCGATGTGTTGATTTCGACGTATGTCCGGGTTGCACCCCCATCATTGAAGAGCCCCGATCGCCACAATGCGGCTTCTGGAAGAGTTTCCACTAGACGGATGTTGACCCGGTTCTCGGAATACGATTCTCTGGGGATTACCTCGATAAAGGATCTTCCTTTTTCACTTCGTATCCTTCTCTTATCACCAGGCAGCCTATCGACTTGAAATTTCCGTCCTTTGTCGGACCTCTCCATCTTTGAGATGGTCGTGTTTGACCTGCTGTGTATTGGGTTGGTTGGCCGAGTTGCATTTTCGACTACCCCCTTACGATATCGTGCATCTGCTCGCTGTCTCGCTAGAGGTAGAACATCGCTCTTTAGCCAGCCTTCTACTTCAGAATCGAGTGATACCTTTGACTTTTGATAATCGACGTTGAAGAGATCATCTAAATCAGCATCAAAGGATAGCTCCACTCGGCAAAGCCTGTAGTGGAACTCGCTCTTATGGATTCCACACCAATCCCCCCAGTGTATCAGCCGATTTTCCCTATAGACGTAGATACCTTGCATGCTGTCCGGATTGATGCCCTTAGGGAATACCCCATCAATCTCTGACATCGATTTAAGCTCGTCGCGAGCTGGCACAACGTAAGCAGCTGCAGTTACAGCGCTAACTTCGTCTGGGTCATCTTCATACGAAACGTCCAGTCTCCCCTTATAGCAGAGATCTGTGTTGAGATCTCTTGCAAAGGGGTCGTATGGCCTCAGTTCATCGGAATTGATAAAGAGACGGACATTTCTTGCTCTTTCATCACTCTGATCGAGAAACCTCTCGAACACCATCGATAAGTGGAATCTCAAACTATCGAGTTTACGTTTGAATGCATTCTGCTGGGTTTGACCACCTGGATTCTTATAATTCCGACCGAGAATTCGGTCGCAATTCTCCCAGATGACTGCAGTTCCCGATCCTTGCCCCGCTGACGCTTCGAGGTAACGAAGCTCGAGCCTACTAGGTTCGTCTTCAATGTATTCCCACCGCTTCGTCTTGGCGGCATGGTCAATATCTAGCACAAGTTTGTTTACTTCTGAGCTACCAGATTTACGTGAGATAAGTGAGACTCTGCGACATTGTGACGTAGATGCAGTTTTAAGCCCAAGACCATACTTTCCGAGACTGTGCGCGTCCTTACGTTCATCTGACCCATAAGTTAGCGCGTTGCATAGTTCGTCAAGACTCATTCCGCAGCCGTTATCTGATATGACGACACGGATAGATCCGTCATGAACGTCGCATACGCCAAAGACTCTGACAACGTCGGCGTCTGCGGCAATTGAGTTGTCTATAACATCTGCTACCCCAGTATTGAAGTTATAGCCAGAATCTCTAAGGCTATTGATAACACGTCCGGCATTGGGCGGTAGTTCATGGTACCTAATCATTAATACGTTTACTTTCTATTATTGAGCGAAGCTTCTCGGGCATCGTCGGGGGATTAGTCTTGTGGATGGCGCGATGACAGTTCGGGCAAAGCGGGATAAGGTCTGTTTTTGGATCGATTTTTCTAGGTCCACCCATTTGAGAGATTGGAACAATGTGGTGGACCTCAATCACCTCGCGAAAATCCTGCCCATAGAATTCGACTGGGTCGAAGCCACATACAGCACACCTCGCCCCATGAAACGCTAGACAGCGCATTCTATTTGCACGGCTCCGCTCGTAGCGGATTGATGTCGATAGATGCGCTTCACCTTCGGAATCTGCTCCCTCGTCACGGCACATATCTAGCTTCTCGTATATCCCAGCCGCAAGCAAGGCAAACCCCATGCATATGCCCAGGAAACTCTGTCTCATCTCGTCATCAAAGTGCCTACCTCGAACTTTGAACTTTACACGACCAGCAGCGTTTTCGTATGCGGACGTAACATCCAAATTTGCCAAGTCTTCTGGTGAACCAAGAACTTCATCACCCATGCATATCGATACAGCTAGTCCAGCTCTATTGTTCTTGATGAAGTCGAACGCTGCGACGCCATCTGTTTCGGCTCGGGACTTCCAGGCAAAGACCATGCCAGCACCATAGCTATCGAATTCAAGAAGGACATTCGCAGCATCCTCATACGGACTCCAGCATGTACATGTGAAGCCATGACCCTTCTCCATCACCAAAGGTCGAGCGATAAGTTGTTTACCGTGCACTCCAAATGACTGATACGCCTTAGTGCCTATCTCTAAAAAGCCATTCAGGAAGTGTTCGAGGGAAAGCGATTCTGAGGGCATCAGCTCTCATCCCCGCCTTGATCCTCCACGGAGACATCTGGCATTGTTCTTGCAAACGACCTGAGATACCGCGATGTCTCATATCTAAAGTCTGAAAGCGTCTCCTGAACGCTTGGATCAAGAGCCTCAGTCTCAGCCTCTGCCAACGCCCAGAAGAGATAGTCTAGGCCTGCTACGGCATTCGGAATATCTCTATTGAGCCCATAGAAACGTTGGTAGAACTCATGTCCACCGTTGACCTTCACTCCGTTCTTGCCTTGAATCAGAGCCGGTTCCCATAGGATGCCATCGTTGAGCTGGTCAACGACATCAAAGATCGGACCTTCCTTATCGGCAGAGTACCCCGTAATCGTAGTCCCGTGATTATTCGTTACAACGACTCGTCCTTGCCCGTCTTGCTCAAGCCTATGCCTGGTAAGCTTTCCTTCCTGGTCGTCTATTGTTGCAATTGAGTCAGAGTGGAGTTGTTTTGCTCCAGTCTTCGCAGCCTTACGTTCAGTTCCCCTGTATCGTTTGATACCTTCTTTTACAATTGGCGATACGTACTGCAGCAACTGCTTACGTAACGCATCATTTAGAATGATGCGAGATTTTTTAATATCCACTTGGAAGAAGTCATCAAGCTCGGCGCCAAACGAAAGCTCAAAACGGCAGAGCTTGCTGTGAAAATCAATTCCAGGCATGTTGAACCAATCACCCCAATCGATGAGGCGATTTTCTCGATAGATATAGAATCCGCTTAAGGACTCCTCAGAGAATCCTCTCAAATCGGGATTCTTCTCGCTCGGCATTACTCTCTGTCGTTCTTCAAGAGAGTGCAGCTCTGCTTTTGGGGGAACGACAAAGCACCTTACCAAGACGTCCCCGGTAGCACCAGATCCATCTCTTGAGACCGTAAACTCATTCGTCGCTAACGGCCCATCAATTTCAGTGCAAAAAGGATTCCAGGGCTCCACAGAATCACCATTCAAAGTCATCCTGACATTATCGGCTCTCGAATCAGAGCTATCGAGAAAGCGCTGGTAGACCATTGCGAGATGCTGCCTAAGCTCCTTGAGGCTTCGTTCGAAAGCCTCGTGATACGCTTTGGTCGCAGGATTCGTATACCGGGCAGAAAGCAGCCTATCGCATTTCTCCCAAACCACAATCGTTCCGGAATGATTCTTTGCCACCGCTTCGAGCTCGTTTTCATCATCAGAGTCGGGCTCGCCAAACTTCAGGAGCCAATCTTTTACCTGGGCGATATAGTCCAGGTCCCAGATGGCACAATTTAGTTGCGATGATGTGCTGTCTCGCGAAATTACTTTCAAGCGTTTGCAGCAGGAAGTAGATGCAGTCTTCAGACCAAGACCGAACTTTCCAAGACTATGCACGTCTTCACGAGGGCGAGCTCCATACGTCATCGCATTTTTCAGCTCGTCGTGATTCATCCCGCAGCCATTATCCGCTATGGACACACGAATATCACCGCCATACAATTGCTCAGCCAAAATCGCAATATTAGTTGCTCCAGCCGCAATCGAGTTATCGACGATATCTGAGATGGCAGTGTTGAAGTTGTAACCAGTGTCTCTCAATCCTTCTAGAAGACGTGATGGATCAGGCGTGACTCTCTCGGCAGAATCAGACATACTTTTCCTTTCTAGAACAGGGGCTAAAACTCAGCGCCTCTGCAATTTCGTTCGGATTAATTTGTCCCTTGTTTCCAGTTACTACTTCTTTGGACAAATACCTTTTATCGCGAACTATCTCCCACATGTACTCTTCGACCGTGGACGCATAGTAGGGATAATATGCCGTAACAGGCTTTGTTTGCCCGTTACGATGTGCCCGAGCATCGCTCTGATCGATTATCGCTGGGTTCCACTGTGGGGAGAAATGGAACACATGGTTTGCGGCAACGATATTTAGCCCTGCGCCCGCAACTCTTGGATTCGCAATGAGCAACGCGGGGCCATCCACACTTGAAAACTTATCAACGACCTCAATTCGCGAATCACTGGGATCAGCTCCAGTAAGAGTAAAAGTCGGCACCATCCTCTCATAGCGTCTGGAAATCTCACCTATTGCTGGCATCTTATCTGCGAACACTAGCAACTTTTCGCGATAGCCAAACACTTCGTCAGTTACCGTTTCGAGGTACTCGTACTTAAGGTCGGATATGCCCCCAACGCTTTTGGGTTTTGATAGGGCGACAATAAGATTCTGTATTGCCGCCAGAGCCAATCCTTTGCTCTTGTACTCTTGCCGTTTCTCCTCGTACTCTCTGGCTTCTGATTCTTCTAAATCAATCGGCATGAATATCGGTATCAAATCAGGCAAATCGTTAGGTATATCTTCTAGCTTTCTCCTAAGCATGAGGGGAGCCACAAAAGCGCCGAGATCTTTTGCTGACTCGATATCGTCGCGATACCGTGCGGAAAATGAAGAAAGGCTACCAAGAGCTCCAGGCTCGCAGAAGTCAATCAGCGACCATACATCCGTTAAATGATTTTCGAAAGGAGTTCCAGTAACCGCAATACCAACGCGTCGCGGCAGCCTTTTTACTGCTGTTGTTCTCCCAGTAGTTGGGTTCTTAATCGCTTGGGCCTCGTCAAGAACCAATAAGTCCCATTCGATTTGCGTAAGCACTGCTTGATCAAGGCGAACGATATCGTAAGTAGTGAAGACGACAGAGCTTGTAATTCGCCGATGGTCACCGGTTCTGTTGGCACCGCAATGCTTTTCTTTCGATATGCCAGCCGAAAACTTATCAAACTCTCTTGACCAGTTTTCCATCAGCGCTGAGGGGCAAACTACCAGCACCCTTGCATCTGGCTTTTCCTCCAGTAAATCGCATATCACTTTGATTACTTGGATTGTTTTGCCCAACCCCATGCTGTCGCCAAGGATGACACCCGCACCTTGTTTGACCATGAAGTCAAGCCAGTTGCTTCCAATTCTCTGATACTCGTACAGCCTCCCCGTGAAATGGGAAGAGGGCGTACTTGAGACTTGGTTACTCGATACAGCTATAGATACATCTTTTGCCGTGGGATGAATATCACAACTGAACCATTCAAACCCTGAGAACTTTCTCATCACTTCGATGTACTGTTGAAGTGAAAGCGCGATATTTAGTTCAATACCCGCATCATGAATGCAGCCAGTAATCTGCTCGACAGAATACTGGTCGATTGCATGCCACACGTTATTGTCAATCACGTGATCCGATGTGTGTGCTGGGGATAGCTGGACAGGTCCACTTGTCGCGCCATGTGCAAATAGCACCAGTTGGCCAAATGGACCATCCGCCGCCTCAACAAGCCTAAGCTCAAGGCTATAGACTTTTCTCGAGCAGCTTATGCCTACGCTTGAAAGCGAAGGCAGGACAGATGCCTCGTCACCGTGCTCTTTTTTCCATATCTCATCTGCTGGAACTCTTTCGAGTTCGCCATCCTCCTTCTTCAGAACGAGCTCGGTGTTGTCAAAGAGTATCCATTCTGAGGTCATCTTGCCTACCAATAATGACTGGTTCCGCACCTTTACAAATGCTTACATTTTCGCTTTAAGCCTAGCTTCAACTCAAGCGTGATTTACGAAATAGATTCTTGCGATTGCGTCTCTAGCCACAGCCTTAATACCTACGCTGTGAGCGCGCGAATGGGAATCGCGTAGATTCCGTCCTCGACGCGGTGCGCGTACTCGGACACGCCGGTGATGACCGCCATGAACTCGGGCGGTCGCACACGAGCGCGCGGGTTCTGTGTCAGCTTGTTCCTCAGGCGCTTGAGGCTCGCCACGCCATCGGGAACCTTTACCTCGCTCGTCTTGATCTCGAACGCCGCCCACCTGCCGTCCGCAAGCTCGATGATCGCATCGACCTCCAGGCCCGTGGAGTCGCGGTAGTAGCGCACGGGAACGTCCCCGCACAGCTCCTGCGCCTCGGCATAGACCTGCAGGTCGCGAATGCAGAGGTTCTCGAACACGAGGCCAAACGTCTGCCAGTCCTCGAGGAGCGCCTCGGGCAGCAGCGCAAGCTGCGCCACGGCAAGGGACGGATCCGCAAGGTAGCGCTTTGGCTTGGTGTGGATACGCTTTGCGGAACGCGCTGGGGGCAGCCATCCGGGAACCTCGTCGACTACGTAAGAAGCCCTTAGGAGTTCGAGATAAGAGGAGACCGCACTTTCGCTTGGCACCGCTTCCGCAGAGGCGTCACTGGCATCTGCCGCCAGCGTCTTGTACGTTGCCGACTGTCCCAGGTTTCTTGTGAGCGAGAAGAGCATCCTCCCCATCGTCTCTGGGTCCTTGCCCTGGGAGGGCGCCGTGATAGTACGGAAGCGACGCAGGTACTCGCGCGCAATCTCCTGCGCGTCCTCAGCCGAAAGGTCGATGGCCTCCGGCCAGCCGCCCCTGCACGCAAGGTTCACCAGGTCGTTGGCGGTTGTCTTTACCTGGGCTGGCTCAAACTTGCCATCAAACAGCTCTGCCAGGGAAACCACCCCAACGGAATCGCCGCTTTCGAAAAGCGACATCGGGCGCATGCGTACGCGTCCGATGCGTCCCGCTCCGCTGTGTTGCGGAAGCTCATCTTTCTTCCTTACCAGGGGCGAGGAGGACCCCGTCAGTATGAATGACCCCCTTTGGCCGCGCTTCCTGTCGACCTCGTGGCGCACCACGTCCCATATGGCTGGAACACGCTGCCACTCGTCAATCACGTGTGGGCGCTCCCCCGTCAGCATTGCCGAAGGGTCGTCCTGCGCGAGCGCCAAGTTCTCGTCCACGTAGCTCACACTCTGCGCATGCCGAAGCGCGGTCCATGTCTTGCCGCACCATTTTGTACCGGCTATCTCCACAGCTCCGAAGATACGTAAGTACCTGTCAACTCGCTTATCGACCAGTCTCGGTAGGTAACCCTCAGGCTCAAGGGACATTACTTTGCCTCCACAACAAGCAGAAACATGACAGCTCACGAACACACATGGTTACGTGCTTAAACGCAAGTATATGAGATTTCCCTCCCAACTTGAAGTGGATTTTCCACCCTATCTGAAATGGATTTTCCACCCTAATCGGAAGTGATTTTCCACCCTAATCGGAAGTGATTTTCCACCCTGATCCGGACTTTATTTGTCGGAGCTGCATATGATGAACACACCACGGCATCCGTGATCGGGAGCGGCCGTGGCGCCGGCTGTCGGCGGGCCCGGTATGGCCGCACCGGACTACCTCGAATGGTTCATTTGTGTCATGCCGCCGGGCCCGCTGGCGCCCCTGATGGCCGATAGGTTGCTGACTTGGGCCCCTGAGCCCGTCCCATAAAGTCCTGCCGCGCGGGCGCCAGCGACGCCTCCGGCCTCCCACGGAAGTGTGTTTAGTCAAGCCTGACTTTCGGTTTTCATCACGGATTCTTTCGGGTTCGCGCACGAAAGTTTTTCGGGTTTCGTCACGGGCCCGCCGGCGCCTCCCTACCTACCCGACTTCCCGAGCATCAG
>Ga0256406_1006997_pt1 | contig 10968 bp, 1 predicted proteins | sample RumenRJG_03DNA_FD_185986 | JGI IMG/M metagenome (GOLD analysis project Ga0256406, IMG submission 185986) | Bovine rumen microbial communities from Lethbridge, Alberta, Canada - RJG_03 | ecosystem: Host-associated > Mammals > Digestive system > Stomach > Rumen | place: Canada: Alberta | collected...
AGTATATCCTAAAGTATTCAAATCATCTTGTGCTATTAAAACATATACACCTCTTGAACCATTTGAAATCATTGGAAATCCTCCAGCTGAACATGCAGGTGTACCTCTACGTTTATCAAAATGAACCCATGTAGGTGTTAAACTTTTAGACTCTACATATGTCCATATTCCATTATTTATTGCGCTCCAATATAAGTTGTTTCTTTGTGTTTCTGTCAATGTTTGACCGACATCAAAAGCAGTTCCTGCATAGTGTTGAGATTGGTTGCTATGTCCACCTTCCCATGGTCTTTTAAATGCGTATCCTACTGGGATTGGTCCACCATATAAATAACGTTGATTGTTCCATGCTCTCATTACGTTTCTTTCTGTCCATAGGGTATTACTTTTGCTTGAGCCTCTAAATTCTTTTACTAATAGGGTTCTATTTGTATTATAGGGCATTGCTTCGCTTTCTCCTCTATAATAAGTTTCCATTCTATTCGTTGAATTGTTGTACACTAATATTCTTGCCATTAAAACACCTCCCTTTTTATATTATGAATTCAATTTAATAAGTGTTATAAAGCAAAAAATAGAGATGCTTACGCATCTCTATTTTTTATTGTAAAAGAAACTTATTTAGTTACTTTCTTTTTTATTAGAACAATTGAGATTCCAATAATTCCGGCTGCTAAAATTGTTCCGATTATCCATGGTAAGAAATTCTTGTTCTCACCAGTTGGAGTAGTAACCATGATCTTTTGAGCGCTATCTGCATCTATTTCTGTAGGTGTAACTAGGTCTTCATATGTTAATACTCCTCCATTACCAGTAACATAATTATCACTTAATAATGATTGATCTGCCATTGGTTGGTTTCCGGCAATTGAATATTGCATTCTTCTGCCTGCTTCATTTGATGTCGCTACAATTTCTGCTAAGTTGTTGTATACCATATCGTAGTTAGAATTGTTTGTAGACATTATTGTTGATACAACCAATGCTGAATTTGATTTGCTTTCTTGAGTATCTCCGCCTTGGAATCTTGCTGGAACAAGTCCATAGTTTGTAATACCATTATTGTATTTAGCAATTGTGCTTAATGAATCTGTAATTAATAATGTATTGTATTTGCCTAATCTATCATTGTAAATCTTGTTGATTGTGTTGTTATCTAATGTAACATCAGCATCTGGGCTTGTAGCCTTTGTTGAATAAGCATCTTCATTATATCTTACTAATTCTTTTTGTGTAGTTAAGTTCCATACTTTTCCTGGTACTTCTGCATTATGATTTTCACTATCAAATTTTAAAGTATTTGCAAGATAATCAATTACTAATGTTGGATCTGTTTTAACAACATTTTCAGATATTGAATTGTCGCTAGAACCAGTATAGTAGAATTTCTTATCTTTAAAGTCAACTTCACCAACATTTTCTACAGTGTAAGAATATGTTACTTCAATTGTTGCACCATCCATTAATTCATCATCCATATAAGGCTGAATTATTTCAGGGTTGCTTGTTGAATTTGCAGATACTGAAACTTTTGCAAGTCTTGCTAATTTGAAGTCATCTTTATTTTCATTTCCATCTGCTGCTTTTTTCTTGCTGTTATCATCTTTTGAATTGTAAATATTATGACCTTTATGTTCAGCAAAGTATGCATCTTTTACAGTAGCTCCTGCATCAAATAGAATATATCCACCTGAAAGTGTAATTCTATAGTGTCCAACTTGTTTTGTTAATTTCAATTGAGCTTCTGGTCTTTCTTCAAGTCCTAAGTCAATATCTATTAATTTATATTCTGAAGCTGCACTTGTTACACCAGAGTTAGCTGTTTCTTCAGTATTTAATGCATATTGTCCTGCATCTGTTTGTGTGTTATCTGTAATTGTGTTGTTGCCTTCGTCTTTGTTCTTTTCTACTTTGGCATCTATGATACCAGTTTGTGCTACGCCAAATGTATTGTATCTCATTTCATCTACCATCTTTGCTTGAAGTCCATTAGGATCAGCAAATTGTCTTGCAGATTCTGGAGTAATATTGCCATCCATTGTTTCACTTGTTAATTTTACATAAGTTGAAGCTTTGCTTACAATATTATTCTTTATTTCTGTTGCAACTTGAGTTGGTGATGCTAACACTTCTGCTCTATTATTGGTTAAGACTTGAACATTTTGAGCTCCTGATAAGATGTCTTTTGCATTATTTGCACCTTTTGAATATGAGTTAGAACGATCTCTATATACATAAACATCTTTTGCATCAGAAACATTCTTTCCTTCACTTTCATTAACATTATAGTAATACATGTTTGCCTTTGTAGCGTTAAGTTTTTTAACATTGTATAATGAAACTAATGAGTTTGAAGGATCACTATTCTTTCTATCATAACTGCTTCCTTGAGGATCAACTGTTATGTTATCAACAGTTGTGTAGTTTTGAGTATCATAATCACCATTATATGCATAGCCGTTTATTCCATTGTAGTTACTACTTTGTGAAACTGCTGGTTGATATGTTGTTGATTTATAATCTTGGCCATTGTAAGATTTTGTATTCTTACCTGATTTTCCAATTAGTGTATCAACAACTTGTGCCTCTGCATCAACTGATGAATCATCTGTGTCGCTCATTGTTCTTTCAAGTACTGTGTCATTTGTATCACCATAAATGAATCTTACATAGAAATCACCTGTTGGTACTGAAACAAATGCGTATTGACCTGTAGTCAACGCTGGTAACTTGTTACCTGAGCCATCCTCATAAATTCCTTTTAAGTCATCAGTATATGTGCCATCTTTTAATACCTCTTTAATTTTGTCTGGAGATATTCCTAATATTTTTGTAGCATTTGCATTGTTTGCATCATTATAATTAATTACAACTTGTGGAACCCATCCACTATTATTTCTTTCATAGGTTTTACTTGCATCTGCGCTAGGTTTTGTTGAGCCATAAGTATATGAAGCCCAAATCTTTTCACCTATGTACTCACCCGTTGAAAGACCTCCTTGTGTAACTTTTTGTACTAGTTCAACTAATTGAACTGTAACACCATCAATTAAGGTATCTGTACTATCATCATAAGATCCGTTACCTACTAATGAGTTTCCTGTACTTGTTGTATTTCTTTGATCTTCATAAACTTTTCCTTGAATAACTCTTGTATCTTGGTTATCTGCAATTTTTACAACAACATTTGGTGCACTATCAGTATCATTTTCAAGTCTGTCTTGTGAAGGATCTGAACCATTTAATCTAATTCTACCATCAGAATTCAAATCATAACTTGTTAAGCTTCCTGGGGTAGAATTAATATCAACTAAGCCTGCACGTTTTCCTGATACATCTGTATCACGTCTTTCATTATTATCTCCTAATGAATCTGGAATTGTGCTTCCTTCGCTTCTATAGTATGTTGAATAAGAATTTATTTCGGCAATATTTCTCTTACCTAATTCTTGTTGAGCTGTTGTTAAGTTTTGATCAAGCTTAATTTTTGATGCTGATGGATCATTGCTTAATGTTACCCCTGAACCATTTTCTTGTGTTGTATTTAAACATTTAAATGTTAAGTATACATATACACCTTCACCTGGTTTTAATAAGTTATGGTAATAATTTGTAGCATTTCCATTTTCATCATATATTTGACCATTTAAAGCAGGATCTGAAGCATTAGTATTTTTATTTGTAATATATAATGCTCTGTAATTATATTGACCTTTTTCATATTGAACAAATGATCTTGCTTCTCCACCTAAGTTTGCTTTATCTGTTGGATTATATTGATAATATGGATCACTTGATAATGATTCGTTTGTAATGTATTCGCTTTCACCATTTTGACCCTTAGTTTTTACTACTAATAAGTCTGCGTTTTCTACTTTGGCATTTCCTGAATATTGTTTGCTTGAATTTGTGCCTAAACTAATATTTGCATTCTTATCTGATTTTGCTTGTGCATTATTTCCAAGCATTGCTGTACCATTTCTATCAATGCCCATGTATGAATTTACATATGTTCCGTTTTCGTCTTGATAAACGTTTTCTTCATATGTATCACCATTTAATACGCCATCATATACGTAGTTATCTGCATCATAGTAATCAACAATTTCATTTACTTTTGCATCTGTTTGGCCATTATTTGAAACTTCAATTCTATATGTTACAAATATTTGTAAGTTCTTATCATCTGCATTATTTTCATTAGTTACTCCTGTATCTGAGTCAGTACCATCATACAAATATTCTGAAGGTCTAACTTCTCTATAGTAACTTGTTGAACCATTATATAATGCATCTGAAGCTCTTACTTCAATTTTCCAAGATTCTTGGTAAATTGATGGAATTCCTTGTTTAGATGCTTCTGCTACATATACCGTACCATCATCACCATAAGTAAATTTAACACTGTATCCTTCTGTTCCAACTGGTTGAACATCTGTAATATTTTTTGCTCCTATGTTTTCTAGTAAGCTCTTAATATTATCTTTTGAAATTGTATCAACTACTCCACCATTTGCATTTCTTAGTTTGAATAGAATAGATCTATTTGAACTTATTTTTTTGTCATAGTAGTAATCTTGTTTTTTACCATTTACAATAACTGTTGCTTTATATGCATCTTTTTGTAGTGATAAGTCTATATCCTCTCTCTTATAAATACCAAAGTCAACAAATCTTGCTTGGTCATAAGATTGATTGTATAGATAATGATATGCATGTTTTAAGTCTGCTGGATTATATTGTTTAACTCTTGTTTTGAATATTTCAAGAGGTTCATCTTTTATCTCTTTTGCATGTGAAATGTCTTTCTTTTCTGTTACAGATCCAAGTACATAATAATCATATACTGGATATGTTTTTAATTCATTCTCTGCAATTCCATCATCTGCATTTTCACCAGTTTTTATTGTTTTAGCAGAAATCAAAATGTTTTCAATGTAATTTCTTACATCATTAGCATCTTGAGATCCTACACCTAAACCTTCTAATTCAGATACTAATTTTCCAAATAGTTGATCAAAATCTGTAATGTGTGTTGTTGGATCAGGTGCTGATTTAATTCCTTTAATTCCTTGCTTTGTTTCTGCATACCAGTCTAATGTACCATCAAATGCTGTTGGTGAATCATTTAATCCACACTCCCATTCAGATGTAGCTAAATTTACAAATATATTCCATGCGTCTCTGAATGTTAGTGCTCTGTTTCCTGCTCTAACTTGGCTAGAGTTCATTGCTAGATAATTTCCGGCATCTTTGTATTGACTATCAAAATTATAATCAATTGAAATATACTCATGATTATCTCTTTCTAATTTTTCATCTAATGCAAATACTCTTCCAACTCCACCATTATTTGCATTTGTACTTGTAGGATTATATGAAACACTATTTCCTTCAATTACAGATTCGCCATTAATTTTTTCAAGTTTTCCATTGAATGCATCTCTATTGTCTTCTCTAGCATTTGAGTAACTTATATCTCCATTTACATTTCCATTACTATCAGCTTTCCAAGAAATATCTTCCTTGTAGTATGTTGCCTCATATAATTCTCCATTATATAAGAACGTAACATAGTAATCATGCATTGGATTCATTATTGGTTCGTATACTGCATATGCATTTGGATCTGAAGCATCGCATTCTTTGTATGTGTCTTTATTGTAATAGTTTACAATTGTGCTATTATGACCATAAAATCTATATTGTCCTGTTTTATCAGTTGTAGTTACTGCAACTGGATCTTGAGATTTTGTTGTAGCATCATATAATGATACTAGAATTCCAGCGTAAACCTTATCAGTAGAATTTGCATCTCCTATTCTTCTGATACCATCAGGTCTACTATCCTTGTTTTCAGTTCCTTCAATCCAAACATGTCCACCTAATTGTTGTTCTACAAAACCTTGTGGAGATCCTGGAACTATAACATCTTGTACACCTCCGCCAAATTCAACTTCATGTACTTGAATATATTTCTGCATCTTTACAGCTTTGCCTACACCTTCAATTGTAGTTTGTGAGCCTTTTGAAATCTTTGTTCCTGGAACGGTGAAACTAATTCCTGTAGTAGCATTCTTATCTCCATTTGTTGTATCACTTGAAGAAACAAATAAGTTTGTAAATGTAATTGTTTGAACTGTGTTTTTATCTGATTTATAGTCTGGTTCATAATCAAAAGACATATCTTCTGGTTTAGGTAGTGGTTGGTTATCAGCTGCACCTGAACGATTAATTTTCCATGTTACATTATAGATTGGGTATGAGAAAGGTTTATCAGGGTCAGCAAGATTAGGAGTATAACCAGTAGTTGTTGAAGATGTTTCCACACCAACATTATAAGCATATTGTTCATATAATTTAATTGGAACATTTTTAATTACAACATCATAGTGATATTCTGAATTTTTTTCATTTTTACTATGTACAGGTATTGTAATTGTACAAGTTCCTTCCCAAAACAAATCATCATATCCTTTTGCGCCACCATCATTTTCTGGTGTTGGAGTAGGAGGAAAACTATAACTATATGAACCTGAAGATGTATCTGACCCATTTGCGAATGTAGCTTTATTCCATGAATATGTTCCTTGGAAATCACTAAATATTGCATCACCTGGGTTTTGTACTGTTACATTTAAAGTATTGAATTTATATGCTTGCAAAGATCCATCATTTGAATCTTCATAAGAACTTAATGAACCTGTTTTACTTGCACCATCATTATTTTGTTCTTTTCCATCATTTACTGATTTTGGCTTTCCACCAAACCATGATACTTTTCCTTTAAATCTATTTAAGAAACTTACAGAAAATAGTGGATATCCTGTTTCACATATAGCACCATCTTCTTTTGGTGTAAATTCAATGTAAAAGTTCTTCTCACTTACGAAATCAGGGAATGTTAATTCATTTCCATCTTCATCTAACAATTTATTTGTAGTATTATCTGCTGATTCTGAAATTGTTAAATCTTTTGAAATATCAAATGAAGCAAATGTATCTGCATAGTTTACATCTCCATTTCCATCTTTGAAGAATTTGCTATAATCATCCAAATATACATCAGAATATTTGCTTTTTATTGGTTCCAAAGTTCCTGCTTTATATCCATAAATATTTTTTGTGATTTCATCATAAAGTAATTTCTTTGCAATTTTTATTGCACCATTTTCTCCATATCTTTTTACTAAATTTGAAGTTTTTATTAATTTATTGTTTGGATTGACTCTTAATGTATATGGTCCCATTGTATATCTATTTGTATTTTGATCTACATAAACATTTATGTCTTCTTCTGTTACTGGTTTACCATCTTTATTTAGTACTTGGAATAAAGGTGTATTATTTAGTTCTGTGTGTTCACCTTTTTCATTTAAATCATTTAATATTGCATAGTATACATTAGCATAGTTGTATGATCTATGTTCAAAAATATCTTGTAAGCTTCCTGATGAAGCATTTTTTGTAACATATTCTGCATTTTCATCATCTGAATTATAGTCTATTGAGTCCATTCTTCTTGTTTCATTTTTTCCAGTATCAACAACATTTGATTTTCCTGTATAAGTATCTGAATTCCAAATAATGTTTTGAAGTTCATCTATGAAATCTTCACCATTTGTGTTTATTTCATAGCCATGTTTTTCTAGCCAGTAGTATGCAAATCCTACGCTGGCTTCCATATCTCCGCTTTTAGCATCAATATCTTTATTTAAATTAGCAGATTGTTCTTCAAGTATTACATCTGTTGTTTTTTGTGTACTTCCATTGCTATTTCCTGTATACCTTAAAGCAATTGGTCTACCATGGTTCATACAAAAATATGTTTCCTCATTGCTATTGCCTATAGTATAATAGAATGGTTCAGTTTTTCCTGAATTGTTAATATCCCATAGTTTTTTATCCTTTACCCATGTCCAAGAAACTACAGATTTGTATGTTTCTGCCTCTGTTGAATTGTTGTAATTAATGTAGGCGAAAGATACATTGTCAAGAAATATACTAGCTAGTAATATTGTTGTTACAATTAAAAATATAACACTTACTTTTCTTCTAGTTAATTTCATTTTATTCTCCTTCCTTTTTTTATTTATATTGTTTTATAAATAATGTGTATTTTTATTTCATATACTGCTAATGCAATTACTGCTAGTATTCCAATTGTAATTCCTGTAATTGTAAGTATTTCTTTATTTGCTGACATTACAATAATTGTATCTGTGCTAGATTTTTCTCCATATAGTTTATTTCCTGCTTTAGCATTTATATCTTTTAATCCTAATTCATTATATGTAGAAGCTATTTCTGCAGTATTTCTTGCTGTTCCTACATTTTCTCCTGTAATATTTCTTGTCAAAACTAAAGTAACGTCCTTTGTTTCTCCTGGATTTATTAACATATTTGAAACCATTGTATTATGTGCATTTCCATCTTTTGTTTTATACCAATCTGTATTTAATTCAGAATTAAATGTCATATCACTTGGTAAGTAATCAATTATTTCATTTGCATATCCTGCAACATTGCCTTTATTTGTAATTGATATTTTGTATTCTACTAGTACTGTTGCATTTTCAATTGCATTTGCTGGTAATTGAACTTTTGCTCTATCTTTTTCATAATCATATGTTTTGTTTTTATTTGTTTTAGTATTAATTACATGTATTTTTGAAACTGTTTGTGTTAATTCTAAATCAAATATATCTTTTACGCATAATCCTAAATCGATATTAAATTCATTTGAATCTTTTAATTCAATAATATCTGTTGTTGCGACATTTTCTCCATTAAATGTGGCAGAAACGAAATCATTATTTTCTGAATTCATTATTCCGTTTTTTCTATATTCGCTTATTTCATAGTTATATGTATCAAATTTTGCTATTACATTATATTTACCTTTTGGAATATTCTTAAATTCATAGTTTCCCTCCGAATCTGTTTGTGTTTTTATTTCGTTTCCATTTTCATCTTTTAATATTTCATTTGTTGTTGGATTATATAATGCTAATTCTATTCCAGCGAATTTTTCTTCGCTTTCTTCTTTTTGTCCGTTTTTGTTTTCATCTTTCCAAACTTGTCCACTAATATCAAATGAGCTCTTTAGTTCTTCAGATGATTTTGTTTCTGTTGAATTATTTTTATTATCAGAATTTTGTTCAATAACTTTAACATATCCTGTAGAAGTAATTTCAAGTTCTTGTTGTGCTAAGTCTAATTGTGTTTTTGATGTTTCATTGTATATTAATGGTTGATATGTTAATGTTGTTTTTTCATTATACATTTGAGTAAACATTTTCATTTCTGCGATTATTCTTATAGTAGAATTTGCTGGAATTGTTATTTCTGTTTCTGAATAGTCCATTTCTTTTCTTGAACCATTAATTTCAATATATCTATTTAATGAGTTTACTTGGTTGCTTACTATATCATCATAACTAATTACTTGTGCTGTACCTAGATTGTTCTTTAATTCTGTAAAGAAATCAATTGTGTCTTTATCTTTTATTTCTTGTCCATCTTTAACATTTGAATATTGTGTTACTTCTAGTGCTTTTGACAAATCTGTTGTTTCAAATGAAACTACATTTGATTTTGTTTCAGTAGAGTGTTCATCTGCTGTAACTGTTGCGTATGCTTCAAATTTCTTAGCTTCATCTGTTGCAATTTTTAATTTGATTGAAAAGCCTTCTTCTTTTCCAATGTCTAATTTTGCATAAGTAACTGTAAATGTATTGTCTTCTTTGTTTACTGTAACATTGTATCTATTTTCTGCCCCTGAAACAAATTCTAATCCATCAGGAATTGGGAATTTTACAGTAACATTTTTAAGTTGTTTACCCATATAATTATTTATTGTAACATCATATTGTACTAATGTGTCCTTTTTAGGTAATTCTTGCTCTGTTGCTTGCTCAACTTTAATTGCAATAGTTCCTACTTCTTCTTTTAAGTTTAATTGTGATGTTGATGAAGCATTTGAAATTTTGTTTTCTTTTTCATCAAATGCATTTGCTGTTGCAATCATTGTTAAATTGTTTTCGTTTTCATTGTCTGAAGGCACTCTTGTAACTTTGGCTTTTATAGTAACTTGTTTTGTTTCGTTCATTTCAAGTCTACCTATTTCAGTATTACTACTTTCAATAACATCTATTCCTTGTGGAAGTGATACTTCTATATTTGTATCATCTGTCGCATCTGTGCCTGTGTTTTTTACTGTAAATGTATATTCAATTATATCTTGATTTTTTACATATGCATCATTTTTAAGATCAAAACCTGAAGCAGAATCTTTTGCTGAAATTGATAATTCTAGTTTTGGCTCTCCACCTGTTGTAATTGTTGCTTTTTTAGATTTGATTAAATTTGATTTAACACCTTCATCTGAATTATTATTGTAATATACTCCATAAGCTTCACTTGCAACTAAGTTTGCAGGTAAGTTTGTATTTGTTTTTACTGTATATGTAAATGTAGCTGTTTGTGCTTGAGCAAATGATGTTGGTAGTGTGATTTTGTATGATTTTGAATCTGATGTTAATTCATCTTGCCATGAATTTGTACTATTAGATACTGAAGCATCATTACTATATTGAATACTTGCTCCATCTAATCCTGTTAATTCTATTCCTTTTTCAAATGTTGTAGAGAAATTTGATGATAAGTCTTCTCCTGTAACAGTTGTATTTCCTTGTGCAGGGATTGTTCCTATTATTGTAAGTCCATCTGCATTGTATCCTAAGTTGTTAACTATTGTTCCTGTAACTTTTACTTCTTGTTCTGTGCCAATTTCTCTTTGAATTTTTATTGGTGTAGCATCATCTTCTAATGCTGTTTGTTCTTTTCCATTTGCATTTATTGTATTAACTGTAATGAAGGCAGTAGGTGCAACTATTTTAATTGGTGCTGTTACTTTGTTTATACTTGCATCTCTGTCATTTGAATATTCTAATGTAACATTTGAAT
>Ga0256406_1006998_pt1 | contig 10967 bp, 8 predicted proteins | sample RumenRJG_03DNA_FD_185986 | JGI IMG/M metagenome (GOLD analysis project Ga0256406, IMG submission 185986) | Bovine rumen microbial communities from Lethbridge, Alberta, Canada - RJG_03 | ecosystem: Host-associated > Mammals > Digestive system > Stomach > Rumen | place: Canada: Alberta | collected...
ATTATTACTTGGCATTGTGTTTTTATTCTCATTTATATTAATTGACGAAGGTATTACAACAGGTGCAGTAATTTTTGATGATTCCAAATCTTTTTCTAAGAAATCAAGTTTTGGACTATTAATGTTTTTATTATATCTATTATCACTTCCGTTTGATAAAACTGTTCCACCAGTCATTAGCCTTTGATATGTTGCTGATTTTTCTTCAAGTATAGCTTTTACAGCCATTGGAAGCATTTTAACAATTAAGCGAAGTTGAGTTTGATCATATTGTTGACTAATTCTATCAAATGCTTCAACACATTTTTTTTCATTTGTTCCAATTTTTTTGTAATAAGACAAAATGCTTTGCATTTGAGCTTCACTAACAAGTTCTTCTTTGCCGTTTTGTGAAATATAATCAACAACTTCATTATCATTTTCAATTTGATAATATTTTTTTGCTTCCTTTTTATTACGAGGTTTGTTTATTAAATCACAAACTTTATTTACACTTCTATCGTTTCCAACTAGTGCATTATAAATACTCATACTAAATAAACTTCTTAGCAATTTGTCATTATTAGAACGCCTATCAGAGCATATGAATATTATTGGAATATCTTCACCTGTAACCTTTGATGCTTCATCAGATATTCTATCCATTTTTTCAAGTATAAATTTATCAATTGCTTCATAATTGTTATTTGAAATTGGTTCCAAATCTTCGCTAATTACAATTGAATCATATGTCTTGTCCTTTTGAAGTTCATTGATAATTGCATTAAAATAATAAACGTTTTTACTTGTAATAATTTCCTTAAATTTTTGTTGATATCTACTTACAACAGAATCTGTAATGTTACTATTACTTACAGCAAATAAAACTTTCATTCGTTTACCCCCTAAATCCTTTTACTACTATTGCAAATATTAAAGGTAATACCTGACATATAACAAATATTGTTACTATTGCAATCATAGCATTAAAACCTTTATCTCTTGTTTCCATATGTCTAATTCCTAGAACATATTCATATATAGCACTTACAGCTATTCCTAAAAAGCAAAATGGTATACTGTAAATTCTAACCTTATTAAGAATGTAAGCAACAATTCCATAAGTGTTGCTTCCGTAAGCTTTTCTATAATCATCTATTGACTTTAGTTCATTATCTTTAATTTCTACTAATTCACTTTTGGTTTCATTGGTAATTATTTCATTATTATTGCTAGCATATACTATTTTTGAAGAAAATATACTAACAAGCAATAAAACTGAAATTATGCAAATCTTCACGACTTTTTTCATTGCAATTCCTCCCTTTATTATAATACACTAACTTTTTCAAAATATCAAGTAAATTTTTACAATTTATTATACAAATATACCATCCATTTATAAACTCCGTTAGCCCAGTTTTTATCAGTTGCATAGCATGTATTTACAGCAGTAATTGTTGATCCACGATAGTATGAGCCAATAGCTGTTTCTCCATCATAAATACTTGTTCCTGGTGGATTTAAATAGTATTTAACCAAAACTCTTGCGACTAAATCTATTCCCTGTCCATAGTTTTCAAATCCAGATGCATTTCCTGATGGATCTCTATCATATGCTTTATATCCAAACAAATTTTTCTTGCTTTGTGAAATTGATGATGTTCCCCATCCGCTTTCATGTATCGCTATTGCAGCTAAAAATACTCCGTTAATATTATACTGTCTTTCAGCGTAATAGAAGTAGTCAGCATTTTCAGAAAATACATTATTTTTATCATTTGAATCTTGTGATAATATTTTTTTAAACTGTTCTAAACTCAAATTACTTCTTTGGTTAACCAGCATGCTAAATCCTACACTCTGTGTTAGTTGTTCCTTAGTAAATTGAATATTATTTTGATCTCCATCACTTCCGGCATTTGGATCAACATATTGTAAACAATCTGATGGTGCCCATCCTAAATATTCATTATATTTTATATAAAACCAGTTATCTTTTTTAGATTTTAAGATAACCTGATCATTTTTATTAAGTGTAATAAGTTTTTCTGCATTTTCATCAGGACTTGTATGAACAGCCATAGTAGAAGGCACAACTTTTAATGTATCACCTGCAATTGGGACATAATTGCTCGAATAGCTTGCTGTTCCTATTTCAACGATTTTATCAACAGACCCCTGCGTAATCTCTGACGAAATTTGTTTTTGAGAAATCAATTCACCATTTTTGTATACGCTCTTTACAATGGCATTTTGTTTACCATCTTTGCCTTCTTGTAAAGTTTGAATTTTTCCTTTTGCTAGTGAATCATTTTGTCTATATTGTGTATTAAACTCAATATCTGTTTCTTGTTTTGAAATCGATTCAGTTATTACATCCTGTTCATTTTTATCGATTATTGAATTTAAATCAATAGCTTTTGCATCACTTTGTTTTACAATTGGCACTTCAATTTCAAGTTTTGAATTTGTTGTTTCTTCACTAACTTTATTGTCCGTGCTTGATTTCATATTTTTTTTAACAATAAATAAAACTATCATTAAAATAATCAATACTATTACTACTATTGAAATAATTATTTTATTTCTTTTGTTTTTCAATTTCTTTTCTCCTAAATTTTACCTAATTGTTATATTTTTCTATTATATGTTTTATGTAATTTCAATTATTTTAGTTTTTACATAATCTTATTTTTAAGTTTTCTGTATAATATTTTGGTTGTCTTAGTTCATATTTGATATTAATCGTTTTGGCCTTATCATAATTAATTTTTTTCTAGCTTATTGTAATATTAATCATTTTAGTTTTTACATAATTTAACAATTTTCATTAACTAATATTTTACATAAGTTTAATCGGCTTAAAATTTAAAAAGTCACAACTTATAAGCTTAAATTCTATTCCTTTATAAGTTCCATTAAATGCAAATTGAGTACTTGCCCCATGTAAATGACCATATACACAATGTTTTATTCCATTTTCAGTCAACAAGTCTATAAATTCATTTGTTGAATTTGCTTGTACAAGATTTTTTGTTATTGGAGGATAGTGAAATGCGCATATTTTTTCACAATTATTAAAATCAAAATTTTCCTTTGCATAATCAATTGAATTTTTTAATCTTATTAATTCTCTTTTTCTTAATTTATCGTCTTCTGCTTGGTTAGTATAGTCAAATCCCTTTGTTCCAATTATTATCGTGTTTTCATATAATATTGCCGTATTATTTAAAAATTCTATATTGCTAATTTGAAGATTTTCTAAAAAAGATTTCATCTTCGTAACAGTTTCCCACCAAAAATCATGATTACCTTTCAATAGAATTTTTTTGCCTGGTAAACTATTTAAGTACTCAAAGTCAAGATCAGTGTCTTTTAAATGCATAGCCCATGAAAAATCACCTGGCAAAATTACAATATCATCTTGCTTTATGTTTTCTATCCAATTTGTTTTTATCTTTTCATCATGATTTGTCCAATTATCACCGAAAATATTCATTGGTTTATTTTCTTTAAAAGATAAATGTAAATCACTTATTGCATATATCGACATTTATGTGTTATTGTAACTCCTTTCCCTTTATTATGATTAGGACTTATTTTTTTCTATTTTAATTTCATTAAAAATGCTCTATTTAGCCTCATCTTTCAGTTTCATTAAGTTGACTTTGTAATTTCAGTTTCATTAATATGATTTTCTATTTAACTTCTTTATAATGAAACTAACAATTGAATTGATTTTATTATATTTATTGTAATTTTAAATCCGGTTTTGCATTTAAGCTTAGGTCACTAATATTTCCTGCCTCAAAATTATAATATCCTGCTGATGCAATCATTGCCGCATTGTCTGTGCAAAGTTTTAAATCAGGCATATAAATTTTTATCCCATCTTCTTGAAGTTTTAAAAATTCATCTCTTATATAAGAATTTGCAGAAACTCCCCCTGCAAGACAAACCGTTTTTAATCCTGTTTGTTTTATTGCTATTTTTATATTTTCAATTAATACATCTGTACAAGTTGCTTCAAAACTTTTGCATAAGTCTGCCTTATTTATATCAGGATTTTGATGATTTAAATTGATAATTGCAGTCTTAATTCCACTAAAACTAAAATCAAGATTATCGAAATGCGTTTTAGGTAACTTTATATTATTTTCTCCTTGTTTTGCTAAATTATCAACTTTTGGACCTCCTGGATATCCAAGTCCAATTACTCTTGCAATTTTATCAAATGCCTCGCCAATTGCATCATCTCGTGTTCTTCCCAAAACCTCAAAATCGGTATAATCTTTTACATGAACTATTTGAGTATTGCCACCCGACATCATCATGCATAAAAATGGAGGTTTTAGCTCTCCATATGTTAAATAATTAGCAGCTATGTGTCCTTGGATATGATTAACTCCAACCAGTGGTTTATTTAATGCAAAACTTAGAGCCTTTCCATAAGCAAGTCCCACAAGTAAAGCTCCAACTAACCCTGGCCCATAAGTTACACATATTGCATCAATATCTTGCATTGAAATTCCTGATTGTTTTATTGCTTCCATAGTTACTGGTGTAATATTTTCAATATGATTTCTTGATGCAATTTCAGGAACAACTCCACCATAAAGCGTATGAATTGCAATTTGAGTGTTAATTACATTCGATAAAATTTCTCTACCATTTTTTACCACAGATACTGATGTTTCATCACAGCTTGATTCAATTCCTAACGTATATATATCCTTTTGCATTAATTTTCCTTGTATAATATATTTAGATTTTTAAAGGATAATCTATAAACCTTTTAATCTATCAATTGTATCAGTATTTCTAATACCAAATTGGCCTTCCTGATATTATTCCAATTAGATTAATTAACCAATGATTTATTGATGTTATTACTGGTGTAACAATTTGACCAGCAATTGGTGTTATCCAAATAACTAAGAATATTATATATAAAATATGTTGGTTATTTTCATACCAATCTTGTGCACGTGATGGTAATAATGCAAGTAATACCTTTGAACCATCAAGTGGTGGTAATGGTATCAAGTTAAATACACCAAGTCCAATATTCATTGACATTGTATATAAAATAATTTCCATAAGTATTTCACCAGTTTTTGAGTAAACAATTGACGTTCTTAATAATATTCCATATATAATTGCACAAATAATTGCTAAAATAAAATTCATTAAAGGTCCAGCAATTGAAACAAGTGCGCTTCCACCTTTCATTGAAACTTTTCTATTAAAATTTATTGGATTAATTTCTACTGGTTTTCCCCAGCCAAATCCAGCAAAAATCATCAAAAACGTTCCATACGGATCTAGGTGTGCAAGTGGATTTAGCGTTAATCTTCCTTGTCTTCTTGGAGTATCATCTCCAAGTTTATCGGCAACAAAAGCATGGGCGTATTCATGAAACGTTACAGCTATTAAAAGACCTGGTAATGATAATACTAAGCCTAGTAGTGCTGATGGATTACTCAAATATGAACCTATATTCTCCAAAATTAAAACTAAAAATATTATTGTCATCACTGGGTTTGATGTAAAACCGTACATACAAAATTCTCCTTTGCATAAATAATTCAAATTACATACTTAACTAATACACTGCAAATTTGTATTATTTAAATACATAAAACGCTTCAATTTTATCATAATTAAAATTTCGGTTCAATTATATAATAATTACTTATTTTTGTAAACAATAAAAATATTATTTTGTACCTTAATATTAATTAAAAGTAATAATGTCTTAAATAATTGAAAAACAAAATTTGGGATATTTTATCTTTTAATTTACACTATTAATTAAAAGTGATAATGTCTTAAATAATTAAAAACAAAATTTGGGATATTTTGTCTTTTAATTTACACTATTAATTAAAAGTGATAATGTCTTAATAAATCAATTGAGAAAATGTCTTATGTAAAGAAATGAAGAAATGTCAAAACTAAAAAATAAAGGAATATTATGTAATAAATAAAAGTGTGTAAAACAAGAAATAGCAAACATGTACTTCAAACTATATTAATATCAACTTGTGTGACATATGTTTGACAAACCTACAAAAAAATTAAAAAAAAAATTCTAAAAATGTATTGACAACCATTTTTAAATATTATAAAATAAAAAAGTGCTAGCAAAAAGTAATGCGCCTTTAGCTCAGCTGGTCAGAGCAACCGGCTCATAACCGGTCGGTCCTAGGTTCGAATCCTAGAAGGCGCACCATCATTTGTTAACACATGGGTAGGTGGCCGAGTGGTTAAAGGCGGCAGACTGTAAATCTGTTCTCGAAAGGGTACGATGGTTCGAATCCATCCCTGCCCACCACAATTAAAAAAGACTTAAAAGTTTTAAAACTTTTAAGTCTTTTTTTGTTAACATCACATTTTTATTTGGAGTTACATTAGTAGTAAATGTGGAATTATTTACTTTCGATTCAGTAGTTAAAATTTAGACTTTATAGTTTAATAATTTTAATCAGACAAATTAAAAGAACCTGAATTATTTTCAGATTCTTGTTTTAATTCTTATATGTATAGCAACTTATATTAAATACATTTCTCATTTTTATTTATTGCTAATATTTTCTTCAGAAATACCTTCTGGTAATTGTAATGTAATTTTGATTTTGAATATATATTTAATTGCTCTTGCAAATTTACTATTTTTAAATTTAAACCATAATGATTCTTTTACTTCTCTTCTAGTATCAGCATAGTAAGCTTCATAGTTATTTTGTTGTGGAACTTGTGCAACTGTACTGTTTGCAACTGGCCTATCAACAATAACTGGTTGAGCAGCTTTATTTTGAACAACTTTTTCAGCCTTCTTTACTACCTTTTCTGCAGCTTTTTCTGGCACAACTGTCATACTTGTTGTTTCAGCAGCTGGAACAGGAATTAATTTTAATGCATCTGCTATTTCTATTCCAATATAACTTAAAGCTTTTGATCTATCTTCAACTCTTTCCATATCAATTTCAATATGCAAATTAGATTCCAAATTTATAATTCTAGCATTTATAAGCTTTAAAGCAGCTTGATAATCAGCTGATTGATTGTTTTTAGATTTTCCAACTATCTTTAAAGCATCAACAACGTCATCTGATACTTTTCCATCAATTTCATCAATAGCTTCTTTCCAATTATCATCACTTTCAACAACAGCCAATGTTTGCTTTAATATTGCTGCTGTCTTTATATTATTTTCTCTTTGCTTTATTAAACTTTCAATTTGTTTAGTATTTTCTTCAAATTGCTCTGTGGCATATTCTACTAGCTTGTATGAAGCATCATAAACACTTTTTGGAAAATTTTTCTTACGAGGATACTCTACTAAATAAGTTTTAATTGATTCAACCAAATCTCTAAAGTATGAGTTGTCTTCAAGTTCAATTATCTGTTTTTTGCTATTAGGGTTAATAAGTTTTTGAACTTTATCGATGTTTGATAAAATTTTCTCTTCCGTGATTACCATCTTCACGTTTACTATCCCTCGTCTAGGCATTGTAAACATAAATAATACCTCCTTTGTTGTTTATAAAATCTATATTTTAGTTTTTTATTTACACATTTGTATTTTATTACAAGGAAAATTAAAAATCAAGTATTTTCTTGTATATTTATATTTCATTTTTGTAACATTTTGTCAGTAAATAAAATAAGATTTTATTTTTCATTTGTTTTACTTTTATATTTTTTGTTTATATTGTTTTGTATATTATTGATTGTTTTTACATTTTTATATAACTTTACTATTTTACATGTTTTTTTATATTTTAAATTCATATTTTAATATAAATTTTATTTTTTTATATCGCTATTTATCGCTCTTTACTGTTTTAGCATTTTTTTGTATTTCTTTATATCTCTTAATTTTTAGAGTAGATGTTTTTTCAAACTCACCCTCTTGGATTTCAAGAGCTTTAATTGCTTTGTATGATGTAAGTTTTTTGTTTACTTCTTTTATTTTATTCCAAATTATATCATAAATTTCTTTTTCAGTTAAATTATTTCCATAAGTTTTTTCAATTTCTTCCTTATTTGGAATTACTCTTGCTGTGATTATTAGTTCTCTCTTGTCTTTTCTCTTTGCATCTTCTCCTTCTGGTGCTTTTCCATAAACAAAACATTCCTTTATTTCTGGAACCTTTGCAAGCAATCCTTCTATTTCTTCTGGATAAATATTTTTACCATTTTGAGTTACTATTACATTTTTAATTCTTCCTGTAATGTAAACATATCCTTCTGAATCAACATGTCCAATATCTCCTGAGTGAAAATAACCATCCTCTGTAATAACATCCTTTGTTGCTTCTTCGTCCTCATAATATCCAAGCATTAATGTAGGAGATTTTATCATTATTTCACCATCACCATCTTTATTTGGATTATCAACTTTGATGTCTGCTTGCCATATTGTTTTTCCTGCTGATCCAACATTTAACTTGTAATCAGGCGTTACTGCTGATATTGGGGCTGTTTCTGTTAAGCCATATCCTTGTATGAAATAAATTCCTAAATCGCAAAACCATTTTCCAACTTTTGGCTCAACAGGTGCCGCTGCAGAAACTATAATTCTTAATCTCCCTCCAAGATTATCAAGTATTTCTTTAAATACTTTTCTTCTAACATCTATTCCAACATTTTTTAAAATAGATGTTACCTTCATCATTGAATTAACAACAACTGTTTTATTTCCTTTTTTTATTCCTTCATTAATCTTTTTATATAAAGTTTCAATAAGTAAAGGAACAGCTAATATTGCAGTTGGTTTTGCTTCTTGAATATTTGGTACTATGTATCTAAGACCTTCACAAATTGCGACACTTGCTCCTTGTGAAAGTGGATATAAAAATCCAATAGTTGATTCATATGTGTGATGTAAAGGTAAAACTGAGAATAGCATATCAGTTGGATATAATTTTACATAAGCTGTAATAGCGTTAATGTTTTCAGCCAAATTTCTATTGCAAATCATAACTCCTTTTGATCTTGATGTTGTTCCAGATGTAAAAATTAGAACTTTAAATTCTTCTGGATCTATTTCAATTTTTTCAAATGAATCGTCTCCTGATTCTATTATTTTTTTACCAGTATCAATTAAATAGTTGATTCCAACATCTTTTCCTTCAAGAGGTTTGTCAGATTTCATTTCAACAAAATATTCTACTGATGGAATATTTTCTTTTATCTTCTTTATGTCATCTGCTTTACGTGGAGAATAAATTATTGTTGTAGCTCTTGATCTGTTTATGACATTTTCAAGTTCATTTTCTGGTAATTCTCTATCAACTGGGACAGCTATTCCAACACCGCAAAGCATTGCCATATATGAAACATACCAGCCCATTTGTGTTTCACCAATAATAATAACTCTTTTATCTTTTTGATTCAAAATTTTAATTAACGCTGTTCCCAATGCATTAACCTCTTTTTGAAATTCCTTATATGTTGTAATTTTATAAGGTGTTTTATGATCAGGCTTTTCCAAAATACATTGTCTATCACCGTATTCATCACATGATTTGTAGAAAAATTCTTTTACAGTTTTATAATTAGTATGTTCATAAGGCTTGTTTCGCTTTGTTCTGTCATTTTTCTTCATTTCCTCTTCATAATCAATATCAATTTTTCCAAAATTTTCAACAGTATTTACTTTGATTTTTCCAAAATTAATTTTTGGCATTTTAATATTTAACATTTTTTTAGTTCCTTTCATTTATTTTCACTCATGTAAAATAAATAATTTTCAATTTGTTTTAGCTTTGCTTTCCTAATAAGTTTATAATTTATTTTATTTTGAATTCAAAAAACAAACTTTTTACGTTTCTTTCTACTCTTTGTTTTTTATATAGGGTTATTCATTATATTTTATTATTTTCAATTTTTTCAATATTTTCTAGTGCTTTTTCAGTTCCAATTGCAACGCATGACAAGCTATCTTCTGCAATTCTTACTTTTATTCCGGGATTTTTTGTTTATAAATTTATCCATTCCATATAGTAAGCTCCCTCCTCCTGTCATGTAGATTCCTCTTTTTGCAATATCCTCTACTAGTTCTGGTGGAGCTTTTTCTATGGTAGATTTTATTTCTTCAACAATTTTTGTACACTCATCAGAAAAAACTTTTGTTAATTCAGTTGATGTAACTTCTATTGCATCAGGTAAACCAGTTTTTAAATTTTTACCTTTTACTTTCGCCTTCTTTTCTTTACTAAAAGGAAATACATTTCCTATTTCAATCTTTAAATTTTCAGCGGTATTTTTTCCAATTAATAAATTATGTTTTTGTTTTATATATTTTATAATATCATCGTCAAACTTATTTCCAGCAATATTAATTGAAGTGCTTACAACAGATCCTCCAACTGAAATAACAGCAATATCAGTTGTTCCTCCTCCAATATCAACAATTAAATTTCCAATTGGTTTTTGTATTTCAATTCCTGCGCCTATTGCAGCAGCTACCGGCTCTTCAATAAGATAAACTTTTTTAGCTCCCGCTTCAACGCAACTATCGATTACTGCTCTTCTTTCAACCTCAGTAATTTGTGATGGTACGCAAACCATAATTTTTGGAGCTGCAAATTTGTTAGTTTCAACTTTTTTAATAAAATATTTCAACATCTTCGATGTTACAGTAAAGTTTGAAATTACCCCATCTTTTAAAGGTCTTATTGTTTCAATATCATCTGGAGTTTTGCCTTCCATTTTTTTTGCACTATTTCCATAAGCAATTATTTCATTATTTTTTTTATCAATTGCAACAATGCTTGGCTCACGTAAAACAATGCCTTTGTTTTTTACATAAATAATTGTAGTCGTAGTTCCTAAATCAATGCCTATTTCTTCACTCATAATGTTCCTTTTATAAATTGTATTTGAATTTTTAAGGAATTCATAAACCTCGTTGTTATTATTACCAACTATTTTTTATTATAATACTTTTTTTGCATTTAATCAATTTTAACAAA